>Ga0209812_10000071_pt1 | contig 93403 bp, 145 predicted proteins | sample JI71714BDNA_FD_187502 | JGI IMG/M metagenome (GOLD analysis project Ga0209812, IMG submission 187502) | Wastewater effluent complex algal communities from Wisconsin, to seasonally profile nutrient transformation and Carbon sequestration -... | ecosystem: Engineered > WWTP > Effluent > Algae... | reverse complement strand
GTGTGTTTTATGGTGTGTAATGTTATAGCATAACAGCTTGGGGGGAATAAAAAAGCCCCAGCAATGGGGCTTAGTTTGTTTATAGGTATTTTGTTGCGTACTCTACTAATGCCGCTTTTGTTTTCGCAATTCGTCTACAATAGACCGAGCCAGATCACTAGCAATAAAATTCACGTTGTAATCAAATGCTATATAATAATCTTTGATTGCAGAATACAGATCGGCATATATCCAACATGTTATATTTTTGTCTGCGCCGTATCCGTGAAAATCATTTATTCCGCATTGATAGACCACAAAGCCCTGATCACATTTTCAATATATGCAATAACAGGACAGTATCCATAATGCACAAAACTTGCCAATACTTCGGATCTGTTTGTGACTTGTGATAGTTTCATAACATACGTCCCTATTAAAAGCCAAAATTAGCACAAATACGCGCAAAGCGAACATTCAGTTCTGCTAGTGTACTACCATTTGCAAAAACTGGCTTACCTTTATAGACACCGCAAAATCTGGCAGTTCTGCCTGCAATTTTAACATATTGGCCTTTATTATAAAGACCGCTGACGATAGATTGACGGCTTGTGTGAGCATCAAACGCTTTTAAGTATTTCATAACTATTCCCCTATTCCAAGCGCCACACCATGCCGCGCCTTGATGGTTAGTAATTTACTAGCATTGGTGATCGGTGTCAACACTCCCAAGTAAAAATTTTTAATTATTTTAGCGTCAATTTTAACCCACCTAGAATGCGCTAGAATCGACGCAAATTTTTGTAATACCTTGGCTTGGCTAGCCGTTTAAAATCTCACAGCGGCTAGCCTATTGCGTTTTAATTGCCGTTTATTGTGCCATTGTTGAACGCCTAACAATTACAGCCCATTTTCCCGCAGTTTTGCCCGTTGGCGCTTTGCGTCCGGTGCGTTTTGCAAATTCTCTAGCCTGTTCGCGTGTTTTAAAATAAATAATCATGCTTTGGTGCTCCAATCTTTGAAAAATTGCTTTGTTTCTTTGCCTTTAGTTTTAGCACTATTTTTGTTTTTGTTATTGTGGTCGTTGTCTTTATATGTTTTACCCATTATTCAAGTCCTTTCAATTAATTGTTTAATATAAAGCGCCGCAATTTGTTGCTGTTCGCTTCCATCATTTAAAACACTAAGCGCTACAAATAAAGCGGTTTTTTGTTGTTCAGTTATTTGCAATTTATCATTGTTTTTGATTCCTGCGACAATATCAGACACGGAGAAACAATCACACAATTTAGATAAAGCAACGCTAGCTGCATCATTTAAAATCAATTCTTTCGTATTGTATTGTTCACCTGTAAAAAATGGATTTTCGTTAGCGTATGTCAATTGAAAGCGATAGATAAAAGAATTCATATTTTTATATTGTTTGATTATTTCTAATGTATCGCCGTTATTGTTTTTAGCTACTATCATTTTATTGCCCTTAAATTAAATAACCCAAGTCTTCAAAATAATTTTCAATTAAATGCTTTTTAATATAATTACATTGTTTACTTGTCATGTCATTGATCAAAACAAACAGATCGTTACTTTTCCAAGGATTTTTTCTAAATGCTGATATTTCTAGCCGTTTATATATTGAATCAAATTTTACATCATAGCCGACATTACTACTTGAGTTTGTGTTTAAAATGACTTGAAAATAACCGGATTTATACACTTTTAAAACAACGTGACTATCTTTTAAAAATGATAACGCTTTTTCTATTTCTTCTAGTTTCATTTCATCCGACCTCTTTTACAGTATATTTGATCACGCCACTTTGTTTCAATTGGCTATAATATTGCGACATACTGCGCCATACAATAGCGTTGTAAGTATTGATATTTACTAGCCTTGTTTTTAGGCAAAATACTTCAACAATAAATGTTTTATTCATCGGCAACGACTCCGAATTGTTCCACCAAGTCAAACCACCAGCCAACCGACTGCAGAGCGTATACAGCAAAATTGTCTGTCATTACGTTAACATACTTGCCTACGTATTTTGTTTCACTGCTTTTAGTTTTTGTGTTGTATCTTGGGTTTTCTACTAAACAAGGGATTTTTAAATCGCGGCTAAATTGATTATAATTTTGCCCAATAATAACATTCAAAAAGTCTAATTTTATTTTAATTAATTTTTTCTGTTCTGTTTCATAATAAAAAGATACAGAAAGATTATTAACACCATATTCAGCCATTAAATGGTTGGTTCTTATGTTAGATACTTTATTATCTTTATTTTTAATATCGAAGGTTTGCGGGAATTGGCTATAAAACCAAGTGCCGCTAGCTTGACAGCTTGTTACAACACTATCAAACAACGGGATAATATCCTGCAACAAATCTTTTGTCACTTTGAAAGATAGTGCCCCGTCAACACCATATAATTGATTGACATGTAAAACAGGATTAAATCTATCATACAACCCCTTCAACAACGGATCGTTGTTGATATGTTCAATTAATAACAATTCACTAGCCAATTGCTGTTGTAAGCGCTCAATATGTTTTACTGTGTTGTTAGCAGTCATAATAAAAACCTTTTTATTGTTTGTTTGCCGCATAAAAATTATATGCGGCGCATACGATATTTAATAATTAGATAAATTTACCATAATCGTCTAAATGATACTTTGATCGCAAGCTAGATAGTTTACTTTTAATTTCGTCTAATTGTTTATCTAATTGCTGATATTCAATTTCAGCATTGATTACATCATCTAATTGTATTAGCGGTTTTTGTTTGTAGTGTGAAAACCCGTCCTTACAATTAAAATATAATGAAAATTTAAGGTATTCGCAAGAATAAGACGGATCAAAATTAGCGTGTTTTGTTTCTTTAACAATTACACGATAGTCACCATTGATCCAAATATAACGGTCGTTGTATTGAATCCAAATGCGTACTAGATGTTTATTTTCTTGTGCTAATTCTAAAATAGAATCTTTGAAAGCATCCCACTTTTCTTGTGATTTTTGTTTAGTTTGTTGTCAATTTTCCAAACTAAAGACGGAAATAATACTGGGAATTTTTCTACAATTTCAGCTTGTAACAATTCAATCGTATTTAATGCGCTTACTTTGTTTTCTGGGAATTTTTTGATAGTGCTATTCATAATAAAGCCCTTAATGAATTAGATAGAAGTTAGCCAATAAAACATTGTTAAAACAATACCAGCCCAGCAAGATATGAAACTAAGACTAGCTAAGATCATAGCTTGGCGTTTTTCTTGCTGTATTTTTTTATATGCTGTATTCATAATTTGTCCGTTTTTCATTTCTAAAATTTTAGAATAATGCACCTTTTTAAAATTAGTAATTGTATCGTTTTTGGTTTTACCATACACGGCAGTCCAAGCAAAAGGACTCCAACCGCATGACCCTAAACCGTCAAAAGGTCGGGTCAAGTATAAACCGCTAGGCATTCTTTCTGCGACAATTTTTAAAGATAACATATGAACAAACTCCCAAGGATAGCGCCCAAGCTGGGCGCGTTACAAATTAATTAAAATCAAGTTCAGCGGCGCGATCTTCTAAAGTACAGATCAGGCCGTCAAAATCTTCAGACTTACCAAGTAAACTAGCAATTGCAAAAACTTCTGATTTTGATAACCCAAAATCGTCTGCTAGACTTTCTAAATATTCGCGGCGAGTATTGAAGCCGTGCTCTTGATAAATTGTCATAGTTTTCCCCTTGTGGCGTTGCTGACGTGGTGAATATTGGACGATCTCGTCGCCACTGTCAACAATAAAAACAATAAATTTAAAAAATATTTTTAGGCATTTTTTGTATAAGGAACAGGTGCGCGACTACTACACTTTTTGCCAATTGTCAACAAATAACTAGGGTTTTAGTTAAAAATATATTTTTGCAAAATAGACTTGTTTTTATGTTTTTATTGTGTATAATTGTACTTATTAAATGCTTGCGCTTAGCTTAATGTTAGCGGGGTTAACAATACGGGGCGTTCGCCTAGAGAAAATTTTGTTAACATTTGCAACAATTCACTATAAATTCAATAACAATTCCACAAATTTTCTAACATACATTCCGTTAACATTTTATAAATAACGAGTAACATTTCAACTTTTGAAAAATTTCAATTTTTGATATTTATTTTTTATTTCTCATGGTGTTGGGCAGCCTTCGAGCTATGATAAAATCGCTCCGGTTCTGAAATTATTCAGCAAAATTTATTTAGAAATTATAATTTGTTTGTGTTTTATTTTGACCAGCCTTCGGCTTGTGATAATTCTCATCCGGTTCTAAATTTTAGGCAATAAAAAACCCAGCACAAGGCTGGGCATTCATTTAAACATTACGTGTTACAAGGTGGATTATTAAGTGGAAACTCACCCATCCACAGACAAGCGCCCACAAAATCACAACAATAGAATACAAAATAAATGATAATATCTTCGATAATATATTTTTAGCAATTTCCAAAAACATGCCGCCCTATCACCCCGCCCATAATTTGATAATGTTATAGCTTAAACCCAAGACTCTTAATGAGAGAGATTTGTTCAGTGTTTAGCTTGCCTTTATCTTTTAAGAATTTCACATAATCAATATCTTTACGGCAAACATCGTCCCATTTGATATTTTTATATTTAGGGAACATACACACTGTATAATCTTCTTTCTCTTTCCCTTTGAACATTCGAGCTAATCCATATTTGTTAGCCATAACATTCACCAACCATCCTGTGATAAGCGTATCTGTTTCAACACTGTGTAAATCTTTAATAGTTAGGATTTTATTTAATTCAAAATAATAGAATAGAGTGATGTTTTTATGATCGCCACATTCTTTCTTATCGACAACATTACGTGCCGCTTTTAATGTATCTAAAAGATATACAACCTTCGATGTGTGATAAAATTGATCCGGTTCTAAAAATTCTAGCTCACTATCTGATGGTTCTTTAATTAAATTGACACTATCCAAGAATTCTGGTAGCACTTTCAAATCAAATTCAACATTGTGACCCACTAAAAATACAACATCATCTTCTCGGATATTTTTAACAAGAATCTGACCATCAATAATATTTTTTAAGTTTAATGTTTTATGTGGGAAACTCCCTTGAAACTTAACATCATCATTTGTAATATGATGCACACCCATAGCACTATATTCAATAGGCTTAGATGGTTTGAATAGCTCAGAATACTTATAAACTAAACTGAAATCCTTTCGTTCTTTACGAAATACACTAAATCCAAATTCAACCAATTCAGGCTCAAACAATCCTGTTGTTTCTGTATCAATTACAATAAACACATTAGCCATTTATTTTATCTCCTATTAATTCTCTTATTTGCTGCAATTGTGAATGTTCTAGATACACAATTTTCCCGTTTAATTCAATGTAGATGTTATCATATTCTACGTCTAATGTGAATTGTATTTGTGTATTGAATACATCTAACAGTGTTAATGTTTTGAACCCAAACATTTTAATATCCTATTTTTCATATTTAGCTCTTAATTGAGCGAACATCTTCAGTTCTTGTTCACGTTTCTGATTATCCATCCATGTTTCGTGAGCAATGCGTTTTTCATATTCGTCCTCTGTTTCTTCGCGGTAACACATGCACACAGTACGGCCATAAGAATCGTAAGGTTCTGTGTAATGCCTAACCTCAACATTACCTTCACCGTATGCGGAAAGTAAATCTTGTAGTTGTGAAATTACTTTTTCAGCAGACACTCCAAATTCCAGTTCAAGATCAATAGCCATACCTAAAATACGTTGTTTCATAATTATTCTCCAATCCAACTAGGTTTACGATGACTCCACTCAACTTTGAGAGGTTTATCACGTTGTTGCCATTCATTAAATTTGCTAATTAAATATTTTTGATAAGCTATTGTTGGTGATTTCCAAATAGCCATAGCTTTAAACTCATCAGGAGCAGCTACAGGCGGCTCTTTGAATTCACCTAACCCTACCCCACAGGGAGGGGCAGAAAGTGCCTCTAAAACGCTCTGCGTTGCATGTATCTTACCTGTTGATTCAGCGTATAATCTACACAATTCCATAGCACAACGATGCACCCAATTATAATGATGGACAGATTGCCTAACCCAAATAGCTGATGGGTGATTCTTGTGTGTTGGTTTGTATTGCGTAGTTGTACCATCAATTTCAAAGTGTGCAGTGGACAATAATTGCGCGTATTCCAAGATCATTTTTACTTGATGGCGCTTAGTGTGGTCTAAAGCCGCTTCTGCTGGACAACGGTTAGTGTAAAATACATTCATATCAACCCCTCTCAATCAATGTGACACGTAGCTTATCAGCATCTTTCCTAGATTGCAAGAAATTTTTCATAGCATCAAACGCCTCATTAGCTGTATTATAATGACCAGCCTCACCAAATGGGAAAGCTGCTAAACAATTACGTTTATGAACATAATAGATTCCACGATCATGCTCTGACAGAACATCTCTCTGATCTTGAGTTTGGATGATATTTAATGTTACCACGCGGAAATCTCCTGTTATAATCAATTTAAACGCACTGTAAGAGCTTTTGAGCGATTATCTCTACTTACCTGCCCTAACGTATTACTCAATAAATAAATCGCTCAAAAGCTCTTTTGGAAAGGATTACGCAAATGTAATCCCTTCCCAACACACTAACCCACTCGCACCACAGACCACTCAAGTTCAAAGATTTCGATTGGCTCTAAGGTTACACTAACTCCTGTATTGCGTAATACAGACTTATCTACTGTTTTAGAACGCTTGATATTGTGCTCATCTAACGCCAATGCAACATCACCAGTGATCAGTACTTGCTGAATAGTTTTATCATCATCGTGTTCTGTCACAACAGTTTTTTGGAACACAATTTTATCATTAACTTTCAGATTTGTGTCATTATCGATCAGTGTTAAGTTTAATGCTCGAACAGTCATTTTATTTTCTCCTAATGTGTTTAAATTAATATTGCAATTTACTTTATTTACTGGTGTTACATCTACATATAAAACATGATTTACACCATCAATCACTCTTTGCGGTGTCCCCACCCGTTCACTCGGTATACGCTCACTTAGTTTTGCCATTTTACCTCCTATCAGATTTCATCTAAACGATTTCTAATTTCATCAATTAGTGACTTATTAGCTATGTTTAAGTAGTCTCTATTTTCGTATTTATCATCCAACATGTCAAGTAATTTTTCCAACAAATCTTTAAAAGGTTCTTCCTCAACCAATTTAACATCTTCAAGACTTTCCAGATAAAGACTAGACTTCTGTACACTCTTAGCAATACGTGCGTTTGGTTCATAAACACTCTTATTACCTAACTTTTCCATTTTCTTGTGTTCGTCGTAGTCGTTGGTGATCGTATACCCACGATTTTCCTTTAAGAAGTCTTTAGCAAATTCGTCATCAACTTCGCTCGGAGTTTGTCGGTCTTTCTCAAAAGAGTAAGCGTTAACACTCCATGTATCTCGACCTTGAGACTCTATAGCAGCCTTGATGAAATCAACATCTTTAGTTGCTACAATAAGTTTGGATGTTAATTCCTGCAAAGCATATTCAGAAACAGCATTTCTGTCTTGTGACAATTCTAGCAATTTAGGTTTGATGTTGTAGCTGTATTTAAAAGATTTGTGTTGACAAACATATAAATCACCAACATACACCTCTCCACCTTCCCCATCACTAGGATTTGAAATAATGTCACCATATTGTGTTGAATACAACACTTCCCGATCTTGGAACGCTAGACTACGCTGTTTCACCTCATCAATTACGTAATCTTCCAATCCACAAATTATTACAGTGAAATGATTGTTTGGACTACTTGCTTCTTGCTCCAAAATCACCATTACATCAGTATCGAACTGTTCAGAATATTCCCACGTAGGAACCCACACAACATCATTGTTTTGAATAGTGATGCTATAACCTAAATCAATTAGAACAACCATCGCTTGAATGCTACCAACACCAAAACACCCACGCTTAGAATCATCACCGCGCTTATCAGACAATCCCATTAACAGCATTTTATTGCTGACGCAAATGTTTTTATTACGTAAAATAATACTATCACTTCCGAAGTCACATTGTTGCTCACCATCGCTGTCTAAATAGTTTTGGACAAACTCATTAATGGCTTTACTTGCACTCCAATGGTCGAAACATGTTCTAGTGAAATTCGTTACATACTTATTCACAATTACTCTCCTTTTACTTTGTCAAAGATTTTATTAAAAATGTCTGCTGTTGTGCTGAACATCATAATCACTAACACGATAGGTGTCAATAGCATTCCGAAAAGTAAAGACAAGAACATTGCAACTAGAACATCTCCTCCTGTTAGTTTTGATTTAGAGTGCCAATCTCTTAGTAAATATACAAAACTAAACAAATAACAGAAAATAATTACACCAATATCTACCCAACTCATAAATGTTGTCTCCCAATTAGAGATGTAGCCCCTTTCGGGGCTATTTGTTAAAATGTATCTGGCTTGTTTTGACTTGTCAGACCAACATCTACAAAGTAGACATTACCTCCATAATAGATTTGGTCATTAGCACCGACATTAGGGAAAATCTTACCCTCAATTTTACGCCCATCTTCTAAGTCTAAATGTAACTTAAATGTTGTTTTACCATTTTCGTCATATTTGAACATACGAATACGACCCGCTTTTACTTGTTGTGACATTACTTACTCTCCTCTGTTTTTACAAAATTACCATTTAAATCTAAAGTATAAAATACATCAGGTTCTACATCTTTACCAGCAATACCCGCTTTAATGTGGAGAATTTCACCTGAATTCTTATTTCGATATACTAATACAATAGCGCTACCAACGGAGGCTTTAGCTATTCCTTGAGTTCCTGATGAGATAGCTACCGAATGTGACCCGCTGACAGTAGCTGCTGAGCAGTGACCTGTGTTAGTAGCTACTGAGCGGTGGCCTGTATTAGTAGCTGCTGAGCAGTGACCTGTGTTAGTAGCTACTGAGCGGTGGCCTGTATTAGTAGCCGCTGAGTAGTCACCTGTGTTAGTAGCTGCTGAGTAGTTACCTGTGTTAGTAGCTACTGAGCGGTGGCCTGTATTAGTAGCCGCTGAGTGGCGACCTGTGTTAGTAGCCGCTGAGTAGTCACCTGTGTTAGTAGCTGCTGAGCAGTGACCTGTGTTAGTAGCTGCTGTTCGGTCGCCTGTGTTAGTAGCTGCTGAGTAGCGACCTGTGTTAGTAGCCGCTGAGTAGTTGCCTGTGTTAGTAGCCGCTGAGCGACGACCTATGTTAGTAGCTGCTGAGTAGTTGCCTGTGTTAGTAGCTGCTGAGTAGTCGCCTGTGTTAGTAGCTGCTGAGCAGTGACCTGTGTTAGTAGCTGCTGAGTAGTCGCCTGTGTTAGTAGCTGCTGAGCAGCGACCTGTGTTAGTAGCCGCTGCATTGTTCCAATCAATTTTAGCTAAAATATAGTCTACGGCTTTACCAATGAACTGAGGTAAACTCATTTCAACTTTGATATAAATTTCGGCAGACGCTACCTTAGAATCGTCACCATGTTTTGAGATTTTACCAGACTGAACAACTTCAGCAAACCTAGAAGTGCTAGGTGAGTAATACTTAAAACAATCCAAAGGGAATTCACAAGCATGAAAACCTACTTCACAAACTTTCACCTTATCTGTTTTATACGTAGTGCCAATTTTATATTGGAAGTCACGACATTTGAAATTTTCATCAAACATTTTGTATGTTACTAAACTTTTATTTTTTGCTGACATTGCTCGCTCTCCTAAACATTAATTTACTTAAACATTTTGTTGTCATTTACTGCTGGCACGGAACATTTTACATCATTGATTTGTAGAGTCAATAACTATTTTAAAATTCATCTCTCCACCACTCACTTGTCATCATAGACACAACATCTTTTACAGACACCGAAGTGCATAGAGACAAATCAACATCACCTCTCACCAGATTACCATTCTCATACATCACAATGATTACGTCTTTCTTGTGAAATTCATACTTACCTTGGAACTCTAACACTGTCCAACCATTTGCAATAGCTAAGTTTGGTAATTGTCTGCGACGCATCTGTGTATCTCCGTTGTTTTCTATGAGAGCTATTCTAAACTCAGGTGGATAGGTTGTCAATAGGGAATTTTGTAGATTTTAGTTGTTGACAAAATTGTGGATTGGAGTATATTAGTTCATTAATTTTAGAGTCATCAACTGACTTCTACTGATGGTGTTTTGCACTGAAAATCAGAAGCAAACATAGTGTCCAGCCTTAGTGCCGCAAGGGTTTGCTCAATTATTTCTCTTATTGGGAGCAACCCAAGCTTTTGCCTTTAAATTTACAAGATAGGAATGACCATAAATGCTATTAGATTACAAGATAAATAAGAAATTAACTCCCATAGGAGATAAACTTTACGAAGATGTTATCAAGTATCTGAGACAGTTTACTGAAGTTAAAATCACAGCTAAGAGAATGACTGACATAAAGAGGTGTTGTTATTGCATAATCCTGAACACAAGCTACATTATTAACAGAGGTAGACCATACATAACTCTAACCTTGAATCAGACTAGTTATTCCAATCCAGCCATATACAACGGGAATAACACAGGTAGAAAGATTAGTTACACAAATATGAAAATCGTGCTATCATATTTGGAAAACTTTACTAATTCCAGAATAGAAGTAGGTGGGGCTACAGATTTTGAGTTGGAATATGACAACACTAAAGGTAGGCTTGTGATGGCTCCTAAAAACTTTGAAACTAGTAAGCTATACCTTTGTGAGAGTATGCTTTATCAAGTTGCACAAGTAACAGAATCTAGTTCAATAAAAGACAGTGTTTTAGAAGTTAGAGACAGTAGTGGTAGACCAGTGGGTATCAGACTGACAGAAAGAGAAAAGAATTTAATCAAAGTTTTAAACGCTTTTAATGTATCTCTCGATAAAGGTGAAATTAATGTTCAAGACGAAAGATTTTACATTTCTGTGCGTAAGATATACAACAACTCATCCCTCAAAGAAGGAGGTAGAATCTTTATGACTGGGGCAAACGTTAGCGACTTAATTAAGAAAGACAATCGTAGACAAATAGTTATTGACGGATCACCAACGATAGAATTAGATTACGCTCAACTTTGGCCTAGAATGGCAGCAGACTTACTTGGGCAAGAACTAGACAGTGATTTTGATGTTTATGGGGTTGAGATTGAAGGTTATTGTAAAAACATAATGAGGGAATTATGTAAAGTGGGGCTGATGTGCTTAATAAACTCTGATAGTTTTGAATCGGCTTATTATGCTACGCTATCAGAATTGAAATCTTCAGGAGTACAAGAAAAAATAGATTCAGCTAAGTCTAGGGGTGAATGGCAAGAGTTCCCAATAATTAGAAAAATGTTAGATATGTTAATGGAGAGAAATGCCTATTTAGTAGATTATTTCTTCAGCAAGAAAGCTACGTTTTTGATGAACGTTGAGAGTAGTTTAATGGATTACATGCTGGAAAGGGCTGTGGAAGATGATAGAATACTAATCCCTATACATGATTCCGTAGTTGTGCAGGAAGATTATGCTGATATTGCTGAATCTAATATGTATAAAGCCTATGATGTAGTTGTTGGTGGAAATAATTGTGTGGTTAGGAGAAAATAACCAAAATTTCCTGTTGACAACACCACTCCCTCATGTATAATTAGCATCAATTCAACAAACGAGGACGATAACATGAACTTAGTTTTTAACACAGTGATCGAATACAACCAAGTAGATTTCTATGGATTTACCATTATGGTGCCTAAAAATGCTAAATACTTATATCTACAACCTAATGGTTATCTCTACAGTGCTGAGGACGAGGTGGATACACAAGTGTTTAAACGCTACCTACCTTATGATGTTCATTTGGTTGCTAAGTTTGAAGATTTTGATTTCGATTTAGTGGATAAACAGATTGCAATTGAAGATATTTTAGCATAGCTTAGAAGTCTCTGTGTGAGCTTTGCTGAGGATTAAATGTGTTAGGGTAGGCTGACGTATTACTTAGTGTTAGCGTGTGCTATAATGCGTTATAGAGTGTTTAAATTTAATTGGGAGAATAGTTATGAAATTACATTTAGATAGATTTACGGCAAACAATCCATCACTCACCATTGACGATGTTATTTTTGATGTTTCTATGGGAGTCACTAACGAGGGAGTGATTAATATCAACCTTAAAAGTGAAGCTAAATATCTTGTCGTGGAAGCTGACGGATCTTATCATAGTTGTGATTATTCTGGATTATTATTCACAATCAGACCAATAATTGATGGTCTTGGTTATGATCGAGTAAATATGAGTGATGATGAATGGGGTAAATACGTCAATCACGATGATTATTATATGGTCAAGTTTGTATTAGAAACAGGTAAACGCAGATTTGATTATTCGTCAGTGGTTACAGCGTTGCGGTATGAATATTTTATCTCATTCGTACCGGATGATTTGGTGATGAATTATAAGTGTTTATCGCCTGCTACACTCACTATTTGGGAAGATTAAGGAGAATAATTATGAACTTATTATTGGTCGTGTATTTTGTTAATTTGTTAGTTTCTGCTGATAATTTCTTGAATGGTCTTATTGTTGCTTTAATAATTATCGCACTGGTTGCTGTGGTGGTTGTCGGAGTGCATTTAAAAGATCTCAGTAAAGAGGAAATTGTTGTACTTAAACGAAAAGTGTATAAATACGCTTTATGGCCTAAGACAATCATATTTTCTGTATTTATATGCTGGGTGATCCCTAATGAGAAAACTATGCAATATATGGCAGGTGCTTATATTATTGAACAAACATATAGTTCTGATTTTGTTCAACAAGCGTCTACGTTAGCGGGAAAAGCTGTCCTAAACCAGTTAGCTGATTGGGCTGTAGATAACGGTGAGGTGGAAATATTACTAAACCAATTGAAACAGCAAGGCGTTGTCATCCCTAACGCAAATGAAAAATCTGAAAAATAACTCAAAGCCGTCTTGACTGACGGCTTTATTTCATCTACAATTTGCACATCTTAAACGTGAGGAGAACTGTTATGAAATTACTATGTATTAAAGATTTTAAAATGGATGGCGGTGAAGTGGCTTTCATCAAAGGTAAGAGTTATGATTTTAATAATTCTGAGTTTAGAAGTCATTTCACTGTACAGAGTGAAATTAGTGCTGACCATATTATGTCTTTCGCTGATGTTTTAGGGAGTTTTGTTTCAGAAGCCCCAGAAATTTACAACGCTGTACAATCTTATTTAGTTAAGGATTGGTTTGATAAATTAAAGTGGCTCGAAGATAATACCCAGATCGCTACGTTTGGTGGATTTCTTAGTAACGAATTAGATGAAACATGTAACATTGAGAATTGTGTAGATTTCGTAATCAATTCCTACGAATCATATAAAACAAAAGCTAAACAGGAAGAAATGCAAAAATTGCTTGACAAGAAATCAGCACTTGAACTAGAATTAGCTGAAATTAATAAGCAGCTAGGAAACGTTTAAAGCGATTGTATTGTTAGCTAATACGTTTGGATAGACTATTGCAAATAATCGCTTGTAGAGCTTTCTAGGGCGATTATAATTGATGTTTGATTAGGAGAGATTTTATGATTAATGTAGATTGGACAAAACAACATAATGGTGTTCATCGTGCAACATATAAAGATTTATGTGAATTGATGCCTGACGTAGCTGAAATGGTGGCTGTTAGCTTTCCTGACAATGTTGAAGATTTCACTTGGGATGTAAAAGTTCACATGTTAATGCCTGCTCAATGGCCTTGCATTCCAAATTGGCACTATGATAATGTTCCTCGTGTCAATAACGTGCAAGATTGGGGATTGGTGAGAACAGATCTACCTATGTATCTGTGGGTGAGTGGTGAACCATTGACAGAGTTTCGTAAAGATGGTGTAATCACTAAGATTGAACCTAAAACATGGAAACGTTTTACACAAGCTGATGAACATCGTGGAACGCGTTCCGAAGATTTCCAATGGAGGGGTTTTATCCGAGCTACACATAAAGATATTCTACCAGCTAATCCTCACAGTGATGCTGTTTTGCGTAGACATTCCCAAGTGTATTTGGATGTGAATAATTTTGCTTGGTAGATAAATCTAATAATTAGGAGAGAAACAATGATTCGTTTATTTATTGACAATAAAGAAATAGATACAGGACGTATCGTATTCAGTGATGGTGCTTTTGGATTTGATTTGAAAAATCTTCCTGAAACAGCACATCGTATTGTGTTTAGTGTTGATCCATCTACAAAGGTGAATACAATTTTGGATGAGTTGTATCAGTTGGATAATGCGTTAAATCGTTATGAGTTGTATTATTATGCTGACTCAAGTTTGTATTTACCGTATCTTCCTTACGCTAGAGCAGATAGGAAATTTTCAGAAAATGGTAATTATGGCCTACATCAGTTTATAACCAGATTATCAGAATTTAATTTTGACAAAATTATTGTTGTAGATCCTCACAATCCTGTAAAGTTAAATACTCAAGCAAAGATGTGTTTTTCACCATTTTCACGAGTTGAAATCATCTCACAACTAGAGGCGCTTGGTGTGGCTTTGAATAATTTCAGAGTTGACATTAAACAGTACGATGCTATTATTGCGCCAGATAAAGGCGCTGTGGGTAAGGCACAGGTTATTGCAGATTATTATGGATTACCGCTAATCACTTGCACTAAAGAACGTGATCCAACCACAGGTAAGTTGAGCAATCCTGTGGTGAATGGTGATGTGTCCGGTAAGAAATTGTTGATTGTTGATGACCTCCTTGATGCTGGCGGGACATACATTCAGTTAGCTACAGAACTTCAGAAACAAGTTCCAGCACAAATTGATTTATACGTAACACATTTAATTGCATCAAAAGGTCTTGACATTCTACACGGAAAGATTGATAATTTGTTCTGTTACCACACAGTAGCTGGTTATGTGACAAAAGATGAAGTTTATAAATTTAATAGTAATTTTAATTTAGGAGAGTAAATTATGACAGTATTTAATGCGACAGTTCACACAGACTACTACAAGACTTTTCACAAGATGGCATATCACCCTGCCATTACTAAAGTATATAGTAATTTTACCAGTCGAAACGGTAAACTGTCAAACGTTCCAAACAACGCAGAAGTGGTGTTTGTTGGTTTACAGTATTTTATCAAAGATTATCTGATTCGTGAGTGGAACGAGACATTCTTTAATTTACCTAAAGAGAAAGCTATTTCTAACATAAAGCGTTATGTTGACAGCGCTATTGGCATCAACTACGATGCTTCACATTTTGAGAAGTTGCACGATTTAGGCTACTTACCTTTGTTGGTAAAAGCATTACCTGAAGGCAGTTTAGTCCCTTACGGTATTTCTCCGGTAACTTTTACAAATACTGTTGATGGTTTTCAATGGTTGCCAAACTATTTAGAGACTGTATTTTCTAATGAAAATTGGCCTATTCAAACTAGCGCTACTACGAGTTTTGCGTATTTAAAGAATACTGTTAGTGCCTTTAATCGCGCAGGATTATCTTTAGATTTAGTGCCGTTTATGTGTCATGACTTTTCGGCACGGGGCATGTTTGGTCGTCAAGCTGCTGCAATGAGTGGTTTTGGTCACTTGTGTAGTTTTGCTGGAACAGATACTATATCAGCTCTATCTTTTGCTGAAAAGTATTATAATGCTAATGTTGATACAGAACTTGTTGGTGCTTCTTGCGCCGCAACAGAACATTCCACAACTACCAGTTTTATTCTTAGTTTGGTGGAGGAGAAAGGTATCAGTAAGCTGGATGCTGAAATTGAATATGTTCGTTATCTAATGTCGGTGGTTCCAACGGGGATTCTCAGTCACGTATCAGACAGCTTTGATTTTTGGAAATTCGTAACAGAAGGCTTACCTGTGTTGAAGAATGAGATTCTTGCACGTAACGGTAAGTTGGTAATTCGTCCAGATTCAGGCGATCCAGTTAAAGTCCTAACGGGCGACGAAAGCTCAACCAATGAAGTCGAACGTAAAGGTTTGGTTGAATGTCTGTGGGACATTTTTGGTGGTTCATTGTCTCCTACAGGATTGAAGTTACTGCACGATAACATTGGTGCTGTTTACGGAGACAGTATTACACTGGAACGTCAGCAACAAATTATTGAACGGTTAGAAGCTAAAGGTTTCGCTGGGGTGGTGGTTCTTGGTGTGGGGAGCTATTCTTATCAGTATGTTACTCGTGATACGCACTCAAGCTGTGTCAAGACTACTTACGTAGAAAAAGGTGGCAAAGGTGTCAACGTATTCAAAGACCCAGCAACAGACAGTAAGAAGAAATCTGCTTGTGGCTTATTACGTATCGAACGTGTAGATGGTAAACTTGTACAATATGACCAACAAACCCGTGAACAAGAACAACAAGGCTTGTTAGAAGTTGTATTTGAGAACGGCGTTCTTGTTAAAGAAACAAGTTTAGCAGAAATCCGTAAACGTGTTCGAGATCAATTGGAAAGTTTATAAAACATCAAGCCCCGCAATAGCGGGGCTTTTTATTTCTTGCAATTCCAAAAATTACATGCAATAATACATACCAATTGACCCCAAGGAGAATATTATGACTTCAACATTTATCAAAGTATTAGTGGTTGGTGGAATTATTAGTGTAGGATTAGGTTTGGTCGGTAAATCACTAAATCTAATGGAATCACAATCATCCAAATCCAACAACGATCAATGTCGTGTGACAGCTAATATCCACATGTATGAAAAACATGGATTATTTTTTAAAGTGAAATCTGTTGAAATTGCTTGCAAGGATAAGGTGGATAATTATATTATTACGGATGAAGTGCATGAGCTGAATCCATCAGCGATGGGATATTGATATGAAATCAATTGATAACAATTTTGAATCTCTAACAAGTCAGGAATTAAAATCACTATTAGCATTACGTGGTGATACGGAAAGAGAATTGTTAGAAGAGTTGATGACAATCCGAAATGAAACGGATGAGATTCTATCTATTTTGATGTTAAGAGGAGAGGTGTGAGTTGAGTAAAAGTAAGCGCATTAGTCGTAAGTTTCACTGTATTGCGAATGAATTTGATGAGTTCAGTAGTTGCTCATCATCAGACGCTTTGAGTGTTTATGAGAAAGAAAGTGAATCAGGTGAATTGACATACGACGCAACATGTTTTAGTTGTATGCAATCATTCCGTCCAGAACACGTACATAACAGTAGTTTGGCTTCTGAATTAGGTATTGACGGTGGTGTTGTTGTAGAGCGTAAACAGTTCACGTTTGCTCAGAAGGCTGAGCCATTAACACCGGAACAAGTGGGTAATGCTAAGAAAAATGTAGGATTCACAGACAAACACTATCGTAGTTTACACCCTGATTGGTTGAAATTCTTTGGTCACATGGTTAAACGTAGGAACGGTGTTAACAAAGAAATTTGGTATCCAGAAACACAAGAGGGTAAAGTTGTTGGTTTTAAAATTAGATTCCTACCTAAGTCGTTTAACAAAATTGGTAGGACTGGTATTGGTAGTCAATTAGCTGGTCAATTCAGATACAAGTCAGCAGGTAAACGAATTCTCATTGTAGGTGGTGAAGGTGATATGGTTGCTGCTTGGGGTATGCTGAATAAATGGACACATGTTGTATCACCAACATGCGGTGAATCAAGCGCTGCACAACAATGTGCCAATAATTACGACTTCTTAGACCAATATGAAGAAATCTATGTTGGTATGGATAATGATGAAGCTGGCGCTACCGCTGTAGAAAACATCATCAAAGTGTTACCATCAGAAAAAATTAAAATAGTTAAATGGTCAGCTAAAGACCCACATAAGCTATTAGAAGATGGCAGAGGCGATCAGATAGTTAAAGACTTTTTCAACGCTAGGTCTTATGTTGATTCTGGATTGAAGTCATCTAATGAGGTGATGGCAGATGTTCAGGATGTGTTGACAGCCACAAAAATAACTCTACCACCTTACATGTGGCGAATGGAAAGGATGATGAAACGTGCATTTTCTAAAGGCAGGGTTGTTAACATAATCGGATCTACATCATGTGGTAAATCAACGCACGTAAATAATATGATTTATCATTGGATTTTTAGTGAAGGATTAAAACCTCTAATCATTTCATTAGAGATGACCGCAGGGGAATATGCTGTTGATTTACTATCACTACATCTAAAGAAAAACTTGGATTGGTTCGATGATGGTATGGATGCTTGGAATTATTTACAACGTGATGATGTTAAAATGTTGTATGATGATTTGTTTATGGATTCTGAATATAATGAACGTTTCCGCATTCTTGATGATCGTGATGGTAATATTGAATCTCTTAAAAAGATGATTGAGCGTGGTGTTAAACAATACGGATGTAATATGATAATCATTGACGTATTAACTGATTTGGTTCGATTCTTACCACAAGATGAGCAAGAAAAGTTTATGTTGTGGGAAAAGAACTTCGTAAAATCTGGTGTCAACATTGTTAACGTATTGCACACTAGAAAGCCTGATCGAGATAAGGATGGTAAACTACGTCGCACTACAGAATACGATGCGCTGGGGACAGGTAGCTTTGTTCAATCAGCACACATCAACATTATTATCAATCGTGATAAAATGGAATTAAATGAGGTAGAAAAAAATAGCACATACGTTGATATGCCTAAGTGTAGACGAGGCACTACTGGTGATGCTGGTGTTTGGTATTATGATGGTGCTACCCGTCAGTGTTATGATAGAGAAGATTTCTTTAATCAGAGTCGGTCAGTTAATCCTAATTATGTTCCACCTGAACAAACAGTAACGATAGAACAAATAGATGTTCCTCCGTTTGATCCTGAAATAATGGAAAATGATTTAGGTGTTGTTGGTGATGTTATTGAAGAAGATTTTTAAGGAGGCAATGGTGAAAGAATGTAGTAATTGTTACCAAGTTAAGCCAATTGACGATTTCTACGCTGTTGGTAAAACCAAGAATGGTGACATACGGTACAACCCTAAGTGCAAAATTTGCGTAAAATTTGATTGTAGAGAAAGGTATCGCACCGATCCAAAACTCAGAGCTGCAAGAAAAGAAAGGGCTGATGTTTTAAGGGATGACCCTGATTTTGTAGCTAGAAATAAGCGGAGAGGTCAGGAATTTTACTATAGTATGGAAGGTAGAGCCAAGACATTGCTGAAATCGGCAACTAGAAGGAAGGATAAACATTCTGAATTTGATATAGATTTAGATTTTGTATTAGAAAAACTATCAAAAGGGTTCTGTGAGGTAACTGGTATACCATTCAGTTACGAAAAACCAGTTGATAGTTTTAATAATAAATATTCACCTTCAATAGACAGGATTGACAGCAAAATTGGTTATATAAAAAGTAATACTAGAATAGTAATATGGCAATATAACCTAATGAAGGGTGAAATTTCAGACAACGAATTATTGGAGATTTGTAAGATAATGGTGAACAAGGAGTTGCAATGAATAGTTATTGGGTGTATGACCTAGAGAGTTATCCTAACATTTGGACTTGTTGTATAGCTGACATGCAAACACGTAAACTCAAACTATTTGAGGTATCAACACGTAAAGACCAGCGTGAAGAATTGTTTAAATATTTACGCAATGTTCGTAGACAAGATGGGATCATGGTAGGTTTTAATAATATTTTTTATGATTACCCTTTGCTGCATTTCTTTTTAAAGAATAAGAATGTAACACCGCAAGATTTGTTTGAACAAACAACAAAAATCATCCAATCTGGATACACTGCTAATAAATGGCAATATCAGATTAGAGAAAAAGATGTTATGTTAAAACAATTAGACCTATTTAAACTTAATCACTTTGATAATAAAGCTAAAGCTACATCATTGAAGATGATTGAATTTAATAGTCGTTCTAAAAACATTCAGGATCTACCGTTTCCTGTTGGTAAAGTGTTGACGTTTCCTGAAATGGAAATTCTTTGCACTTATAATAAACATGACTTAAAAGAAACAGTTAAGTTTTTTGAAGAATGTGAAAAGTTGATTAATTTTAGGATTGACTTGGGTGCTAAATATGGAATGAGTGCCCTCAACTGGAACGACACTAAAATTGGTAGTGAATTTTTCATCATGGAATTGGAAAAAGCTGGCATTGCTTGCTATGATGAGCAAGGTAAAGCTCGTAAAAATAAGCGGCAATTTATCGATCTTAGTGAGTGTATTTTTTCATACATTAAGTTTGAGCGACCTGAGTTTAATGCTATTCTGGAATGGATTAGAAAACAACGCATCTCACAAACTAAAGGTGTATTTTCCTATATTCCAGAACATGAACTTGGTGATGTCGCTAAGTATGCTGAGATGACAACAAAACGCATCAAATTTAAAGGTGTCCCAACACAGAAAGAAATTGATGAGCTATTATCTCAATACCCTTTAGGTTGGGTTGAAGAAGTTGAATTGAAAGCTAAACTACCTAAGAAAGATGGTGGTGGATTTAAGAAAGCGTATTGGTTTAATTATCGAATTGCAGATTCACTAAATGTGGTTATTGATGGGTTGTGCTATGTTTCTGGTACCGGTGGCGCTCATGCCTCAGTAACAAACCAAGTAATTCTATCTGATGATGAGTGGATGATTGTAGATATTGATATAACATCTATGTATCCATCATTGGCTATTAAGAATAGAGTTTATCCAGCACATCTGGGTGAAGAATTTTGTGATATTTATGAGAATTTATTTATCATGCGTAAGAGCTTTGATAAGAAGTCTGCTGAGAACGCTATGATTAAATTGGCTCTCAATGGGACGTATGGTAATTCAAACAATGAATTTAGTCCGTTCTATGATCCAAAATTTACAATGTCTATCACCGTGAATGGTCAGTTGTCAATATACATGATGGTTGAAAGACTGCTGAGTATTCCTGATTTACAAGTGATTGCTGTCAACACGGACGGTATTACATTTAAGTGTCGCAGAAAGGATGAAGATAAGTTTACATCATTAATTTCTGAATTTGAGAATATTAGCAAGCTGATGTTTGAACGTTGTGATTATTCTAAAATGATTGTTGCCGATGTGAATAGTTACACTGCTGTAAAACTTGATGGTAGCCTAAAGCAGAAAGGTCGATATGAGTGGAAAGATTTACCACATCACAAAAACCATTCAGCCCTCATTGTTAAAATGGCTGCTGAAAAGTTCTTAGTTGATGGGACAGATCCTGAAGAATTCATCAGGAACCACAAAGATCCTTTTGATTTTATGTTGCGAACTAAAGTTCCGAGAAGCAGTAAACTTGTTGTCGTAGATAATGATGGGGTAGATCACCAAACACAGAACATTTGCAGATATTACGTTTCCACAGACGGTGGTGATTTGGTTAAAGTGATGCCGCCACTACAAGAATTTGTAGAAGAACAAGTTTGGGTTAATGATGAAACTATGGAAGAAGTTGTAATTTCATCTAAAACAGATATTGCAAAATACTCTAAAAAGGGTTACACTTACTCTCATTCAGTTCAGACCAAAAGTGATGATCGTAGATTCTTCATTGAGGCTGGCTGGAAATGTAAAGTAGCTAATGACATGGACTCCTTTGCGTGGGACATTGATTATAACTACTATGTTGAGAGAACTTGGAAACTCATTAATTTTGCAGAAGATGATGATTCTTCTGTTGACAGTGAAGATGATGGTGCAGTATAATAGCTGCACATTAATTGATTGGAGAGGATAATATGGGTTACGTAGCGGCGTTAACAGCAGCAGGGTGTAATGTTCTTGAATTTGAAACTACGGGTAGTTATCAAGGTGAATGGTACGCTCTTGTTGAATACGAATACGAAGATGAAGTTGGGTTAATTGAAGGTTCTTATGGTAGTTGTTCAGCTTGTGATGCTTTTGAAGCAGAATTTGGTTATTGGGATAATGAGAAAGACAACTACCAAGAACGGCTAGTTAATTTTGGTAAAACATACCTACCTGTAATGCCTATTGACATTCGCATTTGTGACCTAGAAAAGCGCGTAGCTAAAAACGACTGGGGTGATTACAAAGAAGCGTTAGAAATCTTAGTTAAGTGGAAATCTGATTATAAACTTTAAGGAGAGAATATATGTCTAAATGTCTTGTTACATTAAACGCTGATTGGGCTGATGAATTTGAATGCCAGCAATTCCTCATTGTTGATTCAAGACGAAAGGCTCAAGACGTGATTGATTGTGCTATTGACCAAGGTGGTTATTTTGGGAGTAATGAAGGTTGGGAAGAGCATGAATTAAGTGCTCGCAATTTCAAAATCGTTGAGATTGACGACGAATTTGCGGATAAACTGAAACTATTCCTTGGTAAATCTTTCGGTGTTGGTATTCTTGATAATTTTTAATAAAAAAGGAGTAAAATAAATGAAATTTCCTGTTGACAATGTTTCGCAATTTGAGCTAGAATTGCAGCTACACAATGCTTATGCACCAATCATCAATAAACGTTATAGTAAGTTGTTTGATAAGCGTCATCGTGGTGTTGTGTTAAGTGGATACAATAAAATCTTAAATCTAATCTTTAATTTAAATGTAAATCAATCTAAATAAATGAGGAAATAATAAATGTCATTCGATGTATACGGTAGTGCAAATAAACCAAAAACTGAATCTAATGTTGATTTTGATGCGTTAAATAATCATGTTATTGAAGTGGCTCAACTTCAGACACCGGAAACTCTTACTGGTGTGGTTAGTATGATTGTTGATTTAGGTAATCAGGAACGTGCTGATGCTGAGCAAGTGGTAACGATGACACCTGAGCAAGAAGCTGAAGCAATCGCTAAACAACCCAACACTTATTTCAAAGATGGTGTTGATAAAGTGACTGGTGCTAAAGTTCGTCTTAAATGTTGGCCTCAAAAGCCAATTCAGAAAGTTGCGATTGCTGTAGATTTTCCTGAGATCATTGTGGATAAAGGTCAATTCTTTGGTGAATCCAAACCTCTCCCATTGCGTATGTGGTTAGGTGGTAAGTTCTACATGGAAAACTCTGGTATGATTATCCAGAATCCAACAGAACTTAAAGAGTTGTATCGTGAAGATATTAAGGCTTGGTCTTTTGACAAAAAGCACTTATTTCACAAGATGGCAGTCGGTGCTAAGTTGATTAGTCCTGATGATATTTTCAAACCAGCTAATATTACAGACTTGTTAGGACAAGCATTGCAGTTCCAAGCACAAATCTTTATGAAAGCTGGTAAGAATGGTAAATCTTACTACACTGAAAATATTAAGTTTGTTGGTGGTTTGGGGCGTGGTGCTGTTGTTCCTAAACATAACATTGTTCCACAACTGATTCAGTTCCGTAATGAAAATGATGTGGAAGCGTTAAAACATCTACCAAATCATGTTATCAACACTATGAAACGTGCATTGAATTGGAATGATGACACTACAGTTGTTCGTAAGCAGTTGGAATCATTGCAAGGTGAATCCCCAAGCGCTGTAGTTAACAATGCTCCTGTAGAAAAGAAAGTAACTCAGCAAGTTGTTCAACAGGCGAATGTTCAAGCTGATGTGGATGATGGCTTTGACGAGTCGGACGACCCGTTTTAAAACATAATAGTGTAAATAAACGGGCTGTAATGAAGCAGCCCATTAAATAATATAAATTAGGAGAATAAATATGTTCGGTAAATTATTTGGCAAGAAAGTAACTAAAACTTTAGACGCAGTTAAGAAGTTTGAAAATAAAGATTTAGCTGAAGCAGCGATTGGTGCAGCAATGTTAATTGCATCGGCTGACGGTGAAATTGAAGATAGTGAATTACAAACACTACAAGCTGTTGTAACATCTATGGATCAGTTTAAACATCACCAGTCTGAAATTGGTATTATGATTGACAAATATGCTCAATTACTGAAAGCTGGTGCTCTAATTGGTAAGATGAATATCATGCGTGAAATTGCTGTTAAACTTAATTTCCCAGCAAGTCGGTTAGCTGATTTTGGTGTACCAGTGTGAAGAAATTAATTCTAATCACATTAGCGATTGGGGTTGTGCTGGTAGATTTTACCAGCAGATTCCTGTCTATCGCAGTGGATGGTGTGTTCATGCTGAGCATGTGGTATTTAGCTAATGAAATTTTTAAAGGAGAGTAAATAATATGTCACTTCCACAAGATATTGAGAATAGATGTTAAAAATTATAGGCGAAGATGGGAAGTATTACATACTAGAGTGCAGTGTTTGCTCAAAAGATGTTGAGTTGTACCCTGAAATAAAACAACTTAAACGTAGTTTTCGTAGCGGGAAAATACCTTGCGGTTGTTCAAAAACACCAAAATACTCCGAAAAACAATGGGGAATTTTGTTGAATCGCGCACTAATGGTACGAAACGACAAATACTCTTTATTGAATGTTGTTGGTAAGTTTAATGCCAAATGCAAGATTACCCTCATAAATAATGATACGGGTAATGTCCGAAATGTGTGCTTGTACGACTTTATTAAACTCAAAGAAAGAGATGGTGAATTAGATAAAGGGTTTAAAATAAGCTCTATAAAAAGAACAGATTATTCAACAATTCTTACAAAAGTACAACCAATTTTTGACAAATACAATAAGACTATGATATGTTTATATTACGAATCTGGCTGGTGGATTGCAGAGTACATTTGCTACGCATGTTCGGATTTAAGTAACGCCGGTAAATTTCGTATAAAGGTCAATGCTTTGGAGAAAAGCGGCTTTAATTGTCAGTGTCATAGTAAAAGTTTTAGGAGGTTTGCTGAAGATGTTTTGGTAGAAGTTACTGATTCACTTAAGGGTAAGGGTGTTTTTGAGTCTTTCGATCCGGAGTATACTACCTACAATAATTCTAGGGTGAAGTGGGCATGTAACAATGGTCACAGGAATAATCAGATGTTGTGCAATATGAGAAGGTCTGGTTACAGTTGTCCTAGCTGCACTAGTTATGGGTATAATCCGGAAAAATCTGCATATTTTTATTTAGTAGAATTTTTAGACAGAGGGGTTAGCTACTTGAAGTATGGTATAACCAACAGGGTCAGGTCGGACATGAGGCTGAAACAGATTTTTAGAAAAACTCCTTACGAGAAATTAGTTGTAGTGTATTCGGACGGACATACCATACTCGCATTGGAAAAATTTATCAAAAGTAATTTCAATTCCGGAGTTCTCGACTTAAATATAACCAGCAGATTTACTGAAGTTTTAAATATAGATTGCAAACAAAGTTTAGTTGATTTAGTATATAAATTTACAACAGGAGGTATTTAAAATGTTACCACAAACAAAAGAAGCCCGTGATATGGTATTAAAGCGTATTAACGAAGCAGTACGGTTGAAACGCGAACAAGATGGGTTGAAAGAAGATGTGAAAGCTTTAGTTTACGCATGTAAAGACCAGTACGGTATGAAACCATCAGAGTTCAACGCTTTAGTTAAAGTCGCATACGATAAAGCTAAAGTTGAGGAACAAATCGAAAGCTTGCAGACTAGTTTGTCAGAGCTTGAAATCCTCAGCAAATTAAATAAATAATTATATAACGTAAGGCTGGACAATGTTTCAGCCTTTGTTTTAAGGAGAATTAATATGACTAAAGACGAACAATATATTTTACATCTAACCAACCGTGTTCATCAGTTGGAGCAGTTATTAGAGGCTGAGAAAGTTAAGAATTTTGAATTACGTAGATTCTTTGTTGAATTGCGATTCTTAGCTAAACCAATCTTATCTAAGCTGGAAAAAGTGAGGTCAAATGATGTTTGATAGTTATAATTCTAAAGATTCCGATAGTGTTGAAGATAAAGATAAAACATACGAATGTGCGTATATTGACTTTGACACAGTGTTATATCGTAGTGCTAAGTCTTTGCAAGAAGATTACATCATCGTTAAACATAAAGTGAGTGGTCGAACTAAAGAATTTAGTGGTGTTCAGAAATTCTATGGTAGAACTAAAGCTAGAGATGGTGGTTGGATTGGTGAACAAAACGCTAAACGATCTCAACAAGGTAAGCCACTAATCAGTGCTGATGATTATGAGATTATTACAGCATCACGATTGAAAGAAAGTCCTGAACCAAACCTAACAATTCTGGAATACGGATTGAAGCAAATTGATTGGAAAGTTGGAACAATCAAGCGTATTTGTGATGCTAATGATTACAAGCTAGGTATTGGTGGAACTAAGCCTAATTTTAGATTTGATGCAGCACATATCCAACCATATAAAGGTCAACGGAAAGAGAAGCCAATTCTATTCTTAGAACTACGTGAAGCATTTATCACTAAGTATAAGAATAAAGTGTTTATTGCTAGGGATGGTATGGAAATGGATGATGAAATTTCTATTCTTGGTTGGGAGTCATACACCCATTATAAGAAAACGGGTAAACATAAGTATGTGATTGGTTTTGTGGATAAGGATTTAAAGATGACTCCTTGCCCTCATTTCAATTATGATAAGCCTGATGATGGTGTAACTATCCCTGATGTGTTTGAATGTGCTAGGTCTTTTGCAGCTCAGTGTCTTTCTGGCGACAACACAGATAATATTGCTGGTCTACCAAACTTACATCCAGACTTTTGCATTAAATATGGATTACCAAAACCAAGAGGTGTAGGAAAGACTACAGCGTTATCAATTCTTGAGAGCTGTCAAACTATTAAGGAAATGTATGAGCGTGTTGTAGAGGCTTACAGAACGTTTTACGGCGAAGATGAGTTTGAGTTCACATCCCATCGTGGTGAGGTTAGTAAAAGAACATGGTTGGATATGTTACAGGAAAATGCAATTCTAGTGTATATGTGCCGATCTGAAAAAGAAGTTGGTAAGTTTGATATTAGAAACACATTAGACAGATTAGGAGTGAATTATAAATGAGTATTATTAGATTTAGTGCTGATACATATTTAGATAGTGTGGTTGGTAAGGCGTTGCGGATCAATAAACAGGCACTAGCACTAACAATGCCATACATTCTAGCTGACAGACTACCTAACACTACACTACTGTATGTTGATGATAAAACCCCAGTCTTGTGTGACAAGAGATATATGTGGAAGGTGGTTTGTGGTAAGAAGTATTTTGATATTTCACCATCATACACCAAGGGATATGCTAGAGATAAGTATGGGGCAGATCCAATTTCACAACTGAAAGACAAAGGTTATGATGGTGTGGCTTTTGTTGATTTCACAGAAACAAATAATGTGGTGGTGTGTTTTAAAATGCTTAACCAACTAAATGACACACCAAACGGCGTCTACAAGAAAGGTGAAATCTTTGAGTAAAAAGAATCAATTTGACAAGTATTATACGTGCAAAAAAGCTGTTGACTCTGTTTATGCTATTGTCGATAAGTATTGGAAAGGTGAACGGTTTTTAGAACCTTCTGCTGGTGAGGGTGTGTTTTATCGAAACGGCTACTTCAATTATTTAATGTACGACATAGACCCTAAAGTGAAAGGAATTATCGAAGCTGACTTTCTTAAAATAGATCCTTTAGAGTTTAAAGGTTGTTTTGCAGTAGGTAACCCACCTTTCGGGTTCTGTGGCAAACTTGCTGTTAAATTCATTAACCATTGTGCTAACACTTGTGATAAGATTTGTTTTATTCTTCCTAACACATTTAAGAAAGAATTGTTTTTTGATAAACACTTGAACAAGCATTTACATTTAGTGGAAGTTGCAGAATTACCTAAAAATAGCTTCGTGTTACATGGTGGAGTATATGATGTTCCTTGCTCTATTTTTTATATAGAAAAACGAACACATGAAAGACCTGACATTGAAATAAAAAGTTATTTGGTACCAGACGAAAGCAGTAATTTATTTGTTAGACGAGTTGGTGGTAAAGCTGGTAAGTTGGTAGATTCTTTCAATAAGAACACAACATATAAAGTCAGTAGCGGTGGTGTTTTCTCAGTAAAATATTATTTGGAGAGATATGCCGATGAAATAAGAGAATGTGCCAGCAACACTGCTGGGGTTAGAAGTATCACACTAGACGAAATCAACTTAATTATTACAAGAGGTGAGGAATATAAATGAGTAGAGTAGAAACACACAAAGGTAGAGCAATCCCAACTAATATGGATTTGTTTGATTTCCTTACCAATCATCAACATTTAATTTCAGACGACTACAAAGGTAATGACGATTTGCACGAAGTATTCTATAATGGCTTAACTTGTGGTTATGAGAAATATGTTCTGCTCGATGATGGTATGGTGTGGGAATTAGATAATGTAGAATTAGATGGTTCTAGCTTTTACTTTGCTGAAAAGAATCCAGATGGTAGTTTTAATTACTTTGTTAGTTTCTATAACGGTGGTCGTAGCTTACCGGAAGCTGTTAATTGCGCTGTGGAGAGATTAGATGATTGAACCGTGGAATCACCCACTTAGTATCTGGAAAACTAAATCTGAATACTTCGTATGGCTTCGTGGTTGGTTGAGACGAATTTGGTCTGACTTTCCTTTGCGTTCAGAATGGAAAGTAACTCAACTTCGTCCAGTAACTAAGGAAGAAAGAGAAAAAAAGTTGTTTCATACATCTACTAAGATGGTGGGACAGTGTTATTTGTGTAAGAATTGGTTCCCTGCATCTAAACTCGAATGTGACCATATACAAGAGAGTGGTGGTTGTTACGATTTTGAAACCGCTGAGAAATTCTTGTGGCATTGTGCTGCCGATAACCCTAGCAACTGGACGTTAGCTTGTCAGCCGTGTCACAAAATCAAGAGTCATGCAGATCGTAATGGATTGAGCTTTGAAGATGCTAAGATTGAGAAAGAAACAATTAAAATCATTAAAGAGAAGAAAGACAAATCATTTCTTATCGCTAAAGGAATTACACCAGCCACAAATGCAAAAAAACGTAGAGAGCAAATAAAAGAATACTTAACATCTATTAGAGATAACCTCGGAGATAGCAATGAGTGACTATTCTGATATTTACGAAATCAAACAATCAACCCTCACTGATAAAGTGGTGAGATTAGCAAGATTGTTTGAAACGTATAAAGATTCACTTCCTTATGGGTTTGCTAAGGAAATGGAAACGCAATTAGATATTATATTTAAAGATCATCCACATTTAGGAGAAAGATATGTCAAAATTTATTGATTCATTTTATGAATTATCCACTGAAGAATTCCAAGCACTACAATCTAGCGGCACACTATATAAACTCTATCCTGATGCACCACTGAATGCTTTAGATTTTGAGCATCGAAAGAATCAAAAACTAGCCAAGCAATTAACTGCATTATTGATTTATAATCTTAGTGAAGAATTAACTGCTGATCCAGAAGATTTAGTTAACGTATTAGTGCGTTATGAAAAAGAATTAATGTCATTCTTACAATGGAATGAAGCTGATGAATTAAATCTATCTGAGGTGTTGGTTGAGGTGTATCAACAGATTGAGGAAGATGCGTTAAATGAATGACCTAGAATATTCTGAATTGAGTAGAGAAGAACTAATCTCTATCATAAAATTCTTATCTGAACTAAACGATGAGTATGTTAGTAAGATTAAAGAATTAACAGAACAAGCAAAATTACCATTTTAATTTATTGAAGGAGAGATGATGTTTAATAATACACAAATGCAAATGATTAATATGAAACTAAGTGGTGTTGGTAGTCGTAAGATTGCTAAACAATTTGGTGTTAGTAAAACCACTGTTAATAACGTATATAATCGTTATATTAGTGCTGAACGCGGCGATGACGTTGTTGTGGAGCAGAAAGGCGCTAAGGTGTTGTTCTTGGATTTAGAAGTGAGTGCATCTATTGTTGCTGCGTTTAGCATGTTCAAACACTTCTCAACACCAGACCATGTTATTCAATTTCCTTATGTATTGACGTATGCTGCTAATTGGCTGCACAATGATATTGATGATATTGAGTGTTACGGCTTACATGATTTTAATAGTTTTGAATTAGACCATCGTGATGACTTCGAGTTGATGTTACGACTATGGACACTCTTAGATAAAGCTGATATTGTTGTTGGTCAGAATATTATGAGGTTTGATAATGGTTGGTTGAATCAACGATTCGCATATCACAATCTACCAAAACCTAGCCCATACCGATTAGTGGACACAATGTTAGGAATGAAAAAGGCTATGGCTCTACCAAGCAATAGTTTAGACTACAGCACTAAGTATTTTGAGTTAGGTCATAATAAATTAAAACATGATGGTATTAAGTTGTGGATTGATTGTATGGATGGCTGCACATTAGCTTTAGACAGTATGAAGAAATACAACTATGGCGATATTCCTACGTTGCGAGAGTTATACTTAAAGATTCGTCAGTTTATTCCTAATCATCCTAACGTAGCGTTATTCTTTGGTGACGAGGATGACAAAATGCGTTGTAATGTTTGTGGTAGTGATCACTTGACACTATTAGAAGGCAAGGCTTATACTAATCTTAGTGTATTTGATGCTTATCGGTGTGGTGGTTGTGGTGCTGTTAGCCGTTCAGGAACATCCAACACAACATCAAAACAGCGTAAAAATTTATTAAGAAATATCACACATTAGAGTTGACAAGGTTGTGGTGATGGCGTAAAATCCTCACCACTTACACGATGAAGGAGAGTGATTATGTTTAAAGTTGGTGATTTGGTGCAAAGAGTTTCTGGTGAGGATTTTCCTGAAAAGGGTATGTTTCTTGCAAATATTTATTTAGTGAGAGATATTTATAACGGGGAGTGGTTTGGATTTTATGGTATTGAAGGTAACTGGATTTGCGAAAACTTTCAATTAGTTGACAACTCAGTAGTTGATAGCCACAACAAAATCCAAACATACACAAAGGAAGAATTATCTCACATTGATGAACTAGAAGATCGTATCTCAATGTTAGAAGATTTGTGTATGGAATATGCTAAATTGTTAGATAAGAAAGAACCTACATATTTCAAACCAATCTGTGACATGACTATTGCTGATTGGCTGGAAGCTAAAAAAGAGATGTGGGTGTTTGAGTTGGGAAGCGGTGAGCAGTTGGTTGTCAGATCAGTTGATGGATTTAATCATCCAATTCAAATGTCAAACCTTGAATGGTACACTGCTGATGGTCAGATGACGTACAACGAATCAATACAAAAAGACAATATTGTTAAACGTGTTAAATGAGGAGATGATTATGAACAGTAAACAATTTATCAAAGATGCAATTCGCACAGAATCACCAAACTATTTTCCACAGAACCATCGTATAGAACATGCTATTGATGGGTGCGTTACCGAAGCTGGTGAATTGCAAGATGCGCTGAAGAAAGCGAAATACTACGGTAAAGAATTAGATGTTGTAAATATCAAAGAAGAAGCTGGTGACATTCTCTGGTATTTAGCAATACTGTTTGATGAACTTGAAACTGATTTTGATACAGAAATGGAACGTGTGATAAATAAATTAAAGACACGTTTCCCTGAGAAGTTTACAGAAGATAACGCATTCAATCGTGACTTGTCAGCCGAGCGTAAAGTGTTGGAGAAAGATTAATGACCACATACAAATTCACATATAAACATTACAACCATTCTGTATTTAAAGGTGAGATTGTAGCACATAATGAGGAACACCGAGATAAGTTGATGTTGAATTTATTGTATTCGCGTTATCGACGAAAGCTTAGTTTAGATGGTGTTGTGTTTGTTGAAGTAAAGGAGGGGTAGTAGTTGAAAGCAGAATTAATTAGTTGGGCTGCTGGTATATTAGAAGGAGAGGGTTGCTTTTCTTTATTCTACAAAACACATAAGAGCGGAAACACTACACCACAGTTCGCTATACATTGTGAAATGACTGATAAAGATGTTATAGATAATCTGAAATTTATTTTTGGAAAAGGGACAATAAACACACGAACTAATTCTAAACGTCTTTGCAAGGACGGTTCTAAGAGAAAAACAACATATATTTGGTCAGTGCAAAAGCAAGCAGACGTGTTTGATATACTGCTAAGATTAGCACCGTATATGGGTGTAAGACGGAAAGCTAAAATAGCTGAAATGTTAAATTTACTTGAGGAGAAATTCATTTGAACGTAGTAAAGCATTTTAAAGACAAGTTAGAAGTTACAGCAATCGGTATTACAACACCTTTAGTAGATTATATTCCAAACAGCGAAGGATTAATCAGTTATCAAGCTCGTGCGAGTAATGAAGGGACACAATTAGAATTTGAGACAGCAGACCGTTTACTAGCTTATTGTGCGCGTCATGGTCACTGGTCTATTTTCGATATGTCTAACTTAGTCATTGAGATTAAAGCTCCGCGAGATATTAGTCGTCAAGTATTACGTCACAGTTCAGCTAAGTTCCAAGAGTTTAGTCAACGTTATGCAGATGTTACAGATGATATGTTCTGTTTACGTGAGTTACGTATGCAAGATAGTAAGAATCGTCAGAATAGCTTAGAAGGTAAGTTCACAGAAGAACAAGAAGCTGAGTGGTTTGCAGATCAACAAGAGGTGATTGAGTTGGTGCAAGCCAAGGTGAAGAAGTGGCGGAGCTTAGATGCTGCCAAGGAATGCACTCGTGTATTCATGCCTGAAGGTCTTACCATGTCCAAGTTGTATATGAACGGGACTGTTCGCACATGGATTCACTATACAGGACTACGTAAGAAACGTGGCGAGACACAAGCAGAACATTGTGATGTCGCAGACAAATGCCGCGAGTATTTGTTACAGCACTTTCCCGCATTATGTAAAGTATTAGAGGAATCCAAATGACAACCACAAAAACAAAGCATGTGACAATTAAAGTTTATGCTAATGCTATTAAGGGTGTTCTTAAAGCAATTGATATTGGCGTAGAAGAATCGACAATCAAACAATTATTGTCAGACCCTATTGGAATTGCTACAATTCATGGATGGTTATTAGCTAAAGGATACCAACTAGCACAGATTGATGCGTTCATAGAAACAATTCAAGATGATGATAAATATGTGCTAGACTTATTAGCACTACTAAAATAACTTAAATAAGGATAGACAATTTATGATGGTTGAAATTATTGATGAAAGTGATTTCCCATGTGACTTGTCTATCCATACCGATGATATTGAAGATACTTTTGTATATAAACAATTAGTGGAATTACGTGGAACTGCTGAGCTATCTAAACAAGAAATTACAGCAATTCTTTATATTCTTGGTATGGATGTGACAAAGTTATTTGGTTTAGAAAAGCTAGAGGATGATGCTGGATTCATTAGTATTTATTCTGGTGAAATCAAAACTGGTGGTAGTCGTTGGGTGGGCTTACAACGTAAAGGTTGGAAATGGCGCAAATACGGCGAAGCTAACATGAAAAAGTTTTTATATGGTGAATATGTTCCCGTGATGATTGACATGTTCACTAATCCGCAAAAATGGCAAAAATTAATTAATAAAAAAGATGAGGAATTATTATGTATTTTATCTTTACTTCTGAAAACTGTCCCCGTTGCACAACTTTAAAATCTATTTTAGAATCTAAACAAATCGTCCCTGTTGAGGTGAATGTTCGTGCGAATGAATCAGCAGCGATGTTCTTGCGTAATAAAGGTTATCGTGGTGTTCCTGTATTATTCTTTCTGGATGAGTGGGATGTTATGACTGACGTAACGAGTGAGTTTATTTAGTAGTGGAGAATGTGTAGTGCAGATTTTAAAACGTAATGGACGTGTTGAACCTTTTGATGCTGATAAAGTGAATGCTATGGCTGTATGGGCTATAGCAGGAAATGAAAAGTTGGTAAGTTGGAGTGATATTGTTATGTTAGCTATGAAACAGCTACCAAAAGATAATGTCGTTCCATCTAGTATGGTGCAGGATGCGTTAATTAAAGCCTCCCTAGAGATGCAGACACCAGCATATAATAGGGTCGCTGGTAGGCTATTGCTTGGTGTGATTCGTAAGACTGTAGACGTTCCACGTTCGTTTAAACAGTATTACCAATATGCTGTAGAGTGTAATCTGTGGCGTAAGATGAATTACACAGAACAACAATTAGACGTATTGGAAAAACATATCAATCACGATAAAGATTTAGAATATGGCTATCCTACATTACGTCAGTTTGTTGATAAGTTTGGTCGTAAAGATGCTGATGGCAAATTGCAAGAACTTCCACAATTTATGTTTATGGGGATTGCAATGTCTTTGTTCGAGAATGAATCTTTAGATGACGTTATTCTGTATTACAAGAAAGCGTCTGAACAAAAGATTAATATTCCAAGTCCTATTATGACGGGACAGCGAACAGAGTCTAATGTTGGTGTTAGTTGTGTGATTGCTACGGCTGGTGATAGTTTACATGGAATTGAATCAGCTAAGCATATTGCATTCATGGCTACTGCATCTAGTGCTGGATTGGGGTTAGAGTATGATGTTCGTAGTCCTAAAGAAGATGTTCGCAATGGATATGCTAAAGCTGGTGGTAAAATCCCACATTATAAGGCTTTAGAAACTATCACTAAAGAGGTTAAACAGCAGTGCTATAGTGATGACACTGAGATACTAACAAGCAACGGTTGGAAACTTTTCAAGGATTTAACTGATAATTGTTTAGTTGGACAAGTGGACGATGAAGGTATTCTTACTTTTGTTAAACCATTGGAAAGATATTCTAGGCACTATGAAGGTGAGATGTATCACTTTAAGGATAAGGGCAAAAACCGGAAAGTGGTTGATTTGCTAGTAACACCAAATCACCGGATGAGTTGGAGACAAAACAAACACGTCACAACCCAAACTAAAGACTTTGGTAATTCATGGCGTGTTGAAAAATCTTATGCTATTAAGAAAGAATTTAATCACACTTTTGCGGAAGATTTTAAACCAAAAAGACATACTGTTTTTGAAAAAGGCTCTATTAAAAATGGTGAGTGGACTACCCTTAGCGCACTAGATAGACTCCGTATAGCTTTCCAAGCAGACGGATATAAGCGGGGAACTTCTAAAAAGACAGTAGATTTTCATTTTAAGAAACAACGCAAGGTTGATGCGCTTTTGGAAATTGTTAAGGACAACTTTGACTACACAGTTACTTTAACTAAGGCAGGTACTCAAGTAGTTCGAGTTCGTATAGGGGATTCTTCCCTGCTCGATAAAGAATTTAAGTGGGTGGACTTGAATAAAGTTTCTACTGAGTGGTGTAGGGAGTTTTTACTAGAACTAGCTAAATGGGATGGTTCTCGACAGGATTCGGAATGTTTGAGTTTTACGTATTCTAACACAAACAAGGAAGCTATTAACTTAGTTTCTGCGGTTTGTGCGGTTGCAGGTGTGTCGAGTAGCGTAAAAGAGTCACCTCTCGTGAATGAAAGCCATTCTACTCTTTACAGATTAGGTTATGCGATGGATAGACGTTTTGTGTCTGGTCGAGGATGCTCAAAATCTAAAGTAGAATACTCTGGTAAAGTTTATTGCGTCACTGTCCCCACAGGTAATGTGATGGTTAGACGAAACGGAATACACGTAGTTTGTGGTAACAGCCGCGGCGGTTCTGCAACAGTTTCATTCAATGTTCTAGATCCAGAAGTGATGACATTGTTGAGTTTGAAACTACCACGTTCACCAGAAGAACGACGAATCACACAATTAGATTATTCTTTGTTATGGAATACATCTTTCTTGCGTAAAGTGGCAAAGAATGGTGATTGGCCTTTAGCGAGTATTCGACAAGAACCTTTGTTGTATGAAGATTTCAGCACATCAGATGTTGACTATTATGATAAGCTGATTGATATTGTGTTAGCTAAGCCTAATACAGTAAAAGTGAAGGCTAGAGCTATTTGGGATTTGTGGATTAGTAATCGCACTGAGACTGGTAGGATTTATCGAACCAATCTTACACATGCTAATCAGCATACTCCATTTAAGGCTCATAAGATTAGATTGTCGAATTTATGCCAAGAAGTATTACTACCAACAATCCCATACAATCATATCACTGAGCTATATAAGACAGAACATGAAGATGGGGATGGGTTGACAGCGTTGTGTTTCTTATCTGCAATTGATGTAGCACGCATCACAACAGATAAAGATTATGAAGAAACAACATATATTGTCTGTAAGTCTATTGATATGTTAATTGATAATATGACATATCCTTTCCCTCAGTGGGAAGTTACAGCCAAAGCATATCGCTCTATTGGTGTTGGTGTTACAAACTTAGCTTATGCGTTAGCTAAACAAGGTAAGAAGTATGATGATATTGAAACAATCAATAAGATTGCTGAACGTCATTATTATTTCTTGTTGAAAGCTAGCATTCGATTGGCTAAAGAAAAGGGTATGTTTGATTGGATTGGTAAAACCAAATGGGTTGATGGTTGGCTACCAATTGATACATATTGTAAGAATGTAGATAAGCTCACAACAACATTGCATTACGATTGGGAACAATTACGTAGTGAAGTGATGGAATGGGGTGTAAGATTTAGTGTATTGGCTGCACACATGCCGTGTGAGAGTTCTAGTGTTTTTGGGTCTAGCGCTAATTCTCTTTATCCCGTTCGTGAGATGATGGTGTTGAAAGACGGTAGTGGTGGTAATCACATCCAATTCTTTGCACCAGAATGTGATAAATACCAATATGAATTAGCGTGGGATCTACCATTCAAAACTGTTGTTAATATGTATGCTTTATTCCAAAAGTTTACAGACCAAACAATTAGTGCTGATACATGGATTGATTTCACTAAATACGAAAACAACAAAATTCCATTATCTGTTCAGACACAAAACTACTTGTATGCTGATAGTATGGGATTGAAAACTTTATACTACTCAAATCATAAAACTGATCGGGGAAATAAAGTGGTTGTTGAAGAAACTCCTGATTGTGAAAGCTGTAGCTTATAGCAATTAAATTATGAATCCCACTTGATAGTGAACACTTGATTGTGGGATTCTTTTTACGTAAAATACGCTAGGAATTAATAATGGAGATGTATATGACAATTGATAGTGAATTTTTAAATTTCAATAACAAAGCAACAGCTAAGGGTAAAAATCCTTTATTCTTTGGTGAGGATTTAGGCGTGTTTGATGCGTTCAATAACCCGTATCCTGAACTAACTATATTAGATCAAAAACAACGCAGCTTGTTCTGGCCTTCAGATGAGTTTTCATTAGCTCAGTCAGCTATTGATATGAAAGAAGCAGATCCTAATGTTGTAGAGCTTATGGTACGTAATCTTAGCTTTCAAATGGCTGCTGATAGTTTGGCTTCAGGCTCACTACAAGAGCTTTTATTTCCAATCCTCACCAACCACCAAGCCAAGAAGTTAATTAGCTATCATGGTGATGCTGAGGCTGTGCATGAAGAGGCTTATGCTCTAATCGTTGCTCAATGCTTCTCAGACCCTAATAAGATGTATGAACGTGTAAACAATGATGCTAATTTATTAAAGCGTTTAGCGCCGATTGGGAAAGCATTCAAGGCATATAAACAAACAGTGTTGTTAGATGAGTCATCAACTCTATCTGATAAGCGTAAAGCTACAATTAAATTGTTAGTGTCGTTTGTTGCATTGGAAGGAATTATGTTCCTTGCGTCATTTATGGCTACATTCGCATTAGCTGATAGCACAGGTAAGTTTAACGGTATTGCTAAACGTGTTGGTTTGATTCACAATGACGAGGCTGGTTGTCATTTAGAGAATATGCTAGCTTTCTTAAACATTATCATTAAGAAAGAGAAATGGTCTGAATGGAAAGAAATGAAGGATGAGGTTAAGCTGATCCTAGACACTGCTGTTAAGAGTGAACAGGAATGGTCTGATAATCTATTTGTTGGATGTGGTAGCGTTGTAGGGTTTAACAGTGACGTGCTTAAAGACTACGTATACCACTTAGCAGGTAATGTCTATCAGCGATTAGGAATTAAGTTTGATTTCCCTAAAGTAAAATCTAGCCCTAAATGGTTGGAAAGTTATATCAACCCCAACCTAGTCCAATCAGCACCACAAGAAGTGCAATTAGGAAACTACCTCACTGCTGCTGTCAATAGCGATGTAGAGGAAGATATGATGTTTGATGTAGATTTGTGATGAATGTGGCCTAGCCTTGCGCTAGGCTTTTTATTATCTAAAATATTTCAAATCACCCATTGACACAGTTATCAACGAGGTTTATTATTTCTACGTGTTCAACAAATAGGAGAGACAACATGACTACAACATACAAAGTTACAGGTAAGGATTTATTAGAGTATTTTTCAGAAAAATTGAAAGTAAATGAACAGAAATTCGTTAGTTTTCCAAACACTAAGAAGTGGGTTGAGTATTTCTCGCCTTCTATCCGTTATGGTAATTCTAACGCTAATTTTATTTCAATTGACACTAGCGATAATTTCTATTTTCAGGTGAGACCTACGATTAAAGATCTGTTGATCAGTGAAAAAGAACTCAGTGACGCTGTTCGTGCTATCACTAAAGTCAACACTCCTCCATCCAACCCAATGCCAGAATTGTTAGCTGGTAAGCATTATATTAAACATAGTGTTGATGGGTCGTTAGGGTTAGTGATTGATGGTGGAGTGGTGTTAGAAAGTACGTTGGAGGGGTAATATGGAAGGTTTGGATAGCTTATCGCCAGTGCTAGACGACACACCAGAACAACTAAACGCTAAATGCGCTAATTGGGTGGATATGATTGTTGTTAATGGTGTTGCTTATTCTGCTCAGGATGTAGCAGTGCTGGTTTGGGATAATGAAGAACAGCGACGAATGAAAGCTACTGTACGACAACAACGTGACAAGGTTTTAGCTGAACTCCGTGAGTTACAATCAGAACTTCCAGAGTTATGTGCTGAGGTAGTGGTTGATTTTGCGAAAGCTCTTGCTGAACAGGTACAACTCCCTAAAGGTAACTCTCAAAAAGTAGAATACTATAAAGCTGCTATTACTCATATAATTCAATTTGCAGAACAATATGCCGAGAAAATCCGCCAAGGGGGTAAATAATGGACGCAATATTCTATTTTATTGTACTTCCGTTTGCACTGACTATGTGGGCCATATGTTTGGGCGCCTTTTATTTCATTGGAAAATGGTTAGTTGAACGAATACGCCAAAAGGGGTGACGTATGAATAAATTCACATTAATTTTCTGGCTAAGTAAATGGAGTCAAGACGGGACAACAAACACCCCAGCAATCAAACAACAAATCCTTGCATCAAGCAGAAAACATGCCGAAAACTTGGGTGAAGCAATTGCTAGTATTATGGGTGAGGAGTTCTTAGGTAGGTATGAACACTATTGGTGTGAGGTGGTAGAAGGAGAGCAATATGACTGATGAATTTATAAATGAATTAATGTTTTACTTAGTGTTAATTCCAACAGGAATAATGATTTGGTGCCTTTCTGTGTTTGGATTGACAGTGGTGTCTGATGTGATTTAAAACATCCATTGACAACCAACATAAAATAACCTAAACTAATTCCAACAAATAAAAAGCCCAGCAAACGCTGGGCTTCATTCTAGGAGAATAGTTATGTTATGCAAAACAATCACAGCAACAATTATTGTGTTATTTACATTGACAACGTTTGATGTTTCATCAGCAAATAAACGTAAAACTATTGTTGTGAAGGATAATATTTCTAGCAAACAAAAACAGCTTTCTAAACACCAAAAGAAAGTTATTTCTAAGAAATGTAAGAAAGCTGTAGATGTTAAAACTAAGAAGGAATATTATTTGTGTGGGGGTTACTAGCTATAAACTGCTAATGTTGTCTTACGTCCACTACCAACAACTTTAGCCCACATCTTATTGCTATTAGCTTGAATCTCAGCTTTGGATAATTCACCAAACTGAGCACCAAACAAAACAGCACCATCATCTGTAGTTGGGGCATTAGCTGATTCTTTCAAATACACAGCATCTACACCAACATTCTGTATAGCATACGGTGATGTAGTAATAGCCCCAGAAAGAGTAGTTACGTCCACCCAAACATCTTCAATTGTTACGTTATTAAATGTTGCCATTATTCTTGTCCTATGAAAGTATCAGCCTGAGCTTTGTCGTTAAACTTATATCTAAATGTAATTGCATCAGCAAAGCTGTGATAAGGATTAGCTGGTGTAATCTGAAAAGCGTCAGCTCCGTTAATTTTCTCAGTTGTGTCTACATGATAACCAACCAAAGCCGAAGGAGCTTCAGGGTTTGTCATATCGTAAATTGTTCCTATCCGAATAACCACCATAATATTCCTGTAATAATTGCTGGACAAACAACATCCATAATGCTGTCAAATGTCCAATGATGTTTTAATCCATATAGCGGATCTGAATTCTTCCTATCACCGCCTTTATATTCATGCTGAGCAATTTCTCTACCAAGAAACACAGCACAAGCAATCCAACCAGCAGCTAACCACCCAAACCAAAAAGATAATACAATTTGAATGATTGCTGCTATAGTTGAATGCTCAATCCACGACACTACTTGCTTATTCATGCAGAAATTGTCTGAACATCTAAATCAGATAGTTTCTTAGGAATATAAACAACTTTAGCTATTGTTCCGTTCAAAGAATTAGCTGATGACAACCCAGCCCCTAAGACTAAGCTAGTTAGTCCAGTCGGTGATGTAACATTTCCTGATGATAGGACTACGCCGTTCTCAGCATACGTATAACTATTAGCATTCCATGAGATAGCAAACTTTGTTGTAACATTATTTTGCTTTTGTGTAGAATTAAACAGCACTTGACTTACACCACCACCAACAATTGTAAGCTGACTACCTGACAAACTGTTATTTCTCAGTACAGTGATACTATTATCAGCTGTGTTATCAGACAACGAGAATAGCGTCTGGTTTACATTATCAAAAGGATATGTTCCAGACGCTACAATTAACAATGTCCCTTCACTGATATTAGGGATTGTAATAGAATAATTGTCTACAGTACGACTAACTGTAGCGGTAGTAGTTGGAATCAATGATGTGGCAGTATATGTTGGTTCTAGTTGTGGATTCCATAGCAGTAAACCTTTTGTTGTATCACCAACATAAGATGACGCTAATTCTGTAGAACTGTATTGTCTAATACGAACAGTTGCTGGTGCAACAGAAAAACTCACAGTGTATCCGCAATGGAACCAACCATTAGGTAATTCAGTGAGGAACGGAGCTAATATTGTAGCAGTACCTCTTGCTACACCGACTGCTGGACTAGCTATTGTCTTATTGGTTAAATCGAATGTTGCTGTTTGGACATTAACGCTACCAACATCGTCTGTGCGTAAAATAAATATGTCACGACCATTGGCTTTAACATACGATGATACTGTGTATATTGTCGCACCACCAGAAACAGATTTATCTAAAATGTGTTGACTAACTACTGCTGTCTCAAACAAACCATTAGCTGTATTACTACCATCAGGAGCTAAGCCAGCATTAGGAGTGATTGTTGCTGCAACCTTAGACCAACTAGCATCACTCATATTATTGCTATGTGTTAGTAGGTTGGTAGATGTTTGCTCACACAACAAACCCTCAAACTTACCTGTAACAAAATTAAACTTACTACGAGGGAAGTCTACAGCAACTGACGACAACAATCGAGAGTTATTGAATTGTGTGGCTGTTGTAGTACGTTGTGTGGTAATTGCTGTCTGAATAGTTTTTGATGTATTGCCAAAACTCTCAGAATTCTTGAATTCATTCTTTACGAAATCATAATTTAGGGTGGCACTTTCGTTAGTTGTATCATTATCTGAATTGTTGACATAAGAGATGATTTTCTTTAAAATCTCACTCCTATCTAAATCAGACAATACTAAAGGAAAATCTGAATATAACATTTTTGTTCCTTATTTGTTTAGTCTGTCCCACTCAATCGCATTGAAACAATGATCTTGTTCCCATCGTGAGAATAATTTATTAATCAATTTCTCAGCAATCAACCATTTCTTTTCTTTTGTCATTAATGCTTTATATCCAACATGACCAGATATTGTTTGGTCTGGATTAGTGTTCAATAACAACACAGCAAAGAATTGGTCTATGCTGATTAGGAGTTTAAATAGTTTAGAGTTCTGATTCATACTTATTCAATATATCTAATATTTTAGAATGTGTCAATAGTGTAACTTTACCACTACCAACTGTTAACTCAAATTCTACACCATTCGCAGCTTGATTAGCATACTCAACTAATTGTGGAACTGATAGAGGTTCCAAACTAATTACCACCATTTCCACAGATTGATAAATAAACGTCCTTGGTGATGGTGTTAATGATTGAGCTACTGGATCTGTAAGATAGCTGTCATGTGTTATGACAGCATATCTACTTTCTGAATGATGTATAAAATCATTCAATGTCATCATACAGCAACGTATCCTTGTGCATTGATGCGAACGTTTCCAGCAACACTTAAAGTTACGTTAATTGCTGTGGCGGCAGTACCTGTTAGTGGAGTACGTAAACCAGCAATTGTCACTGGAATGTTTTGGGGTAGAGGTAATCGCCAAATTTCAGTAGTGCCGTCTTTAATGATAACATCAGCAAGAGCAGCGCCAATATTGATCAACTGAATATCTGTTACATGATTGCGTAATCCTGCTGCTGGCGCAGCAAATAAAATAACATCTGATGTAGTTGTTAATCCAGAAGAAGCACGTAAACGTTGTGTAGGAATAACATCGTTAGTGACTAACAAAACCCCTTGCATTGTAGATACTGAATCAGCCACATCGTTTGTTGCACTAACAACGGCTGGCATAGCGTTAACAGCTTTTGTACCTACACGAACAGGACTACCAGAAACAGCAGCATCGTGCGCAGCTTGACCTACAATAGCTTGGGACGTTGGTGCGCGGCTAGGCATAACCAAATCATCACAAGGACTAATCCGAACGTTTAATGCGCCAGAAGTGATTGCTGTACAACGTACCCTAAACCAACTATATCCACTAACTTGGAATGCCACACCATAAGTTAATGTTGCGTTAATACTTGAAATACTACTCACTAAAGTTGAAGGATCGTCACTACGTTGACCCATAACGTTTAACCACGTTCCGTTTGTACCATCTGTACTATCTAAAGATGCTTCAAATGATACGTTACATCCAGCTACAGCAGAAGCTGTTAAGCTAACAACAATTCCTGTTGTATTGCGTGCATCGAATACAGCAGTGTTGCCTACTGCACCAAGGCTGCCTAAAACATCAGGAATATCACGATAGAATCGACCATGTAGTGGCACATGTAAGTCTGTACCAATATCTGTACTGCGAATAGTGATGTTATTGTTATTACCATCTTTTACAATAAAATTATCTGCCATTTTATTACCTTAAATTGTTGTTAAATATTGTGAATTGCTTTGACTATTGAAAGCCATCAATTTTGGTGTAACTATTGTGTCTGGGATCTCAACCCATCTATCTGAAGTTGTATTCACCATCACAGCAGGATTACATAGAGTGTTTATCTCAACTAAGCTAATATTATCTATTTGTGCTGTTGTAGCACTAACGTGACCAGCTTGAACAAGGATTGTGTTAACAAAGCTACCAACACCATTATTAAACCTAACCACTTCACTATACGTTCCCGCAACTGTTCTGTTTGGTGATATATAATGTCTGTCAGGTGCATAAACAATAACTCTCACTTCACCACTACTAATTGAATCAACTGTGTAAGTTAATAGATAGTCTTTGTTATTTTGGATGGACATTTCTCTAGTGACATTTCGTGTTGCAGTGGTTGCTGCGAAATTTAATTTACCACTAGATATTGATGTTTCTGTAGTTGTTGTCCAACCAGCACTACTAGCAAAATCACCATTCACCACTAAATTTGTATTATTGGCTAGTGTGAATAGTGGTTTGAATGATATGTTTTTGATGATGCAGGATGCCGCCACGCCTGCGTTGTTTCTACAGAACGCTAGTTGTGTGTCTAAACTAAATGCTGTATAGTAAGCTCGCTTAAAGCCGACACTACTAAAAACTGTACCCACTGAACTGCTGGGAGAAAACCCGCTAGTGCAACGCATCGTACCTGAGATACTTTCCACCTCAAACTCTATCATCCCAACGGAAGGGTGTCCGACAGACGGTAGAAATCTAATACTGTTAAAACTACCATCACCAACATACTGCCATCTACCATTTCCAAGATATGCCCATTGTGTGCCCTTGGATACTGGATTCTCTAGCACTGTTTGTGTAATCAGCTCAGCACCTAATCCACTAGGAGATGGAAGTTGGATTGTTTGGCTGCGTTCTTGGATTGGGTATGTTGTACCATTGATTTTGATGTTGTATAGTTGTCCTCTATAGTAACTACCCCAAGATGATACTGCTGTGTTTCTAGCGGCAATATTTGTGACTGCACTAGGTTCTCTGGCTGCACCACGATTAAATGTTGTAGTCAGTATTAGATTGTCATTTTTGTAGTATTTTAATTCAGTACCAAATAGAGTTACTCTATATTTAGAATTTATTTCTAAAGGCTGATCCATGTTAGCAGAAAAAGAACCACCTACCATCAGTTGTAGGGCATTCGAGTTGTTAGTGTACAGACCGAACTCTCTATTGGCTGATGTAGCAGTTACGTTTTGAGATATTATTGTCCATGAAGTGCCAACAACAGGCAATGTATCACCAGTGGTAAATTCAATATCAATATCACCATCAGGGTTAATAGCTCTATACTGCAAACTTATCCTATCATCAACTCCATCAAAATTATAAATGAATCGAGTGATAGCTTTGCTCACTAGAGTTTTGATTGCTAATATTGCTGGTCTGTCAGCATCAACCAACTTACCAAATATTCTTTTCTTAGAAGCAAATACATCGAATACACTAACTGATGAATATGTATGATGTTCTGTTGGTGGAAATATCACAGCACCATTATTTACAGAATTACTTGGAATTGTATCAGCATCATGCAATATTACAGCACCAGTTGATGTGTTTTGTAGAGCGTAACTATCCCCAACATTCTTACCAGCAGCAGTGGTTATATCGACCCATTGATCACTTGTTAATCTGATTTCTGACATTCAGATTCTCCGTTATTATCCTGATGTGTCAATCTCAAATACACACCAATCATTGCAATTATAATATATGTTGCACCATACCATTCACCCATAGATGATTGCAGGAGGTGTAAGTTAACCTCTAACACACCAATCATACCAATAAGTACATTAAAGAAATGGGTACGAGAGAACTTTTTATTTTTCATTATTTCTTGCCTCAATTTTAAGATTACATATCACTAAAGCATTATATAATCTGTTTTCAGAAACTATATAATCTCTCACCTTATCACCATCTCTTTTTGGAATATCACATAAAGAGGTTAATTGTTTTGGCGTTGGTTTTTCTACTTCAACAATCTTTTCTACATATTTGATTTCAGGTTTACTGCTGCACCCTACCAACATTATCAGGGACAGACATATTAAAACACCTACTCTCAAAACTTTCTTTATCAAGTGAATCAACATATCTGTTCACCACCCTTTCTTTATTTATAGATTTATCTTTTACATCATCAATAGACTTCTGCAATTCGTGTAAAGAGTCTAATGTTGATTGGAATTCTTGTTTAGATTTAAGATACATTTCAGCGTTGTGATTAGCTATTTGAGATGTATGTTCTAGTTGTTGCTGTAACGCTTTCTCAGAAGCCTTTAGAGCGTCTATCTGGCTAGCCTGTAGGGTAATGTGTGTATATGTAATATAACTCAATACAAGCAAGCCTAGAGCGCTTAAAATCAATATACGGTTCATGGATTACACTCCATAATAAGGAAGCATAACGTCTTTAGTAAACATCTCGAAATTGCGCTTAAATCTGTTTGGTGTTTGCTTAGCAGCTAAACTATCCAACATTTCAATACCAGCTTTATCATAATTACCAGCTTTGATAGCTTTCCACATTTCTGTGAATTTAGATATGCGGTTGATTCCAAGTTGATACACCATGCTAACTAACACCACTTTACGTACATTACTTAGTGTGTTAAATACAGGAAACGATCTAATCAATTCGTTAATGTTTGTCTTAATTCTATTCTCTAACCAGAAACGTTCTTGTTCCTTGGTTGTTGTAATATTTGGTAGTGGAAACTTTCTCACTGGTGATAATAGTCTACCATAACCGATTGTTGCGTATTGTTCTGTGCAATAATAAGGTTTAGCTGAGAATCCTTCTTCTGCAATAATCACCTTGACACACAGATCAATGAAAGATTGGTTCATTGTTGATAAGGACATTTCAAACTCTCCTTAATTGTGTCTTTTACATCTTGTATGATTCTTTTGTTAATTAGCAACAATAAGATTATTCCTTCACACAAGATAGTTTGATATAGATTTAAATATGGATAAAATATAGATTGGTATACTGTCATAGCTTCATTGATAAATAACAACACACCAATAAAGTAGGTTGTAACAATTATCCACTTTTTCCATTGTGTAGCTACGATTGTCCCTATCAATAAACATAACAGATTATTTAGTGCTAATGATAAGAAGTTTGTAGATGTGTTTGGAAAAATAAGACTACCAACAGTGTCTCCAAAGTGGTAGTCTAATAATTGTAGAACGCACAATAATACAGCAGCTAACCAGTCTCTATATTCTACCCTCTTTGTGGTTACACAAAATAACAACATCAAGAGTAGATATAAAGTCATTTAATTATCCGATTATTGTTGTTTTTCTTTTGGTTTGTCAGTGCCACCATCTTTAGGATCTACTGGCTTATCATCTACTGGTCTACGACTACCCATATTATTTTCCTTCCATACTTTTATGATAAATGTGATTGTTAATTGCTGATTGAACAGCTAAGTCTTTAGCCAATGTATTTAATGATTGACTAACTTCCCTGAGCAATAGAGTGTTTTCCATATTTGATTCGGTGGCTCTATCTATCTTAGCTTCCAAAGGTAGTAATGTTAAGTGGATTAGTTCTTTTACATCTTCCTTTGTTATTTTTGATGATAGCTTGCTTTCCAATTCATCTATCTTATTATCTCTACGTTTCAAGAAATACCCAAATCCTGCTAATACAGGAATCCATAAATATTTAGCGGAAGCCGCTACAACTTCAATAGTCATTATGCTGTTCGCTCCCACATATACACAACTAAATGTGCTGGTGTTGTATTAACTGCAACTTGAACGGATGGTGATGCGTTAGTAGTTCCTTGTCTAAACACTAAAGTATCGTTGTCATAGTTAATTGCACCTTGACCAAAACCATTATTCAACCCAGCAGCACTTTCTTTAAACTCTGTTGGAACATTACTACCCATAGCACTACCTTGTTCAAACATATATGTATCTTTATATGTGTGAGTGTGGTCTGGGATTTGAGATGTTGATAACATTGTTTTATGAGTACCACCAGTTGCACCAGCAGTGTATGTAACAGAATTACCTTCAGCGTCAGTTGAATTACCAGCACCAACCAAGAATCTACCTTGTACAGCAACCCATGTACCATAACCTAAATACGTATTAGGATTATCAGCACGACCTTTCACTGTAAGAATTGTTCCAACAGGGAGTTGACTAGCTGTTTGTGCTATCAGCCGAAGCTCATTAATATGTTCATAAATATTATTCAATTGCCAATTTAATTCTTCAGCAGTTGGGGAATAATCTTTAGGGTATCCATATTGACGCAATGCGCTATCTGGTCTTATTTTATTTTGTGTTGAATCTGGATAGGCATTAGCTAGCGCCCATTCAGGTAAAAATTGCGTTGACATTAGTTATTCTCCACAGTAATATTAATCGTAACATCTTTAGTGAATAGTGTAGATGTTGGAATGTGTTGTATTGTAAATCTAACAGTTCCAGTATAAGGGATTGCTACACTAGCATCACCTGTAGTAAATTGAACAGCGTTAGTTAGATGGTAATATGTATTTGCCGCTTGAGTAAATCCACCACCAGACAACACTTCATATTTAATTTGATAATCGTGTCCAACGTTATTAGTGAGAGGATTATACCAATGATCGTCTGTAGTGAATGTGCTTAAATCTACAGCACCATTCTTACCAAAAATATAATACGCTGATGTAATACCTTGTGTTGATAAATATGTCCTGACAAGATTTCTAATACCTGACATATCTACACCAGTTGGTGCGGGAATACTTTGTACTGTAATAGTGTTACTATCCACTGACGTACTACCAACAGCATTCGTCGCTGTCACTCGACACTTGATATTAGCACCTATGTCCGTTGAGTTGGTTGTGTAAGTTCCTAACGTAGCACCACCAATAGCAACATTATTCTTATACCACTGATACGAATATGTGATAGGTGTTGTTGATGTGAATGTTCCAGTGCTTGAGGTGATAATATTACCAACAATATTACTACCACTCAATAATGGTGCAACTGTATTCACTGGGGCAGTATCTGTGCTGGATGTAATAGTAACATCAACAAGTCTGACACTCACCTTATTAATACTGTTTTCAGCACTAACAATACAACCAACTTTCTTTCCAACCAAGTCTACTGATACAACAAAAGTTTCACCAACAGCGCCAGTTTTAATATAACCATCTACCAACCATTGACGTGAAACAGTGATTGGAGCATCGCCAAGCCAAGGTGTAATATTGGTGATAGACAACGTACTACCCACTGTTTTATTACCTGAGATTATTGGTAATGTTTTAATGTGGACAGCACCATCAACGAATGGTAGGTCATAGGGATATTCAGATTTAATACCAACATTACCACTATCGCCATCATCAACATATCTCAAACTATTTAATTTGGCGTTATCACCAAACCCCATATTGTTATCAGCAGCACCGTAAGCACGTAGAGTAAATGGTTTAGTGTATCGTTTGATAATTCGAGTTCTAGTGAGTAGAGGAAACATTGATGCAATCATAGCTAATGCTTCTTCATTATCCTCAACACATTTTAAGAACCCTTTTAGTTCTGCCATGTAAGGATAAGGGGTTTCTAAAGAAACAGTGGTGTCGTTTGTTAAAGCACTAACAAGCTCTATAATATCTTCCCTACTTGCTGTGCTTCTACGTTTAGCCATAGCAATCTTAATAGCTGTTTTATAATCGCTATCAATCTTACCATTCCTGCTAACATTCAATCGTTGACCAAATTCATCAAGCCAATAGCCGTAAGCACCATCCAATGTGCTCACAGCTTGTAAATCAATTAAAGCGTTTTCAATTTCTTGCAATTCAGATACAATAACATCTGTCATGGCTAAGATATTTGGTTTATCTTTAAATTGAGATAGTAATAACTCTTTGGCTTTTTCTACGCGATTTGGAACGAGAACTATTTTATTAGCATTCAATTAAGTTCTCCTATGTTCTTACGTAAGTGATTCCTGCTAAGTGAATGCGAGGACGCTTGTTATATTCAACTAACAAATCAAAAGGAGTAAATGTTGATGGTCTGGTGAGGTCTAGTAATTCAACAGAAACACTAACTAATCGACCAATTGGTAATGATTGATACACTACAGCTTTAATCCAGTCAACACTCACTGGTTCACCAATTTGCATTTGTAAAGTGATATTACGTAAGTTTGTATTGATTATGTTTCTTTCAGATTCAAGCAATACACTATTATCTTTAGTCTTATAAGCTACTTTGACAGTGTAATCAAAAGAATAACATTTTGAATATTTCACTGTAATAGCATTATTGTTGGAATCGTAAACTGTGACAGAATCACTACCGAAAGATTTTGTATTGAATGGAGCTTTCTTTACAATCACTTCACCAATATCAACATCCCTACCACCCTCAACAACACAATTGTATGTGTAAGGATCGCAGATTGTCGTATTCTGATAATCTTTAAGTCTAGTGAATTCTGGATTTGAATAAATTCTGACAGCAGTTACACCACGTAAATCAGATAACCCATCTAACACACTATCTAGTGTTCCTGATAAGTTAGCATTCTTAATTGATGCAGCCTGAGAGCGAAACTCAGCGTCTGTTTGTGTGGTGGTTCCTGAATCAAAATCATTAGGATTAGTTACACCAACATATCCAGTGTATGTAGGATTGATTGATGTAATGTTATTTGCTTTTAGTGGATAAAAACCTTTAGTGCTAGCAATCACAGGAACTACAGTCCCAACAACACCAACACTAGGACTCACTTCTAAAAACAAATTATTATCTTGGAATGGTAAAGGAGTGTTGTCTAGTTGTTTAAAACCAACAAATAATTCCTTATTAGATACATCATAATAACAATCAGCAGGTTTGTCAAGAATATTATTATTGAAATAAGTCACCAACTCATTCATCACTCTCACCTTGTCAGCAACACTAGATGCGGTGACAGACAATGTTGGTGCAAAACTTGACGCACTAGAATTGTATGCTTTGAAAACGTATGTAGTTCCAACAACAATATCCGACTCTTTCAATTGGTAACAACCCATGTATTTATCTACAGTGATATTTGTAATAGGTTTGTATTGGATTGAATTTGTAGCATTGAAAATTGTTGTGGTTGGAATTGTTGTATTGGCGTTAGCGTAAGATGTAAATACAACGGTATCCCCACCTCCTGCACTCAATCCCTTACGATAAACGCCTTGTTGGTTTAGGATATTATCTAAATAAATACCTTCGGCACCATTTAAAGTTTGTGTTGCTACAACACCTTCCAACCCTTGCTCAACTTCATCTAATTCTAATGCGAATACAGATAAAAATTGATCTGTAATACTTCCTGTCCGAACATCCCAACTATTCCCAAGTTTTGATTTAACTTTATTTCGTAGTGATGTTAGAATATCAGGTAGTGACTTTCTTTCATAGCCGTAGCTTGTAATCTTTCCCATATTAATTCCTATAATGTGCAGCTAGGTTGTAGTGCTGTTGTATTTCCGTCAGGATATGTAATTTCTTGTTCTGCTCTAACAGAAGGTAGGAACGTAACAATATTACCGCTCTTACTCTTAACATCAATTTCCATATCATAGAAACGTGTATAAGGGTTGAATCTAGAGCTAAAATTGTTGATTGAAATAACATCAGGGTGGTTAGATATTTCAGCAATAAACACAGCGTCTGTATCTTTTTGTGATAATCCTTTACCTAGCAATTGACCAAAGTAGTCAATACCGTAAGAGGTATCTAATACCCATTCACCTTTAAATGTTCTAAGTTTAGTTTGTAATGATTGACGTGTAGCATCTTGGAATGTTTTACATACACCAATATCATCAACATCCCAATAAATATCACTATCATTATTTAGTTTAAAATCTAACATTGTTTCTCCTACGATGTTACAACAGGTCTTGTGTTCTGGGTGATGATCCCTATCACATCTAAGTTGCCTGTTTGTTTAATATTACCCTTTATGTTAATTGTCTCACTAACAATATCAGCAGATTTAGATGTGATCTTAATATTGTCAGTCACTATCTCAATCCCATCAGCACCCACTAACACACTACTATCTTTATTCTTGATAAGTAATTTATCTGTTGGAATGTCTGGAATGTTAGTGTCTGTGAAGAATGTTGGAATGGCAAAACAATCTGATAAGTCATGCGTCATTGCTGTAGTGGATTCTACACGATTAACGCTCATCAGATTGGCTGTATCGCGCTCAGATACAAACACCCATACCCTACTACCAATCTCAACAGGAACGCTTATAAACACGTCTCCGTTTGAATTTGACATATTGTATAAGCGAACATTGTATAGAGTGGGATATGGGATGCGTAATCCGTCTGGATCTAAAGTTTCCACTAACGGTTGAACATCTACAACAGAAGCATTACGGATAGCTACAATCTCAGCAGGAAATGACGTATGAACTAAATTAGCCATACGTCTATCAAAGTGAGAATCTAGTAATTGTTTTTGTGTTATCACTCTACACCTCTAATTTCATACCCATCAACAGGAATAAGTTTCAAACTACTAGACCAACTACCACCCTCATAGCTGCCCTGATGTTGGATCTCAGTGATTGAGTATACACCTTTGTGATATAAACTATCCACAACAACATTACTACCAAGAGTGTAAGCACCGTTTAATGTTGTAACCACTGACAATGCTTTTCTTGTACCAGATTCATTCTCAGACAACGTATCATTACTATCAACATCAACACTCAACAGATTTGATTCAGTAGATAAATTAAATACATACTGACCAGCATATTCAATCTTTTCTGGAATAATATTGATAGTGTTGTTTTGAATAAACAATTTTAATTTATTGTCTTTACATAATTTGGTTAAGAAGTCTTTGGTGTGACCAACATGAGCTAATGGTCTAGTGATGGTGGCGATGGTTGTTCCTAAGTCGAATATCCCCTGTTGAATATTCATATCCTTAACTAAATCTTTAATCACTGTTTCTAGTGATGTGTTGGCTTGGTAGCTTCTTGACGTTCTTGCTTCTTTAGATGCTACAGTACCACTACCCAATAACAATTCTGTAACCCTTGTTACACCATTAATCTTTCTTTCAGAAATACCAATCACTTCACCGCTAAATATGATAGGAATAGTTTTGTCTGTTTCCCACCCAGCTTCTAACATTATTTCAGGTTTATCACCAGCACTATTCTCCAAGAACTTTCTTGTCGTAGGACTAATGTTATAAATAAGGATAGAAGATGGATTGTTAGATCCATCTCCATCTGTAGTGAATTTAATATCAAATTCTATGTGGTGATTTGTTAATACAACACCTCTACCATTATGAACATCATTCTCTTCTGAACGAACATCTGTTGTGGTGTTTAGAGGTATTGAATTAGGAATGCCAGCAATATCGCTAGTGACAGGAGGAATTGTAGAAAAGATTCGCTGAGGGACAGTTTTGAACTTTATTGGATAAGATATTGTTAATTTGTATTTATGGTTTAATTGATTCATGGTAATTCATCCGATGTTAAATAGCGGAGTTTGTATCTTCCACTACTCCACCCCAATCTATCTAATCTACCATATCCTTTTTCAATGTCAACTACATAAAGCAATCCTTTAGGAGCAATATCATATCCTAAATAACCAATTAACAAATCAGCACCAACTGTAATTTTAGTTCTGAATAGTGGTTGTTTACCTTGTACACTAAAGTTCATGTACCACGATTCATCCCTGTCATTGTATTGTAATTTAATGTCATACATGCGACCATCTAATGATACACTAAACACTGTGTTAGGATCATCAGGAATGTTTATTTCTAATAACATTATTCTCGCCCTTTCATTAAATCAGATAACATCTTTTCATCTGGTGTTGCCGATAATGAATCTTTAATCAAGTCTCTAGCAGTTAAGCCTGAAGAATAAAGGATCGATTCATTATTATTCTTAGTTTTAACATCACTGCTAGTTTTACCGCTATTAGATGTTGTTGATGCAGAATCTTGTTTGTATTCTTTGATATTAACAACTTTAGTGATCGCCACCTCACTAACCTTGGATGTTCTAATTTGAGTGATAGTCATATTAAAGAACAAACCATCACCATCATTAGCACCGACAGGAATAGAAAGGTTTGTGATTACACAATTAGGAAAAACTTCATAAGATGAAACAAGAGTGAACACCTCTCTATTATCTCTCAAATCTCTGAGAAACTTATAAGCCTTGTTCACTCTATCAGTGTGTGATAAACTATCATTGTTGTATTTGTTTAGCGCCCACTTATTAAATATTCCATCAACAGTGAATGTGTTGTTTAGTCTTTGGATATGGTCAGTAAGAGGTGTTCCATCTTCAACAGCATGTTGTGTCACCTCATTACTAAAATCATGTTGAATGGTGACAGTACAATCTAGAAAGTAGTTATCACCAACAACATTACCCTTACTATAGTTTCGTTTATTATCAACAATAAATGTAATCATGTAATATCCTTTATTCTGCTAATAAACTTGTTGAAATACTATCTATTGTATCAGCAACGGTAGCTTTGATTGATTTAGACCATTCAGAATCTTTAACTTCTACAATGATTTTGGTAACACCTTGCGCAGCCATAGCAGCAACAGGGAAAGCGTTAGCTAGATTACCCGTAAGATCACCACGAGCTTTGTATTCCTGCATAGTGTTGAACACTCCACCAGAAACACTCTTACCACCCTGTAATCCAACAATAATATCTTCTAGGATTAAGAATGGTGCAACAATTCTGAGTGCTGTGGCTGCAACTGCTTTCATGGATAAATTCATCATAGCGAAAGCTGTAGCCGCATATCTAGCTGCCTTGCCAATCTTCCAAACAACTAATGCGCCTAAAGCCAATCCACCCGCAGTACCAAATAATCTACCAACATTTTCAATTGTTTGATTATCCATCAATCCTAACAGTTTTGCTAAGCCTTGGAATGCGCCACCAATAACAGTTGTAATACCTTTGAATACATCCATCATACCACCCATGAATCCACCCATGAACGTAAAGAATGGTTTCATTGTCGATAACATATCTGCTGATTGACGGAAGAATCTAGCCATACCGTCACCAAATCCATCTCTGAATATTGTGTCTTTGGCTGTGGTGAGTGCTGTTCTAAATCTTTCTTCTTGTGCCGCAACCTTTTCCATTGCTTTAGCTAAAGCACCATTTTCTCTAGCAACACGTCTATATTCTTCAGCAACTTTTGGTAGAATATCTTTTGCTAAGATATTACCTTGTTCCATTTGTTTACTGAATTCTTGTGATGTCAGTCCTGACGCTTTTACGAATATATCAAAGCTACCCACTAATTGTTCTGATAGCTGTTGTCTAAGCTCTTCGCTACTAACTTTACCTTTACTCATCATCTGCTGCAAAGCATAGAATGCTCTACCTTGTTGTTGAGATGTTGCACCAGTAACACGAGCATATTCACTAATCCCCAAAAACAATTCTCTAGACTGTTGTTGAGACATACTATTACGTGCAACAATTTGAAATTTGGAAAAGTTCTTAGCCGCTTCTAAAAAGTTAACACCAATATCCATAGATGCTTGGCGAATAAATTCCATATTATCTTCTACAGCAATATCATTGCCAGCAAACAACGCCATACCGGCCCTAACAGATTCTAACTCCTTACCCTCTGTATAGATATTGACTGCTGCTGCATACGCTGTAAAGCTCGCTGTGGCTGCTACAATTGAATTACGAATATCACTAAATGATGTACTCATCATTCTATTATGCCGGATAGCTCTTTGCTGTGCGCCAATCAACAAATTCAATTCAGCATTATATTTACGTAATGTAATATTCCCATCAGAAAATACTTTGTTTAAATTTGTGATACTTTGTTTTGTGCTAGCAACAACACTTTCTGGCGCTCTAACTTGAGCTAATCGTAATTCTGCTTTGCGATGATCTTCACTCAAACGATCTGCTGCTAATTCAGCGCGGGATTGTTTTACTGTACCACCACTACCAGCAGACATAGCTTTATTCATTCGTAGAGCCTCACCATGCGCTCTATTTATTTCAGCCTGACGCTTTTTACGCTGTTGGTCAAAGTCACGATTCATTCGTAATGCAAGCTGGTGCATCTGACTAGCTTCACGTAATTGTTTACGTTTGCCATAATCATAACTACGGTTCATGCGATTGGCTTCAGCGTGTAATTTATTTAATTCACGTTGAGCTTTAACTTCATCACTAACTGCTTTAGTTCTAGCCTTAGCAATCTTTTCCTCACTCTTAACAACAGCACGAGTGAACTTTTCAATCTTACCTGTTACAACAAAACTACCATTCAACCCTTTGAGTTGTTCTTTTAATCCTTTGATTCGTTGTTGGAACCTGTTCAAATTCTTCCAAGATTGGTTGTCAATATTAAACTCTATCTGATTGACAACCTTACCAGCAACTACATTATTCGTCATTTACTTGCCTCGCTCTTTCTTTTTAGATTTTCTTTCGGCAACCTTTCTAACATCTTTTTCCAAATAGCTTTGTACATCTAAATATTCGTGCATATCAAACAAAAAATCCAACCCCATCATTTCTAATGAGATTGGATCTACTCTGCCGTCTATTACCACTCTCATGTACATTCTATCTAATGCTGATAATGTAGACTTAGCTTCAACCCACGCAAGAGCTTCTTTGCTTATGCCGTCGCCTGAGCTAGAGGAATCATCACTTGAAGCAGGTTCCCGAAAGACTTTCCCTCAATCAGTTTTCCATATTGTTGACGCAACACTAAAGCTAACAAATCTAATAAGTCAGCAATGTCATCAATATCATTATCTACATCTAATTTACGATAACCAAGACCATTGGCAATATCATTAATTGTAACATCTTCTAAAATTGTATCAATCAGAACAGTGCTATCACTATCTTCTAATTGTTCAAACAACATGTATAATGCTGTTGGGATCTTTTCCTGTAATTCATCTTCACTACGACTAGCCATGATCATAGAGATTGGTACAGCAAAATGTTTACCGATGATTGGCAGGTTACGGAATGCTTTACTGCGTGTAGGCCATTTCTTACTAATAAAATTCTTTCCAGCTACGGAAAAACGTTCTTCAATTTGATTCATGTTTATCATCCTTATTTCTCAAAACATACATCCTTGTTATAATTAGAGGTCACATCCTTGTGACACATGAAACTAATATTCTATTACTTTAGAATCTTCTTAGAAAATCCCCTGTAATGCAGACTTAGCTACACCAGATAATACATTAGCAATAGAAATTTCAGCGTTAGGGAATAGACGAGCATCAGCTAATCCAACCACCCATTCCAAACTACCTGTTTCAGCACCAACAGAATAAGATGGTTGAGTTTCAATCCACCCTGTAGTTGAAATAGTGGCACCGCTTGGATCTTCCATGAATACAGGGAAGAATGGTGTTTGACCTAATTCATACGATTTAACTAAGGCATACATCACATTATTGTCTGGCGCATTGTGTAATAAAGTAAACGATAAAGTGCCATTATAACGAGCATCTACGTTAACAGAAATGTCACCCTTAACACCAACAGTGGTAGTTGTTACACCATTAGCTCGGTCAATAGTTAACATATTATCACCAAAGCCAGAAAATGTAATACCTGCAACGTTTAGTGTAACTGTTTTAGGATCGAAAGATTTTAACATCGACATTAATTATCTCCTATTAGATAGTTACGAATGCGCGTACTTTAACTTTGTGTACGCCATTGGTGTATAACAATTCAACCACAACATTTGGTAGAATACGATTTGCGCGGTCATTTGTTGGAATATCTTCACGCTTAGGAATGCGGATCACAGGTTCCATATCAGCAGAAATACTACCAACCAATTTACCATAAGATAACACTTCACTGATTGCAGATTTGATTTTAGCAAAACCTGACTCATCCATGTTAACTTTACGACCACTATCAGACTCACGTTTCAGCATACCAAAGATACTTTCACCAAGACGAGCTTTCAACCAATCAGCAAAAACGATAGTATCAATAAATTGACCTGATGCTACTTTTGAATTATATAAACAATTCACACCAGCAGTAGACTGATAGTGTGCGCCATTCTTAGATAGTAATGATGTAACTTGTGTATCATTTAAATTATCAGCAACAATCCCCATCAGAGTTTTGAATTCTAATGTTGTTGTACCAGCTTCCAATCCAGCAATAGCACCAATTACAGCACCTTCAGCTTGAGAGTTATCAGCATCACCAGAATACAAACAGAACGAGTGATCAACACCAGCAGCTTTTAATACACTGATAATGTCTGTAGTGGTGGCTGGAACTAATGCACCTACTTGTTGTGTTGCAGTGACAAACATTAATTTCTCAGCTTCACAGTAAGATGCTAAAGCAGTGATTGTTGCGTCAACACGAGTATCACTAGCAATCCAGTATGGTTTAGTGTCTAAGATACGGACAGCAGATAAAGCATTTGTTGCGGTTAATACAGTACCTGCTGTACGATATTTAATTACATATAAACTTTCTGGACGGAATTTACCACTGAATAAAGCTAGTGCAAATTTATAAGTTTTAGATGATTCTGCAAAATCAACTTTAACGCCATCCAGAGAGGTGTAGACGCGATATGCGTCTGGAAAGGCAACGTCAGTAAGGTCAGCGAGATAAGCCGCTGTAGCGAAGCTAGCTGCGCTTACAGGCGCACCACCAAGACTAACACCAACATCAACAATTGAATCAATTTCAACAGCCATTTATTTTTCCTTTATTATTGAGATTTCTAATACGAAATTTCTTGATACCATTTAAGTTCTGTTTCAGCATGAACAATCACGCCACCGTTTGCGGGAGTACCAAACTGCACAGTCTTGATACCTAAATCTGCTACAGTTTCCACTTTCTCATTAACAACAATGCTAAACACACAAGTCATTCTGGAACGTTGTTCAATCTGAACTTTATCAATAGGAATATCTCTGCGGATAACGCTAGACGCACGTAAGAAAGACGCTTGTTGATCGTCGAAGTGTTTAAAATAAGAAGCTCTCGATGTAGAGAGAACGTTTAAGATATTACTTAGCGTAATAGAGGGGTCTTTAGTTCTGTAGCAAGTGATTTCAACATACACCTCATATTCTTTTGATGTAGTGTCATAATCACCAGCTTTAGAATTAACAACACCTTTTCCCACTTCACTATATTCATTAAAATATAATTCAACGTAAGGTGTTGCTGGTTTTTGGTTAGATTGATTTCTTATAGTTACTGGAAGATTAACAGTGTCTGTTATAATTCCTTTGATTTTTAATTCTAAATCAGCAACTGCAAGTTCTAGGGTATTATTCATTTTAATATACACCTTTTACAGTTAATGTCAACAATTTAATATACTACCTTACCTATTTTTCTAGCAAGAAGGTTATTGCCTTGGTTTATGTAGAATAAGTATATATCTTCATTTATTGTACACCCACCTAAAATACTACATCTGTATTTAGCAAAATTAGGTACTGTGGTTATGTTCAAATCGTCATCTATAATATACAATGGAGAATTGTTGTTGTTACCGCTAATGTAATGTAAGTAAAAACTCCACCTGTCATATCTGAAGAATCTATTAGACCCTGTTGTACAAGGTAATGATATATCCGCACCTTGCGAGATATTATCACCATTACTTTCTACAATGTAAAATGTGCCAGCACTTTTACTAGCAATATACTTTTCACCAACCCTATACATCTGCCAAACAGTTTGACCACTAGGCATGTTGTATATTGAATTAGTTTTAGTCTGGTTGTCAAAGATGGAGTACTTATCACCATAGCCTATGAAAAGTTTTCCATTAAATTCTGAGGCCATGACGGGTGTTGAATTATTAACAGCACCTACTGTTGATGTAACAAAACTAGAACTATCGACAACCCTTATTGAACTAAAATTACTAGGGGCGTAAGTTGATAAATTCAAACTAGGGACATGATAGAACGTTGACGCTGCTGATTGAATATCTTGTCTAGTGTAGATGTTTCCTGTTGGAATTAAAACACCTTTTTCTAAAAAAGCATGTTCAAAAGAATCATTACTAACATACAACGGTATTGGTATTTTATAATCGTCACCGAAACTGTTATCTGGGTTATTAACAACAGTAAAACCGCTAGATAATTGTCTCCCACCAAGGTTCAAAGTTGTCCACAAACTAGATTGATTTAGCCCATTGCTAGGGTCAAATTTTAAATAGGAATTATTGCTTGGGTAGTTTTGGTATATGTGAACACCAGCTTGGGATGTAACAATATCCCCTGTAAAATAATTTGATAAAACAATCTCATCCCCAAACTCAACAACAAACTTCTTGATTATTAAACTTGAAGGAAAATTACCCTGTAATACAATATCTATGTCATTTGTGTCTGTATAAAAATATGTCATTACAACAATCCTAAATCTTTCTCAACACAAATACATTTGTAATGAGATGCTACACCATTTTGCCATATTTCCACCCTAGCAACACGATACCATTTAGAATAGATTTCTATTTCATCAGGCTTTCTGTTGGTGTTATCACCTTCAAATATTAGAGTTGATGTAAATATTGCATACACTGATTTAGTTCTAAAACCTTCACCAAGAGCTAACAAATCATTACCTGTTACTGGTTGTATTGTGCAATCTAATACATCAAACTCTGTAGTTGTGATGGAAATTGGTCTACTAAAATCATCTAATGTTTCTTCAACACGTCTACCTTTTAATTTGAAACGTGAGAAGAATGAGCTTTTCTTTCCTATCACTACACCACCTCATTCTTAATTATGTTATATTCTGCCAATTCATATAAATCTCTTGACTCAATAAGAATGAATGATTGACCGTATGTTTTAACTTTATATGCTTCCCAAGATGGGGATAATGGTAGAAAGTTTTGAGCATCAATAACTAACGGAATTGTATCAACTGCTTCTCTAGCAAACTTTGTGTACAGAGTGCGGATATTAACACTCTTACCTTTTTTATCTGAAAGATAATCCCACAAATCATTTTTCCATTCATTCTTAACTTGATAATCAATTGTTAATTTATCATTAGTTTGATCCATGAATGGGCGTGCTGGGATATTACTACTATCATCACCATAATTATGAATATAAGCAATGTGTGACATAGACAACTTACCGCTACTATGATATTGGTCATCGTAGTATCCGTATTCAATAATGTTATTGTCTATAGCTTTTAATCGTTCAATCATCCTTGTTATTGATGTCGTATCTGACGTTAACTTAGATTTTAATTGACTTTTAAATTTCACAATAAACCCTTAGATGGAATAACGTAGTGGTTGGTTCATAAAGTCTACATAAAACTTATCACCACTAGATAACATCATATTATGCCATTCATTCAGATCGTAAGGGTTGAAGTATTCTAAGTTGGATGCAATTCTAACTTTATCTTTAACGTTAGTTCCACCAATGATAATACCAACACCTTTACCTTTTGATGGGATCTTATCGCCATTCTTTTTATATTCGTTCAGGCGGTCTTTGTAGTTTTTATATAAGTTGGTGAAATACATCTCAACTTCACCCTCACGAGTTCTATCAGCCTCTAAAGATATTTTAGCTAATATCATATTCATAAGAATGATTGTGGTATCGTATACATTATTTCCGTATGTAGCTAAGCATGATGTGATTGTATTATCATCAACTATCAGCTTATCTGGATCACCAATATTAACACGTATTCTATCTACTGGCTGACTGAAATCTACACTAATCAATTTAATTCTCCTAATTGAATCTATCTATTATTAGGCAACAAAAAAGCCCCAGCAAAACGCATGGGGCTTCTATTAGAATGTTAGTAGAAGCACTACTTAGAAGTAATGCTTAGTTAGAAGTAATACCTTTGACTACCAGCGCTGGGTTGATCATGAATAAACCGTGGTTAGATTCAGAGAACAACTTAGTGCCGTCAAATTCAGAATCAAAGCGCCACAGATATTCTTTCTGAGCCAGAGTGTTTACGTAAGTGTTGGTTTCTGCGGGTGCATACACTTTACGGAACAATGAAGTACCAACTGGGATGATGAAACATTCGTTATCAGCAATCAGTGGAGTACCACCAATTACACCAGCGTATTCAATGTAAACAATATCATCAGCAAAACGAACCATACGGTACTGCTCTTTGTAGTTCTCGAAACGCTTGATGAATGGATCTTGACCATTTAAGCCAGCACCATCAGTCATACGCTGAGTCCATTTTGGATGGTCAGTTAAGCGTTTGAAGAATGTGCGACCACAGATAGCTACGAAGCCGCTTACTGATTGACCTTCTTGTAAGTTGTCCAGAATACGACGGCGAGCTTCTTCACCAGCTTCTTTTGGATGTTCAGCAGTAGTACCAAGTTTGTAATCTACTGTTGGGCGAGAAGCTGCTGGAATAGACAGATATTCTTGGTAGAAATCTACAGCAGGAACAGTAGCATTAGGAACGTACAGAGAACCAGTAGAGATTACGTGAGCCAACGCTTTCTCAGCATACAAGTCCCAACCTTTCATCATAGAAGCAATATCTTCTAAGATTACAGCTTCTTTCTGTTCTAATTCGTTACCAGTGTTAGGCTTACGACGACGCAACACATCTAATGGACGAATGTGAGCGTTCATACCTACCGATGGAACTTTGAACAAGTGGGTTTTGGTTTCTGGACGAGCATTAATTACCAGACCACGCTCACTGTAAGGTTTATCAGAAGGCATAGCTTGAACATAACGAGTGTAATCATGTTCAAAAGTATTGGTCTGTAAATAAACTTCATCTTTTTGAGATACAAAGATTTGAGTCAGTAATTGTGGAACAGGTTGACGTTGTGCAACACCAGAGGTCATATCATGCAGACCGTTAAGATTACCTAAGTCACGAACTAACGATTTAGTGATTTCTACACTACCAGCACCCATGCCAGTTTGAATTTTTAATGACATTACTTATTATTCCTTATTCTAATTATATGATGTATGCCGCCAATAAGCGGCATTAAATTTATTATTAACCAGCGTAGCCGTATAATGAGTTGGTAACTTTAGCAGCAACGTCTTTAACATCAATGTCAACTTGTTCTAACAGGCGAGCAACAGTGTTACGACGAGCAGCAACTACACCAGCGTCAAATACTAAACCAGTGCGTTTAACAGCAGCTAAGCCACGGAAAAGTACAGCAGCACGAACGTTAGTAGTGCCGACCACTTGAGAGTATTCACCACCAAGAGAACCGTTAAAACCAACCACAACACCGATAGCAGCGCCGTTTGGTAAGCTAGATACACCAGCAGGAGCAGTAAGGGTGGTATCGTTAGTGAAGTCGGTGTTTTTCAGTGTACGGAAAGCGCTAGTAGCGTTATCCCAATAAACTAAACTACCAAGAGAGATAGTAGTGTCAGCAGCTTCACGTAAATTTACAGTAGCGTAGTTGTGATCGTGAACTAATGATTGACTATCTGACATTAAGACTTCAGACAGGAAAGGTTGTGATGTAGCGATAATAGCCATTATTATTTATTCCTTATTATTATTTTACTTGAGCAGATAACATTGCATTCAACGCTGATACGTTAATAGCGGATTTTTCAACAACTACTGCATTGTGTGATTGTTCATCTAACAAACCACTATCAACAATAGCACTTTCTTTAGCGATTGATTTTGATTTCAATACATCAATCATTGCTTGAGCTTGTTCAGCGTCAACAGATTTTAATACTTTAACAGACTTAACAACTTGAGCTAATTGTGCTTCATCTGCAATATACTCTTTCAATTCAAGTTCTAATGCTTTAGTGATTTCAGCTTCTTTAGCTTGTTCAATTTCAGCTTTAGCGTCAGCAAGAGCTTTTTCAGCATCTTCTTTAGCTTTCATAATTTCAGCAATTTGAACTTGCTGTACTTCAAATTTAGCTTTAAGATCTAACAGTTCTTTTTCCACGAGTTTTTCCTTTTGATCAAAATGTTTTAAAATTTCAGGTTCGATTGATTTTTGTAAAGATACAATCTGTTCCAAATCTGATGCTTTAATTGTTTTAAGCTCACCAGAATTCATTGACTTCATGATGGTGAATTGACTAACTTTAGATTCAATCCATTTTTGATGTTCTGCTTTCCAGTCATATTCATCATAGGATTTATCTTTCATTGAATTTTCAAACTCTGTTTCAAAACCCAACAGTTTAGTTAACACCTCGGCATCATCCGACCACATACCAAAGAACTTACGAAGAAATTCTTCCATACTAATACTTACAGTCACTTGTTCTAATGCTTTGTAAATATCAATATCTTGTTCAATGTCTGGAAGTTTATCTACTGATTTGTAAATTAAGGTAGTATAACCATTCGCTGCTCCACCTTGTTCTTTACAAACAAGATCCACTCGCGCACCCTGACCACTGAAATCAAAATTCTTTAAAATACGCTTAGCTTTAATTGTCATTGTTTCACCATTTCATATTGTGCTTGACACTGAATACTGACACCCGTAAAATGTCCACTAATCACTTTAGGCCAAACAACATCATTAATTTCATCATCAGGCTTGGGGAAATGCCACCATTGTAACCATGTGCCTTTCTTGATAAACTCACCAGATTCTGTAGTGAAGTCTGTTAGGGATGTGAATGATTGTTCAATTACGGCTAGTTCGCTTGACAACTCAACAGCATGATAAGCCCCAGCTTTCATACATGATGTGTTAAAAGAGATACAAGCCTTTTCCACTTCCTCAACAGAATAAATATCACCGTGTAAATCTACTGTATCAGGAGGCATTACAACAAATAATGCGCGGCGCTGTAACTCATCTACTGACTTGACAACATTATCAATTTCAGCAACGTCAGATTTCACACCATCATCTTTTGGAACTACTGAATCAATGAATGACTCAAATAGTTTTAATAATTTTTCTTTATCCATTATGCTTTATTATCCGAGTTGGTTGCTGAATTGTTTCCGTTAGAATTACCGGTACCAGAAGGCATACCACTTTCCATACCATCACCAGACCTAGACGTAGATTCAGGAAGTAGAACAACCAATTCCTCTTGTGTAAGGTTAACCAAGCTATCTGTATCAACACCGCATTTATTAAGAATGTCAATAATGATTTCTTTAGTTTTCGGTAAATACCCCACAGCTCCCATACGTTGCGCCATTTTTGAATAGGCTTCTGGATCTACATCATCCAATTTAGCAGGTTGGAATACTGGAATATCATCTTCTGGTAGGAATAGATCATTAATCTCCATCAACTGTTTAACCAAATCATTCTGAATAACAGATTGAATGAACATTATATGTCTTTCCATGTAAAAAGCATGAATACTAACTTTACTATCAGCTAAAGAATAACTACCACCACCTTCATTACCAAGGTTAATAAAACCAGCAGCAAAGGCATCTAAAATAGCTTTCTTTCTACTATCAATAATATCTGACATATTGACAACATTACCGGATGATTCTACACCCTTGATGTCAATATCATACACATACTTACCATTACCAGCTTCGCCTTGAACATCACTACCAAGGAGGATATATGTTTGATCACCAGAATGGATTAGCGCACATTGGTCTGTTAAGCTCTTTAACGTCTGAGCAGCTTCTGATGTAGGATCTTCTTGAGCTTGGTTGATGTGTTCTGTTGGTAAACGCACCACAATCAAACCACCAGCCGCTTTAGCAACAGCCCCCATCTCGTATGCCTCACAAAGAGTTTTCTCTTTCCAAGCGCGATACACTGCGTTTAATGGGCTTCTACCAAGAGGATTATTGTTCAGACTATTATAGCTAAACAACATAATCTTATTACGCTTAATCACAGGATACTCAGCGACATTCACCATCTGAGGATTCCACAGCGTATTTAAGATAGGATTGGGATACTGTCTGATTGCTACAACACTACGTTGATCATCACTCCATTGCCATTCATTAATAGAATGTTGTGAACGTGGGGCTAGCTTCTTAAGTTTGTATTTAAATTGTTTGTATGTAGGTGATGGATTCTTTTCATAAACTTTTTCCAACCAACTAAAGCCATACTGTAGATATGATATAATGTTTGTAACACTATCATACCATGTAGTATCTGCTAAATTCTTTAAGTTCCAGTTTAGGAAATTACAGAATTCTTTAGCTTTAGGATTAGTTGATGTAGTTTTGAATTTACCACCGACAATAGCTTTTGTTAGAAAGACTTCCGCTGTTGATAAAGCAGCATCCACTGTTGCACATTGACGCATCTTTTCATACGTTTTTAATGCGTAGGGATGCTGTAGTTCACGTCTTTCTTCGTTGATAATCCAACTGCCAGCACTCTTTAAATAAGGCTTACCAACTTCACCAAGTCGCATCCTTAGAACATCTGTGCTATTAATATTGGACTCAGCTTTTACTACATCAACTGAATCATTCATCATCACTCCATTAATTTTCATATATCAATTCTGATTTAAGATTCAAAGGAATATTAAAACCAGACAATTTTGGAACTTTATATATCTTAGCTGAATTTAGATAATTGAAAGCCATTGCACAAGCATCAACGTAATCATCGTGTCGTGTTCTTGTGGATTTAGTTACACCATCAAATATTGTCATTTCATTGTAGAACAGTTTTAATTCTTCAAATGTAAATCCACTTTCAATAATAAACACTAACCCGTTCTGGATTGCAGTAAACATTGGTGTAGATTTTTTTAACTTGGAATAGTTTGATGTGATACTATCAGCTTTGACAATTATACCTTCACTTGTCAATGATTTGGCTAAATATTCAAATGCAGCTTTACCACCTGCGCCGTTATCTTTTGGTAAGACAACATGAACATCATCACCATCATGTTTAGCTATTTGTGTTATTGTATTGTCCCGTTCGCCTGTCCTTTGTCTAAAGCCTGTTCCAGACATTATATAGAAATATCCGTCTTTAGATTTAGCCATTAAGATTGATGCTGTGCGGTCACACCCTTTATTGTTTGGTGTATCGTCAGCAGTTGCGGCTAAGTCCCATGCTCGACAAATTAGCGCATCTTTTGGAAATGTTGTGGCTTTCTTTAACCATTCTTGCCTAAAGAATATTCCAGAATCTTCTGTTGCAGCCCAACAACCTAATAGAAGCTGTTTACGTTTGGCTTCAGGCATAGAGTCTAGTTTCTTACGGTAGGAGGGGTCTAGATCGTCCAACTTTTTATTGTCGTCTAATGTTGCTGGAATGTATGTGTAGGTTTCTGGTTCTTTACCCCAAGCGTCAATTAATTCTTGAGCATCCCATGATGTGTGTAGATCACCTTCTACGATGACAAAATATCTTGTCTTACCTGATAGTTCCTTAATTGGATAATCGTCGGGGTCTAGGTAGTGTCTCACATAGTCGTAAATGAAGCTATTTGGGTCGGGGTTTAATGTACACCGTATCCCTTTTGGAACATTTGCCATAGAACGATTACGGGACTTTAAAACATCAAATTGATATTTAGAGCGGAATTGAGCTTCTTCGTAGTATATACGACAAACTTCAACTCCGTAGTAGGCATCAGCATCCCTATCTGTTGCTAAATATGCAAAAGTAGTCCTAGCACCAGATGGCCAAGTAATCGTCTTGCTTTGCTCGTTAATCTTGGCTCTACCTATAAACTTACCAGTGGTATCAGTAAGGTAAGGCATGTACATCTGTTTAGCGCTAGGCCAAAGACCTTTATCTATTTCCGTAGATGTTGTACGGAAGAATATACTGAAATAAAGAGGGTCGTGAATAAATTGCAAGTTATCACACAAGCTACCAAAAGTTTTACCCCCGCCCGCCCCTCCTCCGTAGAAAACTATGCTTTGTTGAGCATTTACGTATTCTAACTGTTTAGGTTGCAATTTTATCTCAGGTATATTTTGTTTACGTTTCTGATTATTAACCACGTTACTCCTCTTAATGCTTCACCCGATCTTCAGCTCAACTGTTCACAGACGGCATAAAATAAAGAGTCATAATAGCTCGCTGGAATAGTCTCAGTGTGACCATCTCTGAAAGAGTCCTTACTAATTTTGTCAGTTGTTTTGAATAATTTCTTAATACTGTTTTCAATTATTTGGGCACAACTGAAAGAACTCAATGAAATTAAAAGTAATGGTGTAACTTTTAACTCAGTATTAGCTCTTATTCTACTCAGTCTGTAACGAAATCTAGTAGTTATACCAAATTTCAAGAAATCTTCACCGACAGAAAGAATATAAAAATCACAAGGGTCGCTCGGTAAAGGGTTGAATATACTACATTGAGGACACCCGTGCTTAGAACTTTTTGATAAAACGGACTTTGGTTTAGTTTCGTATTCACCGTGACGACTACAGACAGGTTTTATAGTGTCAAAAACTTTATCAAACTCACATAAAGAGAAATCAATATGTGGAAATTTATCACTCATCTTCTTTACAAAATAATCCCTACCTTTCAATCTCGAATTGGTAGAATTTTCTATTCTACATTTTCGACAACCACCTTTACCGTTTTTCTTTAGATGATTTGATGGTGAAACAATGAAAGTGTAGTCGTGAATTTTGCATCTAATTTGTACCGCTTCGCTAGATTTTTTATAATCAACTAAGGAATAGTCGAACTGATCACCAAATCTGGCAGTAGATTGCTCAACAAAATCTTTCAAACTTTTTCTTCGAAAATCTGACGAATCCTCATACCCACAAAACCTGCAACCAAAGCCGCGCAAATGTGAATTGGCTACCTGTTCAAAAGTTCCGTGGGTTCTACAAATTATAGTAACTTTCTCGTCTTTTGATGTGTAGTTGACTAGAGAATAATCATACAAATCTCCGTGAACGCCCCTACACAGTTCAATGTAACCTTCTGTTGTTCTTTTCTTCATTATAAAATCCTATTAATCAAATATTCCCCGCGCTTGGCGAGGGTCTGTTCACGAACCCAACACAGAGAATACTTGTTAATAAAATCTCTGTGAACAATTTATTCAGCATTACATAATAACATAACGCTACAGACACGCCAATGCCTGTTTAACAAATTGAATAAACCGCCCGAAGGCGGCACATTCTCCCAGACATTTCAAATCACAATGCTTGAATATGTACAGGGTTAGTAATAAATAAAGATGTTGTTCCCCACCAACATCTTTGAAAATCTAACAAGAAACTTGGCCGGAATTGTTAGATAACTTTCTGCAACACAGCAAAAACAGAAAATGGCGGAAAGCATTGCACTCGAAGCAAACACTAACTAAATAGTGCAACTCGCTTAGCAGGCGGTTCCAGATCCTCTCTGGTTTACTTTCCTAAATTTGGTGGATGTCCTTGGAGTCGAACCAAGATTGTTTACCCTGCGGGAGTGGATTTACAGTCCACTGATGCACACACCATAGCATCAAGACATCCGAATTTGGTCTCTCACCACAGAATCGAACTGCGTTAATCTTGTTCCCAAAACAAGCGGTCAACCAATGACCCAGCGAGAGAGAGAATAGCCAATATAACACGTTGTTACATGACAGTGATTGGCTACATAAAGGCTTCTATGAGCCAAACATCCTAAGTTCTCTTGGAGTACCAATTTACGGCGAACTTAAAGCCAATTACAGATTAACGGACTGCCCTAAGTGTTCCAACAACACACTCCGTCGATTATTTCTCTTTATTTATAGACGTTAACCGTAGCCATCTGATTGCATCAATCGTCTTATTTCAACTTCACACTAAAGTAGTGACTCTCTTGCTGAACTCGCTATTTCTAACGGGTTCGTAACACCTTCTAGATTACCTATTTACCTCTATTCTTGATAAAGAGTATCTATATCACTATAAACACGGGTGGTTGGGATTTTCCAATCTAACTGATCCAACTCTTACCTAACTAACACTAAATATACTGACCAATCAATAATTCAGTGAGCTTCTTCTGTTTACTATTTGGTGGAAACTCAATAGATAATAAATGACACAAATGTTTCATTTCTTCTAAAGTTTTATCTGCCAAATATTCACGAGTGATTAATGTTTTGTCAGTGACAATGCGACTATTAATTTGTTGCAATTCTTCAAACGCTAATGGGTTGTGTGAGAAATCTTTAATCTCAACTAACCAATTATTACGCCACACATGATGTGTAAACTTTGGTAATTCATTTTCTAGTGTCTGAGCTTCTTCTTCTGTGAATTTGTTTTCACGAACAGCATCAGCAATTGCAATAAATAAGTCTTGGAAAATTTCTGGGGTGATTGTTTCACCACCAACAACAAAAGGACTTTCTAATCGCAAATGTCCAATACGACCAGCACTTATGTAAGTTCCCATTGTCTTTTCTTTTTGGATCTGCAATAATGTTTGCAGAAATTCACCTAATGTAACAACCATTACATTCTTGTATTGAATAGCCATCATTTCTCCTAATTATAGTGTTTACATATAGATATAAAAAAGCCCCAGCAAGCGAGGAGAGGACACTTGAAGGGGCAGGGAGGTAACAGATTGTAGTTATTGTAATTCGTTTAGAGAGGGTGTTTCACTCAGCCAGAACAGCGTTGTGGGAGGTGAGGATTCTATATTAGCTGAAACTGTTAACCGAAATGTTAGCCAAAACTAACTTGCTGGTAAATTTCAACTTCATAATCTTTTTCACTATCTGATTCTTTTTCAGCTTGCTTTGTTTCCATGCGCAAATTCTTATCACGAGTGAGAACAAAACCAATATATTCTTTACCAATCCACATACCAGCTTTCAATGCTGTAGATGTGTCATCTTTAGCCATTGCATTTTTCATAATCGTAGCAACAGTTTCAATTGCCTCAAGACCATGCTTATTCATAGCATTCTCAAGAACATTCATTGTCAGCTTAGCCTTGGTTCCTTTTGGACGACCATTAGGATTCAAACTAACACTACCTTTTTTGATACGACCTTTATTATCACGCTTTGGTTGTTTGATTCGAGTGACCTTAGCTTTAGGAGCTGTTTCCTCAGCTACAGATTTCAGGATCTCTAATTCATCCTGATCATCATTAATATCAGACATATTAATTTCCTATTAATCCACTAATATACCATTAGTTGTTATTTGTCAATACTTTTATTAAAATATTTTTAATTGATATGTAAATAACATTAAGTTTATTCACACAAGAGAATTTGTTCAGAGGAAATAAAATATAATTTCTTATCCACTATTACTTTAATATACATGAATAAAATGTTTTGTCAACCAGATATTCTAGTTATTTTATTCTAGTTTTAAAGCTCATAGAAAGCGCTATGAGCCATTCATCACTCAACCAATACCCTAGCCTACCCTGATACGTTTAATCGTCACATGATTGCTCTGAGCGCGTTTTAAGATGATTCTCAATATCCAACAGTAAACTATCTACTTTATAATCGTTGAATTTGGATAAGTGTGGCTTTAAATCACTATAGAAAAACTCTAGGCACTGATTTTCCTCATAAGCAACGAATGAGAATATTGTTCCAAATCCATGTAAATACATCCGTGTAATCAACATCAACTCAAACTTTAAATCTTCAAATGAATTACCCATAATCAATCTCCTAATTTAAACCAACACAGAACGCTCTACAATGCGTTATCTATTCTCACCTACACCAACATACTACCACACTGATAAAACCTCTGTAAAGCTCATTTAGAGCGTTTAAATAACCTTTCACCGGTAGATAACACTTCCTCTCTTCTTAAATCTTCTTCTGATTTAAAACTATCATACCACATAGCACGTAATCCTGAAAATCTCCATATAATAGATTTAGATAACCATCCCCCATCTTATTCACAATCAGATAATCACCAAATCTATCATAACACACAAAATCCTTACCCGTGAAGTCTAGAGAATTGGAAGGGTTATTTTTATCTATCACGCGACATAACACCTTACATTTCCAATACTCACTACCATACAACCCAAGAGAATAATCTAGCACTCCAATCTCTTTATCCCAATCAGTGTTCTTGATCTTATTAGCTATCTTAAAAGCAAGCACCAACTCTTTAATTAAATAAATCATAAATTCTCCTATTTCAAATTAAACCAATACTTCTTTCATATTCATAATCTGGAACACTAAAATCAGGAACACACTCACCAGTGTCAGAGGGTACGACTCTAATGTGTTCTGGTATCTCGTCACCACATCCTACGTTGTCAGTGAATATTGAATCAAACTTGGTGTAGTTTATTCTATTACCCCCACCATTGAAATAATCAACATACCCATGTGTTTTCCATTTCTGTACAAATCGTGCCACTGTTTTCTTATCTACACCAACAGCATCAGCTATCTGTTGATAAGAATCAAAGTAGCCTTTCTTTTTAGAGAAGTATTCATATCTTGATTTCATGTACGCGAACAAAACCTTATCCAGTATAGTAATTTCAACTTTCTCTCTTTCTGTACCTACAAACTCAGCACGAGACAACGTAAACCTCTGTCTCAATAATGCGTGGTGTAGTTGTATAAAACTCGGTTCTTTCCTCATTTTCTATTCCTAAAGTTCTAGTGTTAAATTACATCTTTTCTATTTCCCTGAGCTTAACTAGACAATTAACGATAAAAGCCTGACGACTAAGCTCACCTCTACGACTATCTATCCACACAAGAATGTGTTTAGGTAGCAATAATTCCATAATTCATCTCCTTTTCGTTATAGACAACACTCACTGTGCTAATCGCATTTGATTATTACACATTAGATGTGACAAGTAAAATGTTATTTTAAACTCAGTTTAGAACTTAATTCAGACTGTGCCACAGATCACTTGTTCTATATTTCTTTTATTTCTTACTTATTTATTTTTACTTCTTTCTTACTAATGGAAGAGACAAAAAGTCCTGACACTAAGGACAAAATGTCCATTCTAGACAGGACAAATAGTCTAATCACTAAGGACAAAATGGGTTTTCTAGAATGGACAAATAGTCCCCACTATCAGTCTTTCACAGTGTAGATATTTGTCTGCTCTAGTTTATCTACACCACAACCATTCCTAATTTGTTTAGTGACAAACCCAGCTTTCTCCAACCTACTAATACATTCAATCACTTTACGTCTACTAATCCCAACAGCTTCCGCAATAGTAGTGTTAGATTCGTGATACGTAGTTTTTAATGAGTTTTTAAAATACTGATACCTAAATTTCATATAAGCAAATACTTTCAACGTGTAAGTGCCTACATCTTTGTGAAATAACACCTCTGCTGGTATCTGAACATTATGATGTGGCAGTATCTTTTTGTTCTTTATTTTCATATTCAACCCCTTCGTTCTCAATGGCGGTTTCTTTGATTAAGAATAATTTATCAATAATGAAAGATTGTGGTGATAAATCACCCTTTTCTGTCATTATCCAGTCTAATAATTGCTTTGGTAATTTCAATTGCATGGTGATTTCCTGTCAAATTTAAGCATGTGAGATAAATTTACACCAAGATTTCTGATCCGTCAACACTTAATTCGCTTGACTAAAATCCCTAAAGTGTTAGTATTGAGTTGTAGGAGAATAACTAGGTGTTTAATTGTAAATTAATTATTAAGGAATATTGAATGAATATTGAAGTAGAACAGATATTTAGTGATGAATATCAGAATGAGAAGTTGAGGGAAGTGGCGCAGACTGTGAATCAGTTTACCAAGCGTAGACCAATTGTATCAAACTTGATGAACGGGAACGGCGGTTCGTTTTCTGCCAACAACACAACCTTGGCGCAGATGATTATAGTTCCTTATGAGTTTGTCGCTATCCGAATCGGCTATGCTCATCGTGGTGGGTCTGGTGCTGTTACAGCAGCGAAGATGCTTGTCGCAACAACAGACAATATTGGTGATTTATCGCAGTCACAAACAGCGTCAGGCAGGGCTTATGTTGTGCCCACCAAAAACGGTGTCCAAGACAATACTATTTCTGCTACGGGTTGGAGACAAGTAACATTTTCCGGTAGTAATGACCTGAACGTACCTGATGCTGGTACAAATAATTGGTCAATAGTGTGGTCTGATTTAATACAAATCAATGCGGAGCCTCTACGTTTCGGTGATACGGAAAGATTTAAAAATTGCTACCCTTTACTTTTTAGGTTTTTTGCTGGCACAGCACAGTACACTAAAGGTGGTAACTCTAGTTTTGGTGAAACTTCTGGATACATTTTAGAATCTGGTCAATATTTACAAATGGGTTGTGCTAGAGCAGGTGAATTTATAACCACTCCTTCTGGTTGGAACGAAACAGCCACTGTCGCTTTTGGTGATGACAAGTCTTTACCTATAATTGTTGAAGCCTACACGTCTGCTGGTAATTTTGAAACTGTGTTATGTTGCGGCGATAGTAGATTCGCATCATCGTCTGAGTTTTCCACAAAGTTGTATAGAAACTTGCAATTTTTCATAGAGCAAAATTCTAAGTTAACTGAAACCCCTTATAGGTCTGTAAGTGTTGCTCAAGGAGGTCAGCAGTTAAATGCTTATTATCAGAGAGGTGATGCTTATGTCAGTTCTGGTGGTTACGCTAACAAAGCGTTGTTTTTGGTCTACTCAATAAATGACGGAGTGCCTACTAAAAGTATAATGGATAACTGTAAAACCAAAGCAATTTTGTTTGCTGATAGGTGTCGTAAGTCTGGGATTAAGCCGTATTTCATTACAGCATTTCCTCTCGGCACTGGATATACTGAAAGTCAGTTAGTGCTATTAAATGATTTATTAGACTTTGTGGATAAAATGGGTTATCCATATCTGAATCCTCTAGAGATTTAAGGAGTAAAACCAAACTACGGATGGCAACCAACATACCAGTTTGATAATAGTCACATGACTGACGCAGGTTATCAGGATCTGGCAAACAGAGTTATTGATATGATGAAGTTCTGATGAACAAACACCAAAGCCTAGCCTCGTGCTAGGCTTTTTTATTTCCAAAAATAAATCAAAATAACACTTGCAATCCATTCTACAATCAATCATAATAACCACCAATACATCAGTACCACTCATTAGAGATGTTCGCTTGTAAGTGTTCTGATAGTGCTTAAACTTGATATATTTTGATAAGGGGAGTAAATGTGAAACCAATTAACAGAGAAATTGAATTTGTTGTCGGAATGGCTTTGGCTACTAAAGATGGTCAACGTATAGATAATGCTTTTATCGTAGATAAAGAGATTAAAGTGTATGAACACAAAGACCTAGCAGAAACTTACACATACTATCACATCGTTTCCGACTTCGGAAATAAACTAACACTCACACACAACGAAATCACCGAATTATTTGATGTAGCTGATTGGTGGTGGGAATGTGAGCGTGATGAAGTTGAATTTGGTAAAGATGTTTGGTTTGAACTTAAAGGTTCTGACCATAAAAGTTTAAGTGATAGAATTGGACGTCAGTTATTATTGTTGAATGATTTGAAGGAGGAATATTGTGGCAGCAAGTAACACTAAACGTAACGAAGCGACATCATCTAATGATCTTTTTATCACACCAAGAGAAGCACTGGATGCTATTTGGCTTCAAATCAAGATTGACATAGCTTGTGTAGATAGTCCTTTTGCTAAGCTATTAGAACCTTGTATGGGGCTTGGTGATATTGCAAAATATATGCACGATAACAGTGATAATTTTATATCTATTACAACAAATGAGTTGTATCCTTGTGAGGATGAGAGTAAACTATTAATCAAGAATACGTATTCCTGTGATTTCTTAGATGACGACAGTGAACTGTCAAAATATAAAAATTGTTTTGATATTATCGTTTCAAACCCTCCATTCAATAAAGCTATGGATTTCGTTTTAAAAGGATTTGAATACGCACCTATTCAGTGGCATTTCTTGAGATTAAGTTTTCTTGAAGGTCAGAAGCGTTATGAGGAATTATTTAAGTTAAAACACTTATCTGATGTTTATATCTTTACCTACCGCGTGAGTTGTGATAAAGGGTATAATAGAGAAATAACAGCTAATTCTGTCAGTTATGCGTGGTATCGCTTTGACAAGAATTACTCAGACAACCCCAGACTACATTGGTTAACTAAAGGAGAATAACATGCACGACCATATTTACAGCTTTGATAAAATTTACAAATATGAATTAGTTGTTGAACCAATTCCAAGTGATGAACCAGAATACAGAGGGTATATCTACAATAAAAACTTCAAGATAGTGTATATTTCAGAAATATTTGACAATCCAGAAATGTGTAGAATTTACATCATCAATGAATTAAAAGAATATTTAAATAGTTTTAATAATATGGATTGATTTATGACTTATTATCGTGTTATTATACTCAAACCTGTTAGTAAAGGTATTGTTGGTGAAATCCTGCACAGAAAACCAACTTGGGACGATGTTAAACATTTAGAAATGTTACATTGTGAGAATGATAAATTAGCTGCAGTGTTAAACTACTATAAATTAGAGGACGAATAAATGTTAGAAAATGTTAAAGAACTTACATCATTATTAAATTTGTCAAATGATACATTTTTGGAGAATGTGGATCAGACACTATTCGCCTTAGACCAATTATCATCAGCGTTACAAGGAGATGAGGAAAGTAAGGCTGAAATTAATGTTGCTGAGAAAGTGTTGTTAGCTGCAATGTCTGTCACAGAACAACATTTTAAAGATAAGTCGATTGCTGAACAATTATATGAAGATTTATCTCTTGTTTATTCAGATGAGCAGATTAAGACAGCACTTGATATAGTGAATAGTATTGACTTATTTAAGTTTACAACAATGTCACATATTTTAGACACTGCTGAGATGTTGGTTGAAATTCAAAAAGGTGATATTGATGGATCTTCAAAGTCTGATCAGTAAATTTGGTGACGAGGAATTGTTTCTATATAGAGCAGAAAACAACACTTATCTATACAAGGATTATTTTGACGAAGAAACTCTTTGCTTTATTGAGGTTGTTGTGTTAGATTGTGAGGAAGCAATGTTTCATCGTGAAACACTAAATGATTTAGTTGGAATGGTGAATGTGTTTGGTGGTCATGTTGGGTTCAACAATGAAGTGATTTATAGCGTATAAATAAGGAGTGTTATGTATTTTATTTACACAAAAATAGTGTTAGGTTGGATTGTTCTTTGGTGTATGATGTATCCAACTATGTTACTGCTGAAGTTACTAATTAACGAGGATGTTAATTGTTTCACACTAACTAAAGAAACTTTTGAACAATTTAAAATTCAAACTTTGTCTGGCCAATAATGGAGTAATGTAATGCAAAGAGGTGGAAGTGGTAAAGGTAGAAAATCTCGTTATGATGTTCGTGCTGATAAAGTGAACGATGGTCAGCGACAGATAAAAGAGAAGTTTTTAGAGCAGCGGAAAGAAAACTTCAAGCCTGTAAAACCGATGAATGACCTACAGGCTGAATACATTAAAATGTGCATGGAACTTCCTGTGATTATAGCAACAGGGTATGCTGGTACGTCCAAGACATACATACCAACATGTATTGCTGCGGAAAAGTGGTATACTGGTCAAATTGACAAAATATATTTAGTTCGACCAGCTATCTCTAGTTCCAAGTCATTGGGTTTCTTTGGTGGAAGTCTGGTTGAGAAGTCTAAGAATTGGTTAATGCCGATTATTGATACACTTTACGAAAAGTTAGGTAAAAATGTGGTTGACTTAGCTATCGAAAATGGTGATATTGAACCGATTCCTCTCGAAGTGATCAAAGGTAGATCTTTGAAAAATTGCTTTATTATTTGCGATGAAGCTGAGGATCTTAATGTTCCTGAATTTATAAAGATCGTAACAAGGGGTGGTAATAATTCAACTCTTGTTCTTGCTGGTGATATTTTACAATCTGACCTAAAAGAAAACAATGGACTACAGTTAGCTATTGAGCTTTACGGTGAGAATCCAGAACTCCCTTGGGGCTTTATTGACTTTAATCGCCCAAGTGATATTGTTCGTTCTGAGTCGGTTAAGAAAGTAATCCTCGCACTAAGACGTAAAGGTTTAATGTAATATTAAGGAGAAATATGGCTGCTGCGATTAAAGACTACACCGGAACCAAGTTTGGTAAATTAGTTGCAATCAAAAATACATACACTAAACTAGAAAACAGGAGAACTTTTGTTTGGGAGTTCTTGTGTGAATGTGGTGAAACTGTATTTAGGGATGCAAGTATAGTAAGGCAACATCACAAGTTAGGTAGTATTCCAAGCTGTGATGTATGTAAACTCAGTTCAGCTAAATTGTTCACTAAAACACACGGTGAATCAAAACATTGGTTACATGTTCGTTGGTCTGGGATAATTAAAAGATGTAAAGACGTTAGTTATCAAAACTACGGAGGTAGAGGCATATCCGTAAGTGAAGAGTTCAGAGATTTTCAAGTCTTTTCAGATTATGTTAAATCTTTAGATAATTATTCGAAAACTCGCTCCATAGACCGCATAAATCCAGACGGAGATTATGAAAGAGGTAATTTGAGGTGGGCTACAAATAAGGAGCAGAGTCAAAATAAGAAGTTTTCTGAAAAAGAAAACGGACTACCTGTTGGTGTGAGTTATAGAGCGAACGGTTTCTATCGAGCAAGTTGGGTGAACTCGAAAGGTTGTAAAAAAGAAAAATCTTTTTCTGTTAAAATTTACGGTGAAGAACTTAGTAGGTTTTTAGCAGAAGAATATAGATTAATTACTATGTTGAGACTGAAACAGTTCGGAGAACCGTATTCAGAGTTTCACGGAAAATTCAGAGGAGAGTAATAATGAGTAAGAAAGATTACGTTTATATTTCACCAATCGCAGCAGAATACCGTTATTATTTAGACGACAGTGTTACAGATTCGCAAGACTACCATGAACTGTATGAGTTGTTAGCTAATGCCAGTGAAAATGATTGTGTTAAAATCATTATTAGTAATTTCGGCGGTTCTTTAGTAACTTGCTTAGCTATTGTAAACGCTATCCGTAATTGTGCAGCAACAACTGTTGGTGTATTGGCTTCTGTTGCCTATTCGGCGGGTGGTGCAATATGGTTAGCTTGTCAACATCAGGAAGTTCGTAGCCATGTTGGATTTCTTGCACATGATGGACAAGGTGCGTCTTTTGGTAGTCTCTATCAACAGAAAATCAGCATTGAGCATGAAATGGTAATGCTTCGATCACTATATGAAGATGTGTATCGGCACTTTTTGACTGAAGAAGAAATTGAGGCAGTTTTACGTAATGGAGATTTGTGGTTAAATGAAAAGGAAATCTGCAAACGACTAGACAAACGACAAAAATTACTACAAGAAACACAACTATCATCACAGCAACAATTGCAAGAAATGTTTGATGAGTTAGATTCTATGTCCAAACTTCCTGATTGGATCTTAGACAAAGTTACAAAGAAAGATTTGCTTGCATACCTAAATGGTGATGTTGATTTTGAAATAGATGAGGAGAATAAACGCATCAAACTCATCAAGGATCAAGGTGAATAACTATGACTAATGTTGTTGTTGGGAGTAAAGCGTTAAATCATTTCTTTCCTAATGTCAAGTGGTCTGATATTGATGTTTGGACAGACGAACCTTTTGATAAAAAGAAAGGATATGATATTTGTGCTATTCCAACATCAATATTACATCTAATTCCAACAGATAATGGATATGCTACACTTGACGCTTTATATACAATCAAGTGTAGTCATCTAGGATATTCAAACCCTAAATGGAATAAACATAAATTAGATGTATTGTCATTGTATTGGAGTGGTGCTAAAATAGTTGAACCTCTATACGAAGCGTTGTTAGATTTCTGGAAAACAGAATTACACAATAAGAGTTTTCTATCACTAAATAAATCAAAGGATGAATTTTTTACAGATAATGTAAATTATTTATTTGACCATGATTATTTGCATGAGTTGGTGGCACACCCAAATGCACCAATTTATACAAAATTGTTGAAAGAAAATTGTGATGTGATGCTTGACAAGCAGAAATTTGATATGCTAGAATTTGAGTACAAGGTGAGGTTGTTTCGAGAGGAAATTGCTGTGATTGCTGTTGAGAGATGGTTGTTGCACAAACCTAGTCTTGGTTGGTTCAAAGCTCATTCTCTTTCGTTAGAGAAAACAATTACCACTTTAACTAAAGGTTGGGCTACTGATTTTATTGTGAGAAATCTTGAACATTTTGTAAAACCTGATTTCTCTTATTACAAACATATTTTGGAGGTATTAAATGTCAAGTGCTAAGTTAACTAAGTACCAGTGTCTTGAAATTATTGATCGTGCATTATTCGCTACGTTTGGTAATCCTGATTCGAACCCTGATGACGATTATGAATACAGTCGCCAGTTTAATTACTTTGAGTTGTTTAATGGTGATTCGGCAGTTAGTGGCGTAGAATTCATTGAATCTCATGGTGGTGGCGAAGGTGGAGGGGAATATTGTTATGGTATAATCAAAATTGATGGATTATATTTCATGGCCGAATGGTCTTACTACTCATATAGTGGTTGTGAATATGACTATTAAAGACACAGTGAAGCAAGTGTTTCCTGTTCAGAAAATGGTTACGTTTTACGAATAATATTTTGCCGCCAGCAATGGCGGCTAATTTTTAATTGGAGGGTAGATATTATGAGTAAGGTTATTATTCTAAATGCACCACCATCTAGCGGTAAAGATGTTGCTGCTGATTGGATTGTGGAGAAGTTTAATGCACAGCACTTGCGGTTCAAGGATCAACTATATAGGGTGGCGGCTAGAGTAGCAGGTATTCCACTTACGCGCATGGTAACGTTATCGTCTGATAGGGAATATAAAGAAAAAGAGTGTCGTTTCTTTCGTGTAGGTGGTAAATTCGTTAGTCCTCGGCAATGGTTAATACATTGCTCAGAGGATGTGGTAAAACCTTTACTCGGTAAAGAATTCTTTGGGAAAAGTTTGGCTGATTCTATTGAAAAAGATTTGGTCATTGTGAGCGACGGCGGTTTCCCTGAAGAATTAAACCCTGTGCTAGACGCAGGACATGACGTTTATGTTTTACGTATTGAGCGTGAAGGGTATACGTTTGACGGCGATAGTCGTAATTACTTCGATGTTTCACCAGCATATCAAATTGTATTGATTGAGAACAACGGAACACTAGAACAATTTAAAAACAAAATCCTGAACACAGTGGATAGTATTTTAGGTAATACTGGCGTGAGTGGTGTTATATGACTAGACTGACAGACTGGGATAATTTAAAACCCACTGTTCTCGGTTGGGGAATTTTGGACGTTGACTATAAAGTATTCATACAGGAGGAGCTTCCAAAGGTTGGAGGAAAACGCACACGTAAAAAAGTATGGACGTGCCCATATTATGCTGACTGGCGAGGAATGATATATAGGGTGATTTGCGATAAGAGATATGTAGGAGTGAAGATACATAGCGAATGGAGGTATTTGTCCAAGTTCATTGAGTGGGTTGACTCGCAGCCCAATAATAATTGGCAAAATTGTACGCTAGAAAAAGATTTATTATCACCACCAGACGCAAAGGCGTATTCACCTACTACCTCAGTGTACGTATCAAAGAAGGTGAACGCTTTCCTATCAGATGGCGGTAGGACTCCTGAAGGAAGAATGTTAGGTGTGACCAATTCTAAGAAATCAAAAATTAAACCTTATCAGGCTCATTGTAAAAATCCGATGTGTCGAAAAAGGTCTAGTTATGTAGGGGCTTATTCTACAGAACTAGAAGCTCACAAAGCTTGGCAAGCCAAGAAACACGAGTATGCTTGTCAACTTGCGGATTTGCAAGAAGATCCTCGCGTAGCTGAAGCTTTGCGTCAGCGTTACGCGCCAGACAAAGATTGGACTAAAGTATGATCGCACAGACAGTATTGACAACACTAGGTATGTTTACAGCAGTCGGCCTAAAAACATTACAAGGTAGAAGCATAGCTAACAAGAATATGAAAATTATTCCAGTAGTTAGCTACTTTATATGCTTACTAGAACTTACTGTATACGGTACAGTATTGTTACAGGGTGCTACATGGACTATATTGATTACTTCTTTAGGTGCAGCAACGGGAGCCGTTACTGGAGTCTGGTTAGCTGACACACTGAATGAGAAATTTGTAAACAAGGAATAATAATGTTAGAAATAGAGTTGCAACTTAGACAAGAAATTGCTATCCTACGCCAACAATTGATAAACAAAGATAATTGTATTATTGAGTTGTGCAAAATGGTGGAAAACTTATTATCGGATTCTGAGGAGCCAGAAGAAATATGAAAAATAATAAAGTGATTGAAACAGTTGTCGTAACTTTTGATGAATTTAATGATCCTGAGTTCTGGCCTCCATCAAAATACTGTTTCAGAAATTACGATGGTGATTATGTGTTCATCATAACACAAAAACGTGCAGTAGCCCAAGATACATTGAAACAGCTTCACGGTGATATGTTTAAATTGCGCGAAGTCTAATTAATTAATTTAGGAGAGATTATGAGTAGTAAAAATAAAACATTCAAACCACATTTAGCAACAGATGCTGATTTATCAAAATTAAAATACCCACTATTTGTTTTAGTGAAAGTGGATGGCGTTAGATTGTTGGTTGATGCTGAAGGTAAGGCTGTTGGTCGTTCACTCAAAGCATTCGCAAATAAAAAACTAACAGAAAAATTTAGCCATCCTGATTTAGTTGGTATTGAGGGTGAAGTGTATCAAGGTGAAATGAATGATGTGCTGCTGTGTAGCAATACAACATCTATTGTGAACACAATTAAAGGTGAGCTTCCCACAGGTATCATGTTGTTTGATTATTCGCACCCTGATGTGATTGGTATGGATTATTTCAATCGTATGGTGGTGTTGGGTGAACGTATTGATAAGATTCGGGAAGCGTTACATCCTGTCCAAGTTAGCATTGCCTCACTAAATTTAGTGACAACAGAAAAAGAGTTATTAGAGTTTTACAATGAATTCTTAGACCAAGGGTATGAGGGTGTTATTATCCGCAAGACCACAGGTAAATATAAATTCGGTAGAACTACAGTTAAAGAAGGTGACTTCTTACGAATTAAGCCTGTTGCAGATCGAGAAGGTTTGGTTGTTGAATTAGTTGAAGCTATGGAAAACTTAAATGAAGCTAAAACTAATGAGTTAGGTCACACTGAACGAAGCACACATCAAGAGAACTTAGTTCCAAAAGGTATGGTCGGTGCTATGATTGTTCAATATGAAGAAAATGGGGAAACTCACGTTGAAACTATTGGTGCTGGTAAAATGAAACACGACGAACGTATTCATTATTGGAATAACCCAGATCAATTAATTGGTCAATATGTTAAGTTTCGCAGCCTAGCAACGGGTGAGAAAGATAAACTACGTCAAGCACGTTTCATCAGTATTCGTGCTAAAGAGGATATGTCAGAATGAAAACATTAGAAGATTTAGTTGACGAACATTATGAGATTGTACAGGATGAAATTGTTGTTAATCACCTACTGAATGAATTGGCAACGATTATCCGAGTGGATGGTGGTGTATATAGCTCTATTGTTCATAATATGATGGAAGTTATTAAGTATTTTTCACCAATGTCCAAAGAAGAAATTAGGTCAGTGCTTGAAAATATTATTGACGAAAATAGTTTATAGAATTGTCCCGCCATTTGGCGGGATTTTTATTGACTGAAATAGAGTTTCATGTAATAGTTAGTTGTGGTATAACAAATAAGGAAACAATAATGACCATAGAAGTAGAACAAATTTTTAGCGATAAGTATCAGAACGATAAGTTAAGAGAAGTGGCGCAGACTGTGAATCAGTTGGTTGTTAACGTGGCAGATAATCAGCAATCTGTTGTTTTGTTTGGAGATAGTTACGCAGAATCATTTAGTTTTAATCAGCCACCTTACAACGGAAATCAACTTTCAATTAGCCTATACCGCTTTGTAGCTGGTTTCTTTGGCAACTCTTTGAGAGTCATACGAAACGCTGGTGTAAGCGGCAATACAGCATCGATGATGTTAGATAGATATGATACAGACGTTAAACCTTATAAGTCAGATTGGGTATTTTTCAATGTTGGCGTAAACGATTTTTTCGGATTTGGGTTTACAGCGACATCTGTGTTTGCGCATGTGCAAACGTTGCTACAAAAAATGGCTTCAGAAGGGCGGCGAGTGCTGATAATCAATTGCCCGCCACAGGTAACAACAAGACCGAACTACACAGCGGGGCGTGCAACACAGTGCGCTTTATATAATAAGCTGCTTGCTGATTATGTAAATACAATTGACGGGGTTGTGCTGGTTGATGTTTACTCAAAATTAGTAAACTGGTCAGACACCACTAATGCTGGCGCTTTGCCTCAGTTTTTTAGCGGTGACGGTATTCATTTGTCTGTTCTTGGAACTATTGCATGTGCCGGTGCTATTAATTCTGCACTAATGCCGATCCTCCGCGCAAACACATCGCAATCATTAAGTCCACTGAACACTGGATTTGGTGGATCGGAGTCTATTTTTATTGGTACTGGTGGTAGCAATTTAACTGGCTCAAGCGGATCAGTTGCAACGGGTTGGACTAGTCGTCGCGTAACTGGAACTAATGGAACAGTCGTTTGCAGCAAGGTATCACCAGTTGGTCAGCGTCAAACAATAACGTTGATTGCGTCAAATGGAGATAGTAGATTTAGGTTAAATAATGATTTAGATTTGGAGCTTGGAGCACACGCTGGTAAATCAGTTTCTACAACAGTTAGAGGAAGATGCAGAACATTGTCTGGTTCGGTAAACCTGAAAGAGTTTGTTATTAAACTTTACTTGTTTGATGGGGCGGTAATCTCAGAAGCAACGAATGGAACTGCTTACGGTGGTTCTGTACAGCTAACGGACGATACATTTGATACTAATGAATTCTTGGTAACTCTTAGAGATGTTAGCATACCATCGACTCTTTCGGACTCTGGAATTTATGTAGAGCTTTTGCTGAACAGCGTATCAGGCGGTGTCGTTGAGCTTGACATTTACAGTGTGGATATTAGAGAAGCCACCTAACCACTGGTCAAACCACACGCCTAAAAACGTGTGGTGCATACTACGTATTACTATTTTTGTGGTTAACACGTAACGAGGAAATTACCCTCACAACACAAAGCCTAGCCTCGGGCTAGGCTTTTTTTATTTCAACACCCTATTGACCTACCAAAATAATAATCTACAATATTACTCATCAATTAAGGAGATGTTTATGAAAGTGAATATTATTTACAACCCAATGCGTGATGAGTGGGGCGCTTACTGTGGTTATAATTTGTTATTTAGCAATAATAGTTATCAAAATATAATTGCTTGGTGTGAAGAATTTGGCTATAATTATGTCCTTACAATTTAAAGGAGAGATGTATGGAATTAACAGTTGAACAAAAGATTGCTGTTGATGCAATAAATGAAGGTGATAATGTTTGTGTGTTTGGTATTGCGGGAGCAGGTAAGAGCTTTACAATAAATCAGACTAAAACAGAAGGTGATGTTATCGTTGCACCAACAGGGATTGCAGCATTAAACGTAGGTGGTACTACGCTACATAGCACATTCGGATTACCTATTGGTTATCCAACTACAGATGATTGGGATGATATTAAAAAGAAAACATCTCAGTTGTTTCGAGGTGATGTTGTTAAGAGAGTAGTTTGTGATGAAGTTGGGCAATGCCGCGCAGACATTCTAGACCTCATTGATTACAAATTAAAGAAAATCAGAAAGAATAATAAACCTTTTGGTGGAATACAAATTGTTGGTAGTGGTGATTTATTTCAATTAGAACCTATTGTGAATGCAACAGACCGCCCACACATGGACGCAATGTATCAATCACCATTCATATTTGACGCAAAGAGTTACCGCTTTAAGACTGTTGAACTAACAAAAGCTATGCGTCAGAAAGATGTTCGGCAGGTGGAATTGTTGAATGCTATTCGTTCTGGCGAGGATAATGCTGTTGATTGTTTGATGGAGATTCAACGTAATGCCAAGCCTTATGACCCTAACACCAAAGACTTACACCTAACAGCATACAATGCTGATAGTGATAAGATTAACCAAATTCACTACGAAGCTATTAAGGGTAAGGAGCGAGTTTATAAGGGGATTGGTAAGGCTATGGAAATTCCAATTCCAGAAAACTTACGCCTTAAAGTTGGAACACAGGTGATTATTTGCGCTAATGATTCTGAGTTTGAAACATACGTAAATGGTGATCGTGGCGTTATTGTTGAGATGAAGCCCGAAGGTGTATACGTTAAATTAGATCGTGGTGGGGTGGCATTAGTTGGGTTATTCACTTGGGAACGTTATGAGTATGTTGCTAATGATCATGGTTTGGAAAAGCGTGTAACAAGCTCATATACACAATTACCAATTCGATTAGGATATGCTGTTAGTATTCACAAATCACAATCATTGACACTAGATGGTGTTGCTATTGACGTTGGACGTGGATGTTTCGGGAACGGTCAACTATATGTAGCATTATCACGTTGTCGTGATTTACGAAACATCAGCTTTGCTCGTAAAGTGAAAGCTAGTGATATTAAAGTTAGCCAAGCAGTAAAAAATTACATAAATTCAATTAAAAATAATTGATCCCATAATCAAAGTGGGCTATTATACAAACTCAAAAACAAACAAACAAGGAGAAATATTATGTCAATTCGTAAACCAAATAAATTAGAAATGTGGTTGTTGGATAACGGTAGTTATGATGCTAAGCGCATCCATCGTGATATTGAAAACAATAACACTGTAAACACTAGCTTATGTGAATATGTTAGCTTACTATTCAAATCTGCAATCACTAACACACTAGCTTATACTTTTGGTGGTGCATTGCTCACTCTATTGACGTTTATTGTGTTTTCATATTTAATGTTAATCACACTACCGTTGTATGTTGGCAGTTTTAATGTACCTTTATTTATTTTAGAAATCGGCTTGCTGTTCACTGTAATATTCACAGTGATGATGACAATTGCTGGTGTTGGAATGTGGTTGGATGGGAGCATCAAACTATTCCCTAAATGGATGGGTGTCTCACTAAACGAGAACAAGAAACAATCGTTAGCTGTTGAATATGTAAAAGCTGTAAAGAATAAAGTTTGTCCAATGTTAACATTAGGAAATAGCAATGAAAAATAAAGAAAGCAAGCATTATGGTGATGACCTATGAAGCGGTACAAGTCTGGGATTGTTCAGGTAGTATTCAACACTAGGGAAAAGTGGTGCGAGTATTCTGTAAACGTAAATGCTGAATCAATCGTATCACTAACAGAATATGGTGAGGAGTTTAATTTGGAATATCATTCAACACCATTAGATATTGATTATCTAAACTATGTTAGAGTGGTAGACCAAGAAAAAGATCAAGTGTATGTTTACTTTATCCCAAAAGCCTTACTACAGGAGTAATTGTAAATGAAATACATTTTAGTCTTATTATTGATGTTTGTTTGTAATTCAAATGCAAATAATATCCAAAAATACGATAATATTGAGAATGAATTACAAAATATGTTGAACAAACCTTCTGATGTTGATAATATTAGAATGATTATTGAGTTGCATGGGTGTAATTCTCAGTTATCTAAAAGAGTGATTGAATGGGTGTTGGAAAACGCCCACAACATGTCAGATGAGAAGTTTATTAAATTATTGGATGTGATTGGGGTGTGTAATGCACCTTCATCACAGAAAGCAAATAACAAGCCTGTCACCCTACCATATCTTTCAACCCACGGATTAGGGAATGGTAGCGGTAGTGGTGATTTGGCTTCTTACAATTAAAGGAGAATAAAATGAAAGTAATAGGTGCAGGATTACTACTAGGTTTGACATTGTTTGTAGTTGGGATTTTTATGTCAACTCAAGGGTATCAGCAACAACCTGATGTGCGTAAGAAGGAATATTACCCTGTTGAGGTGGTGAACAAATATCAAACTGAATCGTGCGATAAATATGACAAATGCACTAGGTCAAGATATGTTGTTGTATACAACGGCGTTGATTACATAGATGTTCGCACTGATGCTGATTCCTATGAATCAGCGAGTATTGGTAGCATGATTTCTTTTGAGAAACACTTAGTTGATCCAAAAGAGTTAGGGAATGCTATGATTTCAGGGTTATTATTTTTTGTTGGTGGAGTTATGTTTGTGTACTTTAACTTTGTTGTTATGGTTAAGGAGGAATTAGATGAGTAAACTACTATTAACATCCGACCTACATTTAGGTCACAACAATATCACTAAATATAGAACTCAATTTTATAGTGCTGACGAACACCATAACTTTGTGTTTGAAAACTTAGCTACCAATATTGGTAAACGCGACACTGTATATTTCTTGGGTGATGTAGCTTTTGACAAATATTGGCTAGAGAAAATTAAGAATTTAAAGTGTCAGCATAAGAAATTAATTCTTGGAAATCACGACACCGAACATCACACAATAAAACAATTAGCTGATACTTTTGATAGTATTGAGAGTTTGTTAAGTAAGCGTAATGTTTGGTTTAGTCATTGTCCTATTCACCCACAAGAAATACGTGGGAAATTGTTCAATGTGCATGGACACACTCACAACCAGCTTATCGGTGAATGGGTAACTATTTCACGTGCCCTTGGTGCACAACAAGATATATTTGTTCCAAGCAAGAAATACGTAAACGTATGCTTAGAGCACACAAATTATAAACCAATTAGTTTTGCAGAAGTTAAGGAGAGAGCATTATGACAATCATTCAATCTAAGCGTAACCAAGTAGCTAACGCTTATAACCATTTCCAAGGCAATGATAAAAGGGTATTATGTTTATGTGGTGCTGGGTTATTGCGATCAGCAACAATTGCTGAAGTGTTGATTCGTGCTGGTGGGTATAATGTTCGCAATGCTGGGTGTTCACAAGATTACGCACTAATCCCATTATCTACAGCACTATTACACTGGGCTGATGAGATTATTGTTGTAGAGGAACAAGCAGCGCTTGTTAAATCATCTTTACATGAACTAGAAATGAACAAACCCATTCATGTATTGGACATTCCAGACGATTATGCACGAAATGACCCTGATTTAATAGAAATCATTAAAGAGAGTTTAATTGAGAAAGGATTTAAAGTATGACACCTACACCTTACAACACAATAACGCCGAAGGATGTGTTAAATTTAATCCTATTAGAAAACATAACACATTTCACTATGTCATTCAGAGATGGAAAGTTAACCTATTTAGATTTGAATTGTGTTGAATATGAACTGGCTCATGTTGATGATAGTGAAATGGAAAATGTAGTGAAAGCTATATTGACTCTACAACGCAATCGTGTATAATTTACGGCACACAGGGAATGTTTCTTGTGTGCTTTTTATTATTAGGAGAATGATTATGAGTGAACTACTATGACTAAAATAATTCCACACGAAACATACGATGTTGTTGTCAAACAATTACATGCAGCATCTATGTTGATTACATCTAAAGATAAACAAATAGCTTTGCTGAAAACAGACTTAGATAATTTAAAACAATTAATTAGCACTCTAGATAAAGAAGCAATTGACAGCGAAAGAAACACTAACGCTATCCTTACAGAAAGAGTGTTGTTTCTAGAGGATTGTTTACGTGGTGTTATTGAGCACGTAAGAAATCCTAATATTTATTTGTGAAAGGAGAATGATTATGAAAAACAAACACAAGAGAAAGTTTTTAGAAGCATATAAGTGGTGGGATAATTCATATTTATTTATGGCTATTAGAGATTGGTTGAATCATGCGCATGATAACACAATCAAACATGGGGAACATGTAAACTCACATAAACATGCCCGTAAGATGAAAACAATAGCTTTAGCTATAGATAAATATTTGGATGATGATATTCAAACTAATTATGCTTTTGATTGTAGAAATATCACATTAGGGAGTGTTAAAGGTGAACAATGGAAACATGCCAATAAACGTAGATTAGCACTAAAACAATTCATATTTGAGATGTTGAATAAGCATGTAGAATCGTTTTGGGAGTGATGTTTAATTTGTGTAAGATGTTGCCCTCATTTTGAGGGCTTTGTTATTTATTGTAGAGGTGTTTTAAGGGATTAATCAAATGTATGGTTTCACATCAAGTGTGTCTGTAGCTTGCGGCCAACTTCCATTGTTAAGGTAGTAGTCTACCGCAGCATTTACCCAACCATGAACGCGACGGCCAGATAATTCTAAAATATCAGTACCTTCTTCTACGTAAGTCATAATTAGAAAATTATAATAGCAAGTTTCAAATTGTTCAGGATCATACTTATCGCGGAGATATATCATTTGTACAATATTCACAAAAGCTCTTGCTTTCAGACATTTATGGAATGTGTCAAAACCTATATCCGGTTGTTCAATCTTACCATTACTATTCCAATCTGGTTCAAGTGTAAATATTAGACCAGATTCTATTTTTCTAGCCAAGTCAGCACTTAGACCGTCGAACATTAAAAGAGTCTCATACTCACTCTCATGAGTCAAAACAGCTCTATTTGCCTTTACACTGCTAGACCTTCCAGACAACACATGTTCTAATCTTTTACCTTTTCCACTACCGACATATTTGACACTGAAATCTATTTTATCAAATGTAATATATACGTAATTGTTATCCATTTAACCACCCTTCTAATAATGTTTGCATACGTTTACTTAAAATTAAAACCTTCATCGGTTTACCTTGCCTAATACACCCTCTCCAAATGAACTGAATCATTTCTGATAAAGCATAAGTATCTTCGTCTACAGTTATTCCATTGCTAGATAAATAATTCACTTCTACAGGATTTTTAAAAATATTGACAGCATACATACACAACGTATAGTTGCGATAATCATTAGTTGCACGAATATTCATAGGTAGGAAAGCTGGCATATCTTCACTAATACCTTTTGTATATCCTGTACCCTGTAACTTGGTTTGATAATCTTTATAAGTTGTCCAAAATATCTCACCAGCCCTAGCTTTCTGAGATACAACACAGGAACGTAACATTGCTTTGTATGAACTTATGTCTGATTTCTTAGCGTTGTTAAACCAACTCTTACTTAGTGTTCCAACACGTTGTTGTTTTGCATCTAAGTTTCTGTTAGTCAGTATTGTAAGATTTTCTCTTGCTATCTTTTTAACTTCATTTTCAGATAACAACCCTAGAGAATTATTATCAACTATGTTATACTGGATCTCATTTAAGTCTAACCAACAACGCATATCACTACCGTTGAATAAATATGTTAACACCCAAACTTCTTCCAATTCTCTTAATAGTTTAGGAGGGTATTCAAACATTAAGAAAGTATCAGCATAGCAATACACAACACCTAGATTGCATAAATTTCTAACAAAAGCATATCTACCATCATGTTCTGGATAATCTGTTTCGTTCCAACTTAGTTGATTTCTCTTACTTGGATCAGGGATCACCATGTTAGACTTTAGTAAATCTCTAACATCACTATGCACTAATGTCTTATCTAATAATCCAACACAAGATATTGCTTCATCTATAATTAAGGTGTATTGTTTATCAATTAAAATATCTACTAACTCAGGAGTAAGCATACTAAATAACACATGAGTAGATGCTACATTTTTACCACCACTAATTAGATATTTAAGATCACCAATCTTACCTTTACCTTTATTTTCTGGTGTCCAGAAATCTAGTTCTGGTAATTCTCTAGGAATACGTTCATCTATTTCAGATAAGAATGGAGTGATGTATAGAAATTTACTATCAACATCATCTCTACTCTTTTGTCTAATTAATTCAAACATCTTAGTAGACTTACCAGTACCACACATACTATCAATTACATTTATCATTCATTCCTCATTAAGAAATACATTTCAGAAATTGTGATCATCATAAATGTATAGATCACTCCTCATTTATAATAATACACACATATCTACAAAATTGCAAGTGATGTGTGAATGGATTTGCAATAATTACCTAATTACTTGAATGTAGCTTGCAAGAGTTTTTTGTAAGCTATTGTTTCTAGTGATGTTTTTAGGGTTTCTCTTATATAAGAATCAGGAAAATACAATTCCTAAATACTACCAATAGACATATCCAAAATATATCCCTCGTATGTATACACATACAAACATTCCCTTCTCATTAATATTCTTGTTTATTCTCCATAAAATATCCATTAACAATTAAAAACAGGGATCAATTCCTTCTCTATTAATTTTTATTAAAATTTCAAGCACTTACTCTATTATTTTTATTAACATTTAGTGTTTCTAAAATATCAAATATCCAGATATTCTTATCAGATCCATCATTAGTGATCCCTAAAAATTTTACATTTCTCTAAAAATTTACAATTCCAAATTTTCCCCTATTTCTGAAATATCACTTCTCAAAATATCCATATCTGAAGGGAATGAATTGGTGTAATTTTTGGAAATTTGTGTGTTGTTGTTTACCACAAATAATACGTTATAACATAACAATTTTATAATTTTAAAATATCACCAGCCCCAATAATGATATGTTATAACATAACAAAATCAATCATTTGCATATTTATTCAATAGGAAATAATTCAAATAATATCTCAATTTAACATAATACATCTTATGGGATGTTCTAATAAATTAGTCATTTTGGTGCATATTTATTGAATAGATATTCATCATTCATAATATGAATAGGCATATAGTTTATGGTGATATTGTTATGATATAACATATCATATGGGTGTTATTGTGTCCCATTAGTGGGACAATATTAGTGATCATACATTCTTGCGAATGTCAATATTTTTGATTAAATTTATTTTTGTTGACTATTTGAATTTTTTGGTGGTCATTATCCAACTATAAATTTATCCCACTCTAAATAAACAACTAAAAATAACCCACTCCAACCAATTATCCAACTATAAATAAATACCTACCCCACAATATATCCATCTCTAAATAATCCACTCACAAAACAAATACAATGTCAACAATAATTATAACGGGAATAGCATAGCAATTCCCTACAACAAATCTCCTATATTGTCAATAGACAATAGACCATTATTATATGACATAAATGTCATAACATAATTTATCACAAATAACAATACACTATCCAAAATAAATATTAATAGCAAAGCTATTGACAGGAAAATAGCTGTATAAATATACAGCATACAAATGTTAATAAATATGTTAATTATATACATTGATTAATTTTTATACAATTTGCCATTTATGCAATTATTCAGTGATTATTCAATATTTAAAGCATATTTATTCAAAACAACACAATTTGCTAGTGTGATAAATAGGACAAATTGATTTTAAACTGTATAGAATGCGCTAGGATAAGCACTTAGCCTATCCTTAGCCGTTGCATTACCTCACAGTGAATATGCGATTATAACGCATTCTACGAATAGCGATCCTGTTAACATTTTATTTAAATTTATGTTATTCGTCGCAAATAGTTGACAAGCTGGAATTGTTTGTGCTGGGATGTTTTGTTGATAGTGTGTTTTATGGTGTGTAATGTTATAGCATAACAGCTTGGGGGGAATAAAAAAGCCCCAGCAATGGGGCTTAGTTTGTTTATAGGTATTTTGTTGCGTACTCTACTAATGCCGCTTTTGTTTTCGC
>Ga0209812_10000070_pt1 | contig 94280 bp, 70 predicted proteins | sample JI71714BDNA_FD_187502 | JGI IMG/M metagenome (GOLD analysis project Ga0209812, IMG submission 187502) | Wastewater effluent complex algal communities from Wisconsin, to seasonally profile nutrient transformation and Carbon sequestration -... | ecosystem: Engineered > WWTP > Effluent > Algae... | reverse complement strand
GGGCAACCACGGGGGCATTACAATGGGCAACCACGGGGGCATTACAATGGGCAACCACGGGGGCATTACAATGGGCAACCACGGGGGGATTGCCCCTACAATGGGCAACCACGGGGGGATTGCCCCTACAATGGGCAACCACGGGGGACCTTCTATCCGTCTGAAATTTTACCATTCTCAGGCCTTCCTTTTTGATGTTTTTGGCTGTGTTTGCATCGCGATGCCGCATAATGCGAGGATAATGCCTTGTTGACTCTCTCATACGCGAGCGATCAAGACATTTTAACCACTTCAAGTAGGATCAGCATCCTGCCTCGCACAGGCAGGATGCCTGTGTTACTGAATAGGAATTTTAAACTCGTAACAGCTTATCTAGTGGCAATTCCAAAAGTAGGAGACTAGAAATGAGAAACCCCGTCTTTGAGGGAGGCGGGGTAGTTGATATTAGATTAATTTGAGATCGGGATATCCCGCAACCATATCGTCTGAGGTTAAGGTATCTCCTGATGCTTGAGGTGTCCAGAGCACTTCTACTGCTAATAATTGATCACTGCCGATGCCGCCTATTTGACGTAGGGCTTGACGTAAATCTTCTGTTGTTCTAACTACGGGTAATTGTAATTTACTTAATGTTCCTACGACTATGGTGACAACGATATATTCACCGGGATCTTGGGTTAATAAATCTCCCCCTTTTTCTTCGAGAGTTAACGCGCTAGAAGAGGCTTTTTTGACTTGACTATTGAAGTTTGAAAGGGTTTCTTCGGTAAATTTAGCGCGTTCCCCCAGGGCTAATTGATTAAATTTGGCTTCGGCACTGTTGAGGGCGGCTTGTTGGGACTGTGTGCCCGCGTATTTCCAATATTCGGGATGACGTAATAAGCTTAAGGTTGCTTCTTGTAATAGTTGTGCCAGTCCCGTCGCAGAGCCTGTATCGGCTTTAAAGGCTAATTGATCTAATTCTGCTTGTAAACCACGGGCTTCTGCTAAGAGTCCGACTTGGATACGCGCGACGGATACAGTGGGGTTACTGCTATATTCTAATTCATCTTCGCTTCCGCCGGCTCGACGGAAACTTTGGACGAGGAAATTGCCGATCGCGATCGCGATGAAAATGGTAAAGAGTCCGCCAAATCCGCCTCCGAAGCCAAAGAAGGGAATCAGGAAGGGAAATCCAAACCCACCTCCGCCATAGTATCCACCACCGGATTGATAACCACGCGAAGGCGCGGTATAACTCCGTGTTGGGGCTCGAAAGGAACCACCCCCCATTCGTCCCCCACTCCGTGCCGCGAGGGCTCCATCGGCATGACTGAAGGCTAATGTCACGATGAGCGCGATCGCAAATAAGGGTTTAAAAAGGGGTTTGAGCCGAGAAATAAGTTTCTGCTGCATAATATTGTCTCTATATCCACTCTTCCTACTGTACCGTTTCCTCTCAATTCCATTATAGACTTTTCGGAACGGTTAACCGTACTTAGGGATGATAAACCGGGTTTCCGATCAAAATTTCGGGCTTTCACCATCAGTCTCAAAGTAGAACCCGGGTTTCTGATCGAATCTTCGGGCTTTCACGTCAGTCTCAAACCCGAAACCCGGTTTCTGAGTTTCTTTCATTCTCACCAGAAACGGGGTTTCTGATCAAAATTTCGGGCTTTTACTCGCAGTCTTAAAGCAGAAACGGGGTTTCTGATCAAAATTTCGGGCTTTTACTCGCAGTCTTAAAGCAGAAACCCGGTTTCTTTCGGGCTTTCACGATCAGTCTCAAAGCACAAACCCGGTTTCTTTCATTCCCTAGGGAATTGTCACCTAAAGATGACAAATACTTGATTGAAAAATAAAGACACTTTTTACTGTGTGATTTTTTTGGTAGGATATGAAATAGGACTTACCCCGAAACCAGATTTCTTGGGTTTGTTCTGTCCCTAGACAAATTGACCAGCCCCAAATATTATGATGAAAACTCTGATACTTGTCAGGGGTTCGAGTGTTCTTAAAAAGATTATTCTCGCTCTGTCAGGTTTACTTCTTTTTACCTTTGTCCTTGTTCACTTATTGGGTAATTTATTCATTTTTAGTAATAATCCCAACGCGATTAATCTCTATGCACATAAGTTAGAGGGACTAGGCTTATTCCTGAGAATTATCGAAGTTATCTTATTAATTATTTTTCTCTTTCATTTGGTTTATTCGGTTGTTATTGCTAAAGAAAATATCCAAGCTAGGCCTCAGGGCTATTATCAACTAAAAACCGCGGGCAAACCGAGTCAACAAAGTATGTTTTCTCGCTCGATGATTTACACAGGGCCGCTGTTACTTCTGTTTATCCTGGTTCATTTAAAAACCTTCCGGTTTGGGCCAGGTATGGCAGAGGGTTATATCGCGGATGTTAATGGCGTAATGATGCGTGATTTTCATCGCTTAATGATCGAGACGTTTCATAAACCAGAATACACGATCGCGTATATTTTAGCTATGATTCCCTTGGGGTTTCATCTGAGACATGGCTTCAAAAGTGCTTTTCAATCTTTGGGAGTCAATCACCCTAACTTAAGCCCTTTTCTTGATAAAACGGGTTTAGTATTAGCCCTGGTTTTAACTCTAGGTTTTATTTCAGTTCCCGCGTGGATATATATCACAGGAGTCAACTAATGATTTTAGATAGTAAAATTCCTGATGCTCCCCTAGATAAAAAATGGGAGACATTCAAAAATAACTGTAAAATAGTCAGTCCGGCTAATAAGAAAAAATCTACTATTCTGGTAGTAGGTACGGGTTTAGCCGGAGCATCTGCCGCAGCTTCTCTAGCAGAATTAGGATATAATGTCAAGAGTTTTTGTATCCAAGATTCCCCAAGACGTGCTCATAGTATCGCGGCTCAAGGCGGTATTAATGCTGCGAAAAACTATCAAAATGATGGTGATAGTGTTTGGCGATTATTTTACGATACGATTAAAGGTGGCGATTTTCGTGCCAGGGAAGCTAATGTTTATCGTCTGGCTGAAGTCAGCACTAATATTATTGATCAATGTGTGGCTCAAGGGGTTCCTTTTGCCAGAGAATATGGGGGAAGTTTAGCCAATCGAACCTTTGGCGGGACTCTTGTTTCTCGGACTTTTTACGCGAGGGGACAAACGGGACAACAATTATTATTAGGAGCCTATGGCGCTTTAATGCGTCAAGTTAATTTAGGCAAAGTGCAACTTTTTCCCCAGCGAGAAATGCTTGATCTAGTAATTATTGATGGTAAAGCTAGGGGAATTATTGTCCGTAATTTAGTTTCTGGAGAAATTGAATCTTACGCGGGAGACTCGGTAATTTTAGCCAGTGGGGGATATGGTAATATTTATTATCTCTCGACTAATGCTAAAAACTCTAATGCTTCTGCGGCTTGGCGCTGTCATAAACGGGGTGCTTTTTTTGCTAATCCTTGTTTTGTCCAAATTCATCCGACTTGTATTCCTGTCTCCGGTGATTATCAATCTAAACTCACTTTAATGAGTGAAAGTTTACGCAATGATGGACGAGTTTGGGTTCCCAAAAATCCACGCGATCGTCGCCCTCCCGCGTCTATTCCTGAAGAAGAAAGGGATTATTTTTTAGAGCGAAAATATCCTACCTATGGCAATTTAGTCCCCCGTGATGTGGCTTCGAGAAATGCTAAAGAAGTCTGCGATCGCGGTTTTGGAGTGAGCGAGTCAGGGCGTGCGGTATATCTTGACTTTCGCGATGAAATTGAAAAATTAGGCAAAGATGTCATTGAAGATAAATATGGCAACCTCTTTGAAATGTACGGAAAAATAACAGGAGAAGATGCCTATCAAACCCCCATGCAAATTTATCCCGCGGTGCATTATATCATGGGTGGTTTATGGGTAGATTACAGTTTAATGAGTACAATTCCTGGGTTATTTGTACTAGGAGAAGCCAATTTTTCCGATCATGGAGCGAATCGTTTAGGCGCGAGTGCATTAATGCAGGGTTTAGGGGATGGATATTTTATTATCCCTTATACCATTGGCGATTATTTAGCCAAAGCCAACTTAGGCAAAATCACCACAGACGCGCCAGAATTTCAAGAAACAATACAACAATCCGAGGATTTTGTCAAGAGATTATTAGCCATAAAAGGTGAAAAAACAGCCACAAGTTTTCATCGAGAATTAGGGTTAATTATGTGGGATTATGTGGGGATGTCACGCACGGAAACCGGGTTAAAAGAAGCTCTATCTCGCATTAGCCAATTACGGGAAGACTTCTGGAAAAATCTCCGAGTTTCCGGTGAAGCTAAAACCTTAAATAAACAATTAGAATTAGCTGGAAGAGTCGCGGATTTTCTGGAATTAGGGCAGTTAATGACACGAGACGCGTTAGAAAGAAACGAATCTTGTGGTGGACATTTTCGCGAAGAATATCAGACTCCTGACGGCGAAGCTCAACGGGATGACGAAAATTATCGTCATGTCGCGGCTTGGCAATATCAAGGCGAAGGAAAAGAGGAGATTTTCCATAAAGAAACACTCAACTTTGAGAATGTTTCATTAACCCAACGCAGTTATCAATAGACATCTCGAAAAATTATTGTAGCGCAGGCATTAGCCTGCCTTTGATGAGATTTTTGGGAGATGTTTAATGTGCAATACCTTCGCCTGGGAGGAAAAATGCCTTGATTCGTAGGTTGGGTTGAGGCAGATAAGCTTAGGGCAAAACTCAAAATCTTTGTTGGGTTTCGTGCCTCAACCCAACCTACCAAAAATGCCTGGAAAAGTCGGTTGGGTTTAGACAGATACGCGTGGCGCAAAACCTGACATCTGGGTTGGGTTTCGTACCGATACCCAACCTAGCAAAAATCGCGATCGACATCTTTGTTGGGTTTCGTGCCTCTCAACATCTTTGTTGGGTTTCGTGCCTCAACCCAACCTACGAAAATAATAAGTAAATGGGGTTTCTCTTGGTGAAACCCAAGGACAAATTATCAACGAGTAACAGGAAATAATTGTTATGCAAGCACCCAAAACATTAAACTTTAAACTGTTAATCTGGCGACAAGAATCACCCCAACAAAAAGGAAAAATGACTCCTTACCAGGTGAAAGATATTTCCCCTAATATGTCATTTTTAGAAATGTTAGACGTATTAAACGAGGAATTAATAGAGAAAGGCGAAAAACCAATAGAATTTGATAGCGATTGTCGAGAAGGAATTTGTGGCACTTGCAGTTTAGTCATTAATGGAATACCCCACGGCTCACAACAAAATACCAGCACTTGTCAACTTTATATGCGTCATTTCAAAGATGGCGAAACTATAACCATTGAGCCTTTTCGTGCCAAAGCTTTTCCCATTATTAAAGATTTAATCGTCGATCGCGCTGCCTTAGATCGTATCATCTCAAAAGGGGGTTATATTTCCGTAAATACAGGAAATGCCCCCGATGCCAACGCGATCCCAATTGCCAAAGAAAACGCGGATCAAGCAATGGATGTCGCCGAATGTATTGGTTGTGGAGCCTGTATCGCCGCGTGCCCCAATGCCTCAGCATCATTATTTGTCAGTGCCAAAGTTTCCCAATATAGCTTTTTACCCCAAGGGCATCCCGAAAGACAAGAAAGAGTCACGCAAATGGTTGCCCAAATGGATATAGAAGGCTTTGGAAATTGTTCAAATCATTGGGAATGCGAAGCCGTTTGCCCTAAAGGAATTTCTGTTACTAATATTGCCAGAATGCGACGGGAATATTGGCAGGCCTTTTTAGGGGGAAAGGGTAATGGGTAATAGGCAATGGGGATTTTTGAATGATTGAAAATCCCCATTTTTTCTCTTTTTTCAGCACCTATTTTTCTGGTATTAAAAAGACAATTTATGAACCACAAAGGCACAGAGAACACAAAGAGAAGAGAGGAAAACATTTAACTTTATCGTATCTAATTATACTTTATGTTCGGCTAATTTTATGGCTAAAGAAAATGAATATAAAAAAATGATCAAGTAGCTTAATAATGTCTCTTTTTGTTCTTTCCTTTATCGACTATTTCTCTGTGTACTCTGTGCCTTTGTGGTTCATTCATAATATCTCAGGTAATACACGATTACAACGATCTCGCTCTTCATCAAGATTTACACTAGATACAGCGGAAACCGCGGTTATGAGGTACACTTATCGTTCAATCCTCGTAGGGACACGGCATTGCCGTGTCCCTACCGTTTTTCATAACTTATTCTGAGATAATCAAAGCTAATTTACCTACCATACCACCGGATTCTAATTCCTGATGTGCTGCCGAAGCTTCTGCCAAAGGATATGTTTTATTCAAATGAATTTTTAACAATCCTTGATCGATCCAACGAGCACATTGTTGTAAAATTTTAGCTTGTTGAATTTGCTCTTCGACTAAATTTTTTAACATCGGGGTTAACATTAATTCCAAACTAATGCGTAAATTCCGCATTCTCGCGTCTTTCAAGTTTCCGACACTGGGATCGGGTTCCAATATTGTTACTACATCCCCATAGATTTTCACACAGGAACAGGTTTGATAAAAAGTTTGAGCACCAATGGTGTCATAACCAATATCAACTCCTTCTCCTTGAGTCCATTCTAATACAGATTTTACCACATCGCTTTCTGGATAAATAATGACAAAATCTGCCCCTAATGACTTGACAAATTCTGCTTTTTGTGCTGAACTAACGGTAGTACAAACTTCGGCATTTTGTAATTTAGCTAATTGAATCGCGACATGGCCTACGCCACCGGCTCCCGCTTGTACTAAGACTTTTTGGCCGGCTTGTAAACGGGCGCGATCGTATAAAGATTCCCACGCGGTAATTAAAACTAAGGGGGCTGCTGCTGCTTCAGCAAAACTTAAAGAAGTCGGTTTTAGCGCGACAAAACGTTCATCGACAACGGTATATTCGGCATAATTGCCTGTTTGTCCCCCTAGGCCTCCATGACAAAAATAAACTTCATCTCCGACTTTAAATAATGTGACATCTGCGCCTACTTCTTCGACAATTCCTGCACCATCACATCCTAAAATATGAGGACCGGGATTGGGTGTTAAGGTTCCTTTTTGCCGTAGTTTTATATCAATCGGATTAACTCCCGCGGCTTTTAAACGCACCAGGAGTTCTGTGTTTTTTTGAATGGTGGGTTTCGGTAAGTCTCGCGAAGTTAAGACTTCTGGCTTTCCGGGGTTATCAAACACGATCGCGTTCATCATTATTATGGGTAATGGGTAATGGGTAATGGGTAATGGGAGATGGGGAGGATGGGGAGATGGGGAGGATGGGGAGGATGGGGAGATGAGGAGGATGGGGAAGTTTTCTTCTTCCTTTGTGTCTCTGTGCCTTTGTGGTTCATTATTTTTTCCCCCTCCTCCCCCTCTTCCCTCTCCTCCCCCTCCTCCCCCTCTTCCTTCTTCCTTCTTCCTTCTTCCTTCTTCCCTCTTCCTTCTTCTCTATTTTTAAAGAGTTAAAGATTGAGGATTAGATTCAATTAATTTAGCCAAATCCTGCAAGAAGGAGGCGGCATCAGCACCATAAATAACTCGGTGATCGCAAGTAATATTAACCTGCATTTGCTGTTTAACACCCATCAAACCTTCACTATTGGCAACCACAGTAGGACGAGAGGCTCCCACCGCTAAAATAGAACCTTGCCCTGCCGGTAAAATAGCATCAAATTTATCTACCCCGAACATTCCCAAATTACTCATGGCAAATGTTCCGGTACTATATTCCGCAGGTTGTAATTGCTTTGTGCGAGCCCGTTCTACTAAATCTTTCCATACGCGTGATAAAGAGTAAATATCCGTTTTATCCGCGTTTTGTAAGACTGGTGTAATTAGTCCACCATCGTCCATGGCAACCGCGATCGAGATATTAATGGAACCTCGATATTGAATACCGCCTTCTGTATAACAAGCATTCAATAAGGGATGTTTTTGTAATGTCATCGCGACGGCTTTTGCGAGTAACGCGGTCATCGTTACACCCTTCGATTTAATCTGTTTGTAGAGTTTATCCAGATTATCCGTTGTAATGGTATAACCTACTCGGAAAACCGGAGCCCCCAGACTCGCGATCATATTTTGGACTACTGCTTTTTGCAGGGTATTAAACACGACTACGCGATCGCCTGCCATGACAGCGGGTGTTGGTGTCGTGACTGCACGAGGCTCTACAGGTGTAATAGCCGTTACTTGAGTCGCGACAACAGGGGCTACAGGGGTGACAGGGGCTACAGGCTCCACAGAGGTGACAGCAACACCCGCGGCGGCTTGTACATCTTCCGCGATAATGCGACCATTTGGACCAGTACCCTTAATTGTGTTGAAATCAACTTTAAGTTCTTTTGCTAATTTCCGAGCCCGTGGGGATATCACCACACGGCCATTATTCTCAGTTTTTTGGGCAAGGGCGGTTTCTGCTTCCACCGCGACACCCACCGCGGAGGCCTTCGTGGGGGCTTTGGGTGCTTGTTTCGTCGTAGACGCGGACTTTCCTTGTTCGACAGCTTGGGCAATTTCGGCTTCCGTTTCCGCGACAAGCGCGATCGCGGAACCAACTGGTGCCACATCACCCGCAGCAACAATAATGGTGGCTAAAAAACCCTCATAGAAAGACTCTACATCCATATCGGCTTTATCCGACTCAACCACCACCACTGTTTCACCCTTTTCTACCTTATCGCCGGCAGCTTTCACCCAGGAAACAATTTTTCCCTCGGTCATGGTAGAACTTAATGCAGGCATGAAAACTTCGTGAATCATCTTTCCTAATATCCTTTGTTGATCGCGAGTAATGTCTTTGGGAATGGGGAATAGGGAATGGGGAATAGGGAATGGGAAATAGGGATTGGGGAATAGGCAATAGGCAATAGGCAATAGGCAATAGGCAATAGGCAATAGGCAATAGGGATGGGCAAATTAGGTATTCTATCAGATTAATATCATTACCCATTACCAATTACCCATTACCAATTACCCATTACCAATTACCCATTACCAATTACCCATTACCAATTACCCTCTCTAAATATCACCGCGTATTTCTTCAATTACACCGTCACGCAATAGGACTTCAACTTGCATTTTTTGAATCAAGTTATCTCCTTGCTGAACTGTGAAAATACTGTCAATTTGGCCTTGGCCAACCTCTTGTTCATTTTCCAGAACTTGCACTTGCTGAAGTTGTTGGAGAATTTGATTCTTTTGATCGAGCAGTTCGCTTTTTCGTTGATTGACTTGCTGTGAAATATTGTCAATCTGTTGCATCACTTGAGGCCCAGGAGGTTGTATGCTTTGCCGTTGAATATCGGCAATCATCCGCTGTCCTTGTATTTCCAATTGTTGCAATTGAGAATCAATTTGATTGATTTGTTCTTGTAGTTGTTGTTGTACCTCGTCTTTCCACCGAGGAGTAACAATTACTTTGATATTGATTGGCCGTTTTAAGAGCAATTGGCGTACTTCTTCCTGCATAAAAATTATGATTGTTAGGGATCAATGGCCTGAAGTTCCTAGTCGGTAATCTCTGGCAAATTGCTAATTACGATCGCGGTATCTTTCGGCAATGATCCCGTGGATACAGGTTCAACACCAATTCGTGATGCGCCATTCGCGATACTACTGACTAGGAACCGCTTCTAAAAATCTACAGAAATTTGTAGGTCAAACTTAGCGGTTTATGTTTAGCCTAGATCAAGTGCTATAAGCTTCCCGATTGCTCAGGTTGGCCTGATCTTCCCAGTTAGAGACTGCCTTGAAAAAGCAGAGGACTTAAAATATTTGGTTTTTTGATGATTAGTTTGTGCCAAGTGAATAGTGGTTTTCACACCAAGTAAGCTTTAACAACCCGCACTAATCAAGCGTTTCTCAAGTTTATCACGATTGTTGTGAAAGTCGTCAATATCTGAAAAAATCTAGGTAATTCTAGATTTTTAGGCTACTGTTTTAAACCCTATTACTTAAACATCCCGTTAATCATATCGCGGTAATGTTCCATTACAACGGGACGCTTAATTTTTAAGGTTTGGGTTAACATTCCATTTTCCATAGTGAAGGGTTCGAGTAAGAGACGGAAGGGCCCAACGCGATCGTCGATACGGTATCCGGGGCGGTTTTGTACTTCGCGGCTTAATTCTTTGCGAAATAAATCCTTGATCGTTTTACTCTTCCAGTCAATTTCGGTGAGGGGGGGAGTTTGCGCCGCGCCCCATTCTGCTACCGCGTCTTGGTTGGGAACAATTAACGCGCCGATCGCCTTTTGATCCTGTCCCACTAACATGATTTGATCAATATATGGACTGCGTAAACAAGCATCTTCAATGGGTTGAGGTTCGATATTTTCCCCATTCGTTAACACGATCGTATCTTTTGCCCGTCCCGTTAAGATTAAATCATTATTGGGCAACAAACACCCTAAATCCCCTGTATCAAACCATCCTTCCCCATCAATGGCTTTTGCTGTTGCTTGGGGGTTGAGATAATATCCGAGCATAATTTGAGGCCCCCTTGCCAATACTAACCCCCGTTCCCCTATGGGTAAAGTTTCACGGGTTTCAGGATGCACGATTTTAATTTCTGTACCCGCGATCGGTTGTCCCGCGGAACCTTTGATATTATGCCAAGGACGACGTACTGTGAGTACGGGGGAGGTTTCTGTTAAGCCATATCCAACTAATAACCGAATCCCGGCCATTTCCAAAAAATTATCAATGTGCAGTGCTAAGGAGCCACCGCCACTAATTGCCCATTTAAACCTTCCTCCTGTTGCTTCTCGGACTTTTTGATACACCAGTTTTTCCGCTAAGACATGAATTGGCCAATGGATCAGACTTTGTAGTTTTGCTCTTAATTTTTGAGCCGATGACGCGGGTTCTAAGTCTAATGTTAATCCTTCGACAATACGACGGGCTTCGATATATTTTTGACTCTGGGAAATGAGAAATTTGACTAATTTTTGTTTATGGGGGGGTTGCTCGCGGAATTGTTTTTGCACGGCTTCATAAATTGATTCCCAGATTCGGGGTACACTCACCATATAGTGGGGTTTTAGGTTTTTAAAGTCTTGTTTGAAGTAGCGGATACTGGTGTAAATTTGGGTGCATCCTTGGGATAACCAAAAGTATTCTACGGCGCGTTCATAGGCGTGCCAACTGGGAAGAATACTGAGTACAATTTCTCCTGGGGTGGGTTGAATTACGCTTCCTAATGTTGTTAGTTGATACAGCAGATTTCCATAGGTGAGCATCACTCCTTTGGGTTTCCCTGTTGTGCCCGATGTATAGATGAGTGTCGCGAGGGTTTCTTTGTTATGGGTAATCTGTTTTAAGGCGCGATCTTTTCCTGTGGCTATTACTTCGGAGTATTTTACAACGGGAAGGTTTTCGTTGTTTTTAGGAGCTTCGTCCGAGAGTAATACTATTAGTTGAATGGGAAGATCGAGGAGACGATCGCGCAATTTCTGAAATAACGCGAGATTTTCCAAAACGATCGCGCTACAGCCACTATCTTGCAAAATAAAGAGTAATTCTTGGGTTTCGGCAGTAGCACCGCGTACCACATTCGCGCCTCCGGCCATCATAATACCTTGATCGGCAATGATCCAACGGGGGCTATTATCGGCAAAGAGGGCGACGCGGGGAGGAATATTGGGTTGACTGGAAGTGCCAAACCCTAATGCTTGTAACCCAGAGGCAAATTGTTGAATTTGTTGATACAGTTGCCCGTAAGTGATTTTGACTTCCGGTTTACTGTGGGGATCGTGGAGGGCTAAGATATTACTAAACTTTTCACCCGCGATCGGCCAAATTTCAGGGAGCGATTGAATGTTGGTGTAGTCAATGAGGCGACTGAGATTCTTACGCTCAATGTCATTCATTTGATAGAGGATGGCTGAATGGTTCATAAATTTGACTAAGTTACTTGTTTCTAATTTAGTATCTTTGAGATGTTATTGGGTTTAACGCGATCGGGTGACAGTTTTCTCAAAAGTTTTATTGTTTCCTGATCTAATTGTTTTCCGGGTAGATTATCTGTTATAATTTATCCGATTTTTTTTTTGAACCACAAAGGGTACAGAGGGAGTATCTCATTTTTGTAAATTGGTAGTGGGAGCGGAGAGCTCCCTAGGGATCTAATAGGGAGCTCGCCGCTCCCACTACAGTTGTTTGGCCAATTTGAGATGCTCCCGAAACAGAGGACACAAAGGGAGTATCTCCGCGTAATTAATCGCACCTTTTACATCAGATTGTAACTGGATTTTCCTTTTTTTTTGAACCACAAAGGACACAGAGGACACAAAGGTATAATTTGAGAATTGACTGAGTTAAAATCGAAAAATAGGGATAATTTCCTAAGTTATATCTGGTATTTCCGGTTTATAACTTTTAGCATTTAGAAACAAATCCATGTCCGAAAAGACTTTCAGGACTTTTAATACTTCCCTATTACCGATTCCCCATTACCCATTCCCACCTGTATCTAAGAATTTTTCTGCATATTTTTCTTGATAATCCATAGGATGAAAAATATGATCAAAGAAAGGAGAACGATTTTAGAAACTGGAGCCAGATACTCTTCTATTAAGTGATAGTTTTTACCTAATTTATATCCAGTAAAAGTGAGGAATGCTACCCAAATCGTGGAACCAATGGTAGAATAAATTGTAAAGGGAATTAGGGGCATTTCATCTAATCCCGCGGGTAGTGATATTAAGGTTCTGACTCCAGGGACTAAACGACAGAATAATACGGCTTCGTTACCATGTTTTTTGAACCAGCGATCGGCTTTATCTATATCATTGCCTGATATGTTTATCCATTTGCCATAGCGATCGGCTAGGTGTTTTACCCGCTCTTCGCTTAATAGTTTTCCGGCATAATACCACGGATAAGCTCCCAATACAGTCCCGATTACTCCCGACGCGATCGCGGGTAAAAATTCCATCTTCCCTTGGGCAATAGTAAAACCCGCAAAGGGCATAATTAATTCAGAGGGTATCGGCGGAAATAGGTTTTCCAAAAACATTAATAACCCGATTCCTAAATACCCCAAGGAATTCATGGTATTGGTAATCCATTCTGTCATAATTAGATTTCAGATTTGAGATTGAGCCACGTCTCTATTATATAAGGCTTTTCATAAATAAGCAATTATTCATCATTTTTCACACAAGGGAAAAAAAACGACAGATCAAATATCCCAACCTTGACGGTGGTTAACGTTGTTATAGCACGGAGGAAAAACATTAGGACCTTCTTTCAAGGTCTTAATCTACAACGATCGTACCACAAGTGTCTTCATCTAAATGCGTAGCACCGTTAAAAAATCGCCCCCATCCCCCTATTAATTATTAATGGAATTTCACGGTGGGCCGGGGATGGTTTATCGGGGTTATTCCTTGGGTGGGGGCGGGTTTATTCAGGTTATCTGTGGGTGGCAAAATTGATCACTTAACCCGCCCCTACAGGTTTTTTTCCATATTTGACGATCAATTGTATCTCACATTTTACCATTGATGTAGGGGCGGGTTCACCGATATCTTTAATACCGACAGACAACTGATCAAAACCCGCCCCCACCCCACAGACAAATGATATAGCACGGAGGAAAAACATGAGGACATTCTTTCAAAACCTTAATCTACAACGATCGTACCACACGCGTCTTAATCTAAATGCGTAGTGCTATAATCGGTCTCCCCAAGCCTTCTATTTTCCATATTTCCTACAGTCAGAAAGTCATCTATTGCAGTGGAAAACTACTATGATTGTCAATGATTTTATCAATATCTTCCATAAGTTCAATAGTTTCGGCTAAGATAGAAATAATATTTTGATAATGGGTAATATCATCAAAGGTTAATTCTCTCCCCTTACGATCTTTGAGCCATTTTTGACAGACTTGATATCCACCAATATAAAAGTTCCAAATATGGGGTGGTACTTGTGCAAAATATTGCTGGGAATTAATCCAAACTTGTTGATTATTTTCATTATATTTGACTTGTTCAACAATATTAGAACCTGGAATGGGATAAGTCGAAATTGGCTTCCCGGTTTCTTGCATCAGATGAAATTGAACTAATTTATCACCGATTTGTACTAATTCCCAGAAAAGAGTAGAATTTGAAGTTAAGGGAACGCGAGGAAAGTCTATTTTGAGAAATTCCGCGTAGCGTTGGCGATAGGTAGGGGAATGGAAGACGGCATAAATGTAATTAAAAATGTCTTCTGGGCCAAAAGATTGAGTTTTATTCCCTTTGCCATCGGGAATAAATGCTAAACCTAATTTTTGGGAAAATTCAGTAATAAATTCTGGGGATAAATTCGGGCGACGAGTCATGCCCATATCTTTTTCTGCTTGAGTTTCAGGATAAATATAGACAGGTAGTGTATATCCGCGTTCCCGACTTTTATTTGATACATAAGAATCGTCTGTTATATCGTTGGTGACTAAAACGTGCTGCCAGTTACTACTAACAATTTGTCTACAAATATGAAAACCTAAATTTGGCTCTACCATGTGACGCATAACTTCACCTCTTGCCCTACAGTGAAAGCCACTGGAGTTACCCGTGTAGTAAGTATATCGTTGATCAAAAGGTCGATATAAAATAGGAGTTATATAGGTTTTAGCTAAATTTGATTGCTGAATATCTTTCTGAGCTAAATTTATCTTCCAGTCTTGCGAATCCTTTCCTAAATCATATTTGATTCGTGCTTCTTCAGGATCGAGATTAACAAAATCGTTAACAATATTCCAAAGCGCTGTTTCAGTCCATTGAATTGTTAAATTATCACGAGCCGTTACAATTCCTACACTATTAATAGGCATAATGTCTGTGATTTTTGCACTTTTTTCGTATTCAATTCTTGAATCAATATTTTGAGGTTTAAATAAATAAAAGGGTTGGTTGGGTTCTAACTGCTCCCAATCAGTAGAATTTATATCATTTTCCGCTAACCAATGATACTTACCTCCCACTAACTGCTGATTCTCATAAATTTCTCTAGCCCCCCATAAATCGGCATGATAAACAGTTGCTATTTTTGGGGTACTATTTTGATACTTAATAAAAATACCGATCGCGACTCCTTGCTGAATATCAAACACATTTTTATCGGGGGCGCGATCGGGACTGACTTCTTTTTTCTTGCTATTCCCATGCAAATCTAAGACATAAATCTCATCAAAAGTTTTCATCAAACTTTGACGCATTCCCCGAAAAGTCGGATTATCTAAATATCCATGATTTGTCACAAAAGCTAAAATGCCATAACCCGTTTTTTCAATTCTCCATTGACTAAAACGAATAAATTTAACATAATCATCATTTAACCATTTAGGGTTTTTCTCACCCAAAGGTTTTCCATCTACTTCAAAATAACTTTCTGTACCAGAATCAGAGATAGTATCTTTCCCGTTTAAAAGACTTTTTATCCAAGTTCCAGTATTAACTGAATGTCCAGAATAGGGAGGATTTCCGATAATTACCATTACAGGATTTTCTTGTTTAATTTCTTTCGCAGCTTCAGCCTCTTCTTTAATCCGAGAGCCAAAACTAATTATTTGCTCTTCTAGCTGAAATCCTTCTTGTAACGTATTAGTTAAATAAATCCTTAACCGTTCATCAGAAGTAAAATCATAACCCAATTCCTGCAACTGTAAACCTAACTTCATGTGCGCTACCGTGTAAGGAGCCATCAATAATTCAAACCCAAATAAACGGGGTAATAAATGCTGACTCACATAACTTGACCACATCCCTTTTTGAGCGAGAAAAGTCTCATAAATATGATTAATAATACCATACATAAACGTGCCTGTTCCCACGGCAGGATCGAGAATCAATACCTGATGAGTTTCTCGATTTGCCTCCCCCTTGGAATTAGGAATTAAAATCTTTTTAGAATCCGCTAAACCCTTAGCAATGTTAAACTTATGCTTGAGAATATAATCGACACTTTTAACCAGATAAGAAACTACAGGCTCCGGTGTATAATAAACCCCCCGTGACTCTCGCATTTTGGGATCGTACTCTGCCAAAAATGTCTCATAAAAATGCACTACGGGGTCTTCTTTTCGGGTTCGCTTGCCAAATTCCTTGAGAATTTCTCTCATGTCTGTCTGTTGCAGAATATTCCCTAAAGTATCCACAGCCCAATTAATCCTTTCATCTAAATCAGGGCCAGCAATTTGACCGAAAATACTCCGTAAAAATGGGTTGGTTTTCGGTAATTTAAACGCGGCTGTCTCCCTCGAAAAACTCTGAGGATTATCGGTATTACATCGTGCAGCAAATAAGCCATAACATATCGTTTGGGCATACATATCGGCAAACTGTTCGCTGGTTAAATCCCGAATTAGCACTTTTTGAAAAGATTCTAACTGTTGCCGTAACATCCCTCCTCTATCTACATCATTTAACGCGGTTTTAATGGCATCCCGAATCAATTGCGCTAAACCTGCCATCCGTTTCGCTAAATCTTTAGGTGTGGTGACTTGAGGTACTTTAGTTAATAAAAATTGCCGCCAAAGATGTTCAACTTGCTGTATCCCTTCGGCATCAACTTTAAACTTTTTCTTTTTATCAATTGTTCCCAAAGATGCGGTTAATCTTAACTCTCCCTGCACATACCAGCGAAATTCGATATAATCCGTTAAAATCAGATTTCCCAAGGCATTAAAATAACGCGCCATTTGGGGGGTTTTCTCTACTTTATTGAGAGAAACGCCAATATCTTTAGCTTCGATATGGCCAATTTCCAAAGCACCCTGTTTCACCAGAAAATCGGGCGCACCGCACGCGATCCGTTTCGGCTCGTTGGTGGCTTGAATGCCATAATCTAAAGATTCTATTAATTTCTTGAGAGCGGGGCGATAAGTATGCTCTGTGGCATTTTGTCCTTGATAAATTTGTTTAACTTCTTGTAAATATTCTTGAATATATTTCATAAAGGAAGAAGGAAGAAGGAAGAAGGAAGAAGGAAGAAGGAAGAAGGAAGAAGCCTAAAATTAAGGATTTCCGTAATTAAGAACGTCCTAACATCTGCTTCGACTCCTATAGCAATCTTAAATAGGTTGTGAGAGTTTTCGGAGTGGGAGAATCTTGCACGCGTGCGCCGAAATTATTCTAAAACGAGACGCGAGCACTCCGATGATTAACATTAAATTTGTTACGACTGATTTAGGATTGCTATAGGCTTCTTTGAGATGCTCCCCAACCCAACATATCGCAAACCCAAGAGATTTGTTGGGTTTCGCTACGCTCAACCCAACCTACTAGCTTCTTGTACATATTCTTGAATATATTTCATAAAGGAAGAAGGAAGAAGGAAGAAGGAAGAAGCCTAAAATTAAGGATTTCCGTAATTAAGAACGTCCTAACATCTGCTTCGACTCCTATGATATGATTAATATGATTGGCACTATTGCGTGATCTGGGTTTCTCCGATAATGAAAAGACGCGATCGCGCTGTGGAAAAATGCCACATCAGCGCTGTGGAAAAATGCCACATCAAACGATCGCGTCTCTAAGTGCCTTCCCTCGATAAATTCAACACTTAGGGGCAGATTAGCCGAGAATTTTTTGTGCTTCTACGAAAAGGATTTAGGCTAACCAATAAGTAGGGACACGGCAGTGCCGTGTCCCTACTTAAGAGATATTAGGTTCCCGAAGTCCAAGAATTGATATACTCAATTTGTTCGGCAGTCAGGCTATCAATATAGATGCCCATTGCTTCCAATTTTAACCGAGCAATTTCCTTATCAACTTCCACAGGGATAGAGTGAATACCTGGCTCTAATTTACCCTTATTTTTGATTAGATATTCGCAAGCTAAAGCTTGGTTAGCAAAACTCATATCCATTACCGCGCTCGGATGTCCTTCTGCCGCGGCTAAGTTGACTAAACGACCTTCTCCTAAGACAATTACTGACTTACCACTCTTAAGGTGATATTCTTGTGTAAAAGGTCGGACTGTCCGCACTTCTGTGGATTTTTCGCCCAGGATTTTTAGGTCAATTTCAATGTCAAAGTGACCGGAATTACAAACAATTGCACCATCTTTCATTACATCGAAATGTTCTTCGCGAATGACGTGCTTATTGCCTGTTACAGTAATGAAAATATCACCAATTGCAGCGGCTTCTTCCATTGGCATGACTCGGAAACCATCCATGACTGCTTCGATGGCTTTCACGGGGTCAATTTCTGTCACAATGATATTCGCGCCTAAACCACGGGCACGCATCGCGGTTCCTTTTCCGCACCAGCCATAACCGGCAACAACGATGTTTTTTCCGGCTAATAAAATGTTAGTGGCACGGATAATACCATCTAATGTTGATTGGCCTGTACCATAACGATTATCAAAGAAATGTTTGGTATCTGCGTCGTTAACATTAACCGCGGGGAAAGTTAATACTCCGTCTTTTAACATCGCGTTTAAACGGACGATCCCGGTGGTGGTTTCTTCGGTTGTACCGATGATATTAGGAATTAATTCTTTACGAGATTGAATTAATGTGGCAACTACATCACTACCATCATCAATGATGATATTGGGATTATGATCGAGGGCTATTTCAACGTGACGTTTGTAGGTTTCTTCATTTTCGCCTTTATAGGCAAATACTGGAATACCATAATCGGCGACGAGACTTGCCGCGACATCATCTTGAGTGCTCAGGGGGTTGCTCGCGATTAGCACTGCATCGGCACCACCTAATTTGAGCGCGATCGCTAAATGGGCTGTTTCTGTCGTAACGTGACAACAGGCTACTAAACGAATACCAGCAAAGGGTTTTTCTTTGTCAAAGCGTTGCTGAATTTGTCGTAAAACGGGCATTTCACGTCCTGCCCATTCGATCCGTTGCTTGCCAAGGGGGGCAAGGGATAAGTCTTTTACTTCGTGTTTTAATTTGACGGTTGTTGCAGTCATGTAAGCGGGTATCTTTGTATAACGTCTAACTAAGTAGTTCTACTACTGTAGCTTAGGGAAATCCGAACTCAGCACATTTTACCATATTTTCCGCACAACGGGTAATTGGTAATTGGTAATTGATAATTGGTAATTGGTAATTGGTAATTGGTAATTGGTAATTGGTAATTGGTAATTGGTAATTGGTAATTGGTAATTGGGTAATGGGGAAGTTGCCTTCTTCCTTCTTCCTTCTTCCTTCTTCCTTCTTCCTTCTTCCTTCTTCCTTCTTCCTTCTTCCTTACTTCCTTCTTCCTTCTTCCTTCTTCCTTTGTGTCTTTGTGGTTTATTACTTATTCTCTCTTCCTTCTTAGTTTATTCTTGTTTATCGCGTTCCAGTTTTGCTTGAACAAAATGAAGAATAACAGGGAAAAAAGAAACAAGAATAATGACAAAGACTGTGGGCAGAATATACTTATCAGGATCAGGAATCATTGAGCCTAAATAATAACCTAAAAGGGTGACTCCCACTGCCCAAAAAAAACCACCTACTAAATTATAAGTCATAAAAGTGCGATAGCGCATCGCGGCAACCCCAGCAATAATCGGGGCAAATGTTCTGATTATGGGGACAAAACGAGCCAAAATAATCGCTTTTGGCCCGTGTTTTTCATAAAAATTTTCCGTTTCCACTAAATGTTTTTTCTGAAAAAACACTGAATCTTCTTTATCAAACAGTTTGCGCCCAAAACGATATCCCGTGGCATAACCAACATTATCACCTAAGACAGCACAGACAAAACAACCAAAGGTTAAAACCCCAATATGGAAAACTCCTTTGGAGGCCAGAAGGCCGGCGGTAAAAAGTAAACTATCTCCTGGGAGGACAAATCCCACTAATAATCCTGATTCGGCAAAGACGATCGCCCAAATGCCTAAAAGACCTATCTTTCCAATGATTTCTTGTAAGTTTAACTGCATTTTCCTCTTCTCATTTATTTGTGATTATTTTAGAGATAAATATTTCACCTATTTCGGAAGAATGGCTTTATTTTTATCTGAAATATAGTAAGTATAATAATACTCACTATCTATAACATTAGCATACCCTGTCACTTTTGCTCAGTCTATCATTATACCATGAAGATAGCAATCAAGGCGCGATCGCGCTCTGGTTTTGTTTTATAGCACAAGGAAGAAGGAAGAATCAAGAAAATCAAGGGTTGGGGCCATTAACAACGTCCTAACAGTCGAGGTTGCTATAATATTAATATAGCATTTTTAAATGAGATGTAAATGCAGGGCTCTGAGCCCGTCACAGGCAAGATGCCTGTGCCACAAGTTTTACCTCTGAAAGAGCAACACTATAGCTCAAACCACTGATACACACAGATAGGATTATTTTTTAATAATAAATAACTGAAAAAATGGGCGAAACCTTGTATTTTTCTGAGAAATTTTGATGTTATTTGACATCGACAAACGATCGAAATAGTGCTTAATTAATATTAGCATGACCTCTGACAGTTAAGTTAATTAAATTCTGCTAGATTGCCCCACAGAATTTAACCCTAACAATAAGCAAAGCAACGCACCGAAATCTGTCAAATCAGCAGGCTAGATAGGCTTATAATTGTGTTCTCCGGGTTTTAATTGAAAGCTTAGGAATAAAAAATTTTCTAACATCTTTACAACACTTCTTGCTCTTTCATTACCCATTCAATTAAATCTTGCCATTCAGATGTCAATAAATTGACATCTAAATTATCGCCTAAATTTCGAGAATACTCCGTGAAACTTTCCACCCAATGAATAACAGTTTCTACTGTCGTATAAGGCTTATAATTCCAAGATTTTTGTAAAAATTGTTTCATTTCTTGGTTATGGCCTGTAGTATAAAGATACCACGAGATCCACACACAGGTATTATATTTAACATGATTCTCTAACAGACGAATTTTTAAAGGTAAATCTGGGTACTCAAAAAAATTCTCAATAACTGCACAAAGCGATCGCGCTTGAGGTAAACCCTTAAACATAGCACTTTGCTCATGTTGACGATAAAAAACCGTAATTTGACGTAACCATTCCGTTTCGCATCCCAGATAAGCTAAACGTAAGGCTAAATCAGTATCTTCCGCGGGAGGAAAACGAGGATCAAAACCCCCTGCTTTAATTAACCATTCACGCCGAAATATCATCGCGCTCGGTAATACAGGTTTCCATCTTAACCACATTTCTAAATCTAAATCGGGTACATTTTCCCAAGGTTGTACATCTTGGATAAATTCACCCTCAGAATTAACTCTACGCCAACCACTATGGACAATTCCCGCGTGGGGTTTTGCCTCGAAAATTGCCATTTGTGCTTCTAATTTATCAGGGAAAAAATAATCATCTGAGTCAAGAAACGCGACAAATTCTCCCTGAGCTAATTCTATCCCATGATTTCGCGCCACAGATACACCCTGATTTTTTTGATAGACATAATGAACGCGATCGTGATAGGCTTCTAACACTTCACGGGTATTATCTGTTGAGCCATCATCAATCACAATAATTTCATAATTATCATAAGTTTGATTGAAAACACTTTCGATGGCTTCTCCCACATATTTCGCACAATTATAAGAAGGAATAACTACACTTACTAACGGTGTATTTGACATGGAAAAATCTCCCTAATTTGTATTAAAAAATATACGCAAAACCCCGGTTTCTTAACACAGTCATTTTCGCCAAAAAAGGAATCGCAGAAACCCGGTTTCTATATTGAGGCCGGGTGGGTTTAGGGGAGCTCTGGCTTTTAGTTAAGATATTGGCGAAAGAGCCCCTACCGTCATTAGGGAAACCCTAGAAACCGGGTTTCTTAACACAGTGATTTTCGCCAAAAAAGGAATCGCAGAAACCCGGTTTCTATATTGAGGCGGGGCGGGTTTAGGGGAGCTCTGGCTTTTAGTTAAGATATTAGCGAAAGAGCCCCTACCGTCATTAGGGCGCGATGACAAATTCCCCATTCCTTATTCCCCATTTTCTATCTTTCCATCATCTTTAGGTGGTACGGGATCATAACCGCCCGGATGGAAAGGATGACACCTTAAAATACGCCCGATCGCGAGTTTTCCCCCACGCCAAACCCCAAAACGTTCGATCGCGTCCATCGCATATACCGAACAAGTTGGATGAAAACGACACGCGGGGGGAAGAATGGGAGACACTAACATTTTATAACCCCGAATCAAGGCAATTAATAATATTTTCATCTACTTAATTTACAACTTAAAACACTATTTTTGGTGATAAAACATACCCTGTTTCCGAGGGATTTTTTTCACCTATTCCTAAAAATAAACCCTCCTCATTATACACCATCAATGTCTCATTGGCAATATTTTTGCTGACTTTATTGTTATCATTAAAACCCAGACGTTGCCCAAGATGCCAGCGTTTAGTATCGGCGACAGAGAGCGCGATCCAATCTAAATGATTTAAGACTTCCGAGGGTGAAATCGGTTGAAAAAGATCCTCTTTTAATTGAGATTCTAACCTCTCAAAAGTGAGACTATTTTCTAAGGAAAAACCACTACTCTGCGTGCGAGTTAAACCCGCCAAAGTCCCCCCGATATTTAAGAGAGAACCGAGATCGCGCGCGATCGACCGGATATAAGTACCCGCACCACAGGAAATCGCCAAAAGGACTTCAGGAAACTCCCCAGGAAACCAATCAACAATTTCCAGTTTATACACCTCTACAGTGCGAGGTTCAACCGTCACAATTTCCCCCTTACGAGCCAAATCATAAAGACGTTTACCATCAACATGAATCGCACTATAGATAGGGGGAATCTGGGCAATTTTCCCGAAAAACTGAGGTAAGATAGCTTCAACATCAGCTAAACTTAACCCCGACACCGGATGAGAAGTTAAAATGTCCCCTTCTAAATCATCCGTTGTCGTTGTCACCCCAAAACGTACCCTTCCCAAATAAGCCTTATCAGAAGGAAGAAACTGTAAAAGTCGAGTCGCCTTTCCTAAAGCAATAGGTAACACCCCATTCGCCGCAGGATCAAGAGTTCCCCCATGTCCCACTCGTTTTAACTTTAACAAACGACGTACCCGTGACACACAATCATGGGAAGTTATTCCCAAAGGTTTATTAAGATTGAGAAAACCATTCATATCAAGAAGAAGGAAGAAGGAAGAAGGAAGAAGGAAGAGGGAAGAAGGAAGAGGGAAGAAGGAAGAGGGAAGAAGGAAGAGGGAAGAAGGAAGAATGAAGAAGGAAGAATGAAGAATGAAGAAGGTTAAGAATGACAATTTTAATAAAGTAGTGCAGGCTTCTAGCCTGCTTTCCCAATCACCCGTCACCATTACCCAATCACCCGTCACCAGTCACCAATTACCAGTCACCAATTACCAGTCACCAATTACCAGTCACCAATTACCAGTCACCAATTACCAGTCACCAATTACCAGTCACCAATTACCAGTCACCAATTACCAGTCACCAATTACCAGTCACCAGTCCCCTTTTCCCCATCACCAGTCCCCATTTTTGAAGAAGTTTGTTTCTTCGCCTTTGTCGGGATAATTAGAGAATAACAAAATCAGCACTTCCCAATTGACTAGAGGTGATCCCAGGTATTAAAACAAGATAATCCTGCGTATTAAGCTTACTTTGCAAAAGTACAGCCGGTTGAGTGCCTATCGGTGCATTGGTAATATTAATATTTCCAAAAACAAGACTACCCGTTAAACCAATTTTATCGGTTCCGGGTTGAAAGTCTAAAATTATATCCGCGAGATCTTTAGTAACTCCTCCCCGTGAATCAAAAACAAAAGTATCTTTACCGCTACCACCCAACAAAATATCTTTACCCAGTCCACCATTAATCAAATCATCACCACTCCCCCCAGAGAGAAAGTCATCATCATTTTCACCATAGAGAGTATCATTTCCTAGCCCACCAATCAGAGAATCACTGCCTTGGCCACCATATAAATAATCATTACCATCTCCTGCATTGAGGGTATCACCTCCGGCTCCACCAAAAAGACAGTCATCCCCTTCTGCTCCTACTAAAGAGTCTGCACCTTTATTCCCATAAACGCGATCATTGCCGAGCTCTCCTAAGAGAATGTCATTACCTTGACCGCCATAGATAGTATCATCTCCCGCAAATCCTACAATAGAGTCACGGCCGGCAAAACCATAGATTAGATCGCTCCCCGCGGTGCCACTGAGAGTATCATCCCCTGAAGTCCCGTTAATACTACCGCTTGTTGTACCACCACCCAAAGAAGTAGAGGGAGAGGGAGAGGGAGAGGGAGAGGCAGAGGGAGGGGGAGAGAGAGCTGGAATGGTGAAAATGTCTGATATAAAGGTATCTGCTGGAGCTGCTCCGGGCATAAAATTTATCCTATGTAACGAGTATCTGAAACCATTGTAATGAGAGGGCGAGCATTGTGGTTGCCCGCGTTCCTCTGGGTTGTTACCCCCCCTGACTGATCCATCTCACCACATTCGCGACAATTTTGAGTTATCTTAAAAGCATAACCCTAAATGATTTGATTGGTGCATCGGTAGCTGGTATTTCGTTCACAATACCAAAGGGTTTATTTGTTTGACTGTTTGCTGTCACCCCAATTCCCACTTACCAGAGGGATCAGCAGCAATTCTTAACTAACATTCATCTCAATAGCTGATCTATTGTGTGGCGATCATTGGAGAATCCATTATGTTTAATGCAACTGCAATTTTAATCGACTCATTTGTTCTTGAACTTCAGGCGGGCTACCGCCGCACTTATGGGAAATTTAAGCCAGACTACCCAGAAATTATCGCGTGGGCGGGTACTATGGCCTTAGAAAATATTGCTAACTGTGATGCACTGTATCACAATGTGGAACATACTATGTTAGTGACCCTCGTTGGACAAGAAATTTTACGCGGAAAACATATTCGTGAGGGGGGTGTTTCTCCTGATGACTGGCTCCACTATATTATTTCTCTTTTGTGTCACGATATCGGTTATGTTAAAGGGGTTTGTCGTCAAGATCAAGAACCTTTAGGACGCTATGCCAGTGGAGTCGATGGCACTATTGTTGAGATTGAAACTGGTGCAACGTCCGCGAGTTTAACTCCTTATCATGTCGATCGCGGCAAATTAGTCATTGATGAACGTTTTGGGGGCCATAAACTGATTGATGCTGAACAAATTAAACGCAATATTGAGTTAACTCGTTTCCCTGTCCCCTCCAGCGAAACTCATCAAGATAGACATAATTATTCAGGACTGGCACGCGCCGCGGATTTAATTGGTCAATTAAGTGACCCCAATTATTTACGAAAAATTAGTGCGTTATTCTATGAATTTGAAGAAGTCGGAACTAATAAAATTTTAGGTTATAAATCCCCAGGAGATTTACGGCAAAATTACGCAAAATTTTACTGGAATGGCGTTTTTCCTTATATTCCTGCGGCTATCCAATATTTAGAATTAACTCAAGAAGGTAAACAAATTATTGCCAACCTCTATGCTAATGTCTTCCAGGTTGAACACGCGGAACCTCTGGCGTTTAAAACTTATGGCCATGCTTTCAATAGCCCTATTAATAATGGCAAAGTAGAAACCGGCAAAAATGATGATTTTTCTAAGCACAATTTTCAGGGAGTCGGTGATTTATCTAATCTCAATCTCTAATAACACGATTTGCTAGGGACAAAATCCTGATTGTCTAACTAGCAAATGGCATAATTTTTCGTGAGTTAGGAAATTTGTTATGTGGTTTTATCTATGACTCCAGAAGTTACACAAAGAGTAGAACAATTACGGAAAAAACTCCAATCAGCGAGTTATGCTTACTATGTTTTAGATAATCCGATCATGGAGGATACGGTTTATGATCGCCTTTATCGAGAACTCCAAGATTTAGAAACCCAATATCCCCAATTAATTACACCGGAAAGTCCGACTCAACGAGTAGGGGAAAAACCGAGCACTCAGTTTACTTCTGTCAAACACAATATTCCCCTATATAGTCTGGAAAATGCCTTTAATTTTGCAGAATTAACTAAATGGCAAGAAAGATGGGAAAGGGGACTGATGAGTGATCGGGAACAGGCTATTACATCAGCTAAAGAATATGTTTGTGAGTTAAAAATAGATGGTTCGGCTTTAGCATTAACCTATGAAAATGGTGTTTTCGTGCGAGGTGTGACGCGAGGTGATGGTGTCACGGGTGAAGATATTACCCCTAATGTGAAAACGATTCGCTCTATCCCTTTAAAATTGCATTTAGATAACCCTCCACCTTTGGTAGAAGTTCGCGGTGAAGCTTTTTTATCTTTAGCCGTGTTTGACGCGATTAATCAAGAAAGAGCCGAAAATAATGAACAATTATTTGCTAATCCTCGTAATGCGGCATCGGGAACTTTACGACAATTAGATCCTCGCATTGTGGCTCAACGTCGCTTAGATTTCTTTGCTTATACTTTACATTTGCCGGAGTTAGGGAATGGGGAAACAAATATTGTTCCAGTGCTTCCTAATACACAATGGGAGTGTTTAGAATTACTGCAAAGAATGGGATTTAAAGTTAATCCTAATCGCCAATTGTGTCCCACATTACAGGAAGTTCAAGAATATTATCAAACTTGGGACACTCAACGCCAAAATTTACCCTATATGACGGATGGAGTTGTTGTTAAATTAAATGCTTTATCCCTCCAAGAAAAATTAGGGTTTACCCAAAAATTTCCCCGTTGGGCGGTGGCTTTAAAATATGCTGCACAAGAGGTTCCTACTATTGTAGAATCTGTTACAGTACAGGTAGGTAGAACCGGTGCTTTAACTCCTGTCGCGGAGTTAAAACCTGTACAATTGGCGGGGACGACGGTATCAAGAGCGACTCTTCATAATCGCGATCGTGTTGCGGAATTAGACTTACATATTGGGGATACTGTCATTGTCAGAAAAGCAGGAGAAATCATCCCTGAAGTGGTGCGAGTATTACCAGAATTGCGCCCCAATCATGGGAAAATTTTTGAAATGCCAAATCATTGTCCCGAATGTGGGGAACCTGTAGTAAAGCCAACGGGAGAGGCTGTTACGCGTTGTATTAATACATCTTGTCCCGCGATTTTAAAGGGTTCATTAATTCATTTTTGTAGTCGAGAAGCATTAGATATCAATGGGGTTGGGGAGAAATTAGTACAACAAATGGTAGAAACGGGATTAGTCCATTCGGTGGCTGATTTATATGATTTAACGGTAGAAAAGTTATGTCAATTAGAAAGGAGGGGAGAAAAGTCTGCTAAGAAATTAGTCAAGGCAATTGAGGAGTCTAAAAAACAACCTTGGGCTAGGGTATTATATGGTTTAGGGATTCGTCATGTTGGCAATGTTAACGCACAATTATTAACACAAAGATTTGCTAATGTCAAGGAATTAATGTCAGCATCCGCGGCAATAATAGAGGGGGTATATGGAATCGGCCCGGAAATTGCCCAATCGGTTTATCAATGGTTTCAGGTTCCCGCGAATCAGAGTTTAATTGAAAGGTTACAAGGGGCGGGATTAACTTTTAATGAAGAAGGAAGGGAGAAGAAGACGGAAGGAGAATTGTTTCCTTTCGCGGGGAAAACTTTTGTGATTACGGGTACTTTGCCGACATTGAAGCGGGATGAGGCTAAAGAGTTAATTCAGAAATATGGGGGGAAAGTGACTAATTCGGTGAGTGCTAAAACTGATTATTTAGTAGTAGGAGAGGACGCGGGTTCTAAGTTAGATAAGGCTCAATCTTTAGGGGTGGATTTGTTGTCTGAATCTCAGTTATTAGAGATGATTAATGGTAGATAAGAAGGAGGCGATAGGGTGGCGCGATCGGTTTGATCCCCCTAGCCCCCCTGCCCCCGCGGGCGGGGGTTTAAGGGGGGAACCGGCTGTAGGGGCTCTTTCGCCGAAATCTTTGATATTTACCGACAAATGAGATAAACCCGCCCCATCGCGTGGGGCTCTGTGGGGCGGGTTTATTTAGGTTATCAAAGTGCAATATTGTTGCACATTCGTGGAATGATCCGGTGGTAGGGGCGGTGCCCCCGTGCCCGCCCCCGTGCCCGCCCCCGTGCCCGCCCCCTGCCCCCGGAACCCCCGCGCGCGGGGGCAGGGGGGACGGGGGTTTTGGGGCAACCACGGGGGGATTGCCCCTACAATATCATCCCTTAATTGTGCAACAATATTGCTCGATCTCCCCCGCCCCTACATCTCTGTACCTACTCAACAGAAAACTGCTATATGCTATTTTTGAAGCATTAAGAAAAGCCGCAGAAAAAATGGAAGATTTACCTCCAAAATTATTTCAATAAGTTTAGATAAGGAGATCAATTTTATGAATAGTCAACCCTATTCTCTGAGAGACGCACTCAATAGTCTGAGACTGAATCGAGATAATTTTGAGTCTAAAATAGGTCGCGATCAAGTAGAAAAATTACTTTTTAATCTGGAAGAAATTAGTTTAGATATCGAAAATGTCGCAGCTCAAATTAGGGAAATTTCCAGTCAAGAGGCTTCTTTAGATAAATTAACAAAAGTTTTTGATGATTTTCAATATGGCTCAATTCCTCACATTATCGGTCATCTTGAAACTATTGAAACTTTGTTAGAATGTCAATCTCAAGAGCCAAAAAATGAGAGTGAAGTGGTGCTTCAGTTTTAATGTCTCATTCGGATATATAGCATTTTTAAATGAGATGTAAATGCAGGGCATAAGCCCCGTCACAGGCAAGATGCCTGTGCCACAAGTTTTACCTCTGAAATGGAAACGCGATAGTATGATACTTTTCAAAGGTAATCGTTTTCTGGCTTACGCGTCTGGTTGTTATGGGCAAAGCCCGATCGCGCTCCCTAAAAAATTCCCCCAAAAATCCCAACAATGCTTGACAAAATGCTAAATTTATGATAAAATCCCCGATCTAAAAAAAGTTCTCAGAAGCGCAAACCCGCGATCGCGCTCAGGGCAGTAAATACCAGGGTGGGATGATTGTAGAGGGCACTTTGGCGCGCCGTATCGCGTTTTCTGGGCAATCGCCTCATCAAAATAAAGCGCGATACGGCACCAAAAGAAAGAACGATCTATTAATCCTTATCTTAGCAAGGAAGGTTTCGTGTTTTCCGTTATGTGCTACTCTGAAACAGACCTATATGGTTACGAGGTATAAGGACTTGCCAACGGCTGAACAAGGCATCAGATGTGTCATACTATGTCAATCCTTGACCAATACATTCACCCCGATTTTCGTTGTCCGTCTGGACGAGCGAACAGGTAATGTGTTTATTTTGGCGGGAGATAATATAGAGATAGAAATCTATCCCAATGGTCTTTGGAGGTTTTTGTGATCAAGCCTGACTTTAATAATATGACTAAAATTGAGCTAAGAGCTTACGTCATTGCTCACCCCAACGATAAGGCCGCGTTTCATGCCTTTGTTGACCGTTTTACTTCCTCCGCGACGACCGAAACTTTTGACATTCCGAAATCAAATGCTGAAGTTGAAGAGGTTGATATCTTGATTAGACAAAAGTTAGCACAACTGAAGACGAGCTAGGGACTAAAGCTGAGTACGATCGCCGAAGGCGGGCCGAAGGCGGCCATCGCGTTTCCTTGTCGGTTAGCTTGACGCTCTTGAAACCCAACAACTCACCATCTGATCGCGTTGGAAATTGTCTGAGGTACGCGATCCTTACATGGCAGGTAGCAGGTAGGGACACGGCAGTGCCGTGTCCCTACTCAGGCGATAGGGCCCTCTAACCGGGTTTCTCAGATATCTTTTGTCTCCCAACCGAGATTTGGTTAAGAAACCCGGTTTCTCATCCCCAGACGTATAGAAGAAACCGCGATAGGGCATAAAATAAGATTCCTACAGCACGATAGGGCTCCTGGCATATATCAGGGGGGGCGATGATTGTAGAGATCGCGATCGCGGCAGATGAGCCGGTTTATTGTCAAGTTTTTTCGCGAAAAAACTTGACAATTGAGAAAGAGGTAAGAATAATGGGATTAAGACGCGTACCTGAGATTTGAGCGATGAAAAGGAGTCAAGTCAATACAACGGAGTTAATTCGCAGACAGATAGAGGAACGGGGAGAAGGCTATTGGCGGCACTCTGACTTTTCTCACCTGCCGTCAAGCGCGGTGAGCAAAGCACTTTCGCGAATGGCGGAAAACGGAATTTTGGAGCGAGTCAGTAAGGGAATCTACTACTGTCCTCGGCAGACTCGATTTGGTCCGAGTCGTCCCTCTAAGAGCGATATCCAAAAACTGCTGACAAAACAGCACTTGCATCCGGCTGGATTGAGTGCGGCTAATTTATTGGGGTTTACCACTCAAAACGCAATTCAAGGGGAGTTTGCCACATCTTCCAACAGTGTCCCCCGCACGATCATTGGTTCTGGAGTCCGACTCCACACCCGCAGACCTGAAACTTGGAATCACTTAGAACCTACTGATGCAGCAATGCTTGATTTTTTAAGGTCTAGGGGTAAATTGAGCGAATTGTCTCCCTCGGAAACTAAGCAAAGGTTACTGGACTATTTTCGAGAACGCGATCGCTTTGAACGGTTGGTTGCCATCGCCGAATCAGAACCGCCGCGAGTACGAGCGATGTTAGGAGCGATCGGACAGGAACTCAGAAAGAGTGTTCAAGCGTTAGAAAAACTCCGAAAAAGCCTAAATCCCGTCTCTCGGTTTGATTTTGGGAACTTAAGCAATTTGCGTTATGCCAAGGAGTGGCAAGCTGAGTGAAATTAAAGCTGGTTTTGCAGAAGTGCGCGATCGACTTTGACTGGAAAAAATCGCGGGTGCTGTTAATTTGATATAGCATTTTTAAATGAGATGTAAATGTGGAACGGGCCCTTAGCCCGTCACAGGCAAGATGCCTGTGCCACAAGTTTCACCTCTCAACTGGAAACACTATAGTTCGTCTATAAGCCTTTAATATACTGCTTTATTACAGATGATATAGTGTAAAAATTTTCTGGTTTTTCAATGAAGCAACGCCCGGATAAAGATTGCAGGGCATTTAGTAAATCGGACGCGGAAATTGTGGTATTTTCTAGCAATTTTGCCACCGTGACTGGCTCACTTTCCCCCGCCAACAAAAACAATACTTTTTTTTCTATTTCCGATACACGACGAAACTGGGACTGTAAAACCTCTTTCAAATCTTCAGGTAATAAGATGGTATCATCGGGTAATAAATCCGTGACAGATTCTCCCAACGCGTGCATCTGAATGGCCACACTTTGTAACCATAAGGGGTTGCCTTGGTAGAGGTAAATCAGTGGGGAGTAATTCTCGATTTCTCCTAACCCGTAATCTCTGAGGATTTCCTGTGCTGCGGGGATATCTAATCCTGTCAGTTGTAAGGTACGAGTGGTATTTTTTCGGCTTGCGACTTGAGGCAGCGCGATCGGGGCTTCCCAACCGATTAAGAGAAAGCAACTTTGATGGGGGAGTTTTTCTATTTGTTTGAAAAAGCCGCGATAGTCTTCGTATCCTGGTTGATATTTTCCTGCCAATTCGCCACTACTGAAAAGGTGGTGAATGTCATCTAAGACGACTAAAGCGCGATGTTTTTGTAAATATTTAATTAGGGGTAAGTTTTTGGGGTTCGTTGGGGTTGAATCTTGCTTTTGAGACTGGGAGAAAATCTCGATTAAGTTAGCTTCTAATTCAGCTAGAGTCGGTGTTTTTTCTAGGCTATACCAAATTACATAGTCAAATTCATCTTTTAAAAGTTGTACGAGTTGTACTGCTAATGTGGTTTTGCCGATGCCGCTGATACCTGTGAGCGCGATCAGACGATCGCGTTGTTGTAAAATCCATGTTTTGAGGGTTTCGATTTCGGGAGCGCGATCGTAGAAAGTGCCTAACTCTGGCATTTCGCTTAAATCGTGATGTAAAGTTGGGGTTTGTTGTGGGTTAGAGGTTTGCTGATTGGGTGGGTGTGAGTTTGGTATATCTGGTGGTTGTCTAGCTGATCCACAGATGTTAAAACTACCGCTCACGTTGTATGCAAAGTTTAAAATATTAGAGTTTTGTAACCTCTCCATTGCCGAGCGAAAATTTGTTTTACTAACTTTTTCTCCTAACTCTTGTGAAAGGCTTTGCCATAATTGTGAAGCGGTATTTCTAACACGACTTTCTGAACAATCAAAATCTTTTGCTATTTGCTTATATGTCTGATGTTGTAGAGTTCCGCGCAGTACCGCGTCTTGTAAATCGTCAAGGTGTTGGCCGGTTTTCTCGAAGACGATCTTATCTGCAAGATGTAACATTTCTGTAAGATTCATCGGGTCAGGTAGGTGCGAGCGTTTTGTGTATTATAGCACAGAGTTGACATTTTAGTATATTTTGAGATATTTTAGTACAAAAGTAGATTAAAAGAGAGTGAAAGCAGGAGAAGCTTGTCGGCAAAATAGGACATTTTGAGACTAGACAAAGATTTCATTGGTAAGGAAAATGGGGTAGTTCTCAACTAAATCAATCAAATCTAAAGGAATATAAATGACTGTTTATCAGAGTTCTCAACCTGTTGCTCAACTTGCATTGAGTGATTTTAAAGAAGAACAGCTACAGAAAATAAACCCAAAAGTTGTCGCCGCGATTCAAGCGATTCAAGCGGAACGCATGGGTACGGAACCAATTGCCTGGTCTGACTTCAGTAGTCACACTACTAATTGAGTCAGATTTTTACCGAGAAGGCGGTTGGCTTAGAAGGTTTTTAGCTAAGGATGATTTTGGTTTTCAGTGTAGCGTTAAAGGACAGGGCAAACGCATCTAAATTCTGAAACATTTGCCCTGTAAGGGTTTCAATTTTGGGCAACCAAACTCAAATAATGGCTGCAACCTTTGTCCAGCAAGTATTCTAAAAATAAAATGCGTTTGCCCTGCTTTAAAGGAAGAATTATGTCACTTGAGTTGCTTCTACCCCAGAGAACTGAGTTCTACGAAGTGCGACCGATAACAACTGTTGTAGTTAAAGTCGTCAGTCGTTGTAATCTCAAGTGTTCCTATTGCTATATGTATGAACACCCAGATCAAACTTGGAGAGAGCAGCCAGTTTTGATGAGTGCTAAGACGATCGAGCTTTTAGCAGATCGTCTTAGCAGTTATATTCGTATTCGTGAGTTAAAACAAATTATTGTCGTTTTTCATGGGGGTGAGCCTCTTCTACTTGGAGCCGCTAAACTTAGAGAGTTTTTCACTATTTTGTCCAGTAGTTTTCAGGATCTTGAAGCGGATGTGAAGTTCGGACTTCAAACGAATGCAACACTGGTAGACGATGACATTGTGCAGGTACTTCAATTCTTCAGCGTTCGTGCTGGTGTGAGTATTGATGGGCCGCAAGAATGGAATGATCGTATGCGTGTTGATGCAAAAGGACGTGGAACTTTTTCTGAGGTTATAGCTGGTGTAGAAAAGTTGCGTAATCCCAAGTCGGGGAACTCTGTGTTTGGAGGTTTTCTCACCGTTGCCAATCCAGAAATAGATCCTTATGAGTTATTGACATTTTTTGAAAAACTAAACACTACTGCGATAGATTTTCTTCTACCAGACTTCAACTTTGATACTTTTCCATACGATAAGTATCCCCCTGGAACTTTTGGTCGATGGCTATCCGCTCTTTTCGATTATTGGATAGGTTCAGAAACCAGGATGGAAGTTCGTATATTTAGAACTCTAATGAAGCTTTTAATGGGTGCAAAAAAAGGCTATGACTCCTTTGGTGCATTGAGTGATGGAGTCATCGTAGTTGAAACGGATGGCACTTATCACGGGCTAGATGTTCTCAAAACTGCATATCATGGCGCAACCAAAACAGGGATGTCGCTGGATTCTCATCCGATTGAAGTTTTAGAGTCTTTGCCTCTGGTCACAGCACTATCTATAAAACGTTTTTCTGCACCTCAGAAGTGTCTGGATTGTCAATTATTTGAAATCTGTGGTGGTGGATACCTTCCTCATCGTTACAGTTCAGAGCATGGCTTTAATAGAGAATCAATTTATTGCGAAGATATGATGATTCTCATCGATCATATCAGAAAGTACTTATCCGCTGAACTTTCAGCTATCTCATAAAGATATTAAGTTATGAACATTTGTGCAGAGCAAGAAACTAAGATTGGAACTGTTGACTTGGAATTGACTTGTAAGTTAGATGACACTCAACTGTTCTACCAAAATGCGTTGATTGAATATGCCGAGCAGTCAGCTACTCGACACTTAGCTATGCTGCATATTCTTAGCAATCAAGGTTATGAGTTAGCGGCGGCGCTTCTCAAGCAAAGTGAGGACGTGAATATATTGAGCGGTTTGTTTCTGCAATATAGGGAACTTGAAGCAAAATCTCGCTCACTTTTCCAAGCTTATGTCAGCGATGAAACAGAGAGTATTAACGATTGCCTAATTGATTTCTATGCTTTGTTTTCACCGCTGAGTGGAGGCTTGAGTTTAGGGTTAGAGCCTCTCAAAAAAGTAACGGTCACTGCTGGCTCTCTTGTTTGCTTTCCTCCGTTAGCTGGCGTTGGGGCTGTAAAGCGAGATAGTGATCTAGGAGAAATTACAGAACAAGTAATTAACCTACTGTTTGACGATAAATCTGATTTTATAACTTGGTTGCCAGACAGCTTTACACGGTCAGGAATTCGTATTTCCACAGCGATAACTCAACCAGCCGCCGCGGGAAATGAGTTTAACTTTATTGAAAAAAACTATGTCGATAGTATCACGGCTGTCAACACCAGGCATAATGAGATCCGGCTCTGCTTAGATATACTTCCATTCTTAGATATGGGGCTTGGTGTAAGTATGAGTCGGGCGATGAAGGTGTACACTGTTTTGCCTCGTTACTCTCCTACTACACGCAAAGCTGGTTCTGTATCATTGTTGCCTGGTTGGGCTTGGCAGGACTTCGATCCTGAAATTGATCGGATCGAAGAAAGATGCCACTTGTGCGTACAAATGGTGCATGAGTTTTTTCATACCAAGGTTAATCTGGTAGAAAAAAATGTTCGTCTTTACACAACAGACGGAAATTCACCAGAGGTTTTTTCTCCTTGGAAAAACAGAAACCGTCCTCTTAGACAGGTTATTCATGCTCTAATGACCTTTTCTGCTGGGGCGGCTGTATGGGCTAAACTTTTATCTTCTCCTTGTTTTTCATTTGGAAAATTGTACTCACAAGCTGATAGTTACTGGGTAGAAACATTTAATTTTGCCGATGTAGCTTATCAAGGTTTAATAAACTCTGAAACGTTAACTGATGCAGGCAAGCTTTTAGTTAGTGCTTGTGTTGATAATTTACATTCTGTAGTTAAGGCAAGTCGAAGCAGTTTATGCTAAATCCTGAGAACTTTAGCCGACCAGTAGTTTTTTTCGCTAATGGTATTGGCGATCACATTATCGCATTACCAGCACTTCGTGCGCTTTCTAACATTTTCTCAGGTCGTTTGTCGCTGATTGCTATATGTGACGCATACACAGAAATTTTTTCGGATATTGTTTTTGAATCGGTATGGTTTATAGAAGGTGTTGGATTGACAGGTGTTAATCTTATACAGAAAATAGGATTAGCCTCATTTGATTATGAAAAATTAGCTGAACAAGCTAGTGGCTGCGACTTATTTATATCTCTTTGTAAATGGAATTCACAAGATTTAGAACGTTTATTTCAAAAAATAGCCCCTCCAATTTCTGTGGGTTTTTCACCGAAATTTACTTATCAATTATCCGAATTATATGTTAATCAATTTGATACATCATTTGGCGTTATTCATTTATTCAATTCTCAAATACAAATTGAATCTTTCAGTGAGCATATTCCTATAAATCAAAGAAACTTAATGCTAGTTAACAACCTAAAATGTAGTTTAGAACAAAACTTGAAACTACTCATTGTACATACAGATACTAAACGAAGAAAAATGTGGTCATCCGACAATTTTTTGAAGACAATAGATAAATTTCTATCATTTCGTTCTGACTACATAGTTATTATTGTAGGAATTTGTAATGATTTACCTTTGGAGTCAGCATCTCATAGGCAAAGGATTTTTGATGTATGCGGTATCCCTCTTGGCTTATCATTTGCCTTGCTAAGTATCGCAGACCTTTTTCTTGGTGTTGATTCTTGTATACTTCACGCGGCTGACTTATTCCGTGTGCCAGGAGTAGGCATTTTCGGACCAACTGATCCCCAAAAATGGGGCTTTCGGTTTTCCACCCATAAACATATTACTTCTGATTCTATTATGTCGATTACATCAGAGGAAGTTATTGATGCTTTGATGTTATTATGTTAGTTTACGAAAATACAAATTTTAAAGTTATATATGGTAAAAAAATTTGCGTTTTTTGGACACCACAAAGCAGGTACAAGATGGATTGGCAAAATCATCCGTCAGATGTCCCAATATTTAGGCTTAAAATATTTCACGGCAAATAGTCCTAAAGAGTTTGGTTTCGACTTAGAAGAGTATATAGGTCATCACCAGATAGAATTTCTAAATTATTTAAATGCTGACATAGCTTACGTTAAACAAATACGAAATGATTTCAGGGGATTTCATGTGGTGAGAGATCCCAGAGATATTGTGGTTTCTGCTTATTTTTCTCACCTTTATAGTCATCCAATTGAAGGATGGCCAGAGTTAGTAGAGCATAGAAAAAAATTGCTAACTTTATCTAAGGATGAAGGTATTCTATTAGAAATACAGTTTACGAGTCGTTTAAGAACTAATGGATGTGATTTGAATTTGTTTTCGTCAATGGAGAATTGGATTTACGGTCTACCTCGCGTCATGGAGATCAAATTTGAAAACTTGATTACCAATCCTTCTAACGGCTTTATAGAAATATTTAATTTTTTAGGCTTTCTGGAAAAAGATAATGGAAGTTATCCTGAAATCAAGATTGATCACAAGCAAGCTTATGCCAGATTATTGGAAATCTTGCATAACAATAACTTTTCTAATTTAGCTGATGGCAGAATTCAAGGACAACAAGATATAAAAAGCCATTATCGCAAAGGTATAATTGGTGATTGGAAAAATCATTTTACTCAAGAACACACAAAAAAATTCAAATCCAACTATAATGATTTACTCTTAAAACTAGGATACGAAAGTGATGATCAATGGTAAAACTATAAAAAAAATTATGTATCAACTTATTGAAGGGTTAAAAATAGTTCCAAGTTATGCTCACATAAATTGGGAAGATAGAGTTCTATTAAGTTCGGGAACAGAGCAAGCCAGTGTTTCAACAGATCGAGCTTCTACTCCTTACTGTCGTGATGCAATTGTCCCTCAATTACCGTGGCGAAAACTTACCGACGTAGAACAGCAAATACTTTTCAGCAGTCAACTTGAGAATTCATCAAATCTTTATGTAACTATTCTCAGTATTCCTCCAAAGATTTTAGGTCATCTTAATGAGCTAAGTAATGTAAAAGAGCATAGAACATTGGACGATATTTTACAAAAAGATCAGGTAAAAAAAGGGATCAGTCTAATTCAGGAGCATATTGAAACCTTCCGTCTTCAAAGTGCAGACCTAACTAAATATGGAATTGGGTGGAATGCCCCTAACCAGATGACTGTAACTGTTGGCAATAGAGATTGCAGAGTTGGTCTCCACATTGATAATCCGCGTGGTTCATCGCTCCATCGAATCTTAATCAATCTTGGCTCTGAACCCCACTATTTTTTATTCATCAATCTATCAATTCAGCAGCTTTATAGCTTGGTTTTTAAAATTGATGGTAATCTAGTTAGTGAAACTTCGGGTAGTTCAAGAATTGGCAGGGCATTTATGCAGCGTTTTCCAAATTATCCTGTTGTTAAATTAAGAGTAGAACCAGGAGAGGCTTATATAGCTCCCACAGAACATATTACTCATGATGGGTGTACAGAGGGAACAAATAGTCTTGATGTATTTTTCACCATGCGAGCTATTTTTGATTACCAGGGTAGAGTACAGCACCGCGTTGTTATGTCGCGTGATCCCCCACTCAATCCCTCTTACTAGATTACGCGAAACCTAAATAAGTAGGCAGGAACGTTGCAATAGGCCAGTTAAGGCTGGTCTAATTACTGAAAAAACAACACAGTGAAGATCATGGAAGAAAATTTTCTGCTATTGAGTGAGTTAGCAAAAAGAATATCGTATAAGCCAGGGTACAGCTTTTCAATCCGTCGAATAGATAACGAAAAAGCTTTTATTTCCCTTAGATGTCCATCGTTACCTAATTCTCAAGAAAAGGGTGAAGAGGCTGGTTTAACAATTAATAACACAGTAAAATTGTCAGCAATCATAACATCATCAGATGCCTTACACGCTTTTGCGAACCTTGTGGCAAGTTTTGAACTTCATGAGGCGGCAGAATGGTTCAAACTCGATGAGCGTCAAGTATTTCTTCCACATGGTTGGGGAGATGAATTTGGCGGATTTAAGTGGGAAGACTTTATGAATCTTAATGGTAAATTTCTTCGGGCTCTAAAAAACTTTATCAAACGGCATAATAAGTGAAGTGTAGAGTCAAGAACTTATAGGTGTTTCTTGGTAAGATGAGATATCAAAAATGGGCATTATAGTTGATATGCGTTGGTTCGTATATCAACTAATCGTTCAAAAAATATTGTCAAAACTACTTAATTCCAAGGCAACTATTATGAAAAAAATCAACCCGAGTAAAATTTCATTAATTGCTGTACTTGCATTTATTATACTTATAATTTTATATCATCATCCTGAATGGACTGGCTTTGGGAAAACATCTAACAAGTCCGTGTCTATAGAAGAAGCCGTAAATCCTAGAGATGGTACAATTATCAAGATCACAAAAGAAATTGAGAATTTTCTACCAGGTAAGACACTTTGGGATTGGCTAGTGCTATCTGGCACATTAGCAATTCCATTAGTTATTCTTAGATTTCAACGCGCGGAAAAAGAACGCGATTCGCTCCGTACTGAAATTGAAAGCAAGGAAGCATCTGAAAACTTACGAGAGGAAGCAGTTAGAGGTTACTTTGACCGAATAGCACATCTTTTACTTCACAATGAGTATCGAACGGAACTCTTATCCCATCAAGACTTGAATCATTCAATTGATAATCCTATAAAAGAAATAGCTTGTGCGAATACAGTGATGGTATTGCGTAGGCTGAAAAACGATACAGAACGACAAAATCAAGTTTTATATTTTTTGAAAAGTACAAAACTTGGCAATTTTATATTGGTAAACTCTAATCTCAGTGATATAAAACTGCCTAAAACTGACCTTAATCAGGCTTGTCTTGCCAAAGCTGACTTAAGTAATGCTGATTTAACTGAAGCAAAACTCTCTGAAGCCGATCTTTCCGAAGCTATCCTCTTTAGAGCTAATCTTTCCAGAGCCAAACTCTCTAAAGTTAAATTTATCTCTGCCGATCTCAGGGCTGCCAATTTTAGTGGTGCCAATTTTAGTAGCCCTAAGGACTCCAAAGCTGATCTTAGTAAAGCTATCCTTAATGATTCTAATCTTAGTGATACCAACCTTAGTGGCGTTGATCTTAGTGAAGCAACGCTTAATCAAGCAAATCTCAGTGGTGCAGATCTCAGTGGTGCCAAACTCAACAACACAAATCTCAGCGGTGCTATTCTTATGAATGCCAATCTCAGTAATGCTGACCTCAGCGGTGCTAATCTTACAGATACAGATTTTGCGGGTGCTAATCTCAAGGACGCTGTTTTCACTAATGCTGATTTACGCCAGGCTAAACTTACAGGTACAAAAAATCTAACCCCAGAACAGGTCAAAAATATTGCCCAAAATTGGGATAAAGCTAAATACGATCTTGAGCTTCGGAATCAACTGAACTTACCAGGACAAGCAATAGCTGAAGAGTGGGCACCAATTATATAATGTTAAGCACGATCGCGCTTCCTTGTCGGTTAGCTTGACGCGGTTGAAACCAAACATCTTTTTCCCCTCACCATCTTATCGCGTTGGAAATTGTCTGAGGTACACAGTCCTTACACGGCAGGTAGTAGGGACACGGCATTGCCGTGTCCCTACTCAGGCGCGCCACCATAAAAAGCCGCGATCGCGCTCAACCCAGAAACCGGGTTTCTCAAATAGCTGTTGCATCTCAACCGAGATTTGGGTGAGAAACCCGGTTTCTCATCCCCACACGATGACGCCACCATAAAAAGCCGCGATGATGATTGTAGAGGTCCTGATAAGGCCTGATATTAAATTTAACTTCATTTTTATTTTCGCCATTTTCCCCTAAATAGTAGAATAGAACACAACATAACAGTACAATCCGCAATTACCCAACTGGGGGCTTGACAGTAGAATAGATATATGAAGTTTCAGTGGGACAGTGACAAAGCGAGTAGCAATGCCAAAAAGCATGGTGTATCTTTTGAAGAGGCGATCGCAGTCTTCGGAGATCCACTAGCTGTGACAATTTCAGATCCAGATCACTCAGTCGGTGAGTTCCGTTTTTTGACGATCGGTCAGTCGAATTTACAGCGCCTTTTGGTTGTGTCCCATACAGAACGAGGAAGTGAAGTGCGTTTAATCAGTGCCCGTTTAGCCACCCGACAGGAGAGAAGAAGCTATGAATCATGAAAGAGAAGTAACAGTAAATGACGAAATGAGACCTGAATACGATTTTTCAGGTGGTGTTCGTGGGAGGTACTATCAAGCCTATATGCAATCAAGCAATGTTGTCATTCTCGATCCCGATGTAGCAGAGATATTTCGAGATTCCGCTTCTGTCAATGAAGCCTTACGATTGCTTGCCAAAATTGCCAAGTCTGTCACAGTCTAATTAATTTGTCTGAGGTACGCGATACGGTCACCAAAACTAAGCACGATCGCGCCCAACCCAGAAACCGGGTTTGGAGGATCACTTTTGTCTCCCAACCGAGATTTGGTTAAGAAACCCGGTTTCTCTCTATCAGGCGATCGCGCTCAACCCAGAAACCGGGTTTCTCAAATAGCTGTTGCATCTCAACCGAGATTTGGGTGAGAAACCCGGTTTCTCTCTCTCAGGCGATCGCGCTCAACCCAGAAACCGGGTTTCTCAAATAGCTGTTGCATCTCAACCGAGATTTGGGTGAGAAACCCGGTTTCTCTCTCTCAGGCGATCGCGTCCAACCCAGAAACCCGGTTTCTCTGATAGCTGTTGCATCTCAACCGAGATTTGGTTAAGAAACCCGGTTTCTCACCCCCACGATACGGCCGCCAGAAGAAAGGCGATAGGGCCCTCTAACCGGGTTTGGAGGATCACTCTTGTCTCCCAACCGAGATTTGGTTAAGAAACCCGGTTTCTCATCCCCACGAGATACGTCCACCAAAACCAAGCGCGCCCAAGCCAGAAACCGGGTTTGGAGGATCACTTTTGTCTCCCAACCGAGATTTGGTTAAGAAACCCGGTTTCTCATCTGATCGCGATACGGCCACCAAAGAAAGCACGATCGCGCTTTTGGGTTCCAGATGGGGGCGTTAATTAATTTTAATCGCGTTTGGCCTTTGATTTATGACCAAAAAACCTGTAAGTAACTCCATTGCTGAATTTTCTCATCTTTTGAAACCAAAGCTGCTTGGTGTAGCAGACAGCTTGCAACGATTAAGCGATCAGCCCGATCGCCGTGAAAGTTTCCGGGCAACCGAGTCGCCAACACAGCAATTTCCGGTGTGAGCGGTAAAAGGATAACTTTCGGGCGTTGGAGAGCTAAATCAATCCAGACTTGCACATCCATTGATAGCCCAAGCCTGCCCTTGGCAACGAGCATCGCGACTTCCCAACAACTAATCGCGCAAACCCCGATCTGATCTGCTTCTTGAATGATTTTCTCTGCGTGGGAGGCTAGTTGTGAAGATTCATTAACCCACCATATCCAAGCATGGGTATCGAGATTGACACTCCCCGCCCTAAAGGGCTAGGATTCTTGCTTCAACCAGCATTGCCTCTAAAAGCAGTGCCTTTAGATGGTCTTACACGCTGTCCACAAGCGGATGCGGTATGCCCTACCGCCAAAATTCGTAAACCTTCATCTCTGATGCACGAAGCCGCGTTAATGTCTCTATCGTGGTTTGCCCCACATTTAGGACATTGCCAGTTACGAACATCTAAACTTAAACTATCCACGCGATTCAAGCAGTTATTACAAGTCTTTGAACTAGGGAAAAATCTATCTACTTCAACATAGACTTTTCCTTCCCATTCAGCCTTGTATTTTAACAGGGTGCAGAATTGACCCCATGCTGCGTCACTGATTGATTTGGCAAGATTACGGTTCTTGACCATGTTTCTAACAGAAACATTTTCTACGACTATGACTTGGTTTTCGTCAACTAATTTACGACTTAGTTTGTGCAGAAAATCTTCACGACAACGAGTAATTTTCGCGTGTACTTTGGCAACTTTGACCCTAGCTTTATTACGGTTGTTAGACCCTTTTTGCTTACGGCTCAGTTGCTTTTGTCGTTTAGCTAACCTCGCTTCATACTTACGATAGTATTTGGGATTACCATGTTTGGTACCATCGGAGGTAATAGCAAAGTGGGTTAGCCCCACATCTATTCCAACAGCTTTCCCTTCTGATGATTTGGAGGGTATATCTTTGCCGTCATCATAGAGACAAGAGGCAAAATATTCTCCTGATGGATTAACTGAAACTGTAACAGATTTTAGGGTTCCTTCTGGTTGCCGTGAGACTTGGCAATGAACTTTACCAATTTTAGGTAATACCAAAACATCGTCTTTTAGCTTACAACCTTGAGGGAACCTGATAGACTGTTTATTTTGTTTTTTCTTGAAATTAGGATACTTTGCCCGACCTTCAAAGAAATTGAGAAAGGCACTCGAAAGATTTAGAGCCGCTTGCTGTAACACCTGTGATGGTGCTTCTGTTAGCCATTCGTACTCTTTCTTTAAAGAAGGAAGAAGTTTTATTATCTCGTTCCGACTCAGCCCTTTTCCAGTCTGTTTGTAAGTTTCAGTTGTTAAGTTGAGGGCGTAATTGTAAAACCACCTAGTACAGCCAAAGGACTTTGCCAGCAGAACTGACTGCTCACTGGTCGGATAGATTCTGTACTTGAAGGCTTTTAGCATCTTGCTTACCAAACTACACTTGCTATGGTAAACTACACTCTTAGTAATTGTCAAGCCGTCCTAAAGGACGGGGTTTTAGACCCAGTTTTTCGATAATCATTGGGCCGCCTCCCAAGGCTCATCAATGGGAGAAATCAAGTCATTCTCAAACATAATGCTTCCTTTGAGGGGGTTGGCTTCAACTGATGGGGGTGTGCTTTCGAGGTTTTCTAAGACGATGACGCGAATGGTTTTGCCTTCCCACTGAGGGGAGTATTGGGGCGGAATGCTAATTATGCCGTTGTGGAGAATGGTTTTAAACTCGATGGCTTGCATGGGTTAACACGAGTAAGAAGTTGTGTTTAGTTTAACCAAACTGCTGTGGTTTACATTCAACTATTTTACCACAATCGCGGCGAGGTTTGTTAGCCGATGCACTAGCTTCCGACTCAAATGATATCGCGATATCAGGGGCCAAGACAAGTTTCACGTTTCTACAGTTTAGCCTAATTTCTCATGTTTGCGCTCTTCTGGTAAAGAGCGATAGGGCCTTCTAACCGGGTTTCTCTGATAGCTGTTGCATCTGTGCCGAGATTTGGTTAAGAAACCCGGTTTCTCATCTGATCGCGATCATGTCACAAAAGAAAGCGCGATCGGGCCGAACCCTCTAACCCGGTTTCTCTGATAGCTGTTGCATCTCAAAGGAGATTTGGTGAAGAAACCCGGTTTCTCATCTGATCGCGATACGGCCACCAAAACCAAGCGCGATCGGTTATTTGGTAAGTTGGGTTGACGCTCTTGAAACCCAACATTTTTTCACTGATAATCTTACCCATTGCCACCATTTCAATGTGATAATTGTAGGGATCACGATTAAGAGTTAGACTATGCCAGCCATCCTTTTCAGCCGAGAAGAGGAAACTCCTTATCCCTGATTCCTTTATGGTTTAACTTGCAATAATAAAGTGATAGCATGATTGTGACCGAGAAAACCACTATCTAAGACTTCAAAACCAACGACTTCACACATAGATTTTAACGCGGCTGCCGTAGGCAACCACCACCAAGGCGTAAAGTCATTAATCTCAAATTTTGTCGGTTCAATAATCCCTAAAGCCGTACCATATTTTAACACACATTTTTGCCAATCTGCCTTCAAGATCATTCTTTCTTTTTCCGGCAACGCGGGAATAAAAATTACACCCGAAGACGGTATTTCATAACAGCCATATTCATTAGAAATTAACTCCGGTGTGATCGCGCTCGATAAGATTAAATACTCTTTGGTAAGTTCCCGTAACGCCTTTAACATTTGCAAGGGATGAGGGTGATGATATAAGACTCCGGCACAATGTACCACATCATAGGGTTCCCCAATTTCCTCCACTTTTACCTGAGAAATATCTTGACTAATACATTGATAAGTGCTAATATTAAAAGACTTCATCCGATCGCGTAATTTTTGCCACAGCTCAGACTCAACAGGAGTGACATCAATCATTGTTAGAGCAGCAGCCCCATAACGATAAGCCACGGAGATTTTTTCATTGATAGTACCCCATAAACCACCGACTTCGGCAAAGGTTTTACCAGGCACGACTTGGGCGATAAAGCGTTCTAAAATATCAGTAATAGCATGACGAGAAGACTCCGCGACAAGTTTACTTTGAATATCCAAATATTTATGATGAGAAACTCTCTTTAATAACCGATAAATATCGACATTTCCGGGTTGGAATTCTAGGGCTATTTGATAAGCAAGCATCGCGGGTTCAATATGATTCTGTCCCGCCCAAATATTGCCTAATTTGACATAAAAATCTGCGGTTTCGCCTTCAATACGAAAAGCTTGACAACATTGTTGTTCTTCAGTATAATCAAGGGAAGGTAAACGTAATTGTTTGAGCACTTCCTGTAAATAAGGTTGCGCACGTCTGAGTAAAACATCGGCTAATTTAACAGCAATTAGAGGCAATTTAGGGTCTAATTGTAATACTTTATAATACGCTTTAACCGCGTCATCCCAGTTTTTTAGTTGAAAGTATATTTCTCCTAATTTATAATAATATGAAGCTTCATCGGGATGGAATTGTAAGGCTTTCTGGTAGAGCGCGATCGCGTCTTCCCATCGTTTCAATTTTTGGTAAATTTCTCCTAAAGGATGATAAGCCCATTCATCGGGTTTTAATTCCAAAGATTTTTCATAAGCCAAAATCGCGTCATCCCATTGTTTTTGTTTTTGGAAAAGTTCTCCCAACTGATGATAAACCCCTTCGATATCGGGTTTCAATTCCAGAGATTTTTCATAAGCTAATATCGCGTCTTCCCATTGTTCTAATTTTTGGTAAATCTCTCCACATAGATAAAAACTAGAAGGCTCATTAGGGTTAAGTAAAATTGCTTTTTTACAAGGGTAAATTGCCTCTTGATATCGTTCTAATTTTTGTAAGACTTTACCTAAGTTAAAATTTGACCAAAAAAAGTCGGGATTAAGTTGACACGCGTGTTGATAAGCTTGACTTGCGGCCTCATATTGTTCTAATTTAGAGAGGGCATCTCCTAAATTATGATAAGAGCCAAAAAAATCGGGATCTTTCTCAATGGCTAAACGGTAATTTTGCGCGGCTTCCTCATATTTGTCTAATTTAAGTAACGCGTCTCCTAAACTATAATAACACCAAGAAAAATTAGGGTTAAGCGCGATCGCGTTTTCAAATTCTCGACTCGCTTCTTGATATTTTTCCCATTGGAGAAGACTTTGGGCTAAATGATATTGAGCCCAAAAGAAATCCGGTTTCAATTGTAACGAGTGACGGTATTCTTTCACCGCGTCGGCCAATTCTCCCTTTTTTTGGAGGGCTTGGGCTAATTGATAATAAATTTCCGATAACTCAGGTTGTAGTGTCATAGAATATAACAGAAGAGGCGCGATCGTGAATTTTTACAGTTTGACACCAAAATCTCAGGAAAGTTCCTGATTTTGAGGAAAAAGTGTGGGAGAAAGAGTTGTACAAAAGAACAATGTCTAGTGTATAATATCCCAAGATTATCAAGGAGTGTGTTTTATGTCAATGGTTTTACCTAGTCCAAAAGTTAGTGTTATTATTCCCGTGTATAATGGTGATCGATTTCTGGTTGACGCGATCGAAAGTGTATTTAATCAGACTTATAAAAGTTATGAAATTCTTGTCATAGATGACGGCTCGACGGATAATAGCCGTACTATATTAGAACCTTATTTTAATAAAATTCGTTATATTTATCAAACAAATCAAGGTGTCGCAGCAGCGCGTAATAGAGGGATTAAAGAAGCCAAAGGAGAATATATCGCGTTTCTGGATCAAGATGATTATTTTTTACCCGAAAAGTTAGAAAAGCAAGTCGATATTTTAGACAAAAAGCCTTCTATCGGAATGGTACATAGTGGTTGGCGTAGAGTCAATGAAAAAGGAGAAAAAAAAGCGGATGTCAAACCTTGGAAACGGGCGGAAAAGTTAAATTTACAAGAGTGGGTAGAGTGGAAACCCGTACTTTTAAGCGCGATGATGTTTCGACGGGTTTGGTTAGAAAAAGTGGGAGAATTAGATCCACAATTTAAACAAGCTTGTGATGTTGATTTAGCCCTCAGATTAGCATTAATAGGTTGTGAAACTGAATGGTTAGAAGAAATTACCATATATTATCGAGAGCACGATCGCAATGATTCTTGGAATACCCCGACTCAAGCCAAAGAATCATTAACCGTACTCGATAAATTTTTTAGTTTACCCAATATTCCTGAAGAGATTCGCAATTTAGAAAAACAATATTATTATTATACTTATGTTTGGAGTGCATGGCGTTTATATTTGACAGAGCATTTCAGTTTAATGGCGGAATATTTAGAAAAATCCTTACAATTTACCCCATTTCCCCCGGAAGAAACCATTATTAATTGGTTAAAGAGTTTTTCCTTTCACGCGATCGACTATGGCAGTAAACTAGATACTCATTTTTTAACCCATTCTCCCCAATGGCAACAATTAATCACGAAAAACTTTTCTCAACTTGATTTTCCCTTAGTCAGTGTTATTATCCCTACTTATAATAATGCTTCCTATCTTGAAGATGCGATTCAAAGTGTTTTAGGACAAACTTATCCCGCCTATGAAATTATTGTCATAGATGACGGCTCAACCGACAAAACCAAAGAAGTATTACAACCTTATTTAGATAAAATCAAGTATATTTATCAAGATAATCAAGGCGTTTCTCTTGCCCGCAACAAAGGGATCGAAATCGCTACAGGAGAATTTATTGCTTTTCTGGATGGAGATGATTATTTTTTACCCGAAAAATTAGCTAATCAAGTCGCCTGTTTTGCCGAAAATCCCACCTTAGGAATAGTTAATAGTGGTTGGTATGTCGTGGATGAAGAAGGGGATAGATTAGCCCATCAAATGCCTTGGTATCAACTGTTAGAATTAGACTTAAAAGCATGGATTTTATGGCGCGCGGTGTTACCGAGCGCGATGATGTTTCGCCGTCATTGGTTAGAAAAAATTGGCGGGTTTAAGCCCGGTTTAGCTTATGCAGAAGATGTGGAATTAGTATTAAGATTAGCCCAAGCCGGATGTCAAGCAATATGGTTACAAGAAATTACGGTTAATTATCGTTTGCATCGTAGTAATGCCACCACAGCCCAGAAAACTCCTCGACAAGCTGAATGTTTTGATCAATTATTAGATCAATTCTTTTCTCAAAGAAATTTGTCAAAAGAATTACGAGACATTGAAGGGGAAGCACGTTATAATTATTTAGTTTGGATGGCATGGCGTTTTTATGAGACTAGCCATTATGAGAAAATGGCGGAATATCTGGAAAAATCCTTACAATATACGCCCTACACTATTAAAGGAACTATTTTTAATTGGATAGGATTTTTGGCCGGCTATTCGGAAGGGAAAGGGGATGAAGTTGAGGGAGATTTATTGATCAATTTACCCCAATGGCGACAGTTAATCACTCCTTTGCTTTCTCAGAAAAAACCAAGAGTGAGTGTGATTATGCCTGTTTATAATGGCGATCGTGATATTCGCCAAGCCATAGAAAGTGTTGGTTATCAAAGTTATCAAGATTGGGAACTTATTGTCATTGATGACGGCTCCACGGATAACACTCGTCAAATTTTAGCACCCTATGGGGACCTAATTCGCTATATTTCTCAAGAAAATCAAGGGGTTTCAACGGCAAGAAATAGAGGTATACAAGAAGCTAAAGGAGAATTAATTGCCTTTCTCGATAGTGATGACTATTTTCTCCCTAATAAATTAGTGGATCAAGTGGCTTGTTTTGATGCTCAACCTCAGTTAGCGATCGTTAATAGTGGTTGGCAATTAGTAAACCCTATTGGGAAAAAAATTGCCGATGCTACCATGTGGGAATTATGTCCGAAATTAGACTTAGAAACTTGGATTGTTTGGAAACCAGTTTTACCCAGTGCCATGATGGTTTCTCGAAAGTGGTTAATTTTAGCCGGCGGTTTTGATCCCAAATTATCCACCGTTGAAGACATTGATTTAGTGTTACGAATTGCCCGGTTAGGAGGGGAGTCAGTTTGGTTAGAAAAAATTACCGTTTGTTATCGTCAACATCAAAGTAGTGCCACGGGTAAAACCTTAAAAAATGTAGAAAATATGGCGCAATATTTTCAGTTTATTTATGACAGATTTTTTAGTCAGGAGTTACCGGATCACATTCGAGAATTAGAAGGAGAAGCACGGTATAAATATCTGGTTTGGTTAGCTTGGCAATTTTATCAAGCGGATTTTCCTCTCAAGACTATTGAATATTTAGAAAAATCCTTATATTACACTCCTTTTCCCCCGGTGGAAACGGTATATAATTGGATTTGTCATTTTGATGGTTATTCCATTAGTTATGGCTATCCTCTCGATACTTATAGTCTCTCTAATATGCCAGAATGGAAAGAGTTAATTGAGCAGGTTATTGCCGATCGCGCTTATTTACAAGCCGGCGAGAAAAATCCTCTCGCTTCTAGCAAACCGCGTATCAGTAGTCAAGACAAAAATCCTCAAGTTAGCGTCATTATTCCCACTTATAACAGCGAGCGCTATATCAAAGACGCGATCGACAGTGTGTTAAATCAAACCTATCAAGATTATGAAATAATTGTCATTGATGATGGCTCCACGGATAACACGCGTCAAATATTAGAACCCTATCAAGGGAGAATTAATTACATTTATCAAAAAAATCAGGGAGTTTCCCACGCGAGAAATCGGGGTTTATTAGAAGCCAAAGGCGAATTAATTGCCTTTCTTGATGCCGATGACTATTTCTTACCCGAAAAACTCACCGAGCAAGTCGCGTGTTTTGCCACACAACCGGATTTAGGAATTGTGACAAGTGGTTGGCGTTTGGTTAATGAAACAGGGGAAACATTATCCGATGTCGAGCCTTGGAAATATTGTCCAAAATTAGACTTAGAAAATTGGATTATCTGGAAACCCGTGTTACCGAGCGCGATGATGTTTCGCCAAGAATGGCTACAGCGTGTAGGCGGTTTTGATTCTCGTTTTCCACCCGCAGAAGATGTGGAGATGGTTTTACGTTTAGCACTTCTGGGATGTGAGGCAATTTTCTTGCCAAAAATTACTGTTAATTATCGCCAACATCAAAATAGTGCCAGCACTCAAAATACTCTTAAACAAGCTAAGTCGGTTGAGATGATTCTTGATAACTTTTTTGCCAATCCTGATTTACCAGAGGGAGTATTGAAAGTAGAAAAGTTGGCCCGTTATAATTCTGATGTTTGGTTAGCGTGGCGTTTTTGGGAAAGAGGAAATACGAGATTAATGGCTGAGTATTTACAAAAATCCTTAAAATCCTCTCCCTATTTACCCACAGAAACCGTCATCTATTGGCTAGAATTTTTTAAAGCCCATGCTTTAGAATTAGGTGGGGAGATGGATATTTCCTCTCTGTTAAATTTACCGGAATGGAAACAACTCATGGAGCAAATTATCAGTTATACTTAATATCGCTATCCTCAATAGGTTGTGACAGTTTTCGGAGTGCATTGGAGCTTGTGCCAAAACGATGCGTGAGCAAACGATACGCGAGCGCATAAACGATACGCGAGCGCATAAACGATACGCGAGCGAGACGTTTGTGCTACGCACAGGCTTCGCCAACGCACTCCTAAACGATACGCGAGCGCATAAACGATACGCGAGCGCATAAACGATACGCGAGCGAGACGTTTGTGCTACGCACAGGCTGAGTCGCTCCTCCACAGGCTACGCCAACTCCGCACTCCTATTATTAACATTAAATTTGTTACGACTCCTGACGGATTGCTATAGTATATTGTTACCCATTCCCCATTCCCTATTCCCCATTCACCATTCCCCATTTACCATTCCCCATTCCCCATTCCCTATTCCCTATTCCCTATTCACCATTACCCATTCACCATTACCAATTACCCATTACCAATTACCCATTCCCCATGACTATGAATCCTTTAGTTAGTGTTATTATTCCTACTTACAATGGCGAGCGCTATATTCTCCAAGCCGTCAAAAGTGTCTTAAGTCAAACCTATAAAAATTATGAAATTATCGTCATAGATGATGGCTCCACGGATAATACTAAACAAGTTTTACAGCCTTATCAACACTTAATTCGCTATATTTATCAAAAAAATCAAGGAGCCGCGATCGCGCGCAATCATGGATGTCGGATCGCGAAAGGAGAATTTTTAGCATTTCTCGATGGTGATGACTTTTGGGAACCCCAAAAACTCGAACAACAAATCGCGTATTTTGGCGAAAATCCTGATATAGACTTAGTACAAAGTGGGTGGAATTTAGTTAATCAAAATGGAGAAATTATCTCAAAAATCACCCCTTGGGATTACGCACCAGAATTAGATTTAGCCACCTGGGTGATTTATAAATTAGTCCGCCCCAGCTCCCTCATTTTACGTCGTTATTGGTGGGAAAAAGTAGGCGGTTTCGATCATCGTTATCCCCCCACAGAAGACTTAGATTTTGTCTTACGTTTAGCCTTAATGGGTTGTAAAGCCGCTTGGTTAAAAGAAATTCATGCCGCCTATCGTCAACATGAGAATAATCTTATGTCCGGCGGGATTAAGGTAATGCAAAATACAGAAATTCTCATGGAACATTTTTTTGCCAAACCGGAGTTACCCCCAGAAATACGCGCCTTAAAACCACGAGAAAGATATGAATGTTTTGTCTGGTTAGGATGGCGAATGTATCGGGATGGATTTATGCAACAAATGGTAGAATCTCTGCAAAAATCCTTAGCCTATAGCCCTTTTGTCCTCACAGAAACCGTCGCCCATTGGTTAGAAACCTTTAAACGGTGCTCCGCGGAATATGCTCATCATTTTGATGTCTATTCTATCAGTAAATTACCCGAATGGCAAGATTTAATGTTTACGGTGATGAATTACCCCCTCTCCGAGACTGCCAAAACTCAATTAGAACCCCTTAAAGCTACCCAGAAAAAGTCATCTCCCTTGCATATTTTATTATGTAATACCGATGAGTCAGGCTGGGGAGGGCTTGCCCAATATGATCACGCGATGGTTTGTAAATTAGCAGAATTAGGGTATCGAGTTTCCGTGGCTCGTCCCCAACAAACTAACCCCTTAATTGCGAAAGAAAAAGAATTAGGGATTGAGCAAATTTGGTTAGATTATAATGGTAATACTGACTTTTCTCGCGTACTGAAAAATCGGGAAGATGCCGAAGAATTATTTGCCAAAACTCGCCCGGATTTAATCATTTTTAGTGATGGTTGGCCCCTCGCTAATTTTGCTGCCAAAATCGTCGCGATGCAACAGGGTATTCCCTATATGACGGCATTAGGGTTAGCCCAACCGGAACACGCGACATTTACTCAGGGAGATGGTACTGATTATGTGGCAATTATGCCCTTAATTTCGATGCAAGCGAAGGCTGTTATTACCGCGGCTCAAGAGCATCTCAATATTCTCCATAAATACTTTAAAGTACCTCAAGAAAAGGGAAAGGTAATTTATTATGGGCGCAATGAAAAATACTTTGCCCCCCCTAATTTAGAAGCCCGTCAACGTTTACGTCAAGAGATAGGGATTCCCGATGATGGTGTGATTTGTTTTACTTCCGCTAGATTAGCCGCGGTGAAGGGACATTGTTATCAATTAGACGCGATTAAATTGTTAAAAAATTCCCCCATTTTTTCTCAATTATATTTTGTTTGGGCGGGGACTGGTGCGGGTAGTTATGATGATGTGGAAGGGGAATTAAAGGCTAAAGTTGCAGAGTTAGGAGTGCGCGATCGCGTGATTTTTTTAGGGCAACGATGGGATATCATTGACTGGTTAGACGCGATTGATATTTTTGTATTAACATCCTTAGCAGAAGCAGCGCCATCTTTTGCGATTATGGAAGCAATGGCGAAAGGATTACCGATTGTCGCATCTGCCGCGGGAGGGATACCAGAAGGATTAGGAGAAACGGGTAAATTATTACCCGATCCTAATAAGAATCCAGAGGCAACCACGAAAGAATTAGCCAAAACTCTGGAAGAATGGGTAAGGAATCCTAGTTTACTCGAAAGTATCGGTAAAGCTTGTCAAAAACGGGCAGAAACACTCTTTAAAGAAGAGAGAATGTTAGAAGAGTCGATCGCGGTGATTCAAGAAATTTTATCCCCGGAAAATGAAGGGGATAAACTGGTGCAACAGTTAGACATTCAACAAAAAATGCAGAAACATGAAAAAACGTTGCAGTATAGTCATTTAGTTTGGAAAGCTTGGCAAAGTTATTGTCAAGGGGAGACAAAGGAAATGATTAATTTCTTGAGTGAATCTGTTAATTATACACCATTTTTAGGTACGGAAACCATTTTAAATTGGTTAGCAAGTTTCACTAAATTTGCCGAAGAAAGCAAGAAACCCTGTGATATTTATCAATTAACCAATTCTCCTGAATGGAAAGAATTAATTGATAGTATGTTAGGAGTCGCGATCGCGTGATACTCTAACCACGAGAAACCGGGTTTCTTCACCCCAAATCCTCTTGGGTACAGATGACGGTGAGAAACCCGGTTTCTGATTGAGTCGCGATCGCCTGATAGAGAAACCGATAGAAACCGGGTTTCTTTGGAATAAGGTTAAAGCAAGGAAAGGAATATTTTACCATGAAAAAAGCGCTCATTTGTGGAATATCAGGTCAAGATGGTGCTTATCTTGCCCAATTACTAATCAACAAAGGTTATACCGTTTATGGTACTTCCAGAGATGCCCAAATGTCCACCTTTAGTAATCTTAATCGTTTAGGAATTAAAGAGGCTGTAACATTATTATCCATGTCTCTTAATGACTTCCGTAGTGTTTTACAAATCTTAGCAAAAATTCAACCCGATGAAGTGTATAATTTAGCAGGACAAAGTTCCGTGGGATTATCCTTTGAACAACCCGTCGAAACCTTAGAAAGTATTGCCACAGGGACATTAAATTTATTAGAAGCAATACGGTTTACCGGGGGAAATATTAAACTTTATAATGCCTCCTCTAGTGAATCTTTTGGCGATACCAGAGGAGACGCGGCGGATGAAAATACCCCTTTTCATCCCAGAAGTCCCTACGCGGTTGCCAAAGCAACAGCATTTTGGGAAGTAGCAAATTATCGAGAAGCCTATAATTTGTTTGCTTGTTCAGGTATTCTATTTAACCATGAATCCCCCTTACGTCCCGAAAGATTTGTTACCCAAAAAATTGTCACGTCAGTGTGTCGAATTGCCGCGGGAAGCCCTGAGAAATTACAATTAGGAGATATTTCAGTTAAACGTGACTGGGGATGGGCTCCAGAATATATTGAGGCGATGTATTTAATGTTACAGCAAGACAAACCTGATGATTTTGTGATCGCGACGGGAGAAACATATTCTTTAGAGGATTTTGTGGCAGAAGCCTTCGCGTCTGTTGGATTAAATTGGCAAGAACATACTATTATTGATAAGAGTTTATATCGACCGACAGAAATCGCGATCGGGCGAGGAAATCCCAGAAAAGCGAAAGAAATGTTAGGATGGGAAGCGAAGTATAAAATGCCTGATGTTGTGAGAATGATGGTACAAGCTTGATCGCGATTAGGTGTTATATCATTTCACCAAAATGATGATATATAGTACGTCTAAATCATTCATGCAGATTTGTAGGGGTAGCGCCCCTGTGCCTACCCCTCATCAATCGGGGCAACCACAGGGGGATTGCCCCTACAAAAATATTACAATTGAAATAGGATTGCTATAATTGAGACGGGTGGATGGAACGCGATCGTGCAGTAACAACCCAGAGGGTATTAGCTGTCAAATGTTAGCCTTCTTCCCTCTTCCTTCTCCCTTCTTCCTTCTTCCTTCTTCCTTCTTATAAGAGGTAAAAATTATGACAGAGAAACAATACCAAACTCCTAATGATTGGTATAAAGATAATCGAAAGGAGTTAAAACAATATCGAGGACAATGGATTGCTTATACGAATAAAGGGGTGATTAGTCACGATCGCGATTATCGAAAGATGAAGGACGCGATCTCACCGAGTTTATCAGGTTTAGATTATGTAATTGAACGGATCTTTGAAAGCGAGTTTGTCGAGCCTGTCAGATTTTATCCAGTCAGAATGAGAACATTAAAATCTCACGATTGGCAACCTAAATACCAGTTGTTATTAAAATTTCAGCATACCGTAACAGTGAAAATTCTGGTTGATTCAGGTGCCGAACTTAGTTTGATTACGAAAAAACTAGGTGAAGACTTGGGTTATACTAAAGGATCTGAAGAGGTTAACAATAAAGCTGAGGGAGTTGGTGGTAGTATTGAATACCTGTTACGAGAGGTGGAAATAGAGTTAGATGGTCATATTTTTAAGGCCCCTGTAGCTTGGGCACAAACTGATTTTTGTGAAGAAATACTTTTGGGTAGGGAGGTGGTGTTTGATTTGTTTAATATAGAGTTTAAACAAGCGGAGGAGATGATTATTTTTAAGTGGCGAGACGCGTAATTTTTAGGTAGGGGAGGCTTATGATAATTGGCCAGAGATGGTGAAGAGAACTAGGCGCGATCATGTTTTTGCCCTCAGGGACACAATTGCACCCAATCAATGAAGAGAAAAATGCCAAACTAGGGTTTTTCTTCTTCCTCTATTCGGCGTTTGATGGCTTCTTCCATTATGCGGATATTTTCTTCTATGGGTACGCCGTTTTTCGACAATGGGGGATAGCGCTTATTTTCCCGTTCGGGAGTACGACGGCTAAATAAGTGACGCACAGCTTCAATATCGTCGCGATGTTGTAGAACATAAGCTTTGAGCTCAGCTTTGCTCATTTTCTCAAAATTGGGTTTCATAGAAAATACCACTCTCCACTAGGGGGGACTAAAATTTCCACATCATCCCCTGCTAGAATATACACATCTCCCCTCTGGTCGTCAAAACGAAACAGGTGGATGTCTCGGTAGCAGTTGGATAGCCACTGGCAAACAATCAGACAAGCTAGAGCTTGGTCAACAGTTGGGTAAATGGTAGTTTCCTCAATTATGACACAGGTTTTATCATACGCTCCATGTATTCCCCCGCGTCAATGGGATGCCACAATTTTCTCAATCGTTTAATCCCTTAGAGATTTTAGGACTAATCATTGTTTTCCCGTTACACGAGGAACCTTTGCCCAGATGTGTCAGTCTGGAAAAACGATCAGAGCCCTCCATTAATGATTGAGGGAAGTCAAAATCTGATAAAACTATAAAAGTTTGCTCACATTCAACAGGATCAAAAAATGCAAGTTGTACTCCTGGCGGGGGGACTCGGAACCCGTCTGCGAGAAGAAACGGAATTTCGTCCCAAACCCCTCGTCGATGTGGGGGGGCGTCCGATTCTTTGGCACATAATGAAAGTCTATGCCCATTATGGCTTCCGTGACTTTATTGTGTGTTTAGGCTATAAGGGCAACATGATTAAGGAGTATTTCCTCAATTATGAAGCCATGAATAATGATTTCACAATTTCCCTGGGACGTTTGCATCAGATCGCGTATCATAATGCCCATCAAGAGCAAGATTTTCGTGTCACCCTGGCCGATACGGGTGTGGATACGATGACAGGGGGACGGGTGAAGCGTATCGCGAAATACATTACCGACGATCACTTTATGGTGACTTATGGGGATGGTGTCGCGGATATAGATGTAGATGCCTTGGTGAATTTTCACAAGTCTCATGGTAAATTAGCCACTGTCACCACAGTCAGACCTGTTTCTCGATTTGGGATTTTAGATGTCAATGATCAGGGCTATGTCCAGAAGTTTACCGAGAAACCGGAATTAGAGGGTTGGGCAAGTGTGGGATTTTTTGTCTTTGATCGTCGCGTGTTAGAGTATCTCGGAGGGGATGATTGTTTCTTAGAACGAGAACCCCTGGAGCGTTTAGCCGCGGAGGGGCAATTAATGGCCTATCGGCATAATGGTTTCTTTTTTGCGATGGATACCTATCGAGAGTATAAGATATTAAATGATCTTTGGGATAAGGGAGAGGCTCCTTGGAAAGTTTGGGCATGAGTCAATTCTGGCGCGATCGGGCTGTCTTTGTCACAGGCGGTACAGGATTATTAGGAAGTTGGTTAGTTGCTGAATTAGTACAACGAGGTGCTAGAGTAACAGCATTAGTCCGCGACTGGGTTCCTCAATCCCGACTTTATACAGAAGATTGGGATAAACGCATTAATGTAGTACACGGTTGTATCGAAGATTTATCAATATTAGAACGGGCGATTAATGAATATGAAATAGATACCGTATTTCATTTAGCAGCCCAAACCATTGTTGGTGTTGCCAACCGTGAACCTCTAGCCACGTTTGAGGCAAATATTAAAGGGACTTGGAACCTTTTAGAAGCTTGTCGTCGTGTAGGTGGAGTCAGTCGGATTGTGGTAGCATCTAGTGATAAAGCCTATGGCGATCAAGAAGTTTTACCTTATGATGAAACAACACCGCTGCAAGGGGAACATCCCTATGATGTCTCGAAAAGTTGTGCCGATTTGATTTGTCGCACTTATTATGTGAGTTATGGGTTGCCAGTCTGTGTGACACGATGTGGAAATTTTTATGGCGGTGGCGACTTAAATTTTAATCGGATTGTACCGGATACTATTCGTTCAGCATTACGCGATAAACCTGTGACGATTAGAAGCGATGGAAGTTATATCCGTGATTATTTTTATGTAAGGGATGGGGTTTTAGCCTATCTGCATTTAGCAGAACAGATGGATAGAAAAGAAATCTGGGGGGAGGCGTTTAATTTTAGTAATGAACTGCAAATTACGGTGTTAGAATTAGTGCGAAAGATTCTGGTTTTGATGGATAAGAGTCATTTAGATCCTGTTATTTTAAATCAAGCGAGAAATGAGATAAAACATCAGTATCTTTCGGCGGAAAAAGCGCGTCAGATTTTAAATTGGTATCCGAAATACTCCTTAGAACAAGGACTTAAGGAAACAATTAAATGGTATCAAGACTTGGGGAAAGCTGAATGAATAGAATTTGGTCAAACTCCCAAAATGACTGTAATTAGGATGAGAAAAAATGCAAATTAAACCGTTAAAATTATCAGGAACTTATCAAATTACTTTAGTTCCCAGGACAGATGAGCGCGGATACTTCATGCGTGCTTATGATGAAGCTATTTTCCGTCAATACGGTTTGACAACAGCTTGGTTACAAGAAAATCAGTCATTCTCAAAAAAGGGTGTGATTAGAGGTCTTCACTTTCAAAAACCTCCTCATGCGGAAACAAAATTAGTCCGAGTCGTTTCGGGAAAAATTTTGGATGTTTTTGTAGATTTAAGAAAAAACTCAAGCACTTACGGCCAATGGGATTCGATCGAACTATCAGAAGATAATTACAAAGCGGTTTATATCCCTAAAGGCTTTGCTCATGGCTTTTGTGCCTTAACAGAAACAGCTTTAGTGCTTTATAAAGTCGATGAAGTTTATCATCCTGAGTCCGAAGGAAGTTTGAGATGGAATGATGAAACTTTAGCCATCCAATGGTCAATTGATAATCCTTTTACTTCCCCAAAAGATGCAAAAGGAGAAAGTTTCCCTGATTTTGTTTCACCCTTTGTTTAAAAATAGTATTCATCAGAATAAAAATGAAAAATAGAACTTGTCGTCTGTGTCAATTTGCTTTATCAACGCAACCCAGTATCAAGTTAGAAAATATCCCTAGAGGTGGTCATGTATTACCTAAGTATGATCAGCTGGATGCCGATTTCGGTGTTGATTTAGAAGTTTATCAATGTGAGAATTGTGGTCTAGTCCAAATAGCAGCAGAATCTTTAGTATATGCAGATCAAGTAGGTTCTGCTCATGCAAGTTCTCCTGGGATGTTATCTCACAGGAAGCAACAAGCTTATGAGTTAGTCGAGCGGTTTAATTTAAGAGATAAAAATATCCTTGAAGTAGGCTGTGGGGATGGTCATTTTATGGAATTATTAGCTGACGCGGGTGCTATTTCTTTTGGGATTGAACCATCAGAGAGATCAACAGAATTGGGGCATCAGCATGGCTTGAAAATTCAACAGGGATATATGGGAAAAAATGTCCAAATTGAAGGTCATCCCTTTGATGCGTTTGTCACAATGCACGTTTTAGAACACGCTCCCGATCCGAATGATTTTCTCCAAGGAGTTTATGAAAATTTAACTGTGGATGGTGTAGGTTTAATTGAGGTTCCCAGTTTTGAGCAAACTTTAGAAAATCAAAGAGTTTATGATTTTATCACAGATCATTTGTCTTATTTTTCTGTAAAAACGCTCCGGTTTGCCCTGGAAAAAAATGGGTTTAATGTTCTGGATATTCAACGGGACTGGGGCGGAGAGCATATTGTCGCGACAGTGCAGAAACAAGAACAAAAAAGCCTGGGTGATTTACGAATGGGCGTTAATTTTCTCATTGGGAAAATGTTAGAGTTTATTAACTCTTACTCATCGAAAGGAAAGCGGGTTGCAATTTGGGGAGCGAGTACCAATGGCGTGACATTATTATCTTTGACGCAGTTTCAAGGTATTGTTTATATAGTTGATTCTTCACCCCATAAACAAAATCGTTTTACTCCAGTTTCTCATTTGCCAATCGTAGAACCCAGTCGGTTAAAAACCGATCCGGTAGATGCGATTATGGTAATGGCAACTCGATTTACTGATGAAATTGTTAACCAAATTAAGACAGACATTGGGTTTAGTGGTACAATTGCTGTTTTGAAGGGAAACAGTTTAGAAGTTGTGCAAACAGGGAAGGAAGTGTCAGGAACTCAGGGCTGAAGCCACTGAGCTTGTAAGAGCAAGTCTCAAACAGGCTATTCTGACCAGTCTCAGCCTTAATTGGCTACGTTATTTAGGTCACGACACCGGAGAATGCGACGCTAGTTTTCCGCTCTGTCGTTTGCAATTAAACAGTTTTAAAGTCACTGAAACAGTGTTGCAAGCTTAAAAAGCCTTTATAACTTTGACGAAGCGAACGTTACCCCGCAAGGGAGGCTCTAACCAGAGCAAATCAAAACCATTATGCGTACAGGATTGCAAAGCTTGAGGTGGTAATTGTCCCACTGAAAGTGCATTACAAAAGTACACCGAGTTAAGCAATCCCAAGGCGGTAATGGATAAAAAGAACACTCGTGGTTAAAACCACTCGTGTCGTTTCCCTCGAGCGGGCTAAAGCCGCTGAGTTTCCCACTTACCGAGTTTTTTTATGAAAGTTTTAGTAATTGGTGCGTCGGGATTGGTGGGTTCTCATATTTTGCAAACCTGCCAGCAACGGGGGTGGAATGTGATGGGAACTTATCATAATTTTGCCCAACCTGGTTTGATTCAGTTGCCAATTACAGATGGGACAAGTGCACAATCCTTGATAACTGAATCTCAACCGGAAGTTGTATTTCTACCCGCGTTTCTCTCAAATGTGGATTATTGTGAACAAAACCCAGAGGAAACTTATCAAATTAATGTGGTTGGTTGTTTGAATGTAGCTCAAGCGACACGGGATGTAGGCGCGAAGTTAGTATTTTATTCATCGGATTATGTGTTTAATGGGGAAAATGGCCCTTATCAAGAAACCGATCAACCCGATCCTATTTGTGTCTATGGGCGACAAAAGTTGGAAATAGAACAGAAGATTTCTGAGTTATTAGAGGATTATGTAATTTGTCGCATTGCCTGGGTTTATGGTCAAGAGGAGCAAGGTAAAAATTTTGTGCTTCGCGTGATTTCTACGTTGACAAATAATCAAACAATTCGTGTTCCTCAAGATCAGATTGGTTCGCCAACTTTGGCGAATGATATTGCGGAAGCGAGTTGTCGTTTGTTGGAAGTTGGAGCACGCGGACTGTTTCATACAACGGGAATTGATTGTATGAATCGCTATCAATTTGCTTTAAAGGTCGCTGAGGTGTTTGGACTTCAGACAGATACTCTTGTACCTGTGATGACATCTGAATTAAACCAAGTTGCACCACGACCTTTAAAGTGTGGGATGAGGTGCGATCTGCTCCACCAAACCCTCAACTGGAATTTACGGGGAGTTGTTGATGGTCTTACTTACCTAAAGGAAACTAATGTTAGGAGCGATTTTCAATGAACTTGTTGATGATTTTAACAAGTTCATCGTAGGCAATTTCCCAATCAAAATCATAATTCTGTAAATTGAAGGCTAACTGTTCAGGTGAAGCCGGTTGATCGGTAATAGAATCTAAGGGGACATAAACAGGTAAGGTGGCATTGTCCCGTGATAACAATTGTTCATCGACCCAAGTGGCATAATGGACACGATTCGCATGAACCACACCCATTTTATTCGCGATCCACAACACAAATGTCGTTGAAGAACCCGGAGATGATAGATATAAATCTATAGCATTTGCCCAAACAATTTTTTCATAAGTCCTAGCTCCGATTAAGTTATAGGTTTTAATTTCTGGGGGGATAAGGGCTAAGATTTCTTTTTGCGTTGCTCGCTCTCTAGCAATCATTGGTTCTGCATGAGGATCTTCTGTTTCCATGCGAGACCAACCATCAAAGACTACTCCCAACGTTGGAAACTCTGAGTGAAGTTTTTTGATAATATTGGCGGTTCCTTCTACTAGGGATACCCAGATTCGACTATGAATGCGAATTCCTACCCACAAAAGCGGAAAATGTTGTTTAGCGTCTTCAACTTCTTGGATAAGAATTGGAGAACATTTTCTTAATGATGCCTTATACATCTTTTCCACCAAGTCTTCTTTGATGAATACATTGGTTGCCATAACTCCCATATAGTTATTTGCTATAATGGTTTTAAACAAACTAGAATTTTCAGAAACCCTTACCACTTTATCAACAATTTCATCAAAAATCTCACCCACATTAAAATAGTCATAGCGTTCAACTATCACATTATCTAATTTCTGTAATATTCGATTTTCATGTAAGTAATGTAGCCCCGTAACTTCATTCCACAAAGTGTGCCCGATGTTGGCATTAAGACCTGATAAAGCAACAATTTTTTTCTTTGTTTTTGATGAAATATACCTTTTGACTTCTTGCCAATAACTAACAGTGTTAGCCTTAAGTCTATTAACGATTGGGTGCGGATTTATATGAGGTGTAATTCTTATCACTAACTCGATTCTGGGAAAATAGAGAGCCATTTTTGCTCCCCAGTAATGACCTACTATTAAGTAAAACACTTCATTTCCAACAAAGCGATAAGATATCATAGGTGGCATTCCACCTACGTCATAAAATGACTGTTCTGAGCGAATAATTTTTCCACTAATGGGACAAACCGCATAAATATAACCTGTTTGAACGATGCTTTTCTGGAATTCATTAGGTGTGTTTAAAAAAGGTTGAGCAACATAGTTAAGTATTTTCGATGTTTGTCGAGCGAGATGTATTGTTTCTCCTTGGCTAAAACTATTAATGTAAATTTCTTCCAGGGCCCAGTTATCTTGACTGATTAAGTTCAAGTTAGCAATCAAAAAATCTTCATCATCTAGTAGTTTTTTGTCTGCATCTGTTAGACTCCAAAGTTCCATCACTTTATATTGGCTATTCTGAGTGAAGTAGGCATGGGCATGGGCATAATTTATTTCTGTAGGATAGTAGGTATCTTCCTCCTCCAGTATCCCCATTTCATTGAAGCCTTTCCAGAGACTTTCATAAATTACTCCTTCATTTGGTGAGGAATTGGGTGCTTTTTGAAAGCAAGCTACTGCGTCATTGAAAAAACCTTCTTCAGCTAATAGCAAACCCAAGCGATGATAATCTGTTAATCTGTCAAACCCTTGGGAGAGCCGGGAATTCTCTAATTGGTATTGAGATAGCACATACTCCGAGTTGAGTTCCCAAGCCCGACGATAAGCCGAGATGGCCTCGTCTATCTGATGCTGTTTGACTAAGGTTTTGGCAAACTGCAACCATACTTCTGCTTGCTTGGGTTGCATCTGAATTAGTTTATGATAAACAGGTAAGTAATTAGGGTTAAGTTCTCTGACATGGTTATAGGTCGCGATCGCGTTGGCTAGATCCGACTGAGTTCTCTGTTCTAAGATAGCTGCTAGACCAAGATATATCCAGTCAGTATCAGGATTGAGTTTAATGGCTTGTTGGTAAGAGCTGATTGCTTCCTCAAATTGACTGAGTTGCGCTAAACTTTTTCCTAACCCTACATAAGTACCAAAATGCTTAGGGTTGAGTTTAATGGCTTGACGAAAAGCGATTATAGCTTCTTCCCATTTTTGTTGCTGACTCAAAGCATCTCCTAAGTGGTGATGACTCCACGAAAAATCCGGGTTCAGTTCTATAGCTTGACGTAGAACCGTCACAGCTTCCTCAAATTGACCCTGTTTGATTAGGGATTCTCCTAAGTAATGATAAGCCCAAAAATCATTGGTGGTTAATTGAACAGCACGACGGAAAGCAATGATCGCCTCTTCTATGTTTCCTCCTTCTAGAAGTTGCTTCCCCTTATTAAATTCTGTTACCGTTTTTTCTGTATTCATATTTCTTTTGTTGCTTAATTTGATTGTTCAGTAAGTTGCCAATGTTCTCTTGAGTTCTTCCTTTTTAGTCTTTTGGGCTGAGAACAGATTATCACCTTTGTGGACTCAAGTCTTTTAAGAGTTTAATCACCTCATTGTAAATCCCGATCCAATCACATTCATAGCTACGAGTGAAGGGATTAGGATCAACTTCATCAGTGATGTACTCTCTGGAAACAAATGCTGGAACAATTGCTTTTTCTGCTGTTTTCGATGAGTATGTCACTTTAACACCCTCATTGTAAAACTCTTTATTTCCGTAAGTTACTCCCATTTTGTGACCGATCCATACAACAAAAGTTAAGGAAGTCGCCAAGGGAGTAATATACAAATCTATCGCTTTACTCCATACTACGGTTTCATAAGTTGAACTCCCAATAACACTATAAGTCTCTATGTTAGGTGGTATCAACTTCTGGATTTGTTGCATCATTGAGATCTCGGATTCAATAATAGATTCCGCTTCGGAGTCTTCTCCTCTTTCGATCCGACACCATCCATCAAATACGACGGCTAAGTTAGGATAATCTGAAGACAAATTCGTTATAATATTTGCAATTCCTTTTACCTGAGATAACCAGGATCTTTTAGACCTAATTGTTACCAAAAGTAAAGGAAAATGCTGTTTAGCTTCTTTCAATTTTTTCAAACAATTAGCCGATGATTTTGCTAGAGATGCTTCATAAATTATGTCAGCAAGACTTTTATTTACAAAGAAGTCAATTAACCGCACAGCTAAATAATTATGATCTAAAATATATTTGAAAATATCCCAGTAATCATCGATTCTGATAAGTTTATCAGGGTCTATCTTCGGGAAAAGATGACAGATATCAAAAAATTCATAAGGAGCAATGATAAACTTATCTACTTTCTCTAAAAGCCCATTTTCCGAAAAATGGTGTAGTCCTTCGAGGTCATTCATAATATAATGACCTAAATTTTTACTTCCTTGAAGAGCGACGACTTCTTTTTTGTCACTTCCTAGATAAGATTTGACTTTTTGCCAACAACTCACTAAATGGGTTTTCAATAAATTCACTCTTGATACAAAACCATCTAAATGAGGGTAAGAATATAATTGTACGATCAACTCTCGATTAGGAAAGTAGAGACAACAGCGACTTCCAAACCAATCTCCAATCAATAAGTAAAATACTTCTGTGCCTATAAACCGATAAAAAATCCATACAAACTCAACTACAAATGATTGATTTGATCTCAGAATTTTTCCGCTGAAAGGACAGATACAATAAACATATCCGGTTTCAACTATACTAGACTGTAAGTTCATACCCTGCTTCCATTCCAGTAAATGGGGGTCTAAGTGCCTCGGAACTTTTTGGGTCAGTCTTTTTTGTCCATCGGTTTGAAAATTGTTAATATATAGTTCTTCTAGTACTATTTTATCTTGTCTAATTAACTCCAGATTTGCTAAGGATAACCCTTCTTTTTCCAGATTTACTTTTTCTGTGTCACTTAGGGTTGCTAATGAAATAACTTTGAACTGGCTAGTCTGGCTAAAGTGGCTATATACGGAATTGGGATCGATATTTGTTGGATAGTTAAAAATGTTTTCATCAAAAGGGGTGAGATGATTTAATCCTTTCCAGATTTTGTCGTAAGTTTTTCCTTGACTCGGCTGAACCTGTGGTACTTCTTGGAGACAGTCAACGGCTTCATTAATGCGACCTTGTTTGGCTAAAATAATGCCTAATTGATGGTAAATACTGGTAGCTTCATTGATGTTTCCCTTTTGGCTTAGAGATTCTCCCAAATGATAGTAGGTATCATAATGATTCGGGTTAATTTCTATGACTCTACGATAACAACTAATCGCGTCATCCCATTTTTCTTGTTTGACGAGAAGTTCCCCTAACCCCTGGTAATACTCCTCACAGGGTGATAATTCCACGAGGCGACGATAGAGCACGATCGCGTCCTCTATCTGTTCCCGTCTCACTAAAGCCTGGGCTAACTGTAACAAAACTTCTTGGTTGTCCGGTTCTAACTCGTTCTGTTTGTAGTATTCTAAAAGGTTATCGGGATTATCCTCGATTCGGTGTCTATAACCTTTGAGGACTTCTTCTCGGTCTTCGGTAGGATCTAAAGTTGAGGCTTTCTGCTTTTCCTGTTCGATGAGTTGAATCGCTTGACGGTAAGCAACGATCGCGTCTTCTAGTTGTCCCAATTTGGCGAAACTCTCTCCTAAGCCGTAGTACGCGGTCTTATTATGGGGATCATTTTCGATCACACGACGATAAACCCCTATCGCGCCCTCTAAGTTCCCTTCAGTGAAGAGTTGTTGAGCTTGGTTAAGTTCCATTACAACTGTTTTTGGGTTCATTGGGGAAATTCCTTCTACGGGTCTTGCTTAAGCGCGATCGCTAGGGTAGTATATCACAAGATCACTGCCATAGCAAGAGATTTTATCTTTTATCTTTCTGTGGTATTGGCTCAGATCCGGAGTATTGTAGTTGGGTTGTAGTCAATTTATAATATACCTTAATCTCAGGAATTTCTTATGCGTTCAGGATCAAATTCAGTCGATAGTGGAATTATAGATAAACTCAAACATCAGCTAGAGGAAAATCAAGTTTCATCCCCTCAAATTGAAGGTGCAATGGTTCTCCTGAATCAATTGGGCGGGTTATTTTTAGGAGAAACGAAACCTGATACCCCAATGGTTTGTAAGATGTTGGGCAATATCTTTCAGATTTTAGGCTCTCAGGATGCGGCTCAACATTGGTATATTAAAGCCTTAGAAATTCAACCAGATTTTGCTCCCGCTTTAGCAAATTTGGGTACAATTTATGCCATGCAGCAACAGTGGGAAAAAGCGATCGCGTCCTATCAAAAAGCGATCGCGATTCAGCCCTGTGCGGGATTTTATCGCAATCTCGCGAAAGTCTTTGCCCAACTAAATAATCAAGCCGAAGCCTGTGAGTGTTGGTATGTCGCGTTCATGTTAGAACCTAATACGGGAACAGTAGAAGATTATCTGACTTTAGGCAATACGTTATTACAAGTCCAAAAAACCCAACAAGCCATGATTTGTTTCCGTCGGGCGGTTTATTTAAAGCCTGATGGTGCAGAAGCTTATGGAAAAATCGGTGATATTCTTCTCTCTCAAGGACAACGGGATGAGGCGATACGGTATTACCGAAAAACCCTAGAAATTCAACCCAATTTGTCAGAGGTACGTCAAAAATTAGGGGGACTTCTGGGACAAACGGGAGAAGTGCAGGGCATGATCGCGCCTAATCAACAAGTAGAATTGAGCCGGGAAAAGCGATTTTGGAATCAATATAATTTAGCCAAGAGTTTATTAGAACAGGAAAAATGGCTCGACGCGGTTGAGGCTTATCAGAACGCGATCGCGCTCAACCCGGATTTGGCTTGGTCTTACTATAGTTTAGGCGATGCCCTGTTAAAGTTAGAACGGTGGGAAGAAGCCGCGGCTGCCTATCGTAAATCCAGTGAATTAAACCCAGACTTTTTTGGCTCTTATCATAACTTAGGGGATGCCCTATTCAAGTTAGAAAAGTGGGAAGAGGCCGCGGCGGTTTATCGTAAGTCCAGTGAATTAAACCCGGAGTTTTTCTGGTCTTATTATAATTTAGGTCAGAGCTTGGAGAAGTTAGAACAATGGGAAGACGCGGTGTGTGCCTATCGTAAGGCTTGTGACTTGAATGGGGAGTTTTCTTCGGCTTATAGTCGTTTAGGCGATTGTTTCATCCCTTTGCAACGTTGGGAGGAAGCTGTTGAGGTTTATCAACAGGCGATAACCCTTGACCCTAAGTTCTATTGGTCTTATTATCACTTAGGGGAAGCACTGATCCACTTAGAACGGTGGGAAGACGCGATCGTGCCTTTGCAGGAAGCTATGCAGCTTGACAAAGATAACTCTCAGTGCTATTACTATTTAGTCAAGAGCTTATTAAAAGCAGGACAGAAGGAACTGTTGATAGTTTGTTACCGTCCTGAGTTGGAGTTAGAGTTTGAGGACGCTCAAATGTATTACGATTTAGGGGAAGTCTTGGCGAAAGCCGGTCAGCTTGAGGAGGCAATTTCTTGTTATCGTCGGGCTTTGATTTTGGCTTAAACAGAGGTGGTTTCCGCGACAGGGCGCGATCAATGAGATGGGATTGAGTCTAAGTAGATAATTTTTTGACGTAAAAATTATCACCGAGAAACAATACCCAACTCCTAATGATTGGTATCAAAGATAATCGAAAGGAGTTAAAAAAATATCGAGGCCAATGGCTCGCTTATACTAACAAAGGGGTGATTAGTCCTGATCGCGATTATCGCAAGATGAAGGAGGGGATTCCCCTTTCCAAAGTCTTTGACAGTAAGCAAAAAAGGATTTTTTAATAATTCCTAAAAACTCAGCAGAAAATATCGGCTAAAAGCTTGACTGCATAAGGCGTAGAGAATATTAAAAAATTTAGTTAGAATGAAACAGCCCTGAGTTTCTGAAGTGTATTTCCTGGGACTGCCAACTGCTGCAGGATAACAGGTATTAGACCTCTTGCGAAACTAGCTGAAACGCTCATTATTCCGTGCATTATGAATCAGGGTTTGAATGAATTTCGCTCATAGGTCTATTTTACTTTTTGGCAAGTCCCTAACGAATTATAGTGATTCTTAATCAGAATGAAACAAGTAGGTTGGGTTGAACGAAGTGAAACCCAACTTCTATGACCCAATGGAAAGTTCCAACTTTAATTGCAATCACTATAAATACTCAGTTAAGAAGAAATTTATTGATTTTTCCAAGGTTCAAATATAGTATCATCCTCAAATAATTCTTGAGGATCTATTGCTGCATTCGGCTTGGCTAATATGCCTTGATCTTTGTATTCTGTTTGTTGATCTAGGCAATAAGCAGCCAATTCGCTGCATATCCACTTGTGATCACTTTCATGAGCTTGAGTAAGAAGTTCCTCAAGCTTTCCTTTGGTTCTTCGATTGATGCTCCATCCTACACAACTGTGAACTACTAGCAAGTCAAGAATTAACGAAAGGTCATACTTAAAGCCGATTTGACTATTAGCTACTCGGACAATCTTTTGCGCGATATCATTTGTTAATCCTCTCTGCTTTCTGAAGAAAGTTAGACAATACTTATCATTAAAATAATCTCGCAAATCCCTTTTCGCAACTCCGGTTTGAATATGAGCTTCAACACATTCATTTTCCCCAGTGACAATAAATGTATGAGAAGTCTTGATGTCACTCATTTGATGCCAATGAGTAAAATAAGCTATGCCTTTAGATATAATGTTTTTTGGAGAGTAGGTAAATCCAATAGAGCCTAATTCGTAGTTGCCATCAGCTCCAAATTTGGGGCGGATAGTTTTAATTTTGATTGTCATAATTGCCTCCATTTTTTTGAGAAAATTTAATAATCTCTGACATTTTGGCAGTGGTTCAAGAGTAGTGCGATATGAGGTTAAGACTTACGCTCGCTTGACCCCAAAAACCAGGTTTCTTGTTCTTGCCCTCAAGCCGAAATGTCGGGATTATGTTAACAAACCGTCTTTGTGTGTAACTCCTGTAAGTGTTAGACCTCTGGAGAAACTACCTGAAACGCTCATAATTCCGCTTATAAGAATCAGGGTTTGAATGAATGAAAGCCAGAGGTCTATTCGTTCCTGAAAGCTTTAGTCCTCTACCCAAACTTTCAAGGTATAAGTCAACTTAGAATAGGCATCTAGCCAACAATGAACAGCAATATCTGGCAATTCTGTATCTGTAGGATAACAGTCGCCTCGTCCCACATCACCTCCCAGATTTTTGTTAAATTCGATCCGTGTGATCTTGTTCCCCGTACAGGGGTATCTGTCATCCCAGCGCTTGCCGAAGAATTTGGTCTCACGAGTGGTTGTCACATCTACTGCAAGTCTTTCTGCCATTTTTGCCTCCTGGCTTGATTGATAAGCCATATAACTAAATATCGATTGGCATTAGCGATACAAATACATATTCTCGTTTCATTGAGCTATTCCGGATTCCGAGTAAATAAATTAAACTCGGGGGTTTTTGGTTGTAAAGCAGCAAACCGTGACAGGCACCAAATAGGACACAATGTAAAGTTTTGTTACCTCATGCCCTGTTTGCCCCGGTTCTGAGCGGTGGGGAGGGACAGCGCGGTAATTGAGGACTTGTGACTTGAATGGGGAGTTTTCTGAGGCTTATAGTAGTATTTAATCCATTGGCAAGGGTTTTACCAGTTGCCATTCTTCGTCAGTAAGGTCTGTTAGGTAAGGTCTTCGGGTCATGCTTTTCGTGGGATTTCCTGATTCCCTTTTAGTTTTATCCCATTACCTTGAGTTGATTTCGCTTTTAATCTTCATATTTCTTTACAAACACTCTCTAATTAATTTTGTTTAACTACTTGTCCGGCTCATGCCGTTGGGTGTTGGTATTTTGATGGTGAATGGGCTGGCTTTGGTGACAAAGTTTGCGCCGGCCTCTTAAGACAATTCACCTGACTCAAGAGCAGGCGGAGACTTTGCGGTAGGTGACTAGCACCGAGGGCAAACTTGCTCATAATTTGATGAAGTGGAATTTAGATAGTCTTGCAAATGAGGAGATGTAAATGTACGGTATTGACACTTATTTTCGCGTAACTAAGCCTAGGGATATTCAAGATGGGACTGAAGTTTTAGGAACGAAACCTCTATTTTGGGGTCGTTATTTCAGTGGAATTGGCTATGGGGGAAATGGTGAATATCGGCATCAGTTTGAAAATTCTATGTTGAACTTGGAGGGGATTCGAGTTTTGCCTATTGGTCGATATACTACTCAAGTAGGGCTTGGTGAGACAGAAGGGCTACGGGATGGTACTGATCAAGCACAGGATGTCCTTCTCAGCTTCGGCGAAGACTATCTTAGTTCAAGAAATAATGAATACTATATATTTCTAGACGTAGAACCTGAGACTCCACTTTCGAGAGACTACTACTTGGGTTGGTCAAAAGCAGTGAGTAGCTTTAGTCGTCGGGTAAAGCTTCTTCCTTGTGTCTATCTAAATGCAGGTGATTCTAGGACTTCAAGAGCATTGAACTTAGCTACCCGTGATGGGGCTGAGTGTTATGGGTTATGGATTGCTAACTACGGAAATCGTTTTAGAAAACTCAGTTCGCCAAAACTTGACTTTGATTTAGAATCTGCTTCCCCAGCAACACCTGTACCTGATGTACAAGTAATACTCTGGCAGTATGCAGGTGAGATAGATGGGGATTTTGATCTAAACGTTTCCAATCCTCAAATTGGAGATGATGATATACTCAATCGTCTTATACTGCCACCAGGGTAAACGCATCTTATTTTTGAAAAGCGGCGTTGCACACTTGTGGGATGAAACCCACCGCTCAAGTCCCTCCCCGTTGACGAGTCGGGGGAGTTTAAAGCGGTTTTCCGGTGCTTGAAAAAGTTTCATCATTTTTATAGTGTGCAACGCCTGATCGCATATTTGAAAGCGAATTTATTGAGCCTGTTAGGTTCTACCGAACTTAGTATGTAACAAATCGCCAAAAAGCTTATAGAGCAAGAGTTTTCCGAAAAGTTTATAAAAATCGAACTATCGGAAAATCAAAGCTTTGCCAAATCAGGCTTTTGGCGGTTTCGAGTGTAGACAAAGCATAGCAAGTTCGGTAGAGCCGCCTGTTAGGTTTTATCCTGTCAGAGCGAGAATGGGCTAATCTCATTCTTCAGAAGGGAGAAAATAGAGCCGTCTCGTACTCGCTTGATCTTAAAGCCCAGCCCCAAGCTCCTAGGCCTAAGATAGATTAGGCCAATTATTCCGAAAAATTGGTGCAGCACGATCGCGCTTTGTGGTATGGTTTTTCAGATGACGTCATATTCGCCAAATTGGAGGAGCCATTTTTTGAGATGAATACAGAGAAATTAGAAAAGATTAAAGCGGATTTGGCGCGCTCGCGCTCTTGGTTAGAACAAATTAGAATAACTCTTTACAACAAAAAAGCCGTCATTTCTATGTCAAGATTAGGAAAAAAGGGAAAATTTGGGAATCAAATTTTTCAATATTCTTTTTTGAAACTTTATGCGAAAGAACACGATTTACGCCTAGAAATCCCCAGTTGGATCGGTAAATATTTATTTGGTCACGACGATCCACCTATTTCTCAAAATTTCCCTGTTATCGAAGAACAACCTCAACCTTATGAAAACTCAGAATCACTTATACTGACAGCGAAAGAACCTTTGAAAAATGTAGATTTTTTAGGTTGGTTCCAGTTTCATACCAGCTACCACAGACAGCATAAAAAATACTTGCTTTCTCTATTTCAACCAGTTCCAGAAATTGCTGCCAACATGAAGGGAGCTATAGATTACCTCAAGATGCGAGGTAAAACGATAGTTTGTTTGCATTTACGACGCGGCGATTATCATCTGCTTGCTCCTCATCAATCTTTTTTTACTATTGCTCCCAATCAATGGTATATCGAATGGCTAGAATATATTTGGGCTAGCTTAGATCACCCTGTTCTTTATATTGCTAGTGATGATATAGAAAATGTCATTAATGATTTTATTCACTATCATCCTCTGACGATCAAAGACCTAAACACAGAGCTACCAGAAGCACCTTTTTACCCTGATTTTTTTATATTAACTCAATGCGATATTTTAGCAATTTCCAACAGTACATTTTCTTTTAGTGCTGCTCTGCTTAATCAACGAGCAAAACATTTTTTTAGACCTGACTTTATCCATGAAAAACTTGTATCTTTCGACCCTTGGGATAGTAAACCGCTTTTGTGGTTTTCAGGACAGCAAACCGGAGAAGAAGTTAAGCAGGATTCGGTTGATAGTCCAGTTCTTTTAAAGAGTGAAATACCAGGGATGTTCTCCCCATTTTATGGGGAAATCAAAAGTTTAAGAGTAGTTGCTTTGATGACGGTGAGAAATGAAGAATTATATTTAGAACGCTGTTTAGAACATCTGTATCAGCAGGGTATAGAAACCTGTTTGATTGACAATGGGTCAACAGATCGTACTTTAGAAATTGCACATAACTTTCTTAATAGAGGCGTTTGCCGAATAGAAATTTTACCTTTTAATGGAATATTTGAGTTAACTAAAATACTGAAAAATGAAGAAAGATTAGCGACGGAAATAGAGGCTGATTGGTTTATTCACCATGATGCCGACGAAATTCGTCAAGCACCTTTACCTTATCAAACTTTACTAGAAGGAATAGGAGACGCAGATCGTCAAGGTTATAATGCCATTAATTTTGATGAATTTGTATTTTTGCCTACTAGCCACGATTCAGATTTTACCAGAAAAGACTACGAAAAAAAAATGATCTACTACTACTTCTTTGAACCCAATCCATTTCATCCTTTAAATGCTTGGAAAAAGATGCCTAATATTAACTTATCTAATAATGCAGGTCATCGAGTTGAGTTTACTGAACGGAACATTTTTCCAGTCTCTTTTATTTTGCGCCACTATATAGTTTTGAGTCGCTCTCATGCTATAGCAAAATATGGTAATAGAAATCATGCAATAGCTGAATTAAAAAAAGGCTGGATGATAGAAAGAGAACTGTTTTCACCAGACAAATTAAACTTTCCGGAACTAAATAGACTGAAAAAACTGGAGGAAGGGGGTATCGGACATTGGGATCGTTCAGATCCCTGGCGCAAACATGAGTTTTTTGGTCACAGCCAAGCAGACATAGAGGAATTCCTATCGAATTTGCCTAATCATGGCCAATAAAATTTGGGTTAAGGATGAAAAACGTCTTGAACCCAATTGCCCCAACGTCTGTGGCAGTGGACAAAAAAAACGACTACTCAACTATTAATGTTAAAAATTAGGGTTCTACCGAACTTAGTATGTAAGAAATCGCCAAAAAGCATAACCAGTAAGAGTTTACCGAAAAGTTTATCACTCATAGAACTATCAGAAAATCAAACCTTTGCCAAATCTCGCGTTTGGCTGTTTCGACTGTAGACCGAGCATAGCAAGTTCGGTAGAGCCAAAATTATGAAATCTTGGTACGCTCATCGACTTTATGGTATATACTGAGAACGATTAGCCCATTGCCTTCCTCAGATTCTGTTGCATATTGGCGGGATGAATTGACGGCTAGAACCATCGAAACCTCGTTCCACCTGGGACAAAATTCTCCCGAAATTGAGCAACGCCAAATTCTGTAGTAAACTTTAAAACATATATTTTCCAGACAGTTCACTAAAATGCTAAATCCAAGTCAATCAAATGTACTAATTATTGCTAGTATGCACCGTTCGGGTAGTTCCTTAACCGCGGCTATTTTGCAGAGCGTGGGTGTCCATATTGGTCGTGAGTTATTATCGCCCAATGTAGGAAATATTAAGGGACATTATGAAAATCTTGATTTTTATCATTTTCACATGGCAGTTTTGGAGTCTCAAGGAATTAATGCTGCGGGTTGGACATTGCAAGAAAAAATAGATTTAGAGGATAGATTTACGGAAAGAGCTAAAGAAATTATTAAAAAAAATAATTTGAGTCAAATTTGGGGATGGAAAGAACCACGCACAACTTTATTTTTAGATTTTTGGGCTGAATTATTACCAGAAGCTAAGTTTATTTTTATCTATCGTTATCCTTGGGAAGTAATAGATTCTCTCTACAGACGTGGAGACCCCATCTTTCAATCTCAGCCAGATATGGCAATTAAAATATGGTTGCATTACAATCGAAAGATATTGAATTGCTATCATCGATTTCCTGAACGATGCCATTTAGCCAGCCTGGATAATATTATCAGTGCAACCGATAAGTACATTGAGTCAATTAGTCAAAAGTTACAGATTAATTTGATTTATCGTGGTTCAAATATGTATGAACCACTCTTATTGCAAAAACTGAGTTTGGATAGTTATCGACCTAGTTTAGTTGCCCATTATTTTCCTGAAGCGATACAGATGTATCAGGAGTTGGAAGCTAGAGCGTGGCAACCGCAAGGTGAGCCTGATTTTTCATGGTTGGAAAAGATTAATGCTAATCCTTATAAAATTTGGGCTTTTCAGGACTGGGTAAGCGTGAGAAATCTGGAGCGGCAAAATCATGTCAGTGAAAATAATGTCGATGCTGCGGAGTTAGTCAATTTACAAACACAATTTCAGCAACTTCAGACAGAGTTACAACAAGCTAAATTAGAATTAGAACAGTGTCAGCATGAAAAAAATGCAATTTTTTCGACACTAGAACAATCCCAATCTCAACTGCATCAAACTGAGGGTTTGTTAGAACAATCCCAATCTCAATTGCATCAAACTGAGGGTTTATTAGAACAATCCCAGTCTCAGTTGCATCAAACTCAATCTGAGTTACAAGAGTGTAAAAATGTCGATGCTGCGGAGTTAGTCAATTTACAAACACAATTTCAGCAACTTCAGACAGAGTTACAACAAGCTAAATTAGAATTAGAACAGTGTCAGCATGAAAAAAATGCAATTTTTTCGACACTAGAACAATCCCAATCTCAACTGCATCAAACTGAGGGTTTGTTAGAACAATCCCAATCTCAATTGCATCAAACTCAATCTGAGTTACAAGAGTGTAAAGAGGAGTTAAGTGAATCTCAGACTATAGCTGAACAGTTTCAGGAACAACTGCACCAAACTCATGCAGTATTAGAACAGTCTCAAAGTAAACTGCACGAGACTCAAACAGAATTGGCACAAACTAAGTCGCAACTTTATCAATCTCGGTGGGAAGAAGAAAGAATACGCTTTCAATTTAACCAGACTCAGACTGAGTTAGCTAATAGCAAATCTGAACTCCATCAGACTAAAGCAGAATTGGACGAGACTCAAACAGAATTTCAGCAGTCTCAGTTGCAATTGGACGAAAGTCAGAGCCTCTTCAGAGAGTCTCAGTTGCAATTGGACGAAAGTCAGAGCCTCTTCAGAGAGTCTCAGTTGCAATTGGACGAAAGTCAGAGCCTCTTCAGAGAGTCTCAATCACAACTTTATCAAAATAAAAATGAGTTAAAGCGATTTTACAATCAATTATACCATCTTCAAGGGGAATTGGAACAGTCCCAGTCTCAACTGCATCAAACTCAAGGGGAATTGGAACAGTCCCAGTCTCAACTGCATCAAACTCAAGGGGAATTGGAACAGTCCCAGTTTCAACTGCATCAAACTCAAGGGGAATTGGAACAGTCCCAGTTTCAACTGCATCAAACTCAAGGGGAATTGGAACAGTCCCAGTTTCAACTGCATCAAACTCAAGGGGAATTGGAACAATTAAAATCTCAATTCTCTCAGAATCAGGTAGAATTAGTCAGGACTCAGTTAAAACATCAGTATGTAACCACTGAACCGCAGTCAACAACTGAAACTGAGTATAAGTTACTGGTATGGGATGCGTGGTATGCTTATCATACTGGCGGTATCACCGAGATGCAGGACATCCTAAAGCAATCCTTGAAATGTTCGCCTTTCTCACCTACCAATACAGTTAGTAACTGGTTGGAGAGCTTTACTAAATTCTCAGGAGACAAAGGCCAAAACTTAAACACTCTTGCTCTGACTAACTTAGCCGAGTGGAAACAGTTAATGCGTTTGGTGTTAACTATTAAGCCTGTAGCAGTCAAGTCTTAAAAAAACTTTCATAATCAAGCAAAAGCAGAAGAGTAGAAAATGACTAACTTATCATTGCCCTCATCCGTAGAATTAATCTCAGTCCATGACTGAACACACTTTGATTCAAATTCAGGAAGTTGTAAAAATCAATCCAAACGATCCAGAATTGTTATGGGGGTTTAATATCGACACTCCATACACAGATAGGAATTAGAAGCCTCTGTTTTTTTTAATAACTCAGGATTCCATAGAAAAATGAAAGGATAAACACCATTTTGAAAATCCCAAAAAGAATATGAGCAAAAAGTACAAGTTAAGTGTATGTGCCATTATGAAGAATGAAGCTCCCTATCTAATAGAGTGGTTGGAGTTTCACAAGCTCGTAGGTGTAGAAAAATTTTATTTGTACGATAATGGCAGCACGGACAATACCTTCGACATAGTTGATTACTACGTTCAGTCAGGCGATGTGGTCTTTCATAATTGGCCCACCGTACCTGGACAAATGTCTGCCTACGATCATTGCCTTCAAACATACAGAGCAGCATCAGAATGGATGGCCTTTATAGATTTGGATGAGTTTTTGTTTCCTAGCGAAAAAAAGGATTTAAGAGATATATTAGATGAATTCGTTGAATTCCCCGGAGTAGGAGTTAATTGGTTATGTTTTGGCTCTTCAGGTCATAAAACCAGACCAGAGGGTTTACAGATAGCAAATTTTACTAGGCGTGCTGAAGATGAATTTGGTCCGAATAAGTTGGTAAAGTCTATTATACGACCTGAACAAGCTATTCGACCAGCGAGTCCCCATAGCTTTTTATGTACGAATAATAGCCTTGCCGTCACAGAGAATAAGGAACCAGTCATTGATGTATCAGAAAGACACTCTGTTAAAAAGCTTCGGAGCAATCATTACGTCACAAGATCAGAAGAAGAAGGCCAACAAAAAATCATGCGTGCCAGAGCTGATACAAACCAATTTAGAGACACCTCTTTTTTGGAAGCTCATAACCGTAACGAAATTGAAGACTTAACAATTCAACGTTTTGTTCCGCAACTATTGAAGAGAGTCCAAGTGAAGCAATCTCAATTAAGACTCCATCAAATTAAGATAAAATTAGAACAGTCTTACTCAAGAATGGACAAAATCATAACAGAACTCGATCATTTACGATCTCAAAGGCAGCATATTCAACAGAACTTGTCAGAAAAATTACCCTGTCAATCGGATGATCAGACTCAAACATTGATATGTAAGGAGAGTGAACAACCTGTCTTAGAGGAGGTATGGGATCAACTCTCGCTTGAGCATTCTGTAAAAACAGACAACCTGATTAAAGAAAATATATTAAGATTCCCTAGCAGGTTCATCAGGTTCATAAATCAAGTGCCGAACCTCGAACTCACGACAATAGCAAATCCCAACCTAGAAGTGAGCATTGTCATTCCTGTATTTAATAAAATAGAATATACTCGTCACTGTCTGGCTAGTCTGTTCCACTACGCTCACAAAGACATTAACTTTGAAGTGATCGTTGTGAATAATGCCTCATCCGATGGCACGGCTGAATACATACGAGAAACCTACCCAGAGATCAATTTAGTATCTAATCCTCACAATTTAGGATTTGCCAAAGCCTGTAACCAAGGCGCTCTATTGAGCCGTGCCCCTTATATATTGTTTCTAAATAACGATACTTACTTCTTTGATGACACATGGCTCAAAGAAATGCTTTCAGACATTCAAAACAAACCTGATGTAGGAATTGTCGGGAACAGACAATTATTTCCCCACGATCACACTATTCACCATGCAGGAATAGTCTTTAAAGAAGACAAGCTTCCTGTACATATTTTCCCTTTTTTACCGAAGGATTACCCTAAAGCTTTGATAAGCAGATATATACCAGCAGTCACAGGTGCTTGTGTCTTGGTTAAAAGGAGCTTATTCTATGATATCGGTATGTTTGATGAAAACTATGTCAACGGGTATGAAGATGTTGATCTTTGCTTAAAAGCTAGTTTATTCAATCAAAAAACCTGGTATTCGGCCTCAAGCTGCATCTATCACTTTGGATTTATCTCTGAAGGGCGAACGGCTAAAGATCACTTAAATGTTCGTTATTTTACAGAAAAATGGTCTGACAGAATATCCCCTAATGAGTCTTTATACTCATAGTTTGTTTGTAAATTTACCTCTACTCTTGATAACATGAACACAAAAATTCATTTTAACATCGACTTTGCTAACTTCAACTCTTTTTCTGAAGTAGCTTTAGGATTGGCGAAGGCACTAGAAGAATTGGGAATTCCAATTTCAGTAGAGCCCTCTGGAGTTGGTAATCACTATTCTGAAGCCGAGAAAAAGTTAATTGCAGAATGGATGCAACGAGATAAGGCAGAATTTTGTCAGATCAAATGGTCTCATTACTGGCAGGATTGTTTTTCTAGGCAAATCAATGGTACTGTCAATTTAGAACTCTTTGCTATTAATTATGAGTTTACTGAAAATCATTACGATCAATTTGATTACTGGATTAAGGATGCAGTTGCATCTCCCACTCATAAACTAGCTATTAGTAGTTATTGTCGGAGCGTTTTAATTAAAGCTGGTTGCTCTCCTTATAATGTTTCAGTTGTCCCCCTCGGATTTAATACCAAGCTTGCAGAAATAAATAACTCAGGGAGATTTAAGCGGGCTCCAGGTGAAATAGTTTCAATCTTGACTCTTGCTAACTCTGCCGATTTGTATAGGTATGGGACTGACATTTTATTGGCAGCTTTTTGTGAGGAGTTCTATGGAAATAAATCAGTAGAATTAGTTATAAAAGACTACAACGCTTGCAATGATTTAATGGAGCAATGGCTCCGCCAGCATCGTGAGCGCTTAGGTAATCTAATCCCCAATATACGCATCATCAAACACTTTTTGAGCAAGGAGGAATTAGCTCAAGTTTATTTATCAGCAGATGCTTTTATTGCTCCTTTTCGAGGGGAAGGATTTGCCATCAAAGTTTTAGATGCTTTTGCGGCTCAGTTACCTGTTGCTGTACCATTGTACAGTGGCCCAACAGAGTATGCTAATCTGTCCAATTGTTACCCAATAGACTATGATTTAGTGCCTTTATCCAACTGCTATGATAAGGAAGCTCTGGAAATAGGCAATGCTCCTCATTGGGCTGAACCAAAACTTCAAAGTGTGAAAAAACAGTTGCGTAATTTGGTAGAAAGCCCTCTACGTCAAGAAGTTGCCTACCTAGGGAGGGAAACGGCTCTTAAGTTTTCTTGGACTGATGCGGCTAAAAAGTTACTATCTGTTATTGAGCAAGTTCAACAGCAGCAAGGTTTGACTTTGGAACTTCACCAACCATCCCATAGTTCGATTCCAATCATAATGAACGGTGGTACAAAACTGAGTGTCATCATGCCTACTTATAACCGTGCTGACATTTTACAGAAAACTCTGGTGGCCTATCAATCTCAAATTGGCGTTGATTTGAATACCATTGAATTTGTGATTGTGGATGACGGCTCTCAGGACAATACTGGTGAAGTAGTTAATGCCTTCAGGGGGTCTAACTTAAACATCAGTTATCACCACCAAGAGAATGCTGGACCAGGTGCCGCAAGGAATTTAGGAATTTCCCAAGCTTCGGGCAAAATTATTTTGATTGTTGGAGATGACATGGTTCCTAACTCAATTTTTCTCAAGGAACATATAGAATTTCATCAGAGATACCCAGATAAGACTGAAGCCATGTTAGGATTTATCGATTGGCATCCAGAATTAGAGATTAACTTCTTGATGGAGTATATCACCTCCGTAGAAGGACAACAATTTGGCTATTTTGCTATCCCTGATAAACATCAAGTTCCTTCTGACTTTTTCTACTCATCAAATATCTCACTCAAATCTCAGTTTCTAGCCCAACTAGATCACATTTTTGACACTAAATTCATCTATGCTGCTTTTGAAGATATAGATCTAGCATACCGCCTTTCTCAACTAGGTATGAGGTTAAGGTACAATCCATCTGCCACTGCTTACCATCATCATCAGATGAATCTCAGAACATTCTTCCAAAGACAATACAAAGTAGGTCAGATGTGTAAAGTGCTACGGGATAAGCACGGAGATCCCACACAATCGCAAGACATGGACCTATCATCACTATCCCAGATTGATAAGATAGGCATTGAAACTGCTTTTCAAATTTCTGAGCGGTTAGAAACAGTCTACTTATCTTTACGCCACTCTCGCTCTAATCAAAAGATAATGGTTAACCTCACCGACTATCTGAAGATCCTCTACCAGAATATTTTAGATTACGCCTTTAAGAGCGGCTATGCCTGTCAACTATCATCCTTAGAAATGGCTGAGATTATGAGTGAAGATCCCAGAAACAGACAAGTGCCACCTGAGATTGTTGCAAGTTATACTCTTTCAAAACTGGAATATACCGAGCCTTTTACCTACGCAGTCAATCAGATTTACAGCAGAAATCCCTCCTAAAAGGTATTTGAGTGTTTACCTTAGACCACTAAATTCTCAGACTATAATCCTCACGAGTCCTGGTTAGATTTGGATTGTAACAGGGGTCGTTCTCGATCATATCTTTCCACCTTTGCCCGATTATTTCTAGTTCCTGAACTTCCTGCTGATGTAGGCGCTGTTTTTCGGGGGTAGCGTCTAAGCCGCGACTTTTGGACTCATAATGATACAGGACAGCATGAGGCAAAGAAACATTATGATAGCCATGTTGTACCATCTTTAAGCACAAATCTATGTCATTAAATGCCACTGCTAGTTGTTCATCAAATCCGCCAACCTCTTCAAACACCTCTCGCCGGCACATTAAACAGGCACCTGTAACTGCCGAGTAGTTATTCACGGATAAAATTTGACCATAGTATCCTGTCTCTGTATTACTAAAGTGCTTATGACTATGAGATGCTAAACCCCCAATACCCATTATAACACCTGCGTGCTGAATCGTATTATCTGGATACAGCAACAACGCCCCTACAGCACCAACTGTCGATCTTTGGGCTTGTTCAACCATTGCCTCGATCCAATCAGGCGTTATGACTTCGATATCATTATTCAAGAAAAGAAAATAGTCACCCTCCGATTGAGTTACAGCATAGTTATTAATTCGAGAATAATTAAAGGGAATATCTAATTCATAACATTCAAATCTTTTTGGTTCTCGGCGTTTCCAACTCGCGATAACTGTTGCGGTATCTGGTTCGTCACTGCCATTGTCGATAACGATAACCTGATAATTGGGATAGGTACTCTTTTGAAAAATGGATTTAAGACACTTATCAAGGATATCACCTAGATTTCTAGTTGGAATAATAATGCTGACAAGCTTATATTCCTTAATTTGGTAGCGAATGGTGTATATACCCGGAAATTCCTGATTACTTATGATCCTACCGTTCTCGCCTCGGCGACAAAGTGCATCTAACAAGGCTTTTTTCCCTGCTTCACAAGCATAGAATTTGGAGCTAAAACCAGCAACACCAGCCGAGCTTCTATTGTGATAAATAATCTTCGGTATGTGGAAAATTTTGGGAGTTTTATCAGTCAACCTCAAAACTAAATCATAATCTTGGCTACCTTCATAGCCTCTACGAAATCCACCTATTTGATTCACCAAAGAACGACGATAAACACCCAAGTTTCGGGTGTACATCCGAGACAAGAATGAATCGGGACACCAGTCTGGTTTAAAAAAAGGTTGAGTTCGCTTTCCTTGTTCATTCAGCTTGTCCTCATCCGAATAAATCATGTCAGCTTCAGGATGGCGATTTAGAAACAAGGCCACCTCATAAAGAGCATCTGGTGTCAAAACATCATCATGATCTAGCAAGCTAATAAATTCACCTGTAGCTACAGCTAAAGCTGAATTAGAACAAGCTGAAATATGACCTTTTTCTGGTCTAAAGACAACTTTGATTCGACCATCCCTTGCTGCATATTCTTCCAAGATTGATTTGACATGGGCTTGAGGAGAAGCATCATCTGCTATGCAGAGTTGCCAGTAGGGGTAAATTTGGTCAATAACAGATTCTATTGCCTCTCGCAAAAACGATTCAGGGGCATTATAAACTGGCATAATCACACTGATTAGAGGCTTATAGGAAAACGTTTTCACTGTTTTAGCCATTCGACCCAGATCCGCAAGACTAGGGGAATTCTCTTCCAGCCATCTCCCATAGATATCTTCAGGTGAGCTAATGTAGAGCCGATGGAAATTTCGCGTGATTAGCTCCTTTTTTTTTTCTAATATTTGTCCTAACCGCGTATAAATTTCCTGGTTATCAGGATTAAGCTGGAAGGCACGATTATAGGATTCTAAGGCTTCATCCCACCACTGGAGAGCCGCTAAAGCATCACCTAAATGGAGATTAACCACATCCGAATTCGGACTCAACTCCAACGCTTTCCGATACGCCAAAATCGCCTCATCATACCGCCCCAACTGATACAGAGCAAACCCCAAATGATCCTCAGCCTCCAGCGAAGTCGGTTCAATCTCAACCGACTTCCGATAGGCATCTACCGCTTGTTCCCACTTTTGTTGAGCCGACAACGCATCCCCCAAATGCTGGTACACCACCGCGGCATCTGGGGAAATTTCCAGAGTTTGGCGGTAAGACACGATCGCGTCATCCCACCGCCCCAATAAAGCTAACGTATAGCCCAAATAGTGATGAACGATCGCGGCACCCGGTTCCAAATCGGCAGCCTTCCGATAAGACGCGATCGCGTCCTCCAGTTGGCCCAGCGCCGCCAAAGCCGTCCCTAACTTATAGTGAAGCCAATAGAAATCAGGATTAAGTTGAATCCCCTTTCGATAACTGCTGAGAGCTTCTGCGAACTCATTCTTCCCTTGCAGAGCCTCTCCTAACTTTAGATATAAATCCGATGAACCCGGATTGAGATCAATCGCCTTTCGCAAACAAACCAACCCCTCATCCACTTGCCCCTGCTTCGCGAAAGCTTCCCATAAATATTGATAAGGTAAAGCCGACTCCTCATCAAGTTCAATTGCTTTCTGCAAAGACGCGATCGCGTCCTCCAGTTGGCCTTGCAGACACAGAGCCTTCCCCAAACTACAGTGAAACTCATAGAAGTCAGGAGAGATTTCCACCGCCCGACGATAAGCCGCGAGTGCTTGTGCCAACTTTCCCTGTTGCTCCAGCACATCCCCCCAATTATGATAAGAGAAAGCCGAATTAGGGTTGAGATCGCAGGCGTGTTGGTAAGCGCGATCGGCCTCCTCCCACTGGCCCAACAAAGCCAAAACCTCCCCTAAATTGTGGTGATACCAAGCAAAATTGGGATTGAGGGAAATACACTGACGATAAGCCAGTACAGCCTCTTCTAACTTACCTGATAGTTTAAATTGGTTGGCCTGCTGAAAATAACCAGAGGGGGTTTGAGAACCGACTTGTAAGGAAGTAGTCATACTAAAAAATAATAATTTAATTGAGAGGGAATAGCGAAAGACAAAGGGAGCATCCCGTTTTTGTTGGTTGGCGGAGCCTGCGTGCTGCCCATAGCCTTCGGGCAAAGAATCTATCGCTCAAAACTGATAATTTATAATCAGAATGCTTCACCCTCACTAATGGTATTTGCCAAACCGGGATGCTCTCAAAGACAAATCATTGCTTTCAAGCATTATATAGCAAGAGAAGCGCAGATGGGGATAGGACAAGAGAAAAATAATCCAGCTAGGGGGGATCAGAATAGGACTTACGCAAAAAAAGCCGGTTTCTTGTAAAAATCTCATGTTGAGAGCATCGAGATTGACGGAGAAACCGGCTTTTTCACCGCCTTCCCGATAATAGTGGCAAAACTTATCCCGCCTTTGGATGTAAAAAGAAATTGATTGCTTGACGCAACTCGCTCTCATCGATCTTGTCTGGATAGGAAGTCAGCAGATGCCGTTGCGCGTACCGATCAGTAGCAAAGCTTTGCCTAGGGTATATTGTTTCCCCAGTGTAGTCATGACGCACTTCAATGAAAACTCCAAACTCTTTGGCAATGCCTTTATAATGTCTAAGGGCAAAGTCGATCTGAACCTTATTGTTGTACAGTTCGATTAAAACCGCCGGCTCTACAACATAGACTATCTCTTTGAGCAACCACCTCGCACCAAGGCTTTTTTCCCAAAAGTGTGGGAACCATACACAAAGGTGTAGATATTGGTCTTCACTATAGTAATTTGTATGTCCAAAAATAAAAGCCGAGTTGTCCCAAAGATAGGGTGTCCAAAACTCTACCTGTGCTCCGTCAATACAAACACGACTAATTTCTTGGAACAGAGGTATTGGCGCAGGTTGAGTCAGATGTTCTAAACAATGAGCCGAATAAACATAATCAACACTTCGGTTGGGAAAAGGTAACGTTCCCTTTTGTAAATCTATTACATAATCCACCCCTGGTTGTTGTATGTAATCCAATCCTAAAGTTCCTATTTTTTTATTCCCACCACACCCTAAATCCAGTTTTAAATATTGCTCAGGAATATCTCTGTACTCGTCAATAATCTCAGACTCCTGTGTCCTCCTACTATTTACGGTTATGGTTTTCCTAAATATTTTCCCTTGACTCTTCGCTTCAATGATGATGTGAGGATTGTCAGCTTGATTCACCTGGATAACAAAACCACATTTCTCATTGTAGTATTCAGGAAACGTGGTGGCTACATCAGGGCGTGGATGCCAAGAAGTAATTGGCACGCAAGTATCTCCTACACAAACAACTACTTCATCAAGCACTGTTTTATCCTTACCCAAAATCCATCCCTTGATTCCTAGCCCGTGCTCATCCGACCAGGACTCATCAATGCAGAAAATTAAGTTCTCATCTTGCTCGATAGCCATTTACATACTCCCTGAAAAAACAAAATATATCTTGCGAAACAAGCTGAAATACTCATAATTGTGTTTATTAAGAGTAAAAGGTTGAACAAATTTTGCCAGCGCTACAATAGATAACCCCCTAAGAAAAGGGGGAAGATTGACACCTTAGAGACTTTCCACCCGAATGCCAAAATCTTGACAAATGCGTGTCAAATGGGGACTGTAATAAGGATCATTGTCAATATACTTTTGCCAGCGACTTTCTATAATCCTTGATTCTCGCTCCAAACGGGCTTTCTTCTCTGGACTATCCTCATAACCCCGACTCTTAGACTCATGGTGATAGAGTACAACATGGGGCAGATAAATATTTCGATAGCCCTTTTCCAACATCTTCAAACACAGATCCACATCATTGTAAGCCACCATCAAAGTATCATCAAATCCCCCCACTTGCTCGAAGACTTCCCTCCGACACATTAAACAGGCTCCCGTCACCGCGGACACATTATTCAAACCAACTACATTACCAAAATACCCAGGAGTATTTTTCGGCATTTGATAATAACTATGACCCGCGACTCCGCCTACACCCATCACCACACCCGCGTGTTGAATTTTATCATCATCATAAATCAATAAAGCTCCCACCGCCCCGATCTGATGTCGTTGTGATTGTTCTACCATGCCATTGAGCCAATCAGGTGTGATGACTTCCGTATCATTATTTAAGAACAGTAAATACTCCCCTTTTGCTTTTGTAACTCCATAGTTATTAATCTTAGAGAAGTTAAAAGGAATATCCAGACGGTGAGAGTTAAATCGTGACGGTTCTTTTCCCTTCCACTTCGACAAAACCTGCGCTGTTTTTGCCTCTACACTGCCATTGTCAATCACGATGACCTCATAATTAGGATAGAGCGTTTTAGTGAAGATAGACTGCAAACAATTATCTAATACATCCCCTAGATCCCTTGTCGGAATAATAATGCTGACTAACTTGTAATCATTAATTTCATAACGGATGATATAGTGCCCCAAATAGCCCGGAACATCTTCCACCCGTCCGGGTTCACTCCGTCGCTTCAGAGCGTCTTGCAACGCTTTCTGACAGGATATATAAGCATAGGGTTTCGCTTCCGTTCCTCCCGCAGCAGAACCCGCGTGCATTCGCCAATGATAGAGTACCTTGGGAATATGGAAAATTTTCTCTGTTTTTTCCGTAAACCTTAATACTAAATCGTAATCCTGAGCTCCTTCAAATCCTACACGAAATCCGCCGATTTCATTAATAATGGAACGGCGATAAGTTCCTAAATGACAAGTGTACATTCGTGATAAAAAGGACTCGGGGGACCAGTCCGGTTTAAAATAGGGAGCAATCAGTTCATTTTCAGCCGAAAGCTTATCTTCATCGGAATAAATCATATCCGCTTCTGGATGACGATTTAACATCAACACCACTTCATATAACGCATCCGGTGTTAATAAATCATCATGATCAAGGAGGGAAATAAATTCTCCCGTTACTATTTCCAAAGCAGAATTAGATGCTTGAGAAATATGACCATTTTGGGAGCGATAAACTACCTTGATTCGGGAATCCTTGGCGATATATTCTTCCAGAATTTGCTTAACATGGGGAGATTTTGACGCATCATCAGCAATACACAATTCCCAATGAGGATAAACCTGATTTAATACTGAGTCGATCGCGTCTTTAAGAAAATTTGCGGGTGTATTGTAGGTAGGCATTACAATACTAATCAGAGGCTTATAGCTCAAAATCTCAAGAGTTTCAGCCATTCGCCGCAAATCAGCTTCTCTGGGAAAATGTTTGACTCGCCATTTACTATAAGCCGGATCTTGACCTAAGAATAACGCTTCCCGCACAGTTTCAAAGTCAATCCCAAACAATGTGGGGTTAAGTTTAGCGGCTGCTTGGTATTCTACTAAAGCTTCTGCTAACTTGTCTTGTTTCGCAAAAGTTCTGGCTAAATTGTAGTGAGACCAATCAAAATTAGGGTCGATCGCCAAGGCATTTTGATAAGCACTTACCGCCTCATCAAATTTCTCTTCTTTTTGCCATAAATCGCCTAAATTATGATGAGACCAGACAAAATTGGGATTAAGTAAAATAGACTTTTGATAACACTGAATAGCCTCTTGAATTTTCCCCTTAGCTTGAAGTAGATCCCCCAAGTTATGGTAAGTTCCGAAGTAATTTTTGTCAATCTCAAGTGCTTTTTGATAAGCCTCGATCGCGTCATCGACTTTCCCTTCGCCTTGCAATTTCTCCCCCAACTTATGGAACTCCGAAGCTGAGGAATTAGCCTCAATTTTAGTCGGAGTTCCCTGATCAGCTACTTCTTGTTTAGAAACTCGAATGAAAGGCTTTTTTTTTTCTAACACCTGCTCTAACTGTTTCGTTAGTTCAGATTCATTCGGCTCAATTTGTAATCCCATCTGATAGAAAACGATCGCGCCATCGGGCCAGCCTTTTCGCACTAACGCGTTCCCCAACTGTAAATATAACTGAGCGTCATTCGGTCGAATCTCCAAAGCCTTATGATAAAGCTGAATATCCTCTGGATTTTCCTCAATCGCCCGACGATACAAATCACCCGCGTCTCCTAAATCCTCCTTCGCCCGTTGACGCAAACAATCCCCTAACTTTACCGAGATCCAAGGTAAATCCGGCTTAATCTCCATCGCCTTACGATAGAAGGAAATCGCCTCATCCCACTCTTCCTTCTTCGCGGAAGCTTCCCCTAACTGATAATAAGCCCAAGGGAAATCAGGATTTAATTCACTTACCCGACGATAGGCAATCACCGCGTCTTCCCATCGCTCTAACTTCACCAAGGCTTGACCTACATTATTCGCAGCCCAGGCTAAACTCGGATTTAATTCTAATGCCCGTTGATAGGCATCTACCGCGTCTTCCCATCGTTCTAACTTAAATAACGCGTCCCCTAAATTATTAAAGGACCAGACAAAATCCCTATTAATTTGATTCCCTCGATTGTAAGCTTCCGCGGCTTCTTCCCATCGTTCCAATTTCATTAGGCAATCGCCTAAGTTATTGTAAGACCAGAAGAAATCAGGGTTTAACTTATTTGCTTCTTGATAGGCCTCTACCGCCTCTTCCCACCGTTCTATTTTTACTAAAACATCCCCCAGATTATTATGAGACCAGGAGTGATTAGGGTTCAATTTTATTGCGTTTCTGAACGCGTCGATCGCGTCGGACCATCGTTCTAATTTAACTAAGGTTTCTGCTAAGTTATTATGAGACCAAGAGTTATTGGGATTGTGCGCGATCGCGTTTCTATATTCCTGCACCGCGTCTGTCAAACGTCCATGATCTTTCAACACTTCCGCGAATTGATGATGCCAATCCCCTGAAGTCGGATTTAACTCCAAAGCCCGACGGAAACACCCAATCGCCTTATCAATTTTCCCCTCATTTAAAAACGTATTAGCCAGACTAAATAAATCATCGGCACTAGCACTATTGGGATCAAGTTGAATGGCTCGATACCAACATTCCGCGGAGTCTTCCGACTTCCCTATTTGAGTCCATAATTTAGCAAAATTACGATACGCACCCGCAAAATCGGGTTTGGCAGCTATCGCTCTTTGATAACAATTAATTGCCTGTTGCCAATGTTGTTGTTGCGCGTACATACTCCCTAAATTTGCCAAGGCTTCCGCAAAATTCGGATTTAATTCCACGGCGCGATGATAACATTTAAACGCGTCATCATTCTTACCCAAAGCTTGTAACGCATTTGCTAAAAGTTTATAAGCCCCGGCATCCGGCTTAATCGCGATCGCCTTTTGTAAAGACGCGATCGCCTTATCAAATTTCCCTTGTTCAAAATAGCCCTTCCCTAAAATTAAATACACTTCAGGATCTTCTGGAGGCTGCGGCGGTTGAGGCGGTGCTGTTACTGTTACATTAGGACGAACAACGGGAGGTGTCGTTGTCTGTGTTTGATTTTGAGGCACGGTTAAAGTATCCTTACTGACAAAAGTCTTAGTTGCCGTTACCCCCGCTAAAGTATCTTCCCCTTTATTTCCATTACCATTAATTTCAATAGCTTTACGATAATAACCCGCGGCTTCATCTAATTTCCCTTGACGTTTCAGCGCTTCACCTATGCCTTGATAAGCTGCCGCCAAATCGGGTTTGTATTGTAGCGCACGACGGAAACACGCGATCGCGATATCAAATTTTTCCTGTCTTAATAACGTATTCCCTAAATTAAAATGTTCTTCTGCCGTTGCCTTATCCGGTTCCAAAGTATAGGCTTGATACCAATTTAACGCGGCTTCTTCTTCTTTGCCCAATTGACTAAACAGACGAGCTAAATTGCGATAAACACCAGAAAAAGTCGGTTTAATCGCGATCGCCTTTTCATAGTACCGTATCGCGTCTTGCCAATTTTGTTGACTCGCCGAAATACTGCCTAAATTAGCAAAAACTTCTGCAAACTGAGGGTCAATTTCTAAAGCCTTCGCGTACAACTGAACGGCCTCCTCCACACGCCCTTGGGCTTGAAAGATATTACCTAAAGTTTTATAAGCCGGAGCATAATCAGGTTGTAGCTTTAAGGCTTGATCAATGGCAATGATCGCGTCTTCTAGTTTACCTTGACTAAAATAGACTTCGGCCCGTTGGTTAAAATGAACCGCAGTTGTATCTGTAGAATTGACCGTTGATTGCATAGTTACTTTGATTCGCCTTAGCAGCAGGTTTATCTAATTTAGGAAATTTTAGAGCAAATTAGTCATACATAGACTCACCCAGGGAAACCCATAGGGGTAACACCCCTCATGGCACTCCTTAAGAAAGTCAACAACATAGCATGCCCAATAATATCACGATTATCACGATTGCGAGACATTTTCAGGAAATTACCCAAAACCTTTGTCCTTACGACGCAAAGCGCGATACGGAAAGTTCCCTTTTGAAATACTCACCGACCTGAAGGTGCGGTGATTCTTGACGCTTCACCGACTGATGCTACCGGAGTAGTCTTACTCTGTCTCAGCGCCCATTTAGAGTCGTGGCGATTCCCCATCCCGACTTGCTCTATATTTTTAGCCGCATTTTCGTCTCTATCTTGCTCAGTGCCACAACTGAGACAAAGCACTGAACGAATAGATAAATCTATTTTGCCCCATTTGAAGCCACAGTCTGAACAAACTTGGCTAGTAGGCTCCCATCGACTAATTACCTTAAACTCTCTGCCAAACTTCTCAGACTTGGCTTCACAGAGAGTCCTAAATTCCCTCCACCCTTGCAAACTAATCGCTCTGGAAAGTCTCCGATTCTTGACCATTCCCGACACGTTCAAATCTTCCAAAACAATCACTTGGTTTTCGTTGACTATTTTGGTTGACAATTTGTGCAGAAAATCTTTACGGGTATCAGCAATTTGGTTGTGCCGCTTGGCGATTTTGATGCGAGTTACATTCCTTCTCTTAGAATCTTTTGGTTGACGGGCTAATTTGCGCTGTAGTTTGCGAACTTTACGATCTAGCTTTTTATAGCTAGGACTTTCGGCTTTTTCACCATTGCTCATTACCGCAAAGGTTTTAATTCCTAAGTCAATCCCAACACTGGGTTTTTTCGCCTCGGATTGAATTGGTTGAACCTCTACGACAAAGCTCAAAAAATAGCGGTTGGCACAGTCTTTAATTACCGTGACAGAGCTAGGCTCCGAAGGTAATTTTCTCGACCATATAGGATTGACAATTCCCATCTTAGCTAAATAAATCCCATTACCTTTGAGAGAAAATCCTCCAACCCTAAAGCGCGCCGACTGACTACTGGTTCTTTTTTTGAACTTAGGATATCCGACTTTACGCCCTTTACGCCCTTTTCGCTTTCCCTTGCAGGAGTTGAAAAAGTTTTTGAAAGCAACACCTAAGTCGGCAACCGACTGCTGCAAAGGAACGCATGACACATCTGCTAGCCAAACTCTTTCTTCAGTATTCTTAGCCTGGGTAATGACGATTTTCTGCAAATCCGTTGAACTTGGTTTTTTGTCGGACTGTTTACAGAGAGCAAGAGCATCGTTCCAGACTACACGCACACAGCCAAACAACTGAGCTAGGCTCTGTTGTTGTTGGCTGGTCGGGTAAAATCTGTAGCGATATCTTGCTTTCATGGTTGTGCTAAAGTTGGTCTGTTACTAAATTGTATCTTGGTTTGCAGAAAATGACAACCGTTTATCGTCGAGAGCGCCATTCTGTTACAGAACTTAAAATACACTTGGTCTGTGTAACTAAGTATCGTCGGTCTGTATTTACTGGTGAAGGTATTGGCTTGATTGAAAAGTCGTTTCGAGACGTTGCCCAAAAAATGAACTTTCAAGTTTTGGAATTCAACGGTGAAGAAAACCACGTTCATGCGCTAATTGAATATCCGCCTAAATTGTCTATTTCTCAAATGGTTAACGCATTAAAAGGGGTTTCTAGTCGTCGCTACGGACAGGCGGGATACCCCAAGCCCCATAAAGAAGCTTTGTGGAGTCCTAGTTATTTTGCGGTTTCCGTTGGTGGTGCACCCCTGGAAATTTTAAAGGAGTATATTAGAAATCAAGACAAGCCGTCCTAGAAGGATGGGGCTTGTATCCCAGTTTCTTGGTCAATAAATAACTAAACGTGATCACCCTCGATCGTTTTTTCATAGGGACATTGTGCCATTGGGCGAACGGATATGAGACAAAAGCTTATACAATAAGGCTCTCAAAGGCTTAACCGACCGGAAACCGAGAAAATTTCTTGTTATGATTGGTAGTAAGATGTCTAACAACCATGAAAAGGTGTGAAAAAAGTAACACCTTGGAGTTCCCTAGCCTCACACACAATTATGCTAGTCCCTCAAGTCCCCCATTTTACCCATCATCAAAGACTCTGGAAAGGGTTAGTCTTACTTTTCCCGATAACCCTTCTGGGCGCGATCGCGTTTCCCACCTATTCCCAAAACCTTCCTCCTAATAACCCTCCTACCACGGGAGGTGTCCCAGGGCGTACCCTCACAGTGCGTTCGGATACCCAAGAAGCGGACTCCAAAACGGGAATAGTCACAGCACGAGGCAATGTCCAAATTAACTATCCGGCGCGTCAACTGCAAGCCACCTCAGCCCAAGCTCAATATTTTAGTCGGGAACGTCGTATCGTCCTTAGTGGTGATGTCTATGTCTTACAACAGGGCAACAGTCTGCGAGGAGAAACCGTTACCTATTTAATCGACGAAGGACGTTTTATCGCGCTGCCCCAAACCCAAGGCCAAGTTGAATCAATTTATCTAGTCCCCCCTGAACAAGATTCCGCCGCGGGAACAGCCTTAACACCCCAAAACCCTCCCTTTAATCCTAAACCCGCGTTCAAAACCCCCATTAGTCCCCCCAAAAACCCTGAATAAAAAAGATATTAGATTTGGGCGAAGCATCAATTTAAAATTGTTCCCCATCTCCTGTAGGAGAGGGGGCTAGGGGGTGAGGTAAAACTGATGAAAATTGTACTAGAGAATATTCATAAATCCTATGGAAAACGCACCATCGTCAGTCGGGTAAATTTGTTTGTATCTCAAGGGGAAATTGTCGGTTTATTAGGCCCCAATGGTGCTGGCAAAACAACTACTTTTTACATTGGTACGGGTTTAGAAAAACCTAATCAAGGTACTGTTTGGTTAAATGATATTGATATCACGGATTTACCCATTCACGAACGGGCTCACCTTGGTATTGGTTATCTCGCCCAAGAAGCAAGCGTTTTTCGCCAATTAAGTGTTCGTGATAATATTCTCCTAGTTTTAGAACAAACCAAAGTTCCCCGTCATCTCTGGAAGGAACGCGTCGATTTTCTCCTCCATGAATTTCGCTTAGAAAAAGTAGCTTCTAGTGTTGGAGTTCAATTATCCGGGGGGGAGCGACGACGGGCGGAATTGGCAAGGGCTCTGGCATCGGGTATTGATGGGCCTCAGTTTTTGTTTCTTGATGAACCTTTTGCCGGAGTTGATCCGATCGCGGTGCGAGAAATTCAAGAAATTGTGGCAAAATTACGCGCTCGTGGGATTGGAATATTAATTACAGATCATAATGTTCGCGAAACCTTAGCCATTACCGATCGCGCTTATATCATGCGAGATGGGCAAATATTAGCATCAGGCATACCCGAAGAACTATACACTAATCCCCTAGTCCGACAATATTATCTGGGCGACACCTTCGAGAGATGATTGGATCAAGATGAATAAAACCCTCCCTAAAATTCTGACTTCTGCGGGTTTACTATTGCCCCGTGTTACGGTAATGGATCGTTATCTCACACTGGAATTGATGGGGCCCTTCCTCTTTGGAGTCGGTGCTTTTTCCTCCGTGGGAGTCGCGATCGGTGCCCTATTTGATTTAGTGCGACGCGTAACCGAATCTGGGCTTCCGATGGAGATCGCGGTGAAGGTATTTCTCTTAAAAATGCCCGATTTTATTGTTTTGGCCTTTCCCATGTCGGTATTATTATCGACATTAATGACTTATAGCCGTTTATCCAGTGATAGCGAACTCATCGCGCTCCGTAGTTGTGGCGTAAGTATCTATCGTCTAGTCCTCCCCGCGATCGTCTTGAGTTGTTTTGTCACCGGGTTAACCTTTGTTTTTAATGAGCAAGTCGTACCCGCGGCTAATTATCAAGCCACAAAAACCTTAGAAGAAGCCCTGAAACGAGATAAACCCGCGTTTCAAGAGAATAATATCTTTTATCCTGAATATCGCAAAGTGCCAAACCCCAAAGGAGGGCGATCGCAGAAAGTCTTGACTCGTCTCTTTTACGCGGAAAATTTTGATGGACAAAAGATGAAAGGGTTAACCATCCTCGATCGCTCGCGTCCAGACTTTAGTCAAATGATTGTATCCGAGTCAGCATCATGGAACCCAATGGAAAATACTTGGGATTTTTTTAATGGGACAGTATATATTCTCGATCCCAAAGGTTCTTATCGTAATATAGTCCGTTTTAGTCATCAAAAATTGGAATTACCCCGCACGGCTCTCGATCTTGCCCAACGAGATAAAGACTACACTGAAATGAATATCGCGGAAGCTCAAGAGACTCTGGAGTTAATCCGTTTTAGTGGGGATGATGCCAAAATTCGGAAATTGCGGGTACGTATTCAACAGAAATACGCGTTACCTTTTGTCTGTATCGTATTTGGGATGGTGGGAGCCGCGTTAGGGACACGCCCCCAACGAACAGGAAAAGCCACGAGTTTCGGGATTAGCGTAATTATTATCTTTAGTTATTATTTATTAGCTTTTATTACGGGCGCGATGGGACAAACGGGTGTCCTTACTCCTTTCATGGCCGCGTGGCTCCCGACTCTATTAGGCTTTGGCGTTGGTGTTTTCTTTCTCGTGCGCGCTTCTCGATAAAGAAGGAAGAAGGAAGAAGGAAGAAGGAAGAGGGAAGAAGGAAGAAGGAAGAAGGAAGAGGGAAGAAGGAAGAAGGAAGAGGGAAGAAGGAAGAAGGAAGAAG
>Ga0209812_10000068_pt1 | contig 94647 bp, 69 predicted proteins | sample JI71714BDNA_FD_187502 | JGI IMG/M metagenome (GOLD analysis project Ga0209812, IMG submission 187502) | Wastewater effluent complex algal communities from Wisconsin, to seasonally profile nutrient transformation and Carbon sequestration -... | ecosystem: Engineered > WWTP > Effluent > Algae... | reverse complement strand
AAACAACGATAAAGAGGAACACCTCATGAAATTTACCCCAAAAATGACCTGCATTGCGGCCGCCATCGTGCTGAGCTGCAGTGGTGTTGCACAAGCTGCCACCGTCAAAGCGGCCGAACAGGCGCTTAGCGGTCAACAATTGCAAATGATGGCCAGTCCATCGATTGCAGCAGAAAGTAATGGCATGAAATTTGTGGCAAAACAGCAGGTTAAGCGGGCAGATGGTCAGCTTCGTGTGCGGTATCAGCAAATGTATAACGGTATTCCTGTCTGGGGGCATAGTGTGGCTGCTATTGCGGCCAACAGTGGTATGCAAGACATTAGTGGTACCGTCATTGAAGGTTTGGATGCCGATATTCCAGATGCAAAACCACGTCTAGCAGCGGCTGACGCAGTGGCGAAAAATCGCTCTCAGCAATTGGCGGCGTTATCCTTTGCCAGCCCTGATCAGCACACGGCTGAGTTATCGATTCAAAAGCTACAAACCAACAATGCCAAATTGTGGGTGTATTTGGATCAGCAAGATCGTGCACGTTTGGTGTATATCACCTCCTATGTGACCGAAGTAAATGGCGAACCAAGCCGGCCGTTTAGCATTATCGACGCTAATACCGGCGAAACCTTGCAGCAGTGGGAAGGTATTGCGCATCAAAATGCGACCGGACCTGGTGGCAACCAAAAAACTGGACAATATCAATACGGTACCACCTATGGTTATTTAGATGTCGACGCAAACTGCCGGATGAGTAACGTGAACGTCGATACCATCAATATGAATGGTGCAACGTCGGGCGGTACTGTGTTCCAATTTACCTGTCCAAACAATACCTTCAAATCGATCAACGGGGCTTATTCACCGTTAAACGATGCGCACTACTTCGGTGGTGTGGTGTTTAACATGTATAAATCCTGGTTTAACGTGAATCCGTTAAATACCAAGTTGAAAATGCGCGTGCATTACAGCTCGAACTATGAAAACGCGTTCTGGGACGGTACCCAAATGACCTTTGGTGACGGTGGTTCGCGTTTTTATCCACTGGTCAGCTTGGATGTGTCTGCACATGAGGTCAGTCATGGTTTTACCGAATTTAACTCGGGGCTGGTGTATAGCGCGCAATCGGGTGGTATCAATGAAGCCTTCTCAGACATGGCAGGTGAAGCGGCTGAGTATTTCATGAAAGGCAGTAACGATTGGCAAGTTGGGGCTGATATTTTTAAAGCTACTGGGGCTTTACGTTACATGGATGACCCAACCCGTGATGGCCGCTCAATTGGGCATGCCAGCAACTACACCAGCGGTATGGATGTGCATCACAGCTCTGGGGTATTTAACCGCGCCTTTTATCTGTTAGCCACCAAATCAGGGTGGAATACCCGCAAAGCGTTCGAAGTCTTTGTGATTGCCAACCAAGTGTATTGGACGGCCAATTCCACCTTTAACCAAGGTGCGGATGGTGTTTGTAAGGCGGCTAAAGATAAAGGTTATAGCACGGCCGATGTGGCAGCGGCGTTTACCACGGTCGGTGTAACCACCACACAGTGTGGCGGTACTACACCACCCGGCGGTGGCAGTTCAGGCACTATTCCTAACTTAGCGGCGGCCAAAGGTGCTTGGGTTTACAACACCATCGCAGTACCTGCAGGCATGACCAAACTGACCGTGACCATTGCCGGTGGCACCGGTGATGCCGATCTATATTTGCGGTTAGGTAGCAAGCCAACCACCACCAGCTATACCTGCCGTCCTTACAAAGCGGGCAACAGCGAAACCTGTACCATCAACAACCCAGCTGCAGGCACATGGCATGTAGGTATTCGTGCTTATGCCGCCTTTAGTGGTGTGACTGAAACGTGGCAATATCAATAATGCCAGACATGGTGTTTGCGACAGCGTGCGGAGTCTTGATGGGTGTTGATGATGGCAGGAGGCTACACATCCATAAGTATCAAGAATACCGAGCTGAAAGAACCGTTATCTGATGTCGCAAAACAGGTCATCTTGCAAAAACACACCAACTCGCGGTTGGTGTGTTTTTTATCTTCCGGCACTCTGCAATCTCCACTCCGGTGTAAATCTCACTGAATAGCTTTGCTACAGGAACTATTGGCACAGGAGCGCTTTGATAGGCGCGAGGAATCGATAGCGTCTGCATGTTGCATGTTGCATGTGCATGCGAGCAGTGCGGTTGGCTAAATCGCTGAATGATCCCGCTCATCTTGATTGGATGATTGTTGTACATCATCACCTATATCAATACGTTGACCCACACTTAGTCCTTGCTGACCACTCACCACCAGTTTATCGCCGGCTCGAAGGTCAGATTCAACGATATAGTGAGTGTCATGATTTTCGAGAATTTTAACTTCTATTTTTTCAACGGCGTTATCGGTATTAATTCGCCAGGTGTAGTAACGCCCATTGTCGAGTTCAACGGCATCTGAGGGGACTTTGGTGATTTGTTCCGACATCATCGTCATATTGGCACTGAGTTTAAAGCCCACTAACACATCACGTTTATCTTTGGCTGGGTGGTCAAAGTAAAGAATCAGCTCTTGCCGCTGCGCATCCACCTGTTGCCCAATTTCACGCAACTTGAGCGGCATGCCATCTAAATCATAGCGATAGCTTTTTAACGCATTGATGGTTTGATACGCCGACACCGGCAAGCGACACTCCAATTGTTTATTTTGTGTCGATAGTAAACGCAGCATGGTTTGACCTTCCATCAACTGCGTGCCAGGCTCGGTATCAACCGCAATCACTTGTGAATCAAAGGGGGCGCGGTGCACTAAGCGACTGTGACGAGTTTGGGCAATTTCTAACTCTTGCTGCAAACGTTCGATTTTTAGAATGGAGCTGTCTAGCTGCATTTTTAAGTTATTTAGCTCAGACGCAGAGGTAAGGCCTTTATTATTTAGCTTCATCAGCCGTTGATATTCGTCTTTGGCATAATCGCGACTTAACTTGGCGGCGGCAATATCTGTTTTGATAATGGCAATCTGACGGCTGAGATAGGTGTCATCTTGTTTTGCCACAATATCGCCTTTACGGACGGAACTCCCTACCGGCAAGATATGCTGCAATTCGGCAGTGGCATGGCTGGCGATGCGAAAGCTGTTTGGCGCCGTTACTTCACAAGCGAGGCCATTGGTGACACCTCGCGAATGCGCTAACACTTTTTCTAATACCACTTTGCGTTGTGGTTCAGCTGGGGTGACACTGCGCCGAGTGGGTTCCGCCGTCCAAGCATCATGCGGCATTATTGCGCACGTCAGTAACAGTAGGGCAAGACTCGTCTTCCGAGTGCCATGTTTGCAGGTGACAGCGGCGAGCATGCTGCGCAGAGGATATACGTCTAAGTGACAAGAGGGGGACGTCGGGTGCAACAAAAAAACCTCAGTGGTGCTTGCGCACAGAATCGCAATGTTGTTCATTTCATCTGACGTAATGATACGCCTTGCCGCCATGAGCAGCAAGGCGATAACGATGTCTCAAAAGGTCAATGATGGCCTTAAAAGCCCGCGGCTTGACCATCTTTCCGCGATTCTGACGCTCCATAGTAGACCCCAGAAACAGGGTCGCGTTTAATGGCTTGATAACCGCCAAAACCGCCGAGTCCGTAACGAATTTGGTGGCCACGCTGTTGTAACTGCTGAATACTTTGGTATGGAATACCACGTTCCATTTCCGTGTAGCCACCATCGATCAACAGCGCATCATGGCTATCCGTCGGTTCGCTGCTGCCAAGATGCTGCCAGCGTGGCGCATCCCCAGCCTCTTGCAGATTCATGCCGTAATCGATCAAATTCACCACAATTTGTACATGTCCTTGTGGCTGCATCGCGCCGCCCATCACGCCAAAACTGACCCAGGGTTGGCCATTTTTGGTAATAAAGGCGGGGATAATGGTCTGAAATGGCCGCTTACCGGGGGCATAGGCATTGTGATGTTTCGGATCAAGTGAAAACATTTGGCCGCGGTCTTGGAAGCCAAAACCAAGCCCTGGCACCACCACGCCCGAACCCATGCCGCGATAATTCGACTGGATCAAGGACACCATATTCCCCTCGGCATCGGCGGTCGTCAGGTAAATGGTATCGCCTTCTTGCAAATAAGGATTGCCGGCTTCGACGCGTTGCGCGGCTTGGTCATCGATCAAGGCGGCGCGTTGTTTGCCATATGCATCGGAAATAAGTTGTTGCACGGGGACCTTGGCAAAATCCATATCGGCGTAATAACGTGCTCTATCTTCAAAGGCGAGTTTTTTCGCTTCGATCATAGTGTGAAGACTTTCGGCGCTATTAAACCCCATGGCTTTCAGATCGAAGTGTTTCAGGATTTGCAGCATTTGCAGCGCGGCAATCCCTTGACCGTTAGGCGGTAACTCCCAAACATCGTAACCCCGATAATTGACTGAGACGGGTTCTATCCATTCTGAGGTGTGACTGGCGAAATCGTCATAGCGCAGATAGCCGCCATGTTCACGCATAAATGTATCGACACGCTTGGCAATATCGCCCTGATAAAACACCTTTTTACCGCCTTTTGCGATGGTGCTATAAGTGGCAGCTAAGTCTGGATTTTTAAACAGTTCACCCGTGCGAGGCGCGCGACCGCCTGGCGCAAAGGTCGCGGCAAAAGCCCCCGGTTGTGATGACAACTTCGGCACAGACGTTTGCCAATAATAAGCGATTAATTCAGATACCGGAAAACCGTGTTGGGCATAATGAATCGATGGTGCCAAGATCCGATCCATCGGTAAGCGGCCAAATTTTTCATGTAAACTAAACCAGCCATCGACGGCGCCGGGCACGCTGATCGGTAACATGCCATAGGGTGGAATGTCGCGACGATTGAGTTTTTTGACCTCTTGCTGTAGCTGCGCCATGGTTAATCCTTTGGGCGAGCGCCCAGCGGCGTTTAGGCCATATAAGCGTTGGTCTTTGGCGGACCAAACAATCGCATACAGATCACCACCAATGCCACAGCCGGTGGGTTCCATTAAGCCTAATGCGGCGTTGGCAGCAATGGCCGCGTCAATCGCATTACCACCTTGTTTCATGATGTCGAGCGCGATTTGTGTTGCCAAGGGCTGACTGGTGGCCGCCATGGCTCTGGGCGCTATCACCTCGGATCGACTGGCAAAGTCCAACCCAGTCACGCGGTCATAGCTATAGGCCGGCAGGCTCAGCGCGGCGTAACTGAGCAGGGCGAGACTGATCCTGCCAAGGGTTATGGTGGCCGCGGGCCGGGTTTGCCGGTGCAGATATTGCACAAAGGGACTGAGACGTGACTGTGGCATAGGGTATGACCTATAAGTATTCGGGATGATGACATGTCCCCATACCCTAGCCAGTTGCTGATTAATCCACCAGTCACGCTGCGACTAATGTCAGCTTTACTGAGATACGAGGCGATCGCGATGCGGATAATCTAGGTTGTTGCGTAACCGCTGTTTTTACACAAGGCTTTCGTCTGCTGATTGCAGTTTTGACTTCAAAGTAAGATGGCAATGATGGTGAGCGCTTGGTTTGGTGTATGACGACGATGCGCTGCGTAAAACAACGGCTGATTTAGCAGCATATTATGATAAACTAACGCCATTGTCGGCGCCGCGCTGGCCAACTCACGGGAACTGTTATGACCCAAGTTAATATACTTTGCATCAAGTGGGGCAAAAAATATGGCCCTGAATACGTTAATAATTTGCACTCTATGGTCCGTCGTAATCTGACATTACCTTTTCGTTTTGTCTGTTTAACTGATGATGCCAATGGGATTGACGCCTCTATAGAAGTGAAACAAATCCCAGCGGTTGGATTTGACGATTTTGACCAACGTGCCCCTTGGAGTTTTGGCCACGGCTGGCTCAAGGTCACCAGTTTTGCTGATCCGTTGTATGACTTAACAGGCCCCACGCTGTTTATTGATTTAGACGTGGTGATTGTGGATAACATCGACTGTTTCTTCGAGCCTGAAGGGGAGTTTCGCGTTATCAAAGAGTGGGACAAACGCGATGAAACGGGCAACACCTCGGTGTATCGGTTCAATATCGGTGCTCACCCTGAACTGATTGAACATTTAAAAAATAACAAAGAACAAGTGTTGGCCTCGGTGCGTAATGAGCAAGAATACGTGACCGGCTTTTTGGCCAAACAGGGCAAATTGCAATACTGGCCAGCAGGTTGGTGCGTTAGCTTTAAGCGGCATTGCATGCCCAAAGGCATCATGAGCTTCTTTAAACCTGCCACTATTCCGGCCGGCGCGAAGATCGTCGCTTTCCATGGCAAGCCCAATCCGCCGGATGCGATTGTCGGTCGCAGCGGTAAATGGTATCGCCGTGTACTGCCGGTGCAATGGGTCGCAGATATGTGGCGTTAATTGAGCTAACGGCATGAATTACAAGATTTTTATTATTAATCTTGACCGTTCAGTGGAGCGCTATACTCATGCGCTCGCACAGCTATCGGCATGGCCGGAGTTACCGGTTGAACGCATCAGCGCCGCCGATGGCCGGCAGATGAGTGACGCTGAGCTTAATCAGTATTATGCGGAAGATTTAAATCGACAGCATTTCCACAAGCTGTTAAAAGCTGGCGAAAAAGGCTGTTATATCAGCCATATTCGTTGTTGGCAGCAGATAGTGGCACAGCAATTAGATTTTGCCATCATCTTGGAAGATGACTTTATCTTGCAAGCGGATTTGCCACAGCTGATTGCCAGCATTCAAGCGCTGACGACGCCTTATCATTACTTGAAGCTAGCGATGCCAAATAAGCAACAACCGGTGTTAACGCGACAGCCCATGCTAAATGGTTTTAGTTTGGTCGATTATAAAAAAATGCCAGTGTCGACCGTCGCACAGGTGGTCAGTCAACAAGGCGCGGCTTTATTACTCGCCAAGGCAGTTCCCTTTTACCGACCGATTGATGTGCAGTTGCAATATAGTTTCGAGTTGGGCATTCGGGCGCAAGGTATTCAGCCGCAAGCGGTCCGGCCGGAGCTGGAATTTGAAAGTAACATCTACAGTAAACACACCGATGTGGTCGATCGTGGCCTGTTTTATCGTAATCGTGTGCATTTTGCTTGGGCGAACTTTCGGCACAACGTCGCGCAATATGGCTTAAGTGTCACACTTAACGCCTCCACCTAACCGCGAGCAATGCAGGCAGTAGAGATGACTTATCAACGCATTCAAGATGGCAAGGACACCTTTTGGTTTGATCCGGTGTTTTTTGATGAGGTGACGGCCGCACATTTTTCCGCCGCGTACTGGCAAGCCCAGCACGCGGTGGAAGGTAGTTCACGCGGCAGGAATGTGGCGTGGTTTGTGCGACACCAACAGCATGCCATGGTGCTTAGGCATTATTATCGCGGTGGGTTGATCGGTAAAATTTTGGGAGATCAGTTCTTGTGGCAAGCGGAACAACACAGCCGCGCGATGCAAGAATTCACGCTCCTGCAATGGATGGTCGGTCAAGGATTGCCGGTGCCCAAACCTTGTGCCGCTCGTTATCAGCGCCGTGGTTTATATTACTGTGCCGATCTCATCATCGAGCGGATCCCTGCCAGCCAGGATGTTGCCACTGTATTGCAACGCCAGCCTTTATCAGCTGCGCAGTGGCAGGCCGTAGGGCAGGCCATTGCTCGTTTACATCAAGCGGGTGTCTATCATTCCGATTTAAACTGTCACAATATTCTGATTGATCAGGACGATAAAATTTGGCTGATCGATTTTGATAAGTGTGAACGCCGCGCTGCTGGGCGCTGGCAGATCGAGAATCTTGCGCGGCTGCGGCGCTCGTTACGCAAAGAATGGCAAAAAGCGGCTCTACCTGCATCGAGCGCGGATGCCGAGTCAACTCAAGCGCCGATGTATTTTCATTGGCAAGAGTCTAATTGGTTGGCATTGCTAGCGGGGTATCAGCAACAGTGTCCGAGTGTCATCTTGCCGGCTGAACTCACGCAACTACCGACGCAGGTGTCGGCGTCGTCATGACTGTCGCACCTGTTGTCGCACCTGTTGCCGCGTCGATAAAAGAGCCGTCCATGCCAAGCCCTGCACCAATGCCGTTCAAGCCACGCTGGCGTGAGCGTATTGCGTTTATGGTCTATGTCATACTGGCATATGTGCTACGACCGTTGTTGCTGCTGGGCATACTGTGGCGCAGTCGGGCGGATGCTGATTATCGTCAGCGTTGGTGGCAGCGGTTGGGGTTGGGATATGCCACTTACAAGCCCGATAGCATCTTGGTGCATGCCGTGTCGATGGGCGAAGTGGTGGCGGCGACGCCATTGATTGAAGCCCTGTTAGCCTTACCCCATGCACCTGTGGTGACTGTTACATGCAGCACACCGACCGGAGCGCGCTTATTGCAGCAACGGTTTGGCGCTCGGATCCAACATGGCTATTTACCCATTGATACCCCAGGCGCGGCGAAGCGCTTTTTGCGGCAGTTAAAACCTCATACCTTTATTATTCTCGAAACCGAACTGTGGCCTTGTCTGATCCGGCAAGCGAGACGTGATGGTATCGAGGTTCACCTAGTGAATGCCCGTTTATCGGCACGCTCTGCCCGTGGCTATCGGCGTTTTACCTGGATCACCGCGCCTATGCTGCGACAACTGCGCAGTATCGGTTGTGCGGATCATGCCACCTTGCGTCGTTATCGTTGTTTTTTACCTGTGGTTGATGCTCCAGATAGTTATTGGGCGGGAAACTTAAAGTTTGATATGCAAGTGCCTGCGACGCTTAGCGCGGATGCTGTTGTCATGCGATCGCATTTTGTGGGGCGTCGGGTGCTGGTGGTTGGCAGTACTCATCCTGGCGAAGACGAATTAATGATTAAGGTGTTGCCACGGTTACAAGCCGTAGTGCCGGATATTTTATTGTTGTTGGTCCCAAGACATCCGGTCCGTTTTGCTGAGGTGGCGCAGTTGTTGCGACAGGCCGAGGTGCCCTTTGTGCAGCGCAGTCTGCAGCAATGGCCAAACGCGCAAACGAGCGTGATGCTGGGTGATAGCATGGGCGAATTGATGCTCTGGTATCAGCTGGCCGATCTGGTGTTGGTCGGTGGATCCTTGATCCCGCAGGGAGGGCATAATCCGTTAGAGCCCATGGCACTGGGTAAACCTCAGCTGGCTGGCCCATTTACCTTTAACTTTGCCGCCATTTATCAATTGCTGGATAATGCAGGCGCTGTGGCACGTGTTGCGTGCGACGAGCAAGCCCTTAGCGATAGTTTGATTTACTGGCTTACTGCACATGCGGCTCGGCAGCAATTAGCCTTCGCAGGTTCTGAGCTCTATCCTCGTTTGGCAGGCGCTACAACGCGTTATATGTCACATCTATTTTCCACTGCGGGGCATTAGCGAATTCGGTACCACAGATCAACATGCGATTGCGCGTTGTGGTGGTTCGTAGCGGTTTAGTGAAAGCTAAATAAAAACTGTTATCAATTAGTTGCTGATGTAATGCGTGGAAAATTTTTCTGAAAATTGTCGTTTAATTGCATATTCGCGGTTGTTTTTATTTTATAACCAAGAATTACAACAAAATGACAACATTGGTGCTTTTTTCTGCTTGGATCGCCCGATGTTATTTGTTATAAACAATGATATCGGAGGAAGTCATGCGCCTGAATCAACTGTTATTAACTTGTGTTTTATTCACATTGCCTCACAGTGCTCCTGTGTGGGCGGGTCCATTTGAAGATGCTATTCAAGCCTACCGGCAAGGCGATTTTGATAGTGCAATTACGCATTGGCAAACGCTGGCGCTGGATGGTGATGCGCGCTCCCAAGCTGCGCTCGCACGAATTTATCAGTTGGGTCAAGGGGTTGCTGTTGATCCTCTGCAAGCCGAGTATTGGCGAGAAGAGGCCAAATTTAATGGTAAATCCAAAGCCGATGCCATTTTCAAAGAAATAGATCAGCTGCTGAGTATTTCCCCTACCACATTGGCGCAGGCGCCTACCAAAAGCGAAGTTCCATCATTAACCACTGCTGACGGTGTCATCACCACCAACAACAGTAGTGAGTTAGCGAGGCCGGATACTAAAACCACCGTCCCCGTCACTCCGTCATCTGTGCCAGCCACTGCAACGGCGAATACCATTTCGAGTAACGCTAAACCCATGACCAAAGAGCAAGAAGCATCCTTTACACGGGGTATGGAAGCGTACGAGGATCGCCGCTACAACAACGCCTATACCATCTGGAAAGACTTAGCAGAGCAGGGAGTGGCGGATGCCCAGTTCAATGTTGGCGTAATGTACCTCAATGGTCGTGGTGTGACGGCGAATGGCAAAGCGGCGATACCGTGGCTTGAAAAGGCCGCCGCGCAAGGCATTATCGATGCTTATTATTCCCTTGGGCGACTCTATCAAGTTGGGCAAGATGTGGCACCTGATCCGGCTAAAGCGGCAAGTTATTTAAAGGTCGTTGCTGAAGCAGGGCAAACGCGAGCCATGAAGCATCTCGGACAGGTCATGCTTCGTCTACCTGTCGATGGTGAAGGCCGTGATGCTCGCATGTGGTTATCCAAAGCTGTTGCAGCTGGAGATTTAGGGGCTCGTTACTGGCTTGGTATGAGTTATTTACAAGGTCAAGGCGGTGCGCAAGACGTGAACAAAGGGATTGCGGAATTAACAACTGCGGCCGAAGAGCGGAATATTTCTGCGATGTTGATGTTGGCTAATATTTATGAACAAGGTGTATTGGTCGACGCCAACGAAAAGCAAGCGTTGCGTTTTTTTACTCGAGCAGCGCAACTTGGCAACGACGAAGCGCAAGTTCGTGTAGCTGAAGTGTACTTGCGTGCTGAGCTAGGTCAGCGTCGTGATATGCGAAAAGCTGTATCGTGGCTACAACGTGCATCTTCCCAAGGTAATACTTTGGCGCAAGCATACCTAAGTGCTGGCAAAGGACGGTTACGGGTCACCGAAACGGCTCGTGAACTGGATAGTGCAGAACAAGAAGAAGTGGCGGAAACCGTGATTGCCGCGACTGCGGAGGTCAAAGCGGAAGTCCAAGCGCAAAAACAACCGGTGGCATCGGTACAGGCTGCGCCGCGTGAAGATGATGCTGATGATTTATATCAGCAAGCTCAAGATTTATTAGCAAGCAACGGCGACAGTTCAACCGCTATTAATTTGTTAAAAAATGCGGCCGATCGTGGCCATCGTCAATCGAGTTACCGCTTAGGGCAGTTATTACTAAACGGCGCTGCCGGAGTGCCCGCGGATCCAACAGCGGCGCTTCCTTACATACAAATGGCTGCGGATAGTGGGGTGTCGGCTGCGGCTTATCAACTAGGCATTATGCTATTAAATGGCAATGTGGCGCAGAAAAACCCTGCTAATGCAGCTATTTACATTCAAAATGCAGCTGAAGATGGCAACTACGATGCGCAGTATCAACTGGGCATGCTATACGAAGTTGGTAATGGTGTCCCGCAAAGCGATGAAGATGCTGTGAAATGGTATCGGATGGCTGCCGAGCAAGAACATCCAGCCGCAATGGCAAACTTAGCTGAACTGTTGGAAAAAGGCTACGGCGTGCCCAAAGATGAAGAAGCCGCATTTGAAATGTTTGAAGCTGCCGCAGCGAAAGGCGTTGCGAAAGCCCAAAACGCGCTTGGTTTGTTTTATAAACATGGCCGCGTCGTGCCTAAAAACGAAGGTAAGGCGGTCCAAATGTTCGCCATGGCCGTTCGCCAAGGTTATCCTAATGCGATGTATCAACTCGGCTGGATGCATGAGCATGGCCGCGGCGTAGCTCAAGATCTGGTCAAGGCGCGTGATTTGTATCAAAGTGCTGCCGCCAAAGGCGATACGATGGCCAAATCACAGTTAAAACGACTGATGCGATAACCCAGTCTCAGGGCTTCTCCGTTTGTGCCAATGCAAACGGAGAGTCGCCCTTCACCAAGCAGCGTAGGATCTGTCTTATCCTGTTGGTGTTGTCTGTTTTCATTTACCTGCAACTGTATTATTGTGAGCGACCATTTTTTAAACTCAGGTTGAGGTTGTTCGTCGTGCGATACATAGTACTGTGCAGCTTTTGTTTGTTGGTGTTGGGGTGCAGTTCTCAACATACCCAGCCTTCTTCACCTTCGGCAACTCCCACATTTGGGGTGTCGGCAGACCCCGACGCCAAACCTGTCGATAAGCAATGGCAATATCAAGACTCGGTAGAACGTGCCGCGCACACCACATCTGAAGCATCAACAGCGCAGGACCTGAATACCGCAGCGACCACATATTTGCCTCCACCGCATCTGCCCATAAAATCACCGGCGTCGGATGTTGCAGCTGCTGAACCTAAGGTCGCATTCGTCGCTGGTGAAAAAGACCTATGATGAAGCTAAATGTTAAACCTCGCCTGAACAGGTCAACAACATCCTCAATCCCCCCTGTGGCTGGTAAGGCGGGGGCAATCGGTTGGTCATTCCTGACGCTGAGTCTGGGGATGTCATTGCTGCTAAGCCCCACGGCGTATGCAGAACATGCAGATCGGTTGTCGACAATACAACACATTGAACAACCGTGGCCTCGGCTGCAATTGCAAGGTGAGCAACTCACGAGCATTGCACATCATCCGACATGGGCGTTATTGCTGCACAGTTGGCAAGGTGATGCTCAGATCCATGCGCCAGAATTTTTATTATCAGCGGCTGATTTTTCGCTTGAGCGCGAACTGCAGGCCACCTTGGCCTTATTTAGCCAGCAACCCGCTACGGCTTTTTGCCGTTTTCCAGCACGAATAACCTTTATTGCGCAGCAACTTGAGATCACCCTACCCAGTGAGCGTTTTCAGCCTTGTGCGGAATTACAGCGGTATCGCGACTATGTTCCCTTTACATCGATGGAATTAGTGTTTGCCTCCGAGGTACTTGATTCAACGACCAGTATGCTGGGACATGTTTTTTTAAAAGCGTCAGGGGTGAATCACCGCGGTACTGCAGTGGCGCATTCACTGGCTTATTTTGCCGAAATTCCGCCCTACAACCCAGCGCGATTAATGTTTGCATCGACGGTCACAGGGTTGCCGGGTTATTACATAGTGCGGCCTTTTGCGACTGATAAACGCCAGTATGTGCAGAAAGAGCAACGCAACTTATGGCAATTCGCACTCAAGGCCACAGATGCGCAAAAAGAGTTGCTACAGCTACATTTGTGGGAGCTGCGGAATTTAGATATTGCCTATTATTTTCAATCGTTTAACTGCGCTACATTAACATTGGAGTTGCTGGCACTACTGGATCCCGCTGTGCTGGAGACGCGCCGATTATTTGTGAGTCCACATGATGTGGTAAAGGCCGCACATCAGGCGGAGTTGGTTAAAACAACCGATGTGCTCTATGCCGATCCTTGGTTATTTGCTGCGCTGCAACAGCAGTTGCCGAGTGAGCAACGGCAGCAATTGGATGCTATGGTGTTGCAACAAGTTGATAGTGGTGCTGGTGATAACGCCATAACGTGGCCAGAAGATATAGTGGAACCTGCGTTAGCCGCCCGTTATTTAACCTTGGCCAGTGCCGATGCGCAACGACGTGGGCGTCTGAGCGCGGCGCAACATGCTCAATTGCTTTCGACCATCCCCCCTTCAGCACATAGGGCAATCCAACTGGAAGATGAAAAAAGCCCTGCCAAAACACCACAAGATTCTATGCTGGGGTTGGGAATGCAGCGAATAGCTGATGCAGGGGAGCCAGTCTGGCATCTGAAGTTTTTGGGCTCAGGTCATTATTTGTATGGTGATAATCGGCAGTATCAAACCGAGTCTGAGCTACAAATCGCAGGGATTGCGCTGGGTTATGATGCCCTGACGCAGCGTACCCAGCTGTATGAGCTTACACTGTATAGTATGAAATCCTATGTACCGCACCAGTCATTGTATCCGCAGTGGTCGTCGGAGTTTTATGCCGGTTATCAGCCCATTGTTCAGTCGGATTTACGTATGGACTATGCAGGGGAGGTGTCTGGCGCCTTGGGTAAAAGCTGGCGCTGGCACGCAGATGTGATGGCATTTGTGATGGTAGGCGGCGGGCTGAGTGTGCCGCAGTGGCAACAAAGTTATACCTTTGCATTGGCGAAAACAGGCTTCATCATCAATTTGCCAGCCAATTTGAAATGGATCAGCCAGCTGGAAGTCAATTCTGGGAAATCACAGTCGCGGCAAGCCTATCAGGAGTGGCGACAACAACTGAGTTGGTTCCCAGTGCAAGATCAGGCGTTGACCTTGGGGGTTGTGCAGTTACGCAATCAGGACAAACACATCGACCTATATCAGGCTCAGTGGCAGTATTTTTTCTAGCCGAGTTCAGTGCAGATGTCAGTGCAGATTTAGTGTTGGCACCGTGGTTACCGATCATATGAACTTTGGATTGCAATGAACGATCGGGCCGTCTGATTGACGAGATCGAGGTATTAAGTTTCATAAACTTAGATTTATTTGAGCGAGTAATAAAAAATGCCAGTGCAAGCACTGGCATAAAATACAGGTCGAATATGTTCAGTTTAAAATGTCTAACACTACATCATTGCGCTAGTCAGGCATGAGATAGAGAACTTATGCCTGACTAGCGTGCGCTTTAGCACGCGCTAGCAACCACTTATTGATAGCTGGTGGTCAGGGTTAAACCAGATACCGCGGTGTAGCCACGAACACCAATGTAGTAGGTTGCGGCCACTGGATTGGTGAAACTACAGCTTTCAGTGCTTCCTGATTTGTACGGACGGCAATCATAAGTGCTGGTCGTTGGCTGTGCGCCACGACGGACATACAAATCGGCATCACCGGTACCACCGCTGATATTCACGGTCAGGTTAGTTCTGCCGGCAGGCACAGTCACTGTGTAGTACTTAAAGGTGCTGCGTGCCACGCTGATATTTTTTACGGTAGACGTTACTGGAGTTGGCGATGTACCACCACCACCGCCAGTACCTGCCGCTTTTGCGACTGCTGCTGCCGCATCCACAATACCAGTACCGCAGTTGGTACAAGTGGCTGGGAAGGTGCGTGTGGTGGTTTTCAGGATACTTTCCACTTCATCCGGTGTTGCGTTTGGCTTTTTCTGGAAGATTAACGCAGCAACACCAGCCACATGTGGTGCAGCCATGGAGGTACCTTGTGAGTAGCCATAGCTGTCACTGCCAGGTGTGGTTGTACCTGTGTTGTAAGTTGATAACACGCCATTTGGATCGTTCGACGAATTCATCGCGCCGCCAGGTGCCGCTACGTCAACCGAGGTGCCGTAGTTTGAGTAATACGCACGACCACCACTACGGTTGGTTGCGGCGACGTTAATCACACCTTGACAGTTACCTGGGTTGAAGTTGTTGGCGTTGCTATTATCGTTACCCGCCGCAATAACAACCACGGTACCGCGTGAACGTGCTGAGTTGATAGCGGCTTGTGTTGTTGCATCACAAGCACCTGAACCACCTAAGCTCATGTTGATAACTTTGGCTGGGTTTGGGTTGGCGGGTACGCCAGACACTGTACCGCCTGATGCCCAGATAATACCGTCAGCGATATCAGAGGTGTAACCACCACACTTACCTAATACACGTACCGGAACGACTTTAGCGTTATAGGCAACACCGGCAACACCTGTGCTATTGTTGGTCACAGCGGCAATGGTACCGGCAACGTGCGTACCGTGCCAGCTTGAACCTTGGTTTGATGGTGGATAGTTATTCCCACACTCACCGGCATTGGTCCAGTCACCTGGATCGCTGGCATCGCTATCACGGCCACCGCCATCGTTACCCACGAATGCGTCTGAAATCATGTCATAACCAGGCAACAGGTTTGCCTTTAAATCGGCGTGTGGACGGAAGCCTGTATCTAATACAGCAACAACCACGCCTGAACCTGTGGCGCTATCCCAGGCGGTATTGGCACGTAAACCACCAGTACTTTCAAAGTAATGCCACTGGCTGCTGTATTGGGTGTCATTTGGCGTCGCGAATGCACGCAGCATGCGGTCTTCTTCAACGCTCACCACTTCAGGATCTTGTTTTAACGTCGCGATCATTTGCGATGTTTCTTTCTTCGACATCACGCGTTCCGCACGAACAACGTGACGGTTATTCAAGGCCATCGCACGGACGTGACGTAATTTTTCACCGGCCAGCGTAGTTAAGCGAGATTCGACATGACTACGCGCTTGTTGTGCTGTGATGCCCGCCGCCGCAATACCGACGGTGCCTGACAATGCGGCAGTTTGTTGATTTTTGTACGTTACAATAAAGCGCGTCGCCGGTCCGGTTGGCTGTTCTTGGTTAAATAACGGTTCCTGCGTTAAGTTTGGAATATCGGCCGCGTTTACGGTCGCAGTGGCAAACAGCAGCGGTAAAGTAGCTGCGGCGATACGGGTCAAACGAAATTGCGATGTTTTCATTGTTCAGTACTCACAACATGTTGTTTTTATTGCCTGGATAGGTTTCCTACCTGAATTTCTTTTTTGTATCAGTGCGGTAGGTTGGACAATAATTCAACACGGCGTGACAACTGTAAAGAGGGGGTTTCTGGCTTGGATGTGCAATTTTGGGTAAAAATTTACAATTGTATTGATTTGTGAAAATTGGGCTGGTGCACGGTGCTACGTTAAGATAGGTAATTATTCAATAGTTTCATTGATTTATGCATTCATGCTTTAAAAAATCTAATGCGAATAGAGTTATAAGTTATTCCAATTGGATCTATAAAGATGCGGGAAATTGTCATCTTAATTTGATAATTCGCATTTTATTTGTAAATTTTTGTTTGTGAGCCAGCTTTTTGTTAACAAAAATGAATGATGAATAAAGGATCCTAATGCAAACGCATTATTGGTGTAGTCATGCATTACATAGATTGATGCAAACAGGGATGTGTGACTGGTAGTAAAGGAGGGCACGACCGGTGCAGTTTTACTTCGCACAAACGTCGCACCATTCGTGTTAACTAAAGCCCATACTGCAATCGCAAGCATCAGCGAACTCAGTTAAACCGAGGTGCATTGTGGGCAACACTTTGCTTCACAGGGGGGCAGGGTCTTTATATCGCGTGCTAGAGTGAGTTGATTACGGTGGAGATGTGATATTTTTACACCGTATGGGCGATGTCATTTTGCTCTGCTATAGCACAGTCAAGCTGTGTTTTGCTGTACATTTCATCACAGCTTGCGCACAATGCACGCCTTTTTTAGGCATGACTGGGGACACTATGCAACAGCAGTGGGATGTAATTATTGTTGGCGCGGGTGCCGCCGGCTTGTTTTGCGCGATGACCGCCGGTCAACGTGGCCGTAAAGTATTGGTGGTTGATAATGGCAAACGGATTGGCCGGAAAATCTTAATGTCTGGCGGTGGTCGTTGTAACTTCACCAATTTATATGCCAGCCCAGCAAATTTTTTAAGCCAAAATCCACATTTTTGTAAATCAGCGCTAAGTCGTTATACACAATGGGATTTTATCGACTTAGTACGTCAGCATCAGATCCCATATCATGAAAAAACGCTGGGGCAGTTGTTTTGCGACAATGATGCCAAAGACATCGTGCAGATGTTGCACACCCTTTGTCAGCAGGCCGGCGTTGAGTTTATGTTGCAGCAAGAGATCCGAGCGGTCAGTCATGACGGTTCGCATTATCATGTAAACACAGCACAACAAGAACTGAGGTGTGACAGTTTAGTGATTGCATCAGGCGGTTTAAGTTTACCCAATCTTGGCGCGACAGCATTTGGTTATCAAATTGCGGAACAGTTTGGTTTACGTATCGTGCCTGTGCGCGCGGCGCTGGTGCCATTAACATGGCAACCGGCTGATAAAGCTATCTACGAAGCCATTAGTGGCGTGTCTTTGCCTGTCATCGCGTCTGTCGAAGACAGTCAGTTCACCGAGGACATGCTGTTTACGCACCGAGGCCTGAGCGGGCCGGCGATTTTACAAATATCCTCTTATTGGCAGCCTGGCGATATCTTGCAGGTCAATTTGGTTCCTACACTGGATATGGTGGCTTTTTTACAAGAACAGCAGCAAAAACACGGTGAACAAGAACTAAAAACTGCGCTAGGCCGTGTATTACCCAAACGATTGGTCGAGATCCTGCAAACGCAGCAACGGTTCCAAAATCAAGCTTTAAAAACCTTGTCGGCAAAACAAATCAATCAACTGGCTACCGATCTGAGTCAATTTGAATTCAAACCAAATGGTACTGAAGGGTATCGAACGGCAGAAGTTACCTTGGGTGGCGTTGATACACGTGATTTATCGTCCAAAACCATGGCGGCAACCAAGCAACCTGGGTTGTATTTTATTGGCGAAGTGGTCGATGTGACTGGCTGGTTAGGCGGTTATAACTTCCAGTGGGCGTGGTCCTCGGGTTGGGTTGCTGGTCAGTATGTCTAATATGCAGCGTTAGGAAGAGATGCTTGCGATGAAAAAATTATCCGTGGTACAACAAAAACAGCAAGCGGCCACGTTAGCCGCGGTGACACAACTTGAGCACGAGGTGCAGCAAGCGTTGCCAGGGGTGGTACAGTGCTGGTTTAGTTTAGAATATGAAGTGTTCCCACATTCGCTGTTGGTGCGTGTGCAGTTTGCTTCAGAGGCTGAATTAGTGGCTGCGCAGCCACAGTTGCTGCTGTGGCAAAAGAAGCTCAGTGGCTTACTGTTAAAGCGCGGTATTGTGTTAAAAGATATGCGTAAACATTTGGTGTTTACCTGCCAAAGTCCTGACGACTAGGTATGATAGCTTATAGACGCAGCGGGATTGGTCGCAGTGCCTAACTGTATCGAATCTTGAATAGAACTCACAATAACCATGCTAGTTGTTAGTTCACTTTATCCAAATAGCGTGCAAGCTATGCACCCCTTCAATGGCAGTTAACTCAGATGGCTGCCTCCCGGCTACACCTATACCTTCCGACTCGCCGTCAAATGAGCTCTACTTCAGATGAATGTTGATTAAAATTTGTGCGAAATTTTTATGGCGCTCCACAAATGGTTCAGACCTCAGCTATGCTTGATGCTCTTTATCCTGAGCGCTGCCAAGTGTCGGAGTGAACCATGGCCGTGGTTACTTTATCCTATCGTTTATTGTGCAGTCAGTTGGTTGATGTCACACAAGCGCGCGAGCTAGCGGAACTTGGTTTGTTATGTTTTGGCTCAGATGAGTTATTTTTAGAATGGTTAACCAGGCACAACCCCTACACCCAAGGTTTTACCCCACTGCAAGCATTGTCACGCGATGGCGACGGCAGTTATCTTCGTTTTTTGCTTCGGCAGTTGGCGCATTAATGCGTGTGGCAGATGTGTCTATTCTAGGTTAACGCCGTCATCCTATGCGATGAGAACATCATGTGATCGTTTCTTTGGCAAAAAGAGTTAGCCGTATTGCACGGCTAACTCGCAACACTACGGAGTCCGTAATACCATTAGGCGTACATACGTTCGAAAATATGTAAAAACGTTGGATTGGGTTGGATTTGTACCGGCGCTATATGCAAACGGTTGGCAATGTCCTGAGCTGAAATGACACCACGAATATGATGCGACTCTCGATCGATCACCACACAGAACTCTTCACCATTATGCTGTAAGGTATGCAGCACATCACCGATACAGCAATGCTCGATCTGCTCATAAGATAAACCAATAATTTGATCGCGCGGCCGCATCAAATCAGCCACTACCAAATCTTTCGCTTTAACATCCTTACTGACATGTTGCATAACGTTCTGTGGTGTTAATTGTTTGGTTGAGATTAACCCCACAAGTTCTTCACGGTGATCCACCACCAGCTTTAGTGAGCTGTGTTCATGTTGTAGCATATCCAATGCTTCAAGCGCTGGGGTATCCGCATCCAACACCATAGGCGCTGAGTGTTTAAAATCCGTAAAGATGGACAGTGCAGGCGACTGCAACGTTGTATTGCTGAACTCAGATGGTTTAACCAAATGATCAATGTCTTCAATGGTATAAACAGATAATTTTCTCATGATAAAACTCCACTATATGTGAGTTGCCGCGCTATGTTCAGACTGGCAACTTGGGCACATACCAAGAGACGCATAGTGCTAATTCGTTGACGCCAAAGATCAATCAAGTCTTAGGTCGGCATAAATGCCATAGCATCAATACGAGCTATACCGTTTCTTAGTGATGTACAGCTTTAAATTCGGGTTGTGTAAATACATTAAGTACAAGTGGCGAGGCTGATAAAAACCAAGTACATCATCGGTCAGACTATGGGTGACACCACAATGGCGTGATGCACAAATGCTGACAGGTGACACATATGCTGCGCAAATTTATATGCGGACTGCATAAATAAATGTTTATTTATCAATTAAAACGCCATCGAACGACACGCATTAACGCGAAGGTGGTGGCGCTCTACTGGGGGGGGATATTTGAAAGTGTTGACGAGCCCAGACACCTAAATGCGCAACCGGTAATGGCGATAGTGGTGCAATAACATCATTTACTATGTTGTTGTCGACAAGGTTATCTAAGGGCGTGTAGGTATTGTTTTCGGTTTTATCGTGCGTCACCGAAACTAGGGATGCATTGATACTCAGTTGGTGCTGTGGTAAATCAACTTGATCACTGATTTTGCCATAGGATTGACCACAGCAAAGCAGTAAGCTGATGTAGACAAACAATGTCAAAACGCTGATAAAACGCATAACTACTTCACCTCTGGCGGCGTTAGAGTCAGCACCATGAATTGAATGTAGCAGCAGTCACCGTAGGTCTGCAACTGATTTGCGTTGACTGTTATCGGCAAAAAAGTCAATGAATGTTGTAGGCGAAGGCTTGTTTTAGGTCAAATTTTCGATAGATTTTGCACGCATCTCCATTCGGCTATGTCATTTTGTGATTCACAAGGCGATGTACACCGCCTATATCTTGGCATGGTTCATCTGCCAAGTGATGGTTAAAGGCCATCAAGTGCGGCGATGTGTATCGATTCCTAAGTGAGCGGTGGCAGCACAATGCGTCCATCGCGCCATGGTTTTTTAAATCTCGGCGGAGTTTACTGACGCAAATGATGTTTTCTGCTGCAGCGAACGCAGTTTGCGCACTGAAGTTACCGCACAAATCACAGCGCTCACGGTAAGCTTATCCACCAAAACAGTAGTTTTATCAATGAAGTCAAACCGACCAGCAGCAATATACTTAGCACATAACTGCCCGCAAGCCAGCGCCACGACGTTTGCGCGCTCGTCGCTGTTGTGGTAACTGCTGTTGCAGTTGAGGCGGTTATGGTCGTTGACTCGCGGTAAGTTATGTCTTGGTGCTGATGTGGTTGGCCTTCCTGATGACAATATGGATCTCGGATGTTCGACATAGTTAAATTCCTGATTGTGACGTTATCATGATGGTTAAGCCGTTGGGCTGGCCCGGTGAACAAGCGCCCGAGCCGCCGCTACTTTTCTAAACCTATGCCTAATAACCTTCCGGCCACTGCTCCACTTTGCCGGTAAAAATGCGATACCCCCAGCAGGTGTACGTCAGGATCAGCGGCAAAAACAGCAGTACCCCCACCAGCATAAACTGCAAACTGGACAGCGGTGCTGCGGCTTGCAGGTAGGTGAGCTGCCCTGGAATGATGTCAGGAAAAAGTCCTGCCAATAAGCTGACAAAAACTGCACTCATAGCAAGAACTGTGGTCCAAAATGGTAACCGTTCTTGCCGGCTCGATTGTGTGAGCCGTGGTGGTGCGGATTGAACGTTTGTGCTCGTGGTATCGGCATGCGCTGGCGGTGTTTGTGCGCGCATGGAAGTATCGTCATCATGCATGTTCACGTGATGATGTGAGGGTACAAGTTGACAAAACGCGCGCAGTTGCCACCATAACCAGAAGCCGGCACAGACTGCCACCAGCAACGCCAACATTTGCCAACGGTTCGGTAGGTCTTGTTGGCTGTAGTGCCAGGCGAGAACGGCGACCACTGCGGCGGCAACAGACAACAACAGCGGTTGCGCCAACTGTGCTGCCCGCGCTTGAATCGGCGCTTGGCATTTTAAAATAAGATAACAGCTTGCCAGCAGTGCATAAGCGGCCGGTACCGCCACCATGGTTAACAAGCTCAGTGGACTAAAAAGCGCTAGGCTGGAAGCATCTGCGGCTGGTAAGCCATGCACCACCACACCTAACATCAAGCCTTGGCAGGCGGCCGCTAACACCGAACCTATGGCAAATGCACGATTCCACCAATGTTTGCTGCGTTTTGATTTAAAGCGATATTCAAAGGCGACCCCGCGAAAAATCAGACCCACCAACATCAGTACCACGGGCAAATACAGCGCCGATAACAAACCGGCATAGGCGCTGGGAAATGCCGCTAACAGCACGACACCGCCAAATACCAACCAAGTTTCATTCCCATCCCAGACGGGTGCGACGGATTTCATCAACACATCACGTTCATGCTCATCGGCAAACCAGCCATACAGCACACCAATGCCTAAATCAAACCCATCCAAAATGACATAGAGCAAGATGGCAAAGCCAAGCAAACCGTAATAAAACAATGCGAGATCTGCCATAATTTACTCCTTGGCCTTGGTTGATGAAGCATCATGTTGTAAGGCTGCCGCATAACCGGCGGCGGCATGACCAACTTTATATTGGTGGATGTCTGCCAATGGTGGTGGGCCTTTATGAATGAGCTTGCGCATGAAATATAAATAAACACCGATTAACACACTGTAAACCGTAACAAACAGCAGCAGTGATAAAGCGACTTTTTCACTGGGGATGGGGCTCACCACATCGTTGGTACGGATCAAGCCTTGTACGACCCAGGGTTGGCGGCCAATTTCAACCACGTACCAGCCTGCCAGTACCGCAATAATGCCACTTGGCGCCATCCAAGGCGTCACCGCCAGAAAGCGCGAGTGTTGGTATAATCGGCCTTGCCAGCGTAACCAGTTGCCCCAACATGCGATGATGATCATGAATATCCCGATACCTACCATGACGCGAAAGCTATAAAACACCATGGGCACATTGGGTCTATCACTCGGAGGTACCGCGGTGAGCCCCGTCAGTTCGCCATCAAGACGATGGGTTAAAATCAAGCTCGCTAATCCAGGGATGCCAATGCTGGCATGATTGGTCTCGGCGGCTTGGTCAGGAATCGCGAATAGCAATAGAGGGACATGCGAGGATTTCTCTGGCCAAATGCCTTCCATGGCGGCGAGTTTGATCGGCTGGTGTTCTTTGACATTAAGGCCATGTAAATCACCGACAAAGGCTTGCAGCGGCGCTAACACCAGGGCAATGCCTAAGGTCATGGATAAGGCTTTTTTGGCATATCCTGCATTCGGATCTTTCCGCAGCTGCCAAGCACTGGTGGCCATCACCACGAAGGTGGCTGTTAAAAAACTCGCCAACAACATGTGGGTAAAACGATAGGGCATGGAGGGGTTAAAAATCACGGCCCACCAATCGTGCACCACAAAGCGGCCATCTATAAGTTCGGCACCTTGTGGGGTGTGCATCCAGCTATTCGCGGCGATGATCCAAAAGGCGGAAATCCACGTGCCAATGGCCACCGTGAGGGTGGCGGTAAAATGAACGCGTGGACTGACTTTTTGCCAGCCAAATAACATCACGCCTAAAAAACCCGCTTCGAGGAAAAACGCCGTTAACACTTCATACGCCATTAATGGGCCAATAACTGCGCCGGCAATGTCGGAGAACTTACTGAAATTCGTGCCAAATTCGTAGGACAACACTACGCCAGACACCACGCCCATGCCAAAAGTGATGGCAAAGGGTTTAATCCAAAACTTTGCCAGTTGCAGGTACACCGGATCTTTGGTTTTGAGCCACATGGCTTCCCACCATGCCAACAGTGTTGCCAAGCCGATGGTTATCGATGGGAAAATAATATGTACACTGACCGTAAAGGCGAATTGGATCCTTGATAACAAGGCACTCGTCGAGGGCTCAGCATAGTGTAATGCCGCGACATCCACCCCAACAGATGCGGCACTGCTGGCCAACCACACGCTGAGCAGACTCATGCGGACCTCCGCGGCGTGAACTTGCGCCAGCGCGCGGGGATATGCCAAATGATGGCGCTAAAACTCACCATCACTGTTACTGTAAGCAATTCCATCAACATCGAAATAACCATAAACCGCTTTCCTCCAATCGCCGGTATGGCGATGCCAGCATTAAGCGAAATTTAGGCCAAGGTCGATTTATTTTATTTCTTATTGATCTACATCAAGTTTTTATTTAACTCTTGCGATGTGTGTAAACGTGGTTTACGATTTTGCTTCTTATTGCTGTTAACGGTGTTTACATGCTGTCGCCATCGTTCCTGCCCGTTGATGTGCAGTTAGCCACTCAGTTGTCTGCGCATCTATCCATGCATTTATCGACACCGTGGGCTTGGGCATTTCAGCTGGCCATGCTGTTTTGTAGTCTATTTGGTTTTGGCCTGAGTTTATGGCTTGGCTGGTATGCCCGATTTCATGCCTATTTGCAGCCCCTGAGTTTATTCAGTGCCTTGATGGCGCTGTGGTGTTTCGGTCACATGGCCTTGCAGTATGATTTTACCTTTGCTGGTAAGTCGTTGATTTTATTAAGCCCTTTATTACCGACTGCATTTTTACAATTTGTGATGCAGTTTATTGAGCCGACCTCACAACGTTTGAATCGCATACTGCATAGCATGATGCCGTTATTGTGGCTCTGTTCCCTCGTGGTGGTGTTGCTCAGTTGGTCGCGGCCATCAGGCCATGCACAGTTGGTGGATCAACAGCTGCAATTATTTGTGTTTGAACAATTTGGCTGGTGGGTATTGGCTTATACCTTGGCTCTGGGCGCGTTATCGCATTGGGTGTTGCTGCAAGCTCGGCCGCGATTATCAAAACAAAAACAACATTCAGCGGCGGCATTGCAGTGGACGGGCATGTGGGGATTAATACTGGCCAGTAGTTTTGTCTTGCCCTCATTTGTGGTGGATTTACTGCCGTACCCAATGTTATTACTACCCAGTTATTTGCTGCTGCTGATTTATTCTGTGGTGCGCTATCAAATGTTAGCGGTGAATGCGGTGGCGCGTCAGGCGTTGCTATATGTGGTGATGGCGCTGTTATTATTGCTGTTTATGGGCTTGATTTCGGCTATTTTTGGTCAGTTGGGCATGCCTGCATTAGCGGCCGTCCCAGATTGGCAGCTGTGGTTGTATTCATCGGTGTTGCTGGTCGCGGCGGCCGCATGTTATCAGCCCGTGGCTCGGCTGGCATCACGGCTGATTTACCCTGGCGTACAATTGACCGAAACGCGTTTAACCCAGTGGCAGCAGCAATTAGCACAGGCCCACGACTGGCAACATCTTGCCAGTCAGGCTGCGCAGTTATTGGCGGTCCCTCTACAACAGCCCGTGACGGTGTGTATCACACCTTATACCGACACAGAACGTCAGCCATCCGAGGTTATTCGCGCCACGGCGCCGGCATTGCCTCGGATGCAGGCGGCAACAGAGTTGCAACTGACACTGAGTTGTCATGCAGGTCAGTGGCGCACCCAGTTACCCTCCAGCCATGAATTAACCCCAAGCTTGCAGTTGGTATTGGACGTTTTTGCCAGTTTACTTTGCAGTCGTGCGTTGTCGCTGCAGCAAAGTCTAGCCTTAGCCGACATCCATGCGCAGAACGAGGCGCAGCGTCTAAGCCAACAACATTTGGTGGAATTGGGGGCGCTGGCGGCTTCGATGGCGCATGAACTGCGCAATCCGTTGAATATCATTTCGATGGCATCGGCCACGGTCGATGCCGAGCTACGGCAACATATTCAGCAGCAACTTAAACGGGCGGATCGACTGATAGCCGATATGCTGGTCTATGCAGGACGGCTGGAGCTGCAATTGCAGACGGTGCCGCTGCATGCCTTGGTGCACAGTTTAGTCACGCAGTTTGATTGGCAACAGGTGCAGATCCAGCTTGAGATCCCAACCGATCTGCATTTACAGGTCGATCCGCACCGGCTAAGCCAAGTATTTTATAACTTGCTCGATAATGCGCATGCTTTTTTACGTAACCAAGCGCACGCAACCTTATATATTGCTGCGCAGCAAGCTGAGCAAGGTTGCACTATTGAGTTCGCAAATAACGGACCTCGCCTCGATCGTGCGGTGGCGAGCGCATTATTTCAGCCTTTTGTTAGCAAAAGGCCGGGTGGCAGTGGCTTGGGGTTAGCGATTGTTCGACGCATTATGCAGGCGCATGATGGTGATATTGGCTTTATCTCCAGCGCTGAGTGGCCGGTTTGTTTTCAATTATGGCTGCCGAGTCATCGGCTGGGGCCCAGTGCGGATAGCACCAAGGTGTCGCCCTGAGTGGGTGTGTGACAGTCATGTTGACCTGCAATCGCGCAACCCACGGACCATATAAGCATGTTCGAGCAATACGCTTTTTTAACATATTGACACTTGTACCCTGCTCATCATGAGGTGGGCCAGCAATGAGGACGTTATGGATAATTTTCAGTCATTACAACCTGGGCGCGTGTTACTGGTTGATGACGAACCGGCATTTCGCTTACTCGCGGCACGATTTTTACAGCAGCAAGGCTTTGATGTGGTGAGCGTGGCGGATTTAGAGGCGGCGCGTGGCGCACTCGCGCAGCAAACCTTTGACTTAATGTTGCTCGATTTATCTTTGCCACCGTTATTTCAGCCAGAGCATACCCTCCAAGCCATTCCTGAGTTTCAGCAGCAACCGGTGATCGTGCTGACCGGTCATGCCGAGCGGACTTTGGCCTTACAGGCGGTGGCGCTGGGCGCCTGGGATTTTATGGCCAAACCCTTGGATCCTGATTTGCTAGGGTTAGTGGTACGGCGTGCGGTGACAAAGCAGCAGCTAAGCCGCGAAGTCAAACGCTTACAGACCGCGCAACCCAACCGGCAACCGCTGCAGCAGTTGGTCGGTTCATCGCGCAGTATGCAAAACCTGCGAACCTTGATTGAACGTATTGCGGCCACAGATGTGCGGGTGTTGGTGACTGGGCCATCAGGTACTGGTAAGGAGGTGATTTCTCGCGTATTGCATCAGTTATCGCTGCGCGCAAAACAGCCATTTATTTCGGTACATTGTGGTGCTATTCCCGCTGAGTTATTGGAAAGTGAATTATTTGGTTATGCCAAGGGGGCATTTACGGGGGCGGATCGCGATCGGCAAGGGTTGCTGAGTATGGCCGACGGAGGTACCTTGTTTTTGGACGAAATAGGCGATATGCCAGCCCCCATGCAAGTCAAATTATTACGAGTATTACAAGAGGGCACCTTTTATCCGGTGGGAAGTCGCATACAACAATCGATCAATGTGCGCTTGGTCAGTGCCACCAATGCACATTTGCCGACACTGGTGCAGCAAGGGCGTTTTCGTGAAGATTTATACTACCGCATCAAGGGCGTGACGGTGGAAACACAAGCCTTGGATGAACGACCGGAAGATATAGCGTTGTTGGTGCAATACTTTATGCAAAACGCGGGTGATGGCGCTTATCAGCTTAGCCCTGCGGCACTGCAATGGTTTTTACAGCGTCAATGGCCAGGCAACGTTCGTGAGCTAAAAAATGCCTTGGAAAGTGTGATTGCCGTTGCGGCCGGCCGCGAGATTGACCTGGCCGATATTCAGTTGCTCTATCCTGAGTCGGTGCCAACGAGTCGGCAACCTGATACTGTTTATGCCGAGCATGCCGCTGATGTGGCGATGGATGCAGCAGAACACAGCCCACAGCCGCAACGTCTTGAACTGCAAGTGCGAGCGCTCGAGATTCGGTTAATCCGACAAGCCTTACAGCAAGCCAATGGTAATCGCAGTCAGGCCGCTCGAGTATTGGGGTTATCGCGGCAAGGTTTATTGAAAAAAATTGAGCGTTATGGTCTAGAGGTCCCACCCGATACCGAATAATCATGGCCGACGTAGTTCATAGGATGACGCGGGATCGTTGCTTTGTCTGCCGGTGAAATCGGATAGCGCTTTGCATATCGCCCTACATTGTCAATGTAACGCCTAGAAATTTCGAAAAAGTGAATATTTTCCGCCGCGAGCCCCTCGACAAAGTCACGGCCGACAGTAACACTGAAGCATGCAAAGGAGTAATTTATCGCGAGTCCGGCAGCAAGTGGTTTGCGTCTGAAGCGGGTTCTGCATCAAGGAGCAAATCATGCAATTTCATCTGATATTGGTTGGCGCGGCACTGATCCTGAACATCAGCTTGTGGCTGACAACTCGTTCATTCAGCGCTGTGCTGATCCCAAATCTGTTGCTAGGTATTGCGGCATGGTTTTGGCTCCGGCAACAGCGTCACATCGAGCAACAACAGCAAGAACGTCAGCAATTCGCGCAGCAATTAAGCCTATTATTACAACAAATGCATCTACCGTTGCGGCAGGATGATTCACTGCTCGAACAACTGCGTGTGTTAGGTGCGTCTCATCAAGCACACGCACGACGCGAACAAGAGATTCGTCATTTAGTCCGCGTGCAGGGCCTGATAGATCATGACTTAGCCATTGGTAATCGCATCTTTTTTGAAAGCAAATTGCACTATTACCTCACCGAATCACACGAAGCGGCGCAAGGTTGTTTGTATCTTTTGCAACTGAGTCAGCCGGTGAACCCGCAGCAAAGTGGCTATAACCATTTACAGCGTCTTACGGCGTGCACCGAACTCATTGTCCAGCTCACCAGTGGTTATACGCCGGTGGTGTTAGCAAGGATTGCTGATGCAGATATTGCTGTGCTGATCCCGGGCATTGCGCAAAAAGAAGCTGAAGCATTGGGTGATCGACTGGTCGCTTTGGTTTCACGGCTCAATGAATTTAATGATATTGCTGATTATGACGCCTTACACTTGGGGTTTGTGATGTATCAGCAAGGCCAACAGCCCTATCAAGTGATGGCAGAAGCCGATATGGCGCTGAAAACCGCGCAGTTGCAAGGACCCAATGCCGCCTATGGTTTTATCGCGCCGGAAAAACCAAAGATCAAAGGTTCGGTGTGGTGGCGGACCGAGCTGACCAATGCTTTGCAAGAGCAGCGTTTTATGCTGAGTTTCCAACCGGTGTTTTCATGGTCAGATAGCGATGTGATCGAGCATGAGGTATTGGTTCGATTGCAAAGTAGTGAAGGCGATAAATTAGCCGCTGCGGTGTTTTTACCGATGGCGGCCAACTGTGGGTTGTGCGAAAAAATTGATCAGTATGTACTGTTGCGGGCCGCTAAGTTATGCCAACAAGAAGCCACCCGCAGCATTCGTTGCAGTGTGAATTTATCGGTGGAATCGTTACTAAGCCGAAATTGGCGGCAATGGTTGCAGCAAATGGTACAGGAAGGCCAAATTCAGCCTCAGATGTTTGCATTTGAAATCAATGAGTTTCACTTAAATCGACAGTGTGGCCAGCTCAAAGCGCCACTACAGCAATTACAACAACTTGGCTTTGGGTTGCTGATTGATCAAGTAGGTATCAGTATGGATGCCTGTCCTTATTTGTCGGATGTTGCCATTGATGCTGTGAAATTACATCCGTCTGTGGTGAGAGATGTTGATCAGCAATTGGAGCAGCAGCTATTTATCCGAGGTTTAGTCGCGTCCCACAGCCAAAAAGGCGTCCGAGTGATTGCAACTGGGGTTGAGAACTTGCGCGAGTGGCAAGTGTTGCAACGATTGGGGGTGAGTGCGGCACAGGGCTACTACTTTAGCCAGCCGCTGGCCGATTTTATGCAGCACGAATCATTGCACTAATATGAGTTGTCCTTACATTCGTACAGTCTTGTGATGATTCACGGCATTGTTATGTAGACAGACCGCGTAACGTGGCATGTTGCGCGTCGGTTATTTTTTGCCGATAGTGCAAACCGTCAATCCCCTGTTCTCCACCCGTGTGAAAAAAACTTAACCGCGTCCCCGGTGGATAGGCGCCTGCACGGATCCGCTCGATCAAGGTATGTAGCGCTTTGCCGGTATACACGGGTTCTACTTGACAACCGAATGCTGCCATCGACAAACAAAACTGCAGGAGTCGTGGACTAAATTTGGCATATGCCGTCTGATCCGCGGCGGGGATGATTTGCCAACGTTCGATGGGTTCATCTTGGGATACCGCGGGCCTGGTCAGTGGTTGTTTAGGTGTTAATGCTTGATAGGCGCGTCCAAGTTGGCGCACTTTGGCAGGCAAACTGTCATCCTTGACCACGGCAATCGCATCGATCGGCAGATCCGGATAGGCTTGGATTAAACCGGCGAGCGTGCCACCGCTGGCGGTCGCCACACAAAGCACATCCGCAGATCCTTGTGGTGTATCGGCTAGCGGTAAGCTCGCCACCCCGGGAATGGCCCAAGGGCTGGAACCTCCCTCTGGGATGATCAATGCCTCTGGATAATGCTGTTGCAGCGCATGAAGGAAGTCCGCGGTATGGCGCTGTCGATACTCGGCAAAGGGGACGGCGATCAGCCGCATGCCTTGCTGCCGACAAAATGCAAGTGTCGGATTTTGAGCATCGAGTCGCTCGGTTCGGACCAAACCAATGGTTGGGATTTGCTGCCAGGCCCCATAGGCAGCCAGTGCCGCTAAATGATTAGAAAACGCACCGCCAAAACTTAGCAACTGCCGCTTGCCCTGCGGTTGCATTTGTTGGACCTGATATTTTAGCTTTAACCATTTATTGCCGGAAATTGCCCTGACTTGACAGTGCAACTGGCACATCCACAGTTCAACCTGCATCTGCTGGCAAATCGGTAAGGATAACAATTGCCAGTGCAGCTCGGTATGGCTATCTAGTCGTTGACGTTGATGCGGTATGATTACAGGCTGTGACATGGACAGAACGACTCGGTTCGACGAATGTTGTGGTGTGTTAGGTCATATCATACCTTTTCTGCTGGCACCGCGGCAGGGTTGAACGAGGTATATAAAGGGCCGTTGGCATGTCGGTCGATGCCTAAACGTCGGCACTGGCCGACTTTGTGTGGTAGGTGAGTGCGCTTGCTTGGTTTAATTTGGTAAAAGTGTAAGATAGAGCTATTTTCTTGGCGCATTGTTAACTAAAATATGCGCACTTTTTTGTGCAGCACCGGCCGCGATGATGATCGGTAGGGTGACTGCGTGCTGTTGGCGCCCCTTAGTGAGAAGGACGAATCATTTTCATGTTAAAAAAATTACGCGGTTTATTTTCCAATGATTTATCAATTGACTTGGGTACAGCCAACACCCTGATCTATGTCAAGGATCAAGGTATTGTTTTGAATGAACCTTCAGTTGTTGCCATCCGGCAAGAACGCGCTGGTGGGCCGAAAAGTGTGGCGGCGGTTGGCCATGCCGCCAAGCGGATGTTGGGGCGTACCCCTGGCAATATCAAAGCGATTCGCCCGATGAAAGACGGGGTCATTGCCGACTTCTATGTCACGGAAAAAATGCTGCAGCATTTTATTAAACAAGCCCATAGCAACAGTTTCTTACGGCCAAGCCCGCGGGTATTGGTCTGTGTACCTTGTGGTTCAACCCAGGTAGAACGCCGCGCCATCCGTGAATCAGCACAAGGTGCCGGTGCCCGTGAAGTCTATCTGATTGATGAACCTATGGCGGCGGCGATTGGTGCAGGCTTACCTGTATCTGAAGCCACAGGTTCGATGGTGGTTGATATTGGTGGTGGTACCACCGAAGTCGCCTTGATTTCATTAAATGGCGTGGTTTACTCATCTTCAGTACGAATTGGTGGTGATAAATTTGATGATGCCATTATCAACTACATCCGTCGTAACTACGGTATTTTGATTGGTGAAGCCACGGCCGAGCGCATCAAAATGGAAATTGGTTCGGCCTATCCAAGTGATGAAATTTTGGAAATCGAAGTTCGTGGCCGTAACCTTGCCGAAGGTGTACCACGCAGCTTCACCATGACCAGCAATGAAATTTTAGAAGCGTTGCAAGAGCCATTGGCGGGTATTGTCTCGGCGGTCATGGTCGCGCTTGAGCAATCGCCACCCGAGCTTGCGTCGGATATTTCTGAACGCGGTATGGTATTAACCGGTGGTGGCGCTTTATTGCGTGATCTGGATCGATTACTGATGGAAGAAACCGGTATTCCGGTTGTCGTGGCTGAAGACCCACTGACCTGTGTTGCTCGCGGTGGTGGTAAAGCACTTGAGATGATCGATGTGCACGGTGGTGATGTATTTAGCTACGACTAAGCATCAGTACCGACTGAGTTATGAAACCCATCTTTGATCGTGGCCCATCACTGCTCCTGCGCTTGTTCTTTGCGCTGTTGGCCAGTGCTGGGCTTGTCACGCTTGATCAATATACGCAAAGTTCGGCACAGCTGCGCAGTTACCTCACGGCGACGGTAAGTCCGTTGTTTTATTTGGCGAATTTACCGCAAGATTTAATGTCAGGTGCATCAGATCAGTTGATGTCACATCAAAAGTTGCTGGATGAAAATCGGCAACTTAAAGATCAGTTGTTGTTGCAAAGCGGCCAGATGCAGCGCCTGCAATTTTTACAACAAGAAAACGATAAATTACGCGCCTTACTGGGCACCAGCCCCGTCACTGAAGGTAAACGTTTAATTGCCGAAGTGTTAGCGGTCTATAGTCATCCGTTTAGCCACCAAATTGTACTCAACAAAGGCAGTCACGATGGCGTGACCATCAGTCAGCCGATTATTGATGATGCAGGTGTATTGGGGCAGGTTGTCAGTGTGGGGCCAACCAGCAGCCGAGCGCTGTTAATTGCCGATAACACGCATTCTTTATCCCTACGCAATGAGCGGACAGGCTTAAGTTTAGTTGCCGAAGGTATTGGCCAATCGAACCGACTGCGCGTGATCCATCTGCCGCATAGTTATGACATTCAAGAAGGCGATCGATTATTGACCTCTGGTCTGGATGGTGTTTTTCCGGAAGGCTATCCAGTGGCGCGTGTTAGCCGAGTTTATCGCGATGCGAGCCAACCGTTTTTGCAAGTCAGTGCTGAACCTTACGCCAAGTTGGATCGCATTCGCTATGCCTTATTGGTTTGGCCGCACCAAGGCACGACGCCGGTTGACCCTGCCATGTTAACGCCACCGGATGATGACACCCCTGCCCGTAAAGGAGGCCATTGATGGTCTTGGTTCCTCGGCTGTTTTGGTTATATCTCACCTTGTTGCTCGCTTTGCTGCTGGTGGTGATGCCGCTACCGGCGGAAGTGCGGATGTTTCGACCCGACTGGCCATTATTGGTTTTGGCATATTGGGCTTTAGCCTTACCGCAGCGTGTGAGTATCGGCACTGCTTTTACTCTTGGTTTTATCGTTGATGTGATGGTGGGGACTGTGCTGGGGGTGAATAGTGCAGGTTATGCGGTGTTTATTTATATCATCTCAGCAAACCATCTAAAAATCAGGAACTTTTCAATTTTGCAGCAAAGCTTATTGCTTGGCTTATTGTTGTTGTTGTATCACTTTATTATCTTTGGCTTGAGTCATTTCCTCACAGGGGTGTACTTCCGTGCGGCGTATTTATGGCCGGTCTTGAGCGGTATGTTGGTATGGCCCTATATCTTTTTATTTTTACGCCGTTTTAGGCGACAGCTGAAAATTCAATAATGATGCCCAAAATTGCTCTTGCGTCTGCCTCTCCTCGTCGTCGTGAACTTTTAACACAACTCCAACAAGATTTTGTGATCGTGCAGGCACCTATCGATGAACAGGTACATCCGGCCGAATTGGCGATTGACTATGTGCAGCGTTTGGCTTTAGAAAAAGCAGGTGCCGGTTGGCAAGCCCAATGGTGTAACTATGCGACTGACGGTGCAGCGGCACCGTTACCGACGCTCGGTGCCGATACCATAGTGGTGGTGGATGGCGAAATTTTGGGTAAACCACGCGATCGGGATGATTTTTATCGCATGATGCGTTTACTGTCGGGACGGCGACATCACGTTATGACGGCAATAGCATTGGTATGGGAACCCCACATGGCCGCTAAGGCGCTAGATCCTCGCCATACGCCGTCGATGAACCGGGTTAAACTGGTACAGACGGAGGTCAGTTTTATGCCACTCTCGGATCATGATATCGATGCCTATTGGCGCAGTGGTGAACCGCAAGATAAAGCGGGTGGATATGGCATTCAGGGGTTAGGTGGCCGTTTTGTCACTCACTTATCGGGTAGTTATTTTGCCGTGGTGGGTTTGCCATTGTATGAAACCCAGCAGTTATTGGCGCAATTGGAGGCTCAGTCATGAGTACCGAATTACTTTTAAATGTGACACCGAGCGAAACCCGGGTTGCCTTGATTGAAAATGGTGTGCTGCAAGAGGTCCATATTGAACGCCAAGCACGGCATGGTCTGGTTGGTAATATTTATATCGGAAAAATCAGTCGCGTCTTACCCGGCATGCAAGCTGCTTTTGTCGATATCGGGTTAGACAAAGCTGCATTTTTGCATGCTTCCGATATCGTGCAGCGTGATGGTCAAGATCCGGAAGTAAAAGTCAGTACCGTCAAAGATATCCGCTTATTGGTGCATGAAGGGCAATATTTGTTGGTGCAAGTGGTGAAGGATCCGCTGGGCACCAAAGGTGCGCGATTGACCACCGATATCACCTTACCATCACGATATTTAGTGTTTATGCCTGATTCGCCGCATGTGGGGGTGTCACAGCGCATTGAAAGTGAGGCCGAACGACAACGCTTAAAAAGCATCGTCAGCAGTTGTTTAGACGATGATAACGGCGGTTTTATTGTCCGAACTGCGGCGGATGGCGCTTGTGAGCAGGAGCTGATCCAAGATGCGCGCTTCTTAAAAATGTTATGGGCGAAGATTTTAAAACGTCGCGCTAAACATCGCAAAGAAGCCATGCTGTATGAAGATTTAACGCTGGCGTTTCGCATTTTGCGCGATTTTGTCGGTAGTGATTTAGAGCGGGTGCGGGTTGATTCAAAATTGACCTTTCAAGCACTACAAACGTTCACCGATGAATTTATTCCACAAATGAGCAGCAAGTTGGAGTATTACCCTGGCGAGCGGCCGGTGTTTGATTTGTTTGATGTGGAAAATGAGATCCAACGTGCGTTAGATCGCAAAGTGCCGCTAAAAAGTGGTGGCTATTTAATGATCGACCAAACCGAAGCCATGACCACCATTGATGTGAATACTGGGGCTTTTGTCGGTCATCGTAATCTGGAAGAAACCATCTTCAATACCAATATTGAAGCCACTCAAGCAATTGCACGTCAGCTGCGACTGCGGAATTTAGGTGGCATCATTATCATTGATTTTATTGATATGCAAAGCGAAGAGCACCAAAAACGGGTGCTGCATAGCCTTGAAGTGGCGCTAGCGCGCGATAAAACCAAAACCAATATTCATGGTTTTTCCGCGTTAGGTTTGGTCGAGATGACGCGAAAACGCACCCGTGAAAGTTTAGAGCATGTCCTGTGTGGCGAATGTCCGGTCTGTGCTGGACGTGGCAGCTTAAAAACGGTTGAAACGGTGTGTTTTGAGATTTTACGAGAAATCGTGCGTGTAAATCGGGCTTATGCGGCGGATAAGTTTTCGGTGTATGTCTCGCCTGCAGTTAAGGATGCGTTAATCAACGACGAATACCATAGCTTGGCTGAGTTGGAAGTATTCATCGGCAAACAAATCAGTGTGGTGGTGGAGCCGCAATATACCCAAGAACAATTTGATGTGGTGATGATGTAACGATGCGTTGGGCGCAGTGGTGCCGTTTTTGCTTACACAAACTTTGGTTGGTGCTGGCAATAACGCTAGTGGTATTGGCAACGGTCGTAACCTTGATACGACTGAGTCTACCTTATGCGCAGGGTTATCGCAGCGATATCGAACAGTGGATCCATCAACACTACCAAACCAACGTCCATATCGGGCAACTCAATGCCAGCTGGCGTGGTGGCGGTCCAAGCTTAGTGCTGCAAGATGTGGTGGTCCATGATGCCAAGCAACAAAGGCTGCTGCGCTTTGATGAAACGCGCTTGCGGCTGGATTTTTGGCGCAGCCTGCGGCAACTGCAATGGGTCGCGGCTGATGTGGAATTAAGCGGCCTGCATTATCAGCTCAACAGTGCTGACATATTACAATCAACGTCGAAAGCACAGACCACAGATACCGCGCCCATTTTAACGGCCATTGAAGATTTACTGTTTCGACAATTGCAGCAATTCACCGTGGTGGATAGTAGTTTAACCATTCAAAGTGACTATGCACCTGATATTGTGGTGCAGTTCAAACGACTGCGTTGGCAAAATACCCCAGACCGCCATCAGGGTACGGGCGAGTTATCGGTCGCCGGCATCACCGCCAATACCGTATCGTTTATTCTCGATCTCCATGGTGAAAGCCTCGCCACCAGCAAAGGTCAGTTGTACCTGCAAAGCTCAGAACTGAATATTTTGCCGTGGTTTGAACAACTATTACCGCAGAGTACCCGCTTGGCACGTGCCGATGTCAATATGCAAGCTTGGGCCGATATCACCCAAGGTCGCTTGAGTGCCGTACAGGTCGCGCTGGCCGAGAACCGCTTGTTATGGCGCCATCAAGGCGAAACCTTTAATGTCAGTATCGGCGATGGGCAGCTGCGTTGGTTACCCACCTCTGATGGTTGGCGCTTAGATAGCTCGCCGCTGCGGATTACCACGCCAACGGCCGCATGGCATGATTTTCGATTATCAATCCAGCAATTGGCCAACGATGATTGGGCCGGGCATATTGAGCAATTTCGTATTGCCGCCGCCATGCCCATTTTGCAGCTGTTAAGCCAGGATATTCCAGCGCTCGAGCAATTAATGGCGTATGGCTTGGATGGTCGTTTTAGCGCGATACAGTGGCGGATGCAGCAGCAGCGGTGGTGGTTGCAAGGCGATATTTTGGATCTAAATTCGCGCCCAGTTCGGGATGTGCCTGGGGTGCAGCAGTTAAATGGCCAGTTTAGTGCCAGTGCAGATTTTATTCAGTTAGACATCCACGGCAAGGATAATACCTTACGCTGGGATGGTGCCTTTGATCGCGATACGCCATATCAGCAGCTGAATGCAAAGCTATTGGCGTGGCCAGAACCGGATGCAAAACGCTGGATCATTCAGGTGCCTCGTTTTGCGCTGGAACATCCCGCGTTAAAACTGGCGGGCGGTTTGCGGTTATGGTTGGGTGATAAGCCAGGGATGCGTCTTATGGCGCAGCTACGTGATGTGCCAGCGACCGAGGCTTCACATTATTTCCCGTTGTATCACATGCCAGCTTCGGTGATTGAGTATCTAAAACCTGCCTTATTGGGGGGGCAGGTGCGGGAAGGTACCGTGCTTTGGCATGGTAATTTTGCCGATTTTCCGTTCAACGATGGCAATGGGCACTTTCAGGTATTGGCGTATGTCGATGATGCTGAATTTATGTTTGACCCGAGTTGGCCGCGCTTAACCAAGCTCAATGCGGAGCTGCTGTTTGACAATGCCAGTATGCAAATTCGCTCGCAAGGTGCCGATTTATTTGGTGTGACGGTTGGCGATGGCGTGTTAGTGCAAATCCCAGATTTATTTCAGGCAGATGAGCTACACATCTCGGTACAGCAAGCTGCTCGTGCTGAGCAGGTGAGCCTGATGTTACAAGCGTCCGCACTAAGTGATTCTGTCGGCGCAGCGCTGGATTATTTGGGCGTTGATGGCCGCGTGGATGCCAATCTTGATTTGCGCATTGGTTTAAAACAACCCTATGCACGGGCGCAAGGTTATGTCGATTTTTATGCCAATAATTTGCAATTAAAGCAGCCAGCCCTTGCGATGGAACAGCTCGAAGGCCGACTTTGGTTTGATAACGATAAGATTCATAGCGACCAAATGATTGCCGTGAGCAATGGCATTCGGTTACAGCAGCGTTTTCGGGGAGCCAGTACGGCTGATGGCTATCAGTTAACGCTACAAGCCAGCACAGAGCATGATGTCGGTGAGTTGTTGGCGATGATACAGCCACAGTGGCAGACGTTAGGCCAGGGCAACGCGCCTATATCGGCAACGCTCGAACTGTTATTACCTCAAGAAGGTTTTAAATTGGATGCCGACATCTATGCGGATTTAACCAGTACAGAGCTGCAATTGCCGAGCCCATTTGGCAAAATGCCATCCGATGCCAGCAGCATAAATGTGCAGATTAAAGCAGAACCAAGCCAAATGCATCTGGACCTGACCTATGGTGAACAACTAACCTTTCAAGCGCGACTGCCTCAAGGTGCTACGCAATTTGATGCGGCGCTGCTGAGTTTAGGGCCGGTATCTCGCACGTTAGAGCCTGGTTTTTTTATTGATATTGCGCTGGCGGAAACCTCGGTGGGCCCTTGGATTGACTTGCTGACCGAGCTCAGTGGTGAGACATCGACCGATTCCATCATGCCTCCGCTGCAACGTGTGCGCGGTGCTATCGATAACCTACATCTGTTTGCTGATGCGTATTGGCCACAGGTGCAATTGGATATGACGCCAACGGCCGACGCTTGGCAGTTAGCGCTGCAAGCGCCCATGGTGGAAGGCACCCTTATGCTTGGGTATGACGTGGCCACACAAGGGATCACAGCCGATATGAAGCGGATGCGCTTGGAATTTCGTGATGCTGCGGCGTTGGAAGAGGCGGAAGCAGAGCGTAAAGCGGAGCGTTTATTGGATCCATTAAATGCACCACCGCTGCCGGATTATGCTGCGCTCGAAGCGGAGGCATTTGCGGCCTTAACACCGATGAACTGGTTAGCACAGTTGCCACCGATAAAACTCCGCTGTGACGATTGCACCATTGGTCATTACCCGCTTGGCAAGGTTGAGCTGAACGCTCGCAGTGATGGCGAGCGGTGGCAATTGGCCAGTTTTCGCAGTCAGCGGCAGCAGCATCAGTGGGAATTTAGCGGTTATTGGCAGCAGGATGATGGTATTGGGGTGACGGAAATTAACGGTCGCTTGCAAAGCCCATCGTTTGGCGCTTTGATGCATGACTATGATGTCAGTTCCAGTATTAGTGGCAGTGCGGCGGATGTACAGATCAGCCGATTGCGCTGGCAGGGCGCGCCGTTTCAATTTAACAAACACAGTCTTGATGGCTCGATTAGTTGGCGGTTTGGTGATGGCGCCTTTACCGATGTCAGCGATGGCGGTGCTCGGGTATTCTCGCTGCTTAGCATTGATTCGCTGGTGCGTAAGCTACGGCTGGATTTTCGAGATGTATTTGCCAAAGGGTTTTTCTTTAATGATGTCGTAGGCACGGTACGGCTGGATCAAGGTGTCGCGCTCACCAATGATACGCGGGTCAATGGTGTGGCTGGCGATATTGATATACAAGGCTATGCCGATCTGAAGGCGCGCCAACTGGATTATCAAATGAGTTTTACGCCAAAAGTGACCTCCAGTTTGCCGGTTATTTTAGCGTGGATGGTCAATCCAGTGTCTGGTGTGGCCGCGTTAGCTTTGGATCAGGTATTTGATTCAGCGGAAGTGATTAGCAAAATTAATTTTGCCGTCACTGGCGATTTGGATATGCCGGAGGTCACGGAAACACAGCGGGATAGCAAAAAAGTTACGTTACCTGCCACCGTGCAGCAACCACCGCTGCGTCCAGTGGTGGCCGCCCCCGTCACGTCATTACCGGTTTCAACAGTCGCGGAGCCATCATTACCAATAGCATCTGATGCAGCGCCATTGACCACGCCATTGCCGTTGACCCCACCTTTGCCACCGGCAACGGATGATGCGAGTGCCGCGTCCAAGATCGATGCCGTCGACGAATAAACCACCGTTGCCGCGCGGTAACTGGTTATCATCGGCCATGCCATAGTTACGGAGGAGAATGCATGCACCATTCACAACTCGGCACCGGACCAAGCACCGCAGAGGATATTGTGGTGGAGACTCGCCGTTGGCAATTAACAGCGATTCAATGCTGTAGCGCCGCGACGCCGGCGGAAAATATCGCTATGCTCGACGTGCTGTTCGCGCAGTTGCCAATGCAGCGACCGCAGTTGGTGGTTCTGCCCGAAGCCGTGCTTTGTTTTGATGCCGGTTTTAATGCGCAATTACCACTGGCTGAAGTGCGAGGGCAAGGACCGTGGCAGCAGGCGTGTGCGGAATTGGCCAAACGCTATGGCATTTGGCTATTGGTGGGGAGTTTTCCGCTGAAAAGTAGTGATCCTGCCAAGTTTAGCGCCAGTAGTTTGTTATTTGACGATCAAGGTGTTTTGCAGGCGGATTATCAAAAAATTCACCTGTTTGATGCCGATGTCGCGGATAATACCGCCAGTTATCGCGAAAGTGATACCACCATGCCGGGGACGAAACTGGGGTTGGCGACCTTGTGTGATCATACCCAATCAACTGCGCAAGATTGCCGCGTATCGGCGCCAGATCTGCAGCTGGGCATGGCAATCTGTTACGATATGCGTTTTGCTGGGTTATTTCAGGCGTATCAGCGAGCTGGCGCACAGGTGATTGCAGTACCGTCAGCGTTTACCACGGTCACAGGTGCGGCACATTGGTATCCTTTATTGCAAGCTCGGGCGATTGAGACACAATGTTATATTGTGGCACCCGCTCAAACCGGACAGCATGCCAATGGCCGGCAAACCTTTGGCCATAGTGTCATTATTGATCCTTGGGGACAGGTCATTGCCGATGCGGGCACCTTGCCAGGCATGATCAGTGTCACTATGGATGGCGACTTTTTGCAGCAGGTCCGTCAGCGCATGCCGGTGGCCCGGCATAACCGATTTATAAGTGAGTTGTTATGACAGCATCTATTTTTGATACCGTACAGACCAATCTAATTACGGCCAGTGACTTAACTGATCAGCAGCTGCAGCAACAGCTCGGTTTTTTATTTAATCATCAACTGGATTATGCCGATTTATATTTCCAATCGAGTGTGCACGAGTCCTGGGTGTTGGAAGATGGGTTGGTGAAAGACGGCTCGTTTAACATCGAACGAGGTGTCGGTGTCCGTGCCATCAGCGGTGAAAAAACTGGGTTTGCCTATGCCGACGAAATCTCTGCCGCGGCACTACAAAAAGCTGCCAGTGCGGCCCGGGGCATTGCCGCGCAAGGGCAGCATGCTCAGGTGCAGGCATTTCGCAAGTCCGCCAATAGCCAGATTTATTTACCCGCTGAACCGTTACAAAGCCTAACCAACACGGAAAAAGTGGCACTGCTGCATCAGATTGAAGCATTTATTCGCACCCTTGATAGCCGCGCTGAGCAAGTGATGGTTAGCCTGACAGGGGTGTATGAAGAAATTTTAGTCGCCGCCAGTGATGGTACTTATGCCGCCGATATCCGTCCGTTGGTGCGGTTAAATTGTTCGGTGTTGTTGCAGCACCATGGACGCCGTGAACGTGGTAATAGCGGTGGTGGTGCACGTTGCAGCTACGATTTTTTCAGCGAGCAAGTCAATGGCGAAGTGCGCTGGATGCAATATGCGCGTGAAGCTGTGCGCCAAGCGCAAGTGAATCTGGATGCGATCGCAGCTCCGGCTGGCACTATGCCGGTGGTGCTAGGGCCTGGTTGGCCAGGTGTGTTGCTGCACGAAGCGGTCGGGCATGGTTTGGAAGGTGATTTTAACCGCAAAGGTGCCTCAACCTTTGCCGGGCGTATTGGTGAGCAAGTGGCGTCAAAGCACTGCACCATCGTTGATGATGGCACCTTGGCGGGCCGTCGTGGTTCATTGAATATCGATGATGAAGGCACGGTCAGTCAGCATAATGTCCTCATCGAAAACGGTATTTTGAAAGGCTATATCCAAGATAAACATAACGCGCTGTTAATGGGCGTGGCGCCGACCGGAAATGGGCGACGCGAGTCGTTCGCGCATTTGCCAATGCCACGCATGACCAATACTTACATGCTGGCCGGTGAGTATGCGCCGGAAGAAATTATTGCCAGTGTGAAAAAAGGTATTTATGCGCCGAATTTTGGTGGTGGCCAAGTGGACATTACCTCGGGCAAATTTGTCTTTTCTGCCAGTGAAGCGTATTTGATTGAAGATGGCAAAATTACCGCGCCAATTAAAGGCGCCACCTTGATTGGCAATGGCCCTGAGGCGATGTCACAAGTGTCTATGGTAGGGAATGATCTGGCGATTGATGCCGGCGTCGGGGTATGTGGTAAACAAGGGCAAAGTGTCCCGGTCGGTGTGGGGCAACCTACGTTAAAACTTGATGCCATGACGGTGGGAGGAACCGCCTAAGGGTGGACGACACTTTGCCAGCGCCGGTGAATTCACGCATAATAAGCGTTTTTTTATCGAAGAGTGTAAAAGCTGTAGCGAAAATATTGTATTTTCAATACGTTATCTTGGAAAAGCGCTGCTGTGTTGACTGCCGAAAAGGGGTAACTGTTGCAGCGCAGCTATAGCAAGACACTTAGGAATAAGAGCCTTTATGTTAGAACAAATGCTGAATAAGCGTCGCTTGACGGCGTTACCTAGTACGGCGATAGATGCGTCCTCGGTCGAGATTCTATGCCATGCGCATGAGTACAAAGCGCGCGTATTAGCGTTGATTGCCGGTGCACAGCAGCGGATAGTGTTAACCGCGCTGTATTTACAAGCCGATGAAGCCGGTGAGCAGATCTTACGTGCCTTATATCAAGCCAAGCAGCAACGTCCTACGCTTGATGTGCGCGTCTATGTAGATTTTCATCGGGCGCGGCGCGGTTTGATTGGTAAAGCTGGCATGAAAACCAATGCACAGTTTTATCAAGAGATCGCCAAAGACTACGCGGAACCCATCGCTATTTTGGGTGTGCCGGTGAAACGCCGAGAACTATTTGGCGTGTTGCATTTAAAAGGTTTTGTGTTTGATGACACGATTTTGTATTCCGGTGCCTCATTAAATAACGTCTATCTAGGCGAGCCACCGCGCTATCGTGCCGATCGGTATTTTTTGATCACCAATTCCAGCTTGGCGGATGCCTTTGTGGCAGGCCATCGGCAAATTCTGGATGATCGGCAAGTGGTGCAAAGTTTGCTGGATACAGATCCGGCGCTCTCGCAAGCCTACAAACCGCATCATCGGGCCTGGCTGCGGCAAGCACGGGCGAGCTTTTATCCGCAGGCTGGCCAGTCAAGCGCACCATTAACGGCATCCCTGTTGATGGGCTTAGGACGGCTTAATAATAAATTAAATCGCACTTTATTGGCGTTATTGGCGATGGCTGAACGCGAGGTATTGATTTATACCCCGTATTTTAATCCGCCACCGGTGTTGGCAAAAGCACTGCGCAGCTGTTTAAAGCGTGGAGTGCATGTGACGATCGTGGTGGGTGATAAAACCGCCAATGATTTTTATATCCCGCCTGAGCAAAAATTCAGCCGTATTGGTGGTTTACCTTATTTATATGAGACTATTTTACGTAAATTTGTTAAGCGTAATCAGTCATTTATTGATAGTGGTAAGTTGGAAGTGCGGTTATGGCGCCACCAAGACAATAGCTATCATTTGAAAGGTTTAAGTGTCGATGGCGTACGGCATTTGTTTACCGGGCATAACCTGAATCCGCGCGCATTTGCGCTGGATTTTGAAAATGGCATTTTGGTGCATGACCAGCATGCAGAATTGCAGCCAGCATTGACTCTCGAACAGCAACATATTTTCCAGCATACCACTATGGTGACGCATTACAGCCAGATTGAGATGATGCGTGATTATCCAGAACAGGTGCGTAAGCTGTTAGGGAAAGTCAAAGGCGTGGGTGTCGACATGGTACTTAAACGCTTGATTTAATAACCTTATTCGGCAGACATGGAGTCAATGATGCGAAGTGCTCGCGATGTAGTGTTCTCTCGGATGATTGCCTTGCGCTGCCGAATGTTGGTCGTTAGTCCTCTTCAGCAAACCTCAGGCCGTCGCTGGCTTTTACGCTGCGGTGCCGTGCTGGTTGCTGGCTATGCGAGTTTGGCACATGCGGCTGTTGCGTCTTTAGCTCCTGTGGTGACGGTAGCCACGAGCGGTAAGTCGGCTGAAACGAGCAGCATCGTTGTATCGGATGAGCCAGCACAGCTCGATCTTATTAATGTTGCGGCACTGGATGCTATTGTACAGCAGGTGCCCCAAGCGCCCGCGGTCACGCCTCCGCAATGGTTAACCCAACACAAGCCCAGCTCATCCGCAGCCAAAACCGCCACCCCTGCCAAAATCGCCCCTTTTGTTGGTGTTGCCATCTTAATGCAAGGTGATCGTATGCTGTGGCGCTATGGCTATCATCCGGATATGGCGCTGAGCGGTCAGCAGCAGTTTTTATCGGGTTCCATTGCCAAGCAAATGACGGCCACCTTAGTGCTGCAAGCACAGCAGCAAGGTTTATTGCAATTGGAACAACCGGTGGCGCGTTATCTGCCGCAGCCGCAGCGGGCACGTTATGGCAACATCACTATTTTGCAGCTGCTACAACACACCTCTGGCATTGAAAAACCAGGCGCAGTGCCGGGAGCGAGTTTTGCGTACTCGAACCAAGGCTACCAATTGTTGGGTGAGATGCTGGGTTATATCTACGCTGAACCATTTTCGCAGCAGCTAAATCGCTTACTCAAACGCTGTCAGATGGCGGATAGTTTTGCGCCTGATGCGGATCATCCGGTGACGGCGGCGAGTCAATTGGTACCCGCACTGAATTGGCAGCAAGGGCAGTGGCAGCCGGTGTTGCCGGATGCGTTGCCGTTATCCTTGGTGCCGGCAGGGCTCGTCGTCACTAGCGCACAAGATTTATTACGCTGGCAGCAATGTTTGCACCAAACTGAGCTGTTACCCAGTGCGTTGCACCTGCGTATGGTCACGCCAGGCCCGCAACGGCCGCATCGCTGGGGGAGTGTCGATGCGCCGATTTTTTATGGTATGGGCGTGCAGATCCAGCAACACGGTGGTTTGCAAGAATGGAGTCATGGCGGTTTTTTACCTGGGTATGCGGTGACGTTGTTGTATTACCCTCGGCCTGAGTTGAGCAATGGTGAGCGGCAAGATCTGCAGTTGGTGATATGGCAGCCCTATACGGGGGAACCGGCCGATCTGGGGCAAACCTTGTGGGTGCATGACGCTTTGCGACAGGCACTGCGGGCACAGCTGTAAAGTGGGCATGTCTGGTGTTGGTGGCGGTTAACCGCAGCCGTGCAGCAAAATGCAGCAAACTCGGCTAGAGTGGAGTAAATCCTTTAGCTGCGAGGCTGTTATGTTTTTACCGTTATTCCAAGTGGATGCCTTTACTGATCGGTTATTTGCCGGCAATTATGCGGCGGTAGTGTTGTTACCGCAGTGGTTAGATGATGAACTATTACAGCAAATCGCCACCGAAAATAATCTTTCCGAAACCGCCTTTATCGTCGCCAAACCCGGCGCTGGTCATTTTCATATTCGTTGGTTTTCGCCACTGACCGAAATCGATTTTTGTGGTCACGCCACCTTAGCCGCCGCTTACGTGCTGTTTAATCATGCCGCAGCATCTGAATTTCATCCTGCGGCTATGCCGGCTCAGTTGGTGTTTGAAACGGGCAAAGTGGGTACTCTTTGGGTGCAACAAACCGAGGATGGTTGGATCCAAATGGATTTCCCACGGCGTGATCCGCGTCCTGTGCATGCGGTGCCTACCGCGCTCTTGGAAGGGTTAAAGATGGCGCCACGCGAGGTGCTGCACAGTGACCAAGCCTGGTTTGCCGTATACGACGATGCGGCTACCATCACTGCGTTACAGCCAGATTTTTCACTGCTAAAACAATTGGCTCCTTATGATGTGGTGGCGACGGCGGCGATGCCAATCGATAGTGCTAGCCATATTGATGTTGTCAGCCGTTATTTTTGGCCAGCCAATGGCGGTGATGAAGATCCCGTCACCGGCTCCATCCATGCCGGCTTAACACCCTATTGGGCGGCGAAACTAGGCAAAACAACGTTATGGGCACAGCAATGTTCGGCGCGTGGCGGTGAATTACGCTGCGAACTGCAAGGCGAACGGGTATTGGTAAGCGGTCAAGCGGTGCTGTATATGGCGGGCGAGATTTTTATTTAAAGCGACCATGACGCACTAAGATTAAGCGCAGCGATCTCACTAAGGTTAAGCGCAGCGATCTCTTGAGATCGCTGCGCTTACATCATTAAGTTGGCTCGACATCCATCGTTATGCGATAGCGTCGAGCGATGACGTATACGCCACTACCATTAACGAACCGGGACTGACACCGTGCCTGTCACTTGCTTATTGGTTGTGGCATCGGTGTAGCTGTAATTTACCGTGACCATATTTGGGTTGGCATCCGTAGAGTCATTTTCAATTTGGTTCAGATAACACTCGGTATGGATACCCGCGTAATTCGCACTATAGCCGCCAGTGAGTGTACCATTTGATTCCACTGACACTCGTTCAGGTTGCGCCGGAATGCTTACAAAATTAAAGAATGAATTGTTGAGCGTCCGCTGGCAAATTGTCGTGCCGTTTTTAACAACGCTCATCTGCAGGTTATACTTTTCGTGATGATAACCAGAGAAAATGACAAGCAGTTCAGTGCCCCATCGCGAAGGTGGTGTTAGGTTAAATCCGGCGCTACTTGTTGTGAATACAGGTACGCCTTGTTTCATGTAGTTTTGATTATCTACGATCACACTGTCGTTGGTAATCGGCGTATCCACCGCTTTAAGGTATTCGGTATCTTGCACTATCGTTTTGCCAAATGGCGCTGTTTTATTGGTGACAAACCCTGTAATGCGGAGCTCTTGATCGACAGTGGTATTTCGCAAGGCTGATAAGTTTGCTTTTACAACCAAATCATTCATGCTGCTGCTGATGGGTAATACCGTAGCTTCTTTACTGACGACAGTGGAGTAGCCGGGGGAACTAGTGCCAAATTTGTCTTTGCCAAACAGCAACTCAGCATTGTTATTATCGCGAATAGTGACTTGAAGCTGATCGCTGTTGACTGGGCTGTTAAAGACCATGCTAAGTTCGTTGTTAAAAATACGCTGATTTAACAATTGTGGTTGAACAGCACTCTGCGTTATGCGAGTCATTGGCGTGATGATGGTTAGCTTATTATTGTTGAGCTCTACGGCTCTGCCATTCACCTCAAGCTTTTGTCCATTTGGACTTACGCTCACCATAGTCCCAAGGAACTGAAGGTCGTTAAAGGTAAAATTAGGAATGCTAATGTAGTTGGTATAACTACCGCCTGGATGGCGATATAGCTTGGCTTTAAAGCTAAATACACCTGCGGCATCACTTTTCATCAAACGTTCTTTACCATCGGCACTTTGTACAAGCAGTTGTGGTGCTACGATCGGGCTGTTGTTAACTTCATCGACCAGAGTCAATTCAACATCAATTTCACTGTATACCAATGGCGTTTTTTGCACATACACATAGCCATTTTTAACATCGTTAAATGCCAAGAATACTGCATTCGAGCCCTCAAACGGTGCCAGGCTGAAATCTTTAAAACCATCGGCATCGATATCGGCTTTACCGATAATTTGTACTGGGTCGTTTGCGCCGACGGTGACACTGTATCGCAGGCTCGTGGCATCAAAGGTGACTTTTGGAATATAAGCAGACAGTTCAAGTGCACTATCGCGTAACGAAGATGCGACTTTTAAATTAGGTACCGTAAGTGGCTGGCCGTTGTCTATGTCTAAAATTTCAAAGGTATAGGTGGTCGGTTTTGCCACATCGATAGGATTTATTTGCCGAATGCTGGTATCAGAACCAGCTGTGGTTCTCATAGGGAAGACACTAGTGACAAACGCGTTGTTGGTACTTTCAACAATGATGGCGATATCGGAGAGCACGGGGATTTTTGCAATGCTGTATTTGCCATCCACCACCGGCACTGGAGCACTCAGGGTATTACCGACCAACACACGAACCTGTGCTTTGGATAGATCAACATCACTGGTGAAAGGGCGGACAATCCCATTTAATGTGATAAATTTTGCGCTTTCGGTTTGCTTGGCTAATTCTTTGGTTTGCGCATCAAGCGCGGCAATAACAGCGTCATTATTTTTATCTTCAACTTTTAAACAGCCGCTTAAGCCGATCGCTGGGATTAAAAGTAATGCGCATTTTGATAACTTCATGAAGGTTCCTTGTGAATTGCACTCTGCACTGACACTGTTTTGCTTTGGGATTGCTGGCGGTAATCTGGTGCTTTTGATGGCGTTATTTTATGTAGATTGATATTGGTATTTCCCTATTTAAGGGCGCCGCATTGTAATTAAATGTAAAATAAAATGCAATTTTGGTTCTAAAAACAATATTTTTGTTTATTTTTTGTTCTAATCTAATCTAATCTAATCTAGTCGGTTGGGAGGGCAGTTACTGCACTCGTTAACATCAAAAAATAGATACCCACGCAAGCACGTTTAGGAAGGCCGATGTTGTCACACAGGCCTAAACCCCCGAATAAAATTCACGTTGTTATGGTTCTAGATAGTTTTGAACTAGAGAGTTGTGAACTAGAGAAATGACTGAAAAACCATATACAACAATGTCATAGCGCTATTATAGGGATGTCATCGAAAAGGAATACCTGTGGGGTAATACCTGTGGGGTCATGCCTGTCTGGTCACAGGCATGTTTTGCTGCAGTGGGTTTTGGCCAGAATTGTTTATAGCCGCCATATATAAGGCCTGCTCGATGTGGCCTTTATCGCTGGACGGACGCGATCAGTAGCTTAATTAGGTCGCTGACGTTGCATGCTGGTCATCGTTGCTGCTGTGCTCACCACCGCCACGCAATTTGCGCTGAACGCCGGTAAGAAAATTACGTAACACTTGGTCATGGCAACGCCGATAGTGCGGATGATCGACACGACGGAAAAACGCACTGAGCTCATGTTTGCTGAGTTTAAAATCGGCAAGCTGCAGGATAGCCAAAATATCCTCATCTTTTAGATCTAACGCGATTTTCAATTTGCGAAAGATAATATTATGCGTCAGTTGCTGTTCATTCGGTGGCTGCACACCTTCTTTGCGCCCGCGTCTTTCGATGATTAAACCGTTTAGAAAATGCGCCAAGGTGGAGTCGGGGAGTGGCTGCATCGCCGCATCATCATCTTTACGCAGGTAGTCAGTAACTTCACTCCGTTGTACGGTCAGGCCATGATGGGCGAAAATTTTTATCATCATTTGATCGTTAAAATCAAACGCATAGCGTAAGCGCCGTAAAATCTGATTATTGGTCACAAGAGGTCCTTGTGCGGATCAACACCGCATTTATAGTTGCCGATCATTAACAGTGATTTGTACGTTTTGGATCAGCACAGCAGCATAGATCGACATAAGGTCGTCGCAGGCTCCCGTCCTTGGTGACCGCAAACACAGGTCAGAATGTGACACAGGTCGCGGCTAACCCTGAAGCTGGTTGGCAAACGAGCAAAACAGCGCTAACGCATAACATGCGTTTGCTGGATTCGGGTGGCAGCGCTTTGTCTGATAAAACCCAGTCGGCGATGCAACCTTGAAGCAAAAGAATGAAGCTATAGGGTAACAGATTCCCCCTACCGCCACGACGGTTTTTACCGCTTATTTGCCATTTGGCTGTGGTAGATCAACAAATCAGCATCGTGGCGCTTGGCGGGATCGGCTCCTGCGCATGCCACACGAACGCTGCCCGCGCCCGTGTTGTCCGCAGCATCGATGCGGACACTTGTAAGTGTCCGCGGACAGATGCTCTATACACTTTCGAAAAATAAAATCAATAAAAATCATGATTTTACAAACATACTAAGGTTGGCATCAATACTGCAAAGTCTAGATGACCATGTGCATGGCATGCCGAAAAACGGGTGACACAAGTGTCCACCCAGACTTGGCCCCCAAACTACGCACTCAGACGAGGCAAAGGACATCAGATGACAGCGCAGCAACCTATGCAAGATACCAGCTCGCAAGATAAGCCACGGCAGCAAACGGCGTGGCAGCGCCAGCGCCGGTGGGTCAGTGCCATCGCGATTGGACTGAGTTTGATGGCGTTGGTCGGTTGGTTTAGTCGCTCTGGCTCTGCGGTCGAGCAGGTGATTGATCGCCAGCAAGTGCAGATCGCCAAGGTGCAGCGCGGTGATTTTCAACGTGATTTGCAAGTGCAGGGCCAAGTGGTTGCGGCCAATGCGCCAACGCTGATTAGCCAGCAAGATGGTTTAGTGCGCTTTATCAAGCAGCCTGGCGAAGCGGTGCGGCACGGTGAATTATTGGCCGTGGTGGAAAGCCCCAGTTTAGAGAACGAAGTGAAGCAGCAACAGGCACTGTATTTATCTATGCAATCTGAGCATGCCCGTGCGCAATTATTGGCGCGTGAGCAGCAATTGGATATGCAGCAAGAGCTCAATACCGCCAAAGTGAATTTACAAGCGGCCAACCGAGAGCAGCAGCGTGCCAGTGCCGCCTTAAAACAAGGCGTTTTGCGGCAACTGGATTGGGATGTGGCCAATGATGTCCTGCAACAACGTCAGTTTGAATATGAGCATGCCAAACAAAAAGTAGCATTGGCTGCCGATAAGCTGAGTTTTGAGCGCGCGGCAGGGGAGCAAGCGGTGGCGCGACAAGCGTTGGTAGTGGATGAGTTAACGCGCAAATTAGCGGCCCTGCAAATCAAAGCGCCGGTCGATGGTCAGGTTGGCAATTGGTTAGCGCCACAGCAAAGCCAAGTGCTGGCAGGGCAGGCCGTGCTTAGTGTGATCGATTTAAGCGTGTATGAGGCGCAGCTATTTATTCCAGAGAGTTATGCCAAAGACCTTGTATCTGGTTTAACCGTAGCGCTGCAGATCAATGGCCAGCATGTCGCCGGGGCCTTAAGCCATGTGTCGGCAGAGGTAAAAGATGCGCAAGTCACGGCACGGGTCAAATTTAGTCAACAGGATGCGAAGGCGCTACGGCAGCATCAGCGTTTAAGCGCGCAGATCATTTTTGAGCAACGCGTCAATGTGCTCAAAATCGCTCGTGGTGATTTTATCAGCCACGGTGGGCGTTATGTTTACCGTGTGAAACAGGGGATTGCCGAGCGTATTCCGGTCCAGCTGGGGGCGTTGTCGGTGCAATGGGTGGAAGTTGTCGCCGGGGTTGATGCGGGGGATGAGATCGTGATCAGCCAACAAAGCTTATTTAAGGATGCGCAGCGGATCCGGTTAACCGATTGATACCGATAGATACCGATAGATTATTTAATTTTACCGATGAAGGAACATAACATGATGCTCAAGCTACGTCAGATCAGCAAAGTTTTTCGAACCGATTTAATTGAAACCACGGCGTTAAAACACATCGACCTCGAGGTGGCCGCGGGGGAGTTTGTCGCGTTAACCGGACCTTCGGGGTCGGGCAAATCCACCTTATTAAATATTTTAGGCACCCTGGAATCCTTTGATGATGGTGACTATGAGCTGGATGGTATCTCGGTGCGTGGCATGAGCGATAGGGCGTTATCTGCACTGCGCAATGAGAAAATAGGCTTTATTTTTCAGGGTTTTAATTTAATCAAAGATTACAGCTTGTTTGATAATGTTGAACTACCCCTGCGCTATCGGCATTTTAGTGCTGCCGAGCGGCGGCAGCGGGTTATGGATGCATTGGCATTGGTGGGCTTGGCGGGGCGGCGTGATTATCACCCCAGCCAGTTATCGGGTGGCCAGCAGCAGCGCGTGGCGATAGCGCGGGCGATCGCGGGTTCGCCGCGAATTTTATTGGCCGATGAACCTACCGGCAATTTGGATAGTTTGATGGCGCGGCAAGTCATGGAGTTGCTGGAGAGCATTAATCAGCAAGGCTGTACGTTATTGATGGTGACCCATGATCCTGACCAAGCACGGCGCGCGCAGCGGCAGGTGCAAATTGTCGATGGTCAGCTCAGTGATAGCGCCATTTATGATCCATTACAACGCACGGTGGCATAGGGGAGCAGGCATGGAACAGTTACGATATTACCTCAAGGTAAACTGGATCAGTATTCGTCGGGCGCCGCTGCCTTACGCCTTAACCATTCTTATCCTCAGTGTCGGATTAGGTGTTTTTTTTGCCAATGCGACCTTTTACTACTGGCTCAAGCATGATCCACTGCCACATAAATCGGCCAATTTGTTTTATCCCTTGGTCAAATCGCAGCCGTTTGTCTGTGATGAAGGCTGCGCAGCGCCGAAAATTCATAGTTATCGTGACGTGATCTCGCTGCAACAAAGCGACATTCCCAGTAAAAGTGCCGCGATGTACAGCGCCGGTGCCTATGTGCGTTTGGTGCCGAATACAACCGACGCTGCATCCGATTTACCGGCCGTGGGCATGTCGCTTCGCATTACCCAGCGTGATTTTTTTAGCATGTTTGAGGTGCCGGTGCAGCATGGCGACGTGTGGCCGGATAACACGGCGCGGCATGAGGTGATCCTAAGCCATGACGCTGCGTTAAAGCTATTTGGCCGCACCGAGGTGGTGGGAGAGCGGTTGGAGCTGGATCATCGTATGTTTACCATCAGCGCCGTGCTGGCGCCATGGCGGATGTTTCCTCGCTTATATGACCCGCAGAACGATGGCTATTTAGAAGCGACCGAAGATATCTTTTTACCGCTCGAAACCGGCTATGACCTCAATTATGTATCCAACCGCCAGTCCAGCTCGTTTGATGATGCGGATTATCAAAAATTAGCCAGCGACGGCCGGACCAAAGCCTTGCATCAATTACAGTTTTGGGTACAGCTTGATGATGCAAACGCTCAGCAAGCCTATGCTGATTTTATGCGGCATTGGGTGGAAGAACAGAAAAAAGTAGGTCGCCATCCCAGCGCCAACCAACCGCAGTTGGTCGCCATGACCGACATCATGCAAACCTTTAAAGCCCAGTCGCAAGAAGTGATTGCGTTTGCGTTGGTGACCTTGCTGTTTTTGCTGGTGTGTTTATGTAATGCCTGTCATTTATCGCTCAATCGTTTTATTGCCAATCAGTATGAAATTAGTTTACGGCGTGCCCTAGGCGCTTCGCGGGGGCAGCTACAACTACAACTATTGGCCGATGTGTGCTGTACCGCAGGGTTGGCGTTGTTGCTGGCGCTGCCACTGGCGTGGTTAACGGTGCAAGGCATCAGTGTACTGCTACCGAATCAGGCGGTGATGGCCAGTTGGAATGGCAGCTTGCTGGGCAGCATGGTGCTACTGACCTTATGTACCAGTTATTTAGTCACCTTGTATCCGGCGCTGCGAGCGTCGTTTGGCAATTTGAGCCTGCAGCTCAAGGCGTAGGCATTTCATAGCGACACATCGGCTGTATTGCTGGCTCGATGATACTGCGGTCACCACCACTGCCGCGGCGTCTGCGGCATGCTGCTCGGTGTGTAGAAGTATAAAAAAACGCTTTGCAGAGATGTGTAAAGGAATAGGTTTCGGCATGTTCCGAGTCATGTTCCACAGCATGCCCAAGGAGGCAGTCATGTTATATAAAGTTTCGCTGCGGCTTATTATCAAAGGATTAATGCGCCGCAAAGTCATTACCAGTTTATTATTTTTACAATTGGCTCTGACCTTAGGGCTGTTAGCCAACAGTAGCATGCTGGCGCAGCAAGCCTATCAATGGTTAACGCAAGATTTTGGCGTCCCGCTAGATGAGGTGATTAGCGTGCATGTGCTGCCGATGACACCCAGTCTGCGCCATCAACCACAATTGGGTGATCTCATCACACGGCAAAGTAGCGCGCTCAGCGCCCTACCTGGGGTAAATGCGGTTAGTTTTGCCAATCAAGCGCTGCTGATGGCCGGGGGCACCAACCAAAACGTCGAGGATGTGGCCAATCAAGGGGTTTCGAATGTGGATACCGTGCCCTATATGCAGGCGGATCGTCGCTTGGTGGAAACCTTGGGCTTAACCTTGGTGCAGGGCGCTTGGCCGGCCATGGCCTCTAATGACGAGCAAGAGCCGGTGGTCATTACCCAAAGTTTGGCCACGCGCTTATTTGGCAATAAAGATCCTATCGGCCAGCAAACCAACCGAGGCACAGTGGCCGCCGTGGTGCAGGACTTTTATGGCCAACGCTATGCCACGTCGGAACGATATAGTTTAATCAAATTTGGTCCCATGTATTCCACCGAGTGGGGCTATAGCTTGCTGATCCGCGTATCAGCTGAACAACGGGATGCGATTAAAATGGCGATCCCGGACGTGCTCCGTACTGTCGACATTAATACAGATATTCGTGACATCCATACGCTGGCAGAAAAACGCGATTTATTATTTGCCAATGAGCGAGGGTTTGCCGTGATGTTGGCCGTGCTCAGTGGATTGATGTTGTTGGTCACTATGGGATCGAGTTTTAGCAGTGCGCATTTTTATGCCCTGAATATGCAGCATGAAATCGGCATTAAACGCGCCTTGGGTGCCAGTCGTACCCAAGTATTGCTCGATGTGCTGGCAGATAATTGGTTAACCACCACCGTGGGTGCCGCGCTAGGCGTGGTAACGGCGTATGGTCTAAACCATGCGTTGTCACAAGCCATTAAGATCCCTGCCATACCATGGTGGTTATTGGTTGGCATCTTGAGTTTGTTAATGCTTTGTGTAACGCTGGCCACTCTTGCGCCTGCGCGGGCGGCGACCCGAGTCTCACCGGCATTGGCGACCAAAGCGTTAACGTCGTAAGTAAGTGACGCGCTTATCGAGTTTTGGAATGTGGTTGATGGCGCGTGTTGTGAGCGCCGTCTGGTTTGTCGTTTGAACCCGTCAGCTGTTGCTGTGTTTTAATTTGCCATGGAGTGCCATCAATCGCATGCGTAACTTAGTGCCTTCCGTCAACCGCGAACTCGGCGCCGATCCGAAAACAACCTCACAGTGTTCGATAGCAGAGCATGCGACGACGACATCTTCCGCCCAGCACCGGGCTACTTTGGTGCCTGTGGTGCCGCTTGCGTCATCGGCGACGCTTGAGGATGCTCCGTTGTTGCCAGCGCAAATGAACGTAACCGGGCGTTTACTGGTGATCGATGATAACGCGGCCGTGTTGGCAGCCTTACACATGCTGTTTGACATGCAAGGATATCAGGTGTGGACGGCACAAGATGCGGCCAGTGCCTTGACGCTTCTGTCGCAGCAACCGATCGATTTGGTATTGCAAGATATGAATTTTGCCAAAGGCGAGATGAGCGGCGCGCAAGGCAAGCAGCTGTTTTATCACATTCGTCAGCATTTTCCGCAGCTGCCTATCATTTTGATGACGGCCTGGACGGCGCTGGATATGGTGGTCGAGTTGGTCAAAGCGGGCGCGGTCGATTACATTGCCAAGCCGTGGGATGACGCCCGGTTATTGTTGACGGTGCAAAACACCTTGCGATTGCAGCAGGTGGCGCAGCAGTTACAACAGGTACAAGCCCAGCAGCAGCGGCAGCAACAAGAACGCTGGCAGCGTTTTGCCGGTGCTGATCTCTGTGGTTTAGTGTTTGCCAGCACCGCGATGGAACAAGTGTTGCAGTTTGCGCTGCAGTTGGCACCGGCGACGGCAGCGGTGCTGATCACGGGGGAAAATGGCACTGGCAAAGAGGGGATTGCCCATATTTTGCATGCCAATTCGCCTCGTCGACACCAGCCATTTGTCGCGGTCAATATGGGGGCTCTGCCGGTTGATTTAATGGAAGCAGAGCTATTCGGCGCTGAAGCCGGCGCTTATTCTGGTTTGCATAAAACCCGGATTGGACGATTTGAAGCCGCCGATGGTGGCACGTTATTTTTGGATGAAATTGGTAATTTATCGCTCAGCGGCCAAATGAAGTTATTGCGGGTGTTGCAAACGGGGGAGTTTGAACGCTTAGGTTCCAGTGTACGCCGTAAAGTGGATGTGCGGGTGTTATCCGCCACCAATGCTGATCTGACGCAGGCGATTGCGCAAGGCGCTTTTCGGCAAGATTTGTATTATCGGCTCAATGTCATAGAGCTGCATATACCGCCATTGCGGCGGCGTAGTGATGATATTGTGCCACTGGCGCGGCATTTTTGGGGCGCGGCAACGGCGGTGGATGCAGCGGTGTGGCCGGTTCTACAGCAGTATGCGTGGCCGGGCAATGTGCGGGAGCTGCAAAATGTTTGTCAACGGGCGCAGTTGCTCAGCCAAGGCGAGCTGATCGATGTGGTGCATTTGCAATTGCCCGTCACGGACAAACCCACGCGGAGTTTAGAGGATATTGATGCCGCAACCCTGACACAGGCATTGGCGGATGCCGGTGGTGTGGTGTCGCGGGCGGCCAAGGCGCTTGGGATCACACGGCAAGCACTGTATCGGCGGTTAGAATTTTATGGGCTGCGTCATGACTAATCCCGTTGCGGCGGACCCCACAGTAAGGTCGCAGAGCCATTCGACACCGTTAAATGGCGATGATCCGGCGCCTGCGCACCGTATTTTGGCGGTCTATTGGCGCAGTTTCGCCATCAGTTTATTGAGCGTGGTGGTGCTAGGGGCGGCGGTTGTTGCCATGTTGTGGCTTGCATCACAAGACAATTCGCTCGATGGCGAGCACTGGGCAGATGGCGTTCGCCAATGGTATGAAACCCGCGTGAGCTTGCGATCAGATATAAACCCCGAGGTAAAAACAGCGGCGTCGGTTTTGTTCTTGTTGCTACTGGGCATGGCGGCGTTTATCGGCGTTTTGTTGCTATGGTTAACGCTGTTGTGGCGGTTTTTCCAGCGGTTGCAGCGGCAACTCGTCGCATTAAACCTGCAAGCGGATCATGTGCGTGAGCAGTCGTTTAACCTAGCCGCGAACCGGCATTTAATGCACGAGCTAAGGCCATTAGCACAAGCACTGCAGCAGATGACCGAATCGTTATCAGAACAGCGTGCCACCTTACATCAGCGCGAATTGCTGTTAGATACCATCATTCAAACCAGTCCCAGCGCTATTGTGCTGACCGATAGTCAAGACCGAGTGTTATTGGCCAATCCGGCGGCGCGGCAGCTGGTGTGGCGTGGCGCTAAATTTGAAGGTATGCGCTGGCATGAGGTGCTGCGTCATATGCCGGTCTTGCTGCAGGCATGTCAACAACAGCAATCTGGCATGCTGGAGTTGACGGATCAGTCGATTTGGCATTTGTCTTGCCACCAATTTAGTTTAAATCAGCGCCAGCATATGCTGTACCAAGTCAAACCTATGACGCAAGAATGGCAACACGCCGAAATTGGCGCCTGGAAAAAATTACTGCGCGTTATTGGGCACGAGCTCAATAACAGTCTGGCGCCCATGTCATCGCTGGCGTTTTCTGGGCAACAATTGTTGGCGCAGCAACCGCTTGATACTCTAGCGCTTACACGTTTATTTACGCATTTAGCGCAGCGAAGTGCGGCGCTCAATCAGTTTTTACAAGGCTATTTGCAGTTTGCGCGCTTACCACCGCCTCAGCGCAGTGAGGTGAATTGGGTCAAGCTTATCAATGAATTACAAGACCATTATGAGTTTGAGTATGTGGGGCCTTTACCAGATCGAGCTTGGCGGTTGGATGTGGCCCAGCTGGCTCAGCTGCTGCTGAATTTATTAAAAAATGCGCAAGAGGCCGGCAGCGCGGTGCCTGATATCAGTTTGCAGATCGATGAATCGGCAACCGGCCTACGGCTATGGCTGCGTGATGCCGGCGGTGGTATGTCCGACGAAGTCTTATCGCATGCGTTATTGCCGTTTTTCACCACGAAGGAGGGCGGCTCGGGTATTGGCTTGACCTTGTGCCGCGATATTATGAATTCCCATGGTGGCCAGCTACAGCTGCGTAATTATGCCGCCGATGGCCGCCAAGGGTTGGAAGTGATGTTGTACTTTCCGGCGGCGGGTCACGTCGCCGCCGAATAAGCATTGGCGAGGCCACTTTTATGGGGCTAATTGTGTTATTGCACCCATGATGTCAATCCTAGTTTGCCCATGCCATGCATGTCGCTGGCAGCATGCTTATGCGTTGAATTTACTCGCTTGGTTTAGCGGCACGACGCTGTTTGATGATCTGATAAATCACACAAAGATAAGTGACAAAGAAAAACAAGTAATAGCCCGCCGTGGTATCCAATGGCAGCGGAGTATCAAAGCCATTAAGTACCAGTTTTAATAAGCTAGAACCAATCACGGCAAACACCAAGCTACTAATTAGCTCATGCACCATATGTCGGCTTAGTACGGCAAGTGCAACACTGGCGGCGGTAAATTGCCAATGCGCGATATGGCTGTAGAGCTGTTGTTGTTGCACCGCGGTGACGACCAACATGCCCACTAAACTTATCAACATGGCAAGGGTCACCCAAAAGGTGGCTTTTTGCATCATACAATGTCCCCAATAAGACGTTATCTAGCCTGCGTGAACGCTGATTGTACCTGAGCTCAGCATGGCGGTTAAGCAAAGAATCGCATGGTGGTTTGTGACCTACGCTTTATCAAGCGTGAATGTTGTTTTTGGTCGTGTGCGACATAGCACTGCGATTTATCGATCATCGTCAATAGGTTATTGGTGGAGGTTTTACCGACTTTTTTATTCTATTTTTGCATATGTTATATTGTATACTTTTAAAGATGACTAAAGTTTGTTACCATTGAGCTGTCTGGATGGCTAAATGGTGCGGGATAGTGCGTTTGCCGTAAATTGCACTTATTTTGTGCAAAATGTTTCAAAAAACACATTTTGTAACAATTTAGCCATTCGGCTATGGTATAGTGCGCGCCGTTTTAACTCGGTCGCGCCGTTTAAAACGCTGTCGTTTTTTATACGTTTTTTTAAGCGAGAGAGCCCGTAAGGATGTAAAAACTGGCTTTTTCTGAAATGGTAACACGTTGATTTCGCTAAGGAAGGCAAATAATGCAACCATTAACCCCCCATCAAGAACCATCAGCGCAGGTGTTGTCACCGGCATTGCCCGTTTGTTTAGATTCGGCTTTGCAAGGCAGCAATGCCATGTTGTTCAATATGGCCGCAGGTTTCTCTAAAGCCGATGCTGGTTTGTCCAGCACTGTGGCACTTTGCCGTCATAGCTTGTGGCAAACGACACCCAGTTGTGACGTGACACAGTGGTTTTATCAGGATACAAAAACACACGGCTGGGTGTTTACCTTACCGAGTCAGTTTCTGGCAGAACAACGTCATCACCCTCGTGCCTACAAGCTGCGGCAATGGGCGCGTCGTGGCACTGTACTGGCGCAATGTGGTTTGATTCTATGTATGGCGACACGGCAACCACTGGATCTAGTATGTGCTTTTGTGTTGCTACCCTTACTAATGTTATCGACCTTGGTGATGCTGTTGTTGGCGGAGCCTGAGATCCAGTAATTTAGGTCTGTACAAATGCATTCGGTAGGGGCGAGATTGCTGCGCTATTGCGTGGTGGATGGTAGGCACCGCGACATCGAAGGATGTGGCGGTGCAGGTCATCAATTTGCACCGCAAATGAGAGTGCAGAATATGACGTATTATTCCGCGAGGATGGCCGGTTTAATCAGCTGAAACAATTCACGATAAGCTTTGCCATGCTGTTGTTTTTCAGCTTCTTTTTTCGCATTACGGATTAACGTCCGTAGCTGCTGAATATCAATCTCTGGATATTGCTCAATAAATGCCGTTTGCGCATTGGCGTCACTGATCAGTTTGTCGCGCCAGTCTTCCACCAAATGGAATTTACGCGTGGCTGCTTGATTGGTATTGCGCACCACCGCCAACGCTCGTTCGATCGGTTCAAGATCGATGCTGCGCATCAACTTGCCAATAAACTGAATATGCCGACGCAGCGCTTCGTGCTTTTTGGTGAGTTTATCCGCCAACACTAACGCATCGGCCAAGTCGACAGGCATCGGGATCTTGGCGCGGGCGGCTGGGCTTAATGCCAATAACTCTTCGCCAAGTGCTTGTAACGCATGCATTTCTTTTTTGATTTGGGTTTTACTTTTACCTTCTTCGCGGTCCCAGTCGTCGCCATGGGTAAAATCGGTAATATCAGCCATTGGGCAAAGTGCTCTCTATCGCGGGCAGCGCTGATGCGCTGCAATTTCTATGAATGTTGCCAGTATAACAAAAAAGCTACCTCGCGTGGTGCTGCAGTTCGCTGCCAGATGTGGTTTGCTGTGGTAAGCTTGGCAGAAATGCTGCAAACCACGCAAAAGAGATGCTATGAGCGCAACAGAACCTACAATTTGGCAAGAAATTGATGATGTAAAAAACGCGGTTAGCCAAGTGTTAGCCCATGCAAAAGCCTTAGGTGCCAGCAGTGCGGAGGCCTCGATGAACCGGACGCGTGGTTTATCGGTCGAAGTGCGGCAAGGCGAAGTCGAAACCGTCGAATTTAACCAAGATGGTGGATTAGGCATCAGTATTTATGTCGGCCAACGTAAAGGCTCGGCATCGACGGCGGATTTAAGCCCTGCCGCATTAAAACGCACGGTGGAAGCCGCGATCGATATCGCCCGTTATACCTCGGAAGATCCCTGTGCGGGTGTGGCTGAGGCGGCGTGGCTAGAATTTTCGCCGCCGGATTTGGATTTATTCCACCCCGCCGAGGTGTCGACCGAACAAGCCATCGAATGGTGTTTGGCGGCGGAAGCGGCGGCATTTGCCCACGATGCGCGTATTACCAACTCGGATGGCGCGTCGTTTTCGTCGCATCAAGGTTTGCGGGTGTATGGCAATAGCCATGGACAGTTGGTGGGCTACCCAAGCACACGCCATGGCATGAGTTGCTCTATGATTGGTGAAGCCGGCGACGATATGCAGCGTGATTATAGTTACTCGGTCGCCCGTCATTTGGCCGAGCTGAAAACACCGGCCCAAGTGGGCTTGGAAGCGGCGATGGAGACCGTGGCCCGGCTAAATAGCCAAAAGTTAGCCACGCAAAAAGTGCCTGTGGTGTTTCGGGCTGATGTCGCCAGCAGTTTATTTGGCCATTTGGTGTCGGCGATTAGCGGTGGCAGCATTTATCGCAAATCGAGTTTTTTGCTCGATAAAGTAGGTGAGTCTATTTTGGCGCCGCATGTCACCATCACGGAACGACCGCATTTGCTGCGTGGCTTGGCCTCTAGCCCATTTGATAGCGAAGGCGTACGCACCAGCGAGCGCACCATCATCGAGCAAGGTGTGTTAACGGGGTATCTGACCACCAGTTATTCAGCGCGCAAGCTGGGGTTAACCAGCAGCGGTCATGCGGGTGGCATTCATAACTGGTTTGTCAGTCATGGTGATGCCGATTTGGCAGGATTATTGCGCCAGATGGGTACAGGGCTTTTGGTCACCGAACTGATGGGGCAGGGGGTGAATACCGTGACCGGAGATTACTCGCGTGGTGCGGCCGGTTTTTGGGTAGAGAACGGTATTATCCAATACCCAGTGTCGGAAATTACCATCGCCGGTAATTTAGCCGACATGTTTAAAAACATTGTGGCCATTGGCAACGATATTGACCGCCGTGGTGGCGTGTTAACGGGATCTGTGTTGCTGTCGCCACTGCAAATTGCGGGTCACTAGTCGCAAACGTGAACAGTGTTGGGTGAAAGGTCGACATGCTTCAGCGGTAACGGCTGGCTAGCTAGCCGTTACCGGCAGTCATCATAAACAGACAACTACAACTGCAATCGACGACCGCTCTCTATGACCCGACGCAAACGGTATCACCCGACGCAAACGCCATTAACTGCGTTGCGCTTGTGGTGTCACGCCGTCAGCCAATGGGATCACCACGTCAATTGGACACACCTTAACGCAGGTCGGTTCTGGGTAAAAACCAGCGCATTCGGTGCAAAGGTCTACATCAATTTGATAACAGCGTTTGCCACTGGGCAGGCTGACCAGCGCTATGGCGCTATTGGGGCACTCTGGTCCACACATGTCGCAATTGATACATGCCGCTAAAATTTGCAGTGCCATCTGGTTATCCTGTTGCGTCGCTTGCCGCATTGGCGTTGCGATCGACAGCTAGCCTTGATGACGGTGCAGATGAAGGCGTGAGTGCAGATGTGGCAGCATCAGGCAATTGGCGGATCAATAACGCAAATTCAGTGCTCAGATCCGCCGGCCATGGCATATACACCTGATGCCCCGCGCCGGGCGCACGTGCGATCGGCTGCCCGTGTTTATCCCAAAGTGCACTAAGAATGAATTCGCGATTGCCCGTCGGGTGCATCAAAATCAGTCGATCGCCACATTGAAACTGATTTTTCACCTCAACCCATACACGTGCTGGATGCGTGTCGCTGGCGGGATAAAAAGGACCAATCTCACCAACAAACTGCTGCTGATCACTGCTAGATGCGCTTTTGTCATAGTTTTGCAGTTCATGCATCGGGATATGACGGCGCAAAAAGCCTTCGGTGTACCCGCGCGAGGCTAAACCATCTAAGTCTTGCAATAATGCAGGGTTAAATGGCCGGCCAGCCACTGCATCATCAATAGCGGCACGATAAATTTGCGCCGTCCGTGCGGCATAGTAAAACGACTTGGTTCGACCTTCGATTTTTAACGAATGCACCTGCGATCTGGTTAAACGATCTACATGCATCACAGCCCGCAAGTCCTTAGAATTCATAATATAAGTGCCATGCTCATCTTCAAATGCGGGCATCATGTCATCGGGGCGCTGCGGATCTGTGAGTAAAATCACCTCGCTGCGTGGCGTCTGCGGTGCATCAGCGCTGGACATAGGCGCAGCTGTCACTGAGGCCGTGGCTGAATTTGTGGTCGCGGCTGAATTTGTAGCTGCAGATGGTACAAATTGCCCAACCTCATTCTGCTCAGCGCTGCTAACCTGATAAGGCCAGCGGCAAGCATTGGTGCAGGTGCCTTGGTTTGGGTCGCGTTTATCCATGTAACCCGACAATAAACAGCGGCCCGAATAGGCCATGCACAAGGCGCCATGAACAAAGACTTCCAGTTCCATGTCTGGCACTTCACGGCGGATCTGCTCGATTTCTTCCAGCGCCAACTCACGCGATAAAATCACACGGCGAATACCTTGCTGCTGCCAAAATTTGACGGCGGCCCAATTGATGGTGTTGGCTTGCACCGATAGATGCAGCTCCAGCCCAGGGAAATGCTGCTGCAACAGGTAAATAACCCCAGGATCCGACACTATAAAGGCATCAGGCTCTAGCTTCACTACCGCGGCAATATCGTCGATCAGGGTGGCTAATTTGGCATTATGTGGCGCGCTATTGAGCACACAGTATAATTTTTTGCCTTGCGCATGCGCCTCGGCAATAGCGATGGCCAAGGTATCCACATCAAATTCATTGTTTCGCACGCGCAAGCTATAACGCGGCATGCCGGCATAGACCGCATCCGCGCCATAGGCAAACGCAAACCGCATGGCTTTTAAGCTGCCCGCGGGTGATAACAATTCAGGCACAAAGATGGCGCCGGGCGCATCCGTGTTGCCGGATGAGTGGGCAGATGTGTCTGCGGCGTATGGCTCTGGCAGTTCGGTAGGTAACAAGATCAACACCTCAAACTCAATAATCTCGTAAGCTAAAGTATCGCGATAGACCGTCCTCACGCGACACAGGCAGTTGCAACATAAAAAGTGCGCAAGCATAGCGGCAGAACGATGGGCTCACCTTGATCTAGCGCAAAAATGGTTAAGCTGGATACAGGCATGACGTGATCAAGTGCTGTGAGGGTGCGGCAATGTCATAGGGATGGCTGGCGGGTTAAATCACAGAACAATACTCCACGCGGATCACCATCTGCCGTATCTAATTGAGATTTTTTCATCTATGCAAGACACATGGGCTGAGCGAGATGAGCGTTAGCTTCGTGGATAGGCAACACCTAGACGCCATGAGGATGCAGAAGTGACAGATTCTGTGTTTCATTAAAGATGGCGAGTGAAATAAACGCCATCGAATGAAGAGTGTTATGGTGCTATTACAAACGTTCAGTACTAAAAGTGTTGATGCGTCATATGTCTAGAGCATAAAGCGGGCGAGGCTGTGGTGTTTTTTTCTAGGCTGTTGTTTTTCGGTGCTGTCGGTTTTTTTGTGTTGTCGCTGCGTGTTGTCGCTGCGTGTTATCGCCCGTTGTTTTAAACAGGCGCTTTAGCGCTGGGGCTGGCGAAAATATCTGCGATTTATGCGTCATTTTGGTGCAGTTGCACTGCCAATTTGCAGGTTTTTTCGGCGATTGAGCCAGGCTAGTGCATTGAATACGTATTCATATTGAGCATTATGACAAAGCGGTGAATAAATGAGCTGGGAGACTGTGAAATCGCACATAAAACACTAAAGCTATCATCACAACAACAGGCTTCATGCCACCAGGCTCGGAGCCACAACAATAACAGCAATCCGGGGACTATTTATGTTCAAGTTTAGATTGAGCATGCTGTCACTTGCGTTGGTCAGCGCAGGTTTCAGTAGTATCGCGTGGCAAGCCCATGCCAGTACCGATGTCGCACCAACCGCACAGACGGCGCCAACCACAGGCCCGTCGACCAGCAAGGCCGACAACACCAAGAAAAAAGCCGAAGAAAAAGAGCAAGTTGAAGTCATTCAAGTGACAGGTTATGGCTCTAGCTTGATCCGCTCGTTAGATCTGAAACGCACCAACGATACGGTCTCAGAAACTATTTCTGCCGATGACTTAGGGGCCTTACCTGACGTGTCGATGGCTGACGCCTTGACGCGCTTACCAGGTATTTCTGCGGTACGAACCGGTGGTCAAGCTGCGCAGATCAACATCCGCGGTATGGATGGTGGCTTTGTGTTTTCAACGTTAAACGGCCGCGAACAAGTCTCCACCAGTGGTAGCCGTAGTATCGAATTCGACCAGTATCCGTCTGAATTAATCTCATCTGCCGCCGTGTATAAATCGCCAAAAGCTTCCTTGATTGAAGGTGGTGTGGCCGGCACAGTGGAGCTGCAAACAGCCAGTCCACTGCGCAACAAAGAGCAGCACAGTTTAGTGGTGAATGCACGTGGCATGTATAACGACCGTGCCAACGAGGTTCCTGATGGCCAAGAATTTGGCGATCGCATCAGTTTTTCCTACCAAGGTAAATTTGCCGACGATACCCTCGGGGTGGCGTTGGGTGTCGCGCGTTTGTATCAACCCAGCGTGGCAACCCAATTTATCGGTTTAGCGTATCCAGACAAAAAAGATGTGGATGGCATTAAAGAAACCGAACCGAAAGAATTTATCAGCGAGGGTTTTGAAGCGCAGCATCGAGGCGGGGAAGAGACACGGAATGGCTTTATGGGCGTGATTGAATGGGCGCCACATGAACATTTTACCCTGAAAACCGATGCGTTTTATTCAAAATTTGATTCCGAAGCCTTCGCCCGTGGTTACCGAGTGAAATTCGGTGGCGAAAACGCCGCGGTGGCCAACCCTGTGTTAAATGGCAACTCGGTGATTGGTGGTACTTTCAACCGTACCAGCAATAGCTACACGCGGGTTGAGTTGGTCAACGATGATAACCAAGATTTTGACAGCGTAAAAAGCTTAGGTATCAACGCCGATTGGCAAGTGACCGACGCCTTTAATCTCAATGTGGACGTATCGCATTCCTCGGCCGAGAGCAATTTCCGCAATGGCTTACTGTGGTCCTTGGTGGCCAAAGATGCCACTGTCGCCAATCCACAGTTTGATGACAACGTGTCGATCTCGTATTTACTCAATGGCTTAAACCTGCCGAATATTGGTTTTAATCAAGCGGCGTCATTTTCTGATATCAATAAAGTGATGGTCAGCAAATATGGTATTTATCCGTACCAAAACAGCGATGAGTTAAATGCGGTTCGATTAGATGGCCGCTATCAATTTGATTTACCTGTCATTTCAAGTATCGATGTGGGTCTGCGTTACTCCGAGCGTGAATACGCCAACGATCGTTCTGTGTTTGAATATGGCAATGATGGTGCCTTCTCCAGCACCCAAAAACCGCTGCGCTTAACGCAAGACATGGTGAAAGTGGTGAACTTTAGCGGTGCTTTTAGTTATATCCCAAGCTATTTAGCGATCGATTTAAACAAAGCCTTAAATGCCTGGTTCCCTAATGGTGTGCCACAACCTAAACAAACCTGGGGCACGGGCAACTCTGGGTTAATCCCATCACAACAAGGCCAGGGTGGCGCTGATACCAGCTGGTCGGTGCTGCAAAGCGGCAATGTTTATGAAGATGTACTGTCACTGTATGTCATGGGTAATCTGGACACCGAGCTGCTGAGCTTACCGCTGACCGGTAACTTTGGGGTGCGGATGGTGGAAACCGACCAGCGTGCCACTTCACTGCAAAATGTCAACGGTGATGCCACATTGGGCGCACAAAACATCAAAGACGAAGCTGGTTTGATTAACAACCAATATGCGCCTGGCATTTTGGGGGAAAAATACCGCGATTACTTACCGCAGCTGAACTTGAACTTGTCGTTAACCGACAATGATCAACTGCGTTTTGCCGCTGCTCGCGTTATGTCACGGCCGCCGATCAACCGCTTGGCGGCGCAAACCAGTACCAACATTAACAACGACGGTATTATCAATGGTTCGAGCGAAAACAACCCGTTCTTACGGCCGTTTTATGCCGATCAGTTGGATTTATCCTATGAGCATTACCTGGATGATGGTGAAGGTGCGTTTGTCGCTGCGGTGTTTAACAAAGATATTAAATCGTTAATTAACACCTTTAGTATCGCCAACTTCGATTTCAGAGCCGCCGGTTTCCAAGTGCCGGATGTCTATGTTGACCCGCTGACAGGTGTCCCCAAAACCGTGAAGAACGGTACTTACACCACTGCCGTGAACAACAAAGAAGGCGGTTATATTCGGGGTGTCGAATTGGCCTATACCCAGCTGTATAAATTCCTACCCGGCATTTGGTCTGGTTTAGGCACCAGTCTGAGCTATTCCTACACCGATAGCGAAATCAAACAGCAAACCAACTTAGGTGGCAGTTCGGTCGATATTTCGTTGCCTGGCTTGTCGTCAAATGTGTGGACTGGCGCGGTGTTCTACGAGTATGAAGGCTTTGAAACTCGGGTCAGTGCCCGTTATCGCAATCCGTTTGTGTCAGAACAAGTGTCGGTGAATGAGCAAATCGTCAACTTTGATGGGGAGACCGTGATTGATTTCCAAAGCTCATATCAAATCACTGATCAGTTCAAAGTGTTGTTCCAAGTGAACAACCTGACCGACGAACCGACCATGAGCTACTTCGGTAACACCACACAGACCGGCACCATCCAATTTTTTGGACGCCAGTTCTTCTTAGGTGGCACTTACTCAATGTAAGCACAACGATGACATGAATGCACAACCCTGCGCTACGGCGAGGGGATGACTTGGAGTTTAGAATGCAAAATGTAACAAAGTTATGGCCAGTGCTGCTCAGTGGCGGTGTCTTGGCATTATTATCCGGCTGTGGTGGCGATAGCGCCGTAAATCCAGGCCAAGTGTTGTTAACCTGTGCCGTACCACAAGTACCCAATGCCGCCGGTACCGCCTGCGTAGCACCTAAGCCTATCAAATGCCCGGCACCGACAGTGCCGGATGCGAAAAACGAGCAATGTGTGATTGGCGTGGATCCAAATGCGCCAGCGCCAAGTGTGATGGCAGGGCCTCGGCAAGCGGTGCTGTACTTCAAAAAGTTAGATGGCAACTATGAAGGCTATCGTTTGCATACGTGGAATAACGATGCCTGTGATGCCCTGGAAAATAGCTCTATTGCCGCCAGTTGGGCCGATGGTTTGCCATTTACCGGCGTGGATAGCAACTATGGCGCTTACTGGGTATTGAACCTTAAAGAAGGCGTGGGCAGCAAAGCCACCGATTGTGCCAACTTCTTGGTGCACGTTGGGGTGGATGATGCGGGTAAAGAATTGGGCGGTGACCAAAAACTGCCGCTGGGCGTGAAAGCGCCAGGACCGCAGTTCTCGCGGATGGGTTGGACCTTCTCTGGGACCTCGTCAGTATTTGCCTATCCCGTCGTGTCGCTGGGTGTACAAATCAGTGACAGCGCCGCCCATTGGTTAGATAAAGATACCTTTGTCTGGAAAGCAGCCGTCAGTGGAGGGAGTCAGTTCAAACTGCACCATAGCGCAGCGGCCGATCTGGCGATTGATAGCGACACCTTACAGGTCAATGGTACTGCCGTGAATGTCACGCCAGTTGAACTGACCGATGAGCAAAAAGCGCGGGTGCCGCATCTGGCGAGCTGGCCGGCTTATAAAATCAGTACCGATGCCGCCAATGCCAAAGCTATCCTGAAAAATCAGCTGGTGCTGGCATCTTATGACAGCAGCAATAAGCTGGTGGCCGCCTCTTATGTCCAAACCGCTAAAGCGATTGATGATCTTTACACCAAAGGTGAGAACGACGCCAATGAAGCGGTATTAGGTATTCAATATGATGCCAACAACATTACCAGTAGCTTGTGGGCGCCAACGGCGCGTAGCGTGGCGTTAAAAGTCTATGACCAAAACAAAGCGCTGATCAGCACCAATCCCATGGTGCAAAACGCCACCACCGGCGTATGGCAGTTTAGCGGCAGCAAAGCCAGTTTGGATCGCAAGTTCTACCGTTTTGAAGTGCAGGTCTACCATCCATTGACCAAAAAAGTCGAGACGGTGGAAGCAACAGATCCTTACTCATTAAACGTCTCAACCAATGGCCGCTTTAGCCAGTTCGTAAACTTGGCCGATGCCGATACCAAGCCAGCCAACTGGGACAGCCATACCATTCCGACCATCGCCAATCCGGAAGATGCCATCATTTATGAAGGTCATATTCGTGATTTTAGCGTGATGGATGAAACGGTGACCGCAGCGAATCGTGGCAAGTATTTGGCCTTTACCGAGACCAATTCGAAACCCGTGCAGCATTTAGCGGCCTTGGCGGAAGCGGGCGTGAATCACTTCCATCTGTTACCGACCATGGATATTGCCACCATTAACGAAGATGGCACCAAACGGATTGATTTAAACAATACCGTCGCCGAGCTTTGTAAAATCAATGCCAAAGCTCCGGTTTGTAATGAAAATGGCAGCACCAAGCTGATTGATCTGATGAAGTCGTATGCGGCATCGGGTGAGAATCAGCAAAAAGTGGTGGAAAGTATCCGCAGCTTAGATAGCTTCAACTGGGGTTATGATCCTCACCATTTCTTGGCACCAGAGGGCAGCTATGCCAGCAGCAGCGAAGGGGTTGCGCGCATTAAAGAGATGCGAGCCATGAACCAAGCGCTGCATAGCTTGGGCATGCGCGTGGTGTTGGATGTGGTGTATAACCACACCAGTTCGTCCGGTCTGTTTGATAACTCGGTCTTCGATAAAATTGTACCAGGTTATTACCATCGTTATAACGAGGTATCCGGTGCGATTGAACGTTCAACTTGCTGCGAAAATACCGCCACTGAACATGCCATGGTCGATAAATTTGTCAAAGACAGCTTGGTGATTTTGGCCAAAGAGTACAAGTTTGACAGCTTCCGTTTTGACATCATGGGACACCATCCGAAGCAAAGCATTTTAGCGGCGCGTGATGCGGTGCAGGCTGTTGATCCTGATAACTATTTCTACGGTGAAGCCTGGAACTTTGGCTCGGATGTGCAAAACGATAAACGTTTTATCCAAGCCCGCCAAGCCAATATGGGTGGCACCCAAGTGGGGACCTTCAACGATCGGATCCGTGATGCGGTGCGCAGTGCACAGCTGTTTAGCGGCGCTAAAGCTGAAAACAACGCCTTGGCACAACAAAACTTTATTGAAATTGGTCTGGCCGGTACCTTAAAAGACTACCTGATCAAGGATTATAAAGGCGTGACAGGCAATGCCTCTGGGGTGATGTGGAACGGCCAGCCGGCGGGTTATGCCAATGATCCTGCCGATATTATCAACTACGTGTCTAAACACGATAACGAAACGTTGTGGGATAAACTGCAACTGGAGTTAAGTTCAGATGTATCGACGGATGATCGGGTGCGGATCCACAATATGGCATTGGCAATCCCATTGCTCAGCCAAGGTATTCCCTTCCAACAAATGGGCGATGATTTACTGCGGTCTAAATCACTCGATCGCGACAGCTACGATGCCGGTGATTGGTTCAACCGGGTTGATTTCAGCATGCAAAGCAACAACTGGAACGTTGGTTTACCCTTGGCGGAGAAAAACGCCAGTAACTGGAAAAACATCGCCAGTATTGCCAATAATCCAAACACCAGCGTGAACAGTAATCAAATCGAGCTGGCCAGCGCCGTGTTTAAAGACTTTGTCAAAATCCGTCAAAGCTCGCCGTTGTTCCGTTTAACCACAGCGCAGCAGATTATTGACCGGGTTGGCTTCCACAATATTGGCAAAAACCTGACGCCGGGTTTAATTGTGATGAGCATCGATGATGGCAGCGATCTGGCGGATTTGGATCCACAGCATGATGCCATTGTGGTGGTGATCAACGGGACTGATAGCAGCAAAACGCATCGGATTCCGACTGCGCAAAACTTTAGTTTGCATACGGTGCAGCAGCAATCGGAAGACACTATTGTAGGTTTAGCTCGGTTTGCCAACGATGGTGCTGATGGGAGCTTTACGGTGCCGGCCTACACTGCAGCTGTGTTTGTGAAAGTGCAAAACGGTAGCCAAGGCGCTGGTTTAAAAGCCAATGCAACCATGGGCGCGGCGGATATTCCACCATTTGGTTTAACCACCGTGAATGTGCGTGGTGGCATGAATGGCTGGTCGGAAAATGATGCGTTCAGCTACGATGGCAGTGGTATTTATCTGGCGACGGTGCAAGTCAATGCGGGTGTGCAAGAGTTCAAGATTGCCTCTGGCGATTGGAGCACAGTCGACTTTGGCGGCGCGAACAGTGATGCGTTACAAATCGATACCCCAACCACCTTGGCGAAAAAAGGCAGTAACTTAAAACTCGACTTCCCACGCAGTGGCAAGTATGTGTTTACCTTAAATGCCGCCAATAAAGATGCACCAGTGTTGACCGTGAGCGAATATCAACCTTATGGCACCACCACAGTGTATGCCCGCGGTACCATCAACCCTGGTCAGTGGACCACGGAAAATCCACTGACCTATATCGGTGAAAACAAGTATCGCATGACGATTGCGCTGGAAGCTAAGGGTTATGAGTTTAAGATTGCCTCGTCCGATTGGTCGACCGTTGACTTTGGTGCCGGTGGCGATGGGGTGGATGTCACCTTGGGTACGGCGAAAACCTTAGCCGCCAAAGGTGCTAACCTGAAAATGACCCTGACCAGCGCCGGCACCTATGAATTTATCATTGATGCCAGTGACAAGAACGCACCTGTATTAACAGTGCGGCCGCTCGTGAATTAACCTCGAGTGAGCTAACCTCATGACAGTTATCAAGGTGCAGGCTGTATGGCTTGCATCTTGTCTGGATGAATCCGTAAAAGCCTCGGCCTGTGCCGAGGCTTTTTTATTGGCGTTTTACTGGCCTCGGTGGGTGTCGCTAGGAAGGTGTCGCAGGGAATATTGGTGGTGGCTGGCAATGTTGGGCGTGGGCGCTAGATCGCCTTAGCCGGTGGCTTTTAGCTGGTTTTTTCTCGGTACGCCGTGCTAAGCAAACGCGGCGACAGAGCAAAATGGACAAATAAAGCCCGATCTAAATAAAAAAGATGACCAATAAAAAAATGACAGCCTTACGCAGGCTATACCCTTGCCTGAAAACAGCAGGAGGGCTGCACCTAGGTTGAGATCACAGGCGCAGCAGATAGCGAGCGGAGGTTATTTTGGCGTTTTGTCCTGCACGGTATTTTTTACCGCGGCGGTCGCGTCAGTTGTACGGCGGCTATGGGTACACCAGCGATAAATGACGGCAATAATGGCCAGCACAAATAACACGGCCGATAGCATCATTAAGCCTTTGGCTAACAGGTGGTGATATTGCTCAAGCCAAGGTATTTGCATCAAGGTGGCGCTAAAAAGACTCAGTACCAAACACCAACAAAATGCACTTAAAAAGCTGATGATCGCCACTTTAGTGGCATTCATGTTGGTCATCCCCATCAGCATCGGTGTTAAAACACGAACAAATGGTACAAAACGCGAGGAAAACATCGCCATAAAGCCGTGATCTTGAAGGAGTTTATGCGCCCGTGCAAAGCTTTTAGGCGGTACTATTTTTTCGATGTGATGCATAAATCGGGTATGAGCTAAGCCGTAGCCTTGCCAATAGGCGATGATAGTGCCTAGCGCGGCGGCAAGTGGCAGATAAATTAAGATAACTTCATACCCTACCACGCCAGTGGCAACCAAGCCGCCGGCAAACAGCACTAAGCTGTCACCGGGCAAAGGTAAAAACACAAAGCTGGATTCAAGGAATAAAATCAGTGCCAAACAAAAAATAAGTAAAGGTACCGCTCCCATGGCAACCAGTTGGTCGAAATCCTGTTGCCATATCGCCATTAACATTTCATACATGCGAGAGCCCCGAAAACTAAGCTAGGGTTGCCGATCGTGCAGCCGTTGCATCGATCATTTTGGTGTGGCGGCAATGATAGCACTTTACGCCGATAAATTCAGCCGCTCGCGTTTAGTGGGAGGCTTTTCGCGAGCAGTAGGAAAGTGATACCGCATAATCTAGATAGTGACCAAGATTGTGATTTCGATCGCGTGATAGACAAACGCGGTATGAAGTGACGTCGGTGTTCGTCATGTTAGCGAGCTGTTTTTGTGGTGCTCAATCGCAAAGTGGAAAGGGCAAGGCATCGATGCAGATTGACCGCATTGCACAGGGAATGGCCTTTTTATAAAAAAATGGGGGTACCGAGGTACCCCCTAAACTGCAGAAAAGCATAAACACTACCGTGGAGTCGGATCCTTCCGGGACAGGGCAAGTACGGCACAAACCTGTTGTCTTCCTGACAAAAACTACTATACGCGAATAATTTCTAATTGCAAACAATTCTCATTTAAAATATTCTGATGCCGATGGTGCTGAGGTGCACGGTCATTGCAGATCTGCCACAGCTTGGTGGTTGGCGCGACTCAAGGAGGGCTACGATGGGAAGCGAAGTGATGAGTATGTCGATAGTGGTGCTGGCCATGCTACTTTGCTGTGTGCTGCCATCATTACTACTGCTGGCCATCGATTATGCGCTGTACCATACCGTGGATATGCGCGTAGTCGCACTGGCTGCACTGCTAAGTTTGATAGTTGCCATGTTGTGGTGGATAGAGTTGCGCTGGCTTTAGTGGCATCAAGGTGGCGGTGATTGTGGATAGACATAACCCTCACCATGATGCGGTTCTGGGCTATTCTCGGCTGTGTTTATGTCGTGCACCACGCGTTGGCGGCTTTGATGAGACGCATAGTTGCGGTTCAGTGTTTTTCCACCAATACTGGGAGGACTTGTATTTAGTGAAAGGCATTGTTGTTGCCTATGATGCTCGCTGATAGGTGCATGCCTAACATCATTTTACAGATCGTGTTAAAGATCGTGCGGTTATCTCTGACGCGTTTGGCTTGGCTGATGTCGCTCTGGGGGCTATTGCTCTGGGTGCCGGTTGCTTGCCTGCCGCCGTTGATGGCACACGCATCTGTTCAGCTGTCGACGCCTACCGCCGTTCAAGCCAATGTTCAAGTCAATCAGCAATCCAATTTGCAATCTAATCTGCAAGCTGCCGCTCAAGCAACTGCGGAGGCTGAAAATACGGAGTCAGCCAGCACGGAGTCAGCTAGCAGGGAGTCAGCCAGAAAGGACGCTGCAAGCACGCAGAGCAGCCCGGCGAGGAATATGGCATCCTCTGCAGGCATGTCCCGTCCTGTCATGCCACCGCCCACGGCGTATATCAACAGCCATAGCCGTTTTATGGCACTGGCGAAGCAGTTTCCAGAACTCAGTGTCGCGACCAGTGTGGTGCAGGATGCGCAAGGTTTTTTGTGGATTGGTACACAAAATGGCGTGTATCGTTTTGATGGCAGCAGCGTCAGCAATATCGCCTTAGCCGATCGCAGTGCGGTGGGTGATAGTCGGCAATGGGCCACCACCTTAAGCGTGGATCCGCAGCAGCGCTTGTGGATTGGAACGCGGGCCGCAGGCGTCTATATCTTACATTTGGTGACAGGTGCGTGGCACGCACTAGCGCTGCCGCAGGGGGCCGCCAATGCCGAAATCACCGCGATTGTGCACGATAGTGATGGCGGTAGTTGGATTGCAACCCATGGCGCAGGTTTGTTTCGGGTGGCGGGCGCCAGTGTGGATAGCAAGGATGCGACTGTGCTTGAGTCGGTCACGCTCCCTAGTACCGCCGAGGTGGTGGGTGCAAAAGATATCAATACGTTATGGCGCGATGCAGAAGGCTACTTGTGGCTAGGTACAGGCGCCGCACCGCTGCGGAAACAAAATAGTCGTCAGGCCGGTTTATTGCGCTGGCATCCGGTAACACAAGATCTGCAATGGTTTCATCCGGAAAACTCGGTATTAACGCACGCCTCTATTAGTGTTTTACGGCCGGATCCGCAGGGAAATTTATGGATTGGCGCTTATGGGGGTGGGCTGTATCGTTATCGATTTGATCGGCATCAATTGGAACGCTGGCCTGATTTACCGCCATCGCTGGCGACCGGCTTGGTCACCGATATTCTGGTGCAGGATAAGCGATTATGGGTGAGTAGCTTTGATCATGGGTTGTGGTTATTGCAAGACTGGTCATCCTATGATGTTGCCGCGGCAAAAACTGAGGCATCAAAACATACCGCAGCCAGCAGCGCCAGCTTAACCTCGTCGACATCGAACGCCGCGTCAGATCAGTCTTCATCGCTCACATCCACTGATGGCACACCTCGTCACATATGGTGGCAGCGTTTTGGTTTTAATCCCTTGGTCGAGTATCAACTTGGCTCGAATAATTTAACGCAGCTATGGCTCGACCAGCAGCACACCTTATGGATGGCCAGTCCGGCCGGCGTCTTTGGTTTATCCAGTACTGCGCAGGATGTGCGTAATCTGCCTTTTGCCGCCGGTAAGGCGAATAGCCTGCAATACCCGGATGTGTTTGGTGTGGCGCCGAGTCAAACCGCTGGCGTTTTTTGGCTTGCCAATCGTGATGCTGGATTGGTGCTATTTGATAGTCAGACCCAGCACATTCGTCACTTCAAGGTGCCGCCAACGCCAAATCAACCGGCGGTAACTGCGGCATTCACGGCATCTGTACCAGGCGCTCCGACGGCTCATATCGCGCCGACCTTAGCGCGGCAAGTGGTCGAAACGCGCGATGGTCGTGTGTTTATTGGCACTGATGCTGGGTTATATCGCTTACATCCTTTCTCTGGTGATTGGGAATTGCAACCCCTGCAAACACCGGAGCCCCATATTGGTGTGATGCAGTTGGGGCCGGATGGGGACCTTTGGATCGGCACTCGGGGCGATGGTTTGCTGCGCTGGCGGCCCCCACCATCAGCCATGAATGGTGCGTCGGATGCGCAAAAAAAGCACGGCCCTGAATCTCAACCGGATACCACGGCGACATTAGATACGCGTTTGAATGCGGTGATCGCGCGGCTACAGGCGCGTTATCGCGCCGAGCAAGATGCCCATCACAAGCGTCCGCCGCAGGGTCAGATCGTCGCGCGGTATGGCCACAATGCGGCCGATACCATGAGTTTGCGCAGCGACAGCATAGGAACTATGGCGTTTGATCAGCATCAGTATCTGTGGCTTGGATTCCCTGGGCAAGGCTTGTCTCGCATTGATAGTCGCAGTGGTGATATTGAAAGCTGGGAAGCCACGTTAGATCGTAGCAATGGGCTTGCAACCTCGGTGATTGAAAGTATGTTCCAGTATGCGGGGCACTTTTGGTTGTGGGGCAATGGCATCTTGCATCGGGTGGAACCTGATCTGCAGCAGCCTGAGCGGGTTCGGCGTTTTTATGCCTATACACCGCCACTGCAGGTGGATGAGGCACTGCGCGCGGGTGCGGAAGTCTTGTTGCCTTATATGTGGGCGTTGTCGGGGAATAATTTGGTACAACTTGCGCCGGCGCATGGGTTTGGTATCACCTTTTGGTTGGGCGCGGTATGGCTCGGGGAGGATGGTTTTTTAGTGCGAGGGGGCAATCAAGGCGTGGATTTTGTCGCGGCCACATCGCTAAGGCAAGGCCGTATCATGCCAACGCTGACCGTACAATTGACCGAAATGCGGCTATTTAATCAGCCTGTGCCAAGCATGCAAATGCCATTGGCGCAAAATCCGCTGCGTGCGCCGATGGACAGGTCGCATGCCGCTGCTGAGCAGCGTGGCGCATTTCGGTTACCACAACCTATCAATCAACTGTCCAGGCTGGAATTATCTCGGCATGAAGATATGTTTAGTTTGCTATTTTCAGCGCTGGATTTTGTCGCTCCTCAGCAAGTGCAATACCGCTATCGTTTGCTTGGGTTTGATGCCAACTGGATAGAAACCAGCGGCACGAACCCGATGGCGACCTATACCCGATTAGCCCCTGGTCAGTATCAGTTTGAAGTGATGGCAAGGCCACAAGGTGGCCTTTGGCCCAACGCGCCGAGTTTACGCTTGTCCATCGACATTTTGCCGGCCTGGTGGCAAACCCTATGGTTTAAGGTTGGCCTATTGGTGTTGATCGGCGGTGCTATGGTCGCAGCGCTGCGTTGGCGCTGGTTGGCGGAACGCGCACAGCGACGGCAATTGGCGGCATTGGTGCGACAACGTACCGCGGAGCTTGAACAACAAAACAAAGCGCTCAGCGATTCCTATCGCGATTTAATGTTGCTGCAAACCATGGTCAGTCAAATCACGGCAACCCTATCTACGCAAGAGGTGATCTCGCAGTGCCAAGCGCAGTTGCAGCAAGTGATGGATGTGCATGTGCTGGCGGTGGGCATTTTTCATGCCGAGACCGAGCGGTTACATTTTGATTTTTGGCTGGAAAGCGGGCAATGGATGACGCCATTTTCGCTCGCAACTAGTGAACAACAGACGTTAGCGGCGGTGTGTTTTAGTCAGCAGCGGGAACTTATTATTGCCAGACGGCAAGATTTCTTAAACTATCTGGCCAAGGTTCCAGCCCCGGTGGCGGGTGAACCTATGCAAAGTGTGTTGTATTTCCCGCTGCAAGTGCATGGTCATGTATTGGGCTGCATTACGGTGCAAAGTCCACAACCGCAAGCGTTTACCAGTATGCAAATTCAGTTGGTGCGCACCTTATCAAGCACCATCGCTATTGCGCTGGCCAATGCCGCCGTGGTGGCCGATTTGCGGCAGACGCAACAACAAATGGTAGAGCAAGAAAAACTGGCGTCTTTGGGGGCCTTGGTCAGTGGTGTTGCCCATGAAGTCAACACGCCGCTGGGAATTTGTGTGACGGCAGCGACCCATCTGCAGCAAGAAACGCAGGAGCTGAGCCAACTACATCAGCAGCAAAAGCTGACAGGGCAACGATTTGAGCAGCACCTGCAGGTGTGTCGCGATACATTGACCTTATTAACGCAAAATGCCATGCGGGCGGCCAATTTAATCCAGCGCTTTAAACAAGTGGCGGTCGATCGCCACAGTCAGCAAGGACGTGAACTGCACATCGCGCATTATATCCATGAAGTCATGCACAGCTTGCAGGCGGAGTTAAAACGCGTCAACGGTCAGTTTCAGATTGATTGTGCCGACGATCTGCTGATTTACACCGAACCTGGTGTGCTGGCGCAAGTTTTTGGTCACTTATTAACCAACGCTGTCGAGCATGCGTTTATGCCGGCGCTCGATGGCAGTGCGGCGTGGCACTTGTTGGCAACACCGCAGGTGGATATCAAGATTTACCGGCAAGCCCAGTGGTTGGTGATTTGTTTTAAAGACAACGGCATAGGGATGACACCACAGGTGCAGCAGCGCATTTTTGAGCCGTTTTTCACCACGCAGCGCGCCAATGGTCACAGTGGTTTAGGTGCGCATATTATGTACAACTTGGTCACGGGGCAGCTGGGCGGCCGTATCGAAGTGCAAAGTGCGCCGGGCGAGGGGACGCAAATCATCATCCGGTTGCCACTGCGCAGCAATGGACGGTGATAAAAATGCCATGCTGGCGAAAAAGCTATTGCTTTTAACTTTCGCATCTATAAAATAACTTTCGAAACGAAACTTAAGCGAAACTCATGCATAAACGAAACACTCAGCAACGCCGTCGTGCCATCGTAGATTTACTGCAGCAGCAAGGTGAAGTCAGCGTCGACCAATTGGCTGAAGTGTTTGCGACCTCTGAAGTGACTATTCGCAAAGATCTGGCCGCGCTGGAAGATAACGGCTTGCTGTTGCGGCGTTATGGTGGGGCTGTGCCGGTCCCCCACGAGTTGATGCAAGAGGCGCAGGCCAGAATATCGGATGGCAAACAAGCCATCGCCCGCGCCGCGGCACAGCTTATTCGCGATCATTACCGCATCATTTTAGATTCAGGCAGTACCATTGCCGCCTTGTTACCGGAACTGAGCCATAAACAGGGATTGGTGGTGATGACCAATTCGTTATTTATTGCCAATAGTTTGCGTGAATTAGAACATGAACCCAAATTGCTGATGACCGGTGGTAGCTGGGATCCGCAATCGGAATCCTTTCAAGGCCAGCTCGCCGAACAAGTGCTGCGCGCCTATGATTTTGACCAGCTGTTTATTGGTGCGGATGGCATCGACTTACAGCGGGGCACCACCACATTCAATGAGTTAACCAGTTTAAGCCGTGTGATGGCTGAGGTGGCGCGTGAAGTGGTGGTGATGGTAGAGTCCGATAAAATTGGACGTAAAATCCATAATTTAGAATTGCCGTGGACGATGATAACCCACTTGGTAACGGACGATAAGTTACCCGACACGGCACAACGGCAAATAGAACAGCAGGGCGTCAAAGTGATTTGTGTCCCTGTACAACCTAACACGGATTATCCGGAGTAAATATGTGTGGAATAGTTGGCGCAGTAGCGCAGCGTGATGTTGTTGATATCTTAGTTGAAGGCTTGCGTCGTTTGGAATACCGCGGCTACGACTCTGCCGGTGTTGCGGTGGTGAATGACGCCGGTGAGTTACAACGCATTCGTCGCTTAGGCAAAGTGAAAGAGTTGTCAGATGCCGTGAAACTGACCCCAACCCCAGGCGGTACCGGTATTGCACACACCCGCTGGGCCACGCATGGTGAGCCGTCCGAGCGTAATGCGCATCCCCATGTGTCGGGCAAAATTTCCGTGGTGCACAACGGTATTATTGAAAACCACGGTCCACTGCGCGAGATGTTAAAAGGCAAAGGTTATGTCTTTAACTCCGATACAGATACCGAAGTCATTGCCCACTTAGTGGAAGAAGAATTCAAAACCGCCGCGTCTTTGTTAGAAGCAGTGCAAAAAGCCGTGAAACAGTTCACCGGTGCTTACGGCACTGTGTTGATGGACAAAACCGATCCAAGTCGTTTAGTGGTGGCGCGTTCAGGCAGCCCGTTGGTGATTGGTTTAGGCATTAATGAAAACTTTATCGCATCGGATCAATTGGCATTATTGCCAGTGACACGTCGTTTTATGTTTTTAGAAGAAGGCGACGTGGCAGAGATCACTCGCTTTAGCGTTACTGTGTATGACAAAACTGGCGTGAAGGTCGAGCGTGCGGTGACGGAGTCAACGGTGAGCTACGATGCCGGTGATAAAGGTCAATACCGTCATTTCATGTTAAAAGAAATCTACGAACAGCCACATGCCATCACCAACACCTTAGAAGGTCGTTTAAGCAGCGAGTCTGTGTTGGATGAAACCTTCGGTAATGGCGCGGCAGAGTTGTTCAAGCGCGTGAAACACGTGCAAATCGTCGCCTGTGGTACCTCTTATCACTCCGGTATGGTGGCGCGTTACTGGTTAGAATCGTTAGGTGGCATTTCATGTAACGTGGAAATCGCCTCTGAATTCCGTTACCGCAAATCCTTCGTGCAGCCGGGATCCTTGTTAGTCAGCATTTCACAATCTGGTGAAACCGCGGATACCTTAGCTGCGCTGCGTCTGGCCAAAGAAGCTGGTTACCTTGGCAGTTTAACCATCTGTAACGTGGCAGGTTCGTCGTTAGTGCGCGAATCGGACTTGGCATTTATGACGCGGGCCGGTGCCGAAATTGGCGTTGCCTCGACCAAAGCATTCACCACGCAGTTGGTTGGTTTGGCGATGTTGACTCTGGCTATCGGTAAATACAATGGCTTAACGGCACAGCAGCAAAAAGATATGGTCGCTGCCTTGCAATCATTACCGGCGAAGTTAGAACAAACGCTGACATTGGCAGATAGCATTGAAAAATTAGCGCCAGAATTTGCGGACAAACATCATTCGTTATTCTTAGGTCGCGGTGATCAATATCCAATCGCGATGGAAGGTGCACTGAAATTAAAAGAAATTTCATACATCCATGCCGAAGCATATGCCGCGGGCGAATTAAAACACGGTCCATTGGCGCTGATTGATGCTGATATGCCGATCATTGTGGTGGCCCCGAACAACGAATTGCTGGAAAAACTGCAATCGAACGTCGAAGAAGTGCGGGCTCGTGGCGGTATTCTGTATGTGTTTGCCGACGCTGATGCGCATTTTAAATCCGATGCGACGCAGCGCGTGATCAATGTGCCACACGTGCACCCACTGATCGCCCCGATTATTTACACCATTCCATTGCAGTTATTGAGCTACTACGTCGCCATCATCAAGGGCACCGACGTTGACCAGCCACGTAACTTGGCAAAATCGGTGACGGTGGAGTAACCACGCCGGAGGTATCTCTGTTGTTGTAAGAGCATATTATATTTGGTATGGAGTGTATTATATTTGGTACGTAAAAAATAAATTGCTCTAAATTTGGTATAGAAAAAATATTAGTTTATGCTCATTGCTGATGTCAGTAATGGGCATAAGCTATGAAAAAGCTGGAGTGGTTAACAAAAGAAGAGGTTAAAAAGCGCTTTGAGAGCGGCAGAGGTGTCGGTCGCCGCAAAGACTACAAGCCTTGGATTTATATTCAGGAAATTTCCAGTGACGGAACAAGTTTCCGAGCCCTCTCCCATACTTCCGGTCGTGTCGTACATCTACTTTCTAAGCTTGAATTTCTCACTTTTTCCCTTGCTGATTGGGATGAAAGTATTGTCGATATCCGTGAGCAGTATCCGTTTGATTTAGAAACCTCGCTAGAGGTGGCTGAAAAAGCAGGTATAAAGCACCCGCAAAAAGGCGAAAAATTTCATGTGTTCACAACAGATCTGTTGCTAGATAGAGATGCCTACGAAAATAAAAGGACAGCCATACAGGTAAAATATATTAAAGACCTTATGGACAAAGATACTGTCGTTAAACTAGAAATTGAACGGCGCTGCTGCATAGCAAAAGGTATGGAATGGCGATTAATAACCGAGTTAGATATTCCTCGGGTTCAACAAGCGAATGTTGACTGGATTTTAGGTGGAAAAGATCTCCATATTGAAGATGATTTTGAAGCAAAAGCACGTGATATCTGGTGCGAAATTGAGCTTACACCTGATCTTAAACTGGCAAAAGCCTGTGCCAACCTCGACAAGCATTATGGGCAACCTACCGGAGAATCATTAAGGCTTATTCGTAATGCTTTTGCCTATCGGCTACTGGCATTTGATATTCGGCATCCGTATCAACATTTGGTTTGTGGTGATGTAGTCTCAGCCTCGCCGGCCTTCAATACCGGGGGACTTTATGCTGTTGGTTAACACTGTAATAAAGTTCGACGAGCATTTGTATAGGGTATTGGAGCTGCGCGAAGACGTTGGCATTTGGATCGACATTTATGAGCAGTTCGCTGATCCAGATAGCTTCGAAAAAAATAGAATTACTAATGCCATTTCCGATGGTACTGCTGAGACTGTGCCAGACCCTTTTATCAATGATGTCATTAATAAGTCATCCGACACACAATTAAAGCGATTAGATGAAATCTGGCAGGTAATGCAAAAGGTAAGTCATAACCCTTTGCGTCTTTATAAGCATGGCTGGTTAATTCTCTATCGCGAGGTGGTCAATCAGTCACAGCCTGAGTACAGTCCAAAGCACTTTTACAAACTGCTGCGCAAATTTCTTCAAAGAGGGCAAAGCAAAATGGCTTTGCTCCCCTATTTCAATAGACAGGGTGCACCGGAGCAGCCGCGCAATATTACCGATAAAAAAGTTGGCAGAAAGCGAACCGTTTCTGTAGGAGAAGGCGTACCCGTTAATGAGGATCTTAAACAGCTGTTTCGAGAGGCTATAGATAAATATTATTTAAACTCTTCCCGAATGCCATGGAGTAAAGTTCATAAAAAAGTTGAGCTGGATTTCAGGAAGAAATATCCGCATGTATCAAGTCGCGATTATCCAACAGTTGCGCAGTTAAAGCATCTGTTCAAAATGGAGTATGAATCTAGCGAGACAGCTAAATTACGTAATACCGCTAATGTTTATGAGAAAGATGTCCGACAACTCACCAGTACAGCAACAGCTCAGGTGGCAGGCCCCGGTGACCGATATGAGTTTGATGCAACGATTGTCGATTTGTATTTAGTGAGCGAACAAGATCCATCAAAAATTATTGGTCGTCCCACCTTTCTTATAGCAATTGATGTCTTTTCAAGATTGGTTGTGGGGTACTACCTTACGTTTGAACCAGCTTCCTATGTGCTGACCATGATGTGTATCGCCAACTGTTTAGAAAACAAAGTCGATGTATGCAGCAGGTTTGGCATATCAATAGAATTTGAGGATTGGCCAGCCATAGGTCTTCCCACGGCCATTCTAGCGGATAAAGGCGAGCTGTTGACCTACCAGTCAGATTCACTTGTTAATATATTTAACGTTCGAATTGAAAATGCTAAGGCTCGAAGAGGAGACGCCAAAGGTATTGTTGAGCGAAAGTTTAGGACCCTACAGGCAGAATTTGTACCCTATTCCCCCGGTGCTGTATTACAGGAAACAGCAAAGAAAAGAGGTGGTAAAGACTATCGGCTCGACGCTAAACTGACACTAAAAGAGCTGGAAGAAATCATCGTACTGCTTATTTATAAACATAACTTACAAGTGATGAAAAAGTATGATGCTGATGAGGGTATTCCAGATTGCTTACCTCGCACACCGAAAGATTTGTGGCAGTGGGGTATTGAAAATCGCGCTGGCGTTCTAAAAAGTGCTGATTTAGATAAATTTAAAATCCACACGCTACCCAGAGACAAAGCAACAGTGTCTAACGAAGGCATTAAATTTAGGTCTCTGACTTACAGTTGCCAAGAGGCTTTAAAAGAGGGGTGGTTTTTAAGGGATAAGCACCGAACTAGGCCTGAAAATGTGGAAATAAGTTTCGATCCTCGCAGTACCAATAATGTCTATCTATTCCCTCAGGGCCAAAAGCAAGTGGTGTGGGTAGCCAATCTGACAGACCGCAGTCGTTCATTCAAAGACATGACGTTCTACGAAGCCGCGCAAAGTATGAGAGCGGTTAAGCTTGCCGGAGATGCAGCCGCTAAAGCCAATAAAGACAAACAACTGACAGCTGAGGAAAAAATCCAAAAGCGGATCGATGTAGCCTCAAAACGAACAGCATCAAGCACTGTTAATTCTTCTGCTAACGCAAAGATAGCTAGTATCAAGCAGAACAAAACGGATGCAATTGCGACAGAGCGAAAGCATCGTGCTGTAGGCGCTGATGCGAAAAAGTCATACGTGCCGGTGCCAAATAATGTTAAACCAATCCGCAAAACGGAAAGGTTTGCCCACCCAGAAATTCCTGACGATATATTCGGAGACGAAGATTGAAAAAAACGTATGTAACAGTCACGGCTAACTATATCGATCCGGGGCTTGAAGAATATCGGGGAAACCCATTGATTGAGGCATTACCTAAGATTTGGGAAGACGACACCGAATTAGTAAAAATTCTGGCATCCCGGCCACCCCATAACAAAAATGAGTTGGCTTTGTCGCCTCGATTACGCATGCATGCTGTTGCGAGGATTCTGGATGGCAAGTTTTTTTACCCGTTGCCTAGCCATCTTAATTTAGAGAAAAAGCTATCTCTGATGATTCGTAGCGGATACATAAAACGCAACCCGGCAAAAAATTTAGACAAAGCGCTGATTCAACAGAATTACCTAAAATCACAGGGTAAAGAAGGTGCGATTGAACTATTTCCCACAGTAGACCGCTCGGCACAAAGCACAACGCTCATAGGTTGTTCTGGCTGCGGTAAGACGACAGCAGTAAAAAGGATACTGGCAACCTATCCCCAGCTCATTACCCATCCTGAATATAACAATCATCAACAGTTAACTTATGTAATTGTTGAATGTCCTCACGACGGTAGTTTAGCAAACCTCTGTCGCAACTTTTTTCACGTAGTTGACGAAGTTTTAGACACGAATTATCGCCGCCGTTATAGCCAGCAGATCCGCATAGGTGAAAAAACAATGCTGCAAGCTATGACGCAAATAGCCATTGGTCATTCGCTTGGTTTATTAGTGATTGACGAAATTCAGCATTTAAACGACACCAAGGATAATCGAAATGAGCTGATGAACTTTTTTACTGAGCTTACCAATACTATCGGTATACCTATTCTTGTCGTGGGCACTCCAAAAGCGTCTGGTATCTCAAAAGACTTGAGAGGAGCCAGACGGGAAATTGGTTTTGGTAGCATGGAATGGGGAATCTCTAAGACAGAAAACGACGTAATGCGCTGGCAGCGCTTCGTCAAGCAATTATGGCGGTTTCAGTGGGTACAAAAATCAACTAATGAGCCATCTGATGCCATATTAGAGCACTTATTTATGCTATCGCAGGGCATAATCGACATTACGATCAAATTATTCGTTATTGCTCAAATTCGGGCAATTGTATCTCAAACTGAAGAGCTGACTATTCCGTTATTTGATACGGTGTATGCTGAAGAAATGCAAAGCGTACACCCAATGTTAGAGGCCTTGCGCTCTGGTAATCTTACACAAATTGGCAAATATTCCGATCTGACATTACCTAAGGTAGATATCGAGCAACTTGCGAGTAATGTAGCTCAGCCTTTGATGGATGACAGTCCTGAATCTGAAACTGCGCATACAGATAGCGAGCTGCAAGCATTGCTAAATTTATTTAGCATTGATTATAAAGAGTATGCGACGGAAATCGCTTACTTGCGGAAAGATTATCCTGATATCGACGACCGAACTTTGGTGATGAAGTTGATCGCGCAAATTGAAGCTAATGTTTCCAGCGCGAAATCGATCAAAGCCAAACAGCAGAAGCCTAAGTCAAATGTCATCCCATATTCTCAGTGGAATCAGTTAAACCATGACGATTTACGTTATATCCTGTCGCAGTCAAAAACAGAGTCAGAAATGCATGCTAACCTGAAGCATCAGGGGTTGATAGGGATTTAATTTCACTATTTCAAATAGAACTGTGTTCAATGTTTGATATAAGAAACCATGGTCTTCAATACTTGTAAGGGAGAATACGTAAACTTACCGTCGGGCGCACAGTTCATAACTAGAGGTTTATGCCGCAAGTTGCCTCTTAAATTCACTTGGCGGGATATTGCCAAGCGATTCGTGAGGTCGTTCTTCGTTGTAACTTATCATCCAAGCCCAACTCAGTTCACGAACTTGGCTGAGTGACGAGAACAAGTAGGCATCTAATACTTCATTTCGGTATGACCGATTAAAACGTTCGATATAAGCGTTCTGATTGGGTTTGCCTGGTTCGATGTAGCAGATCTGGACATGGTTTGTTGCACACCATTCCACAAATGCATGAGAGGTCATTTCTGACCCATTGTCGACCCGACTCATTTTAGGAACTCCACGTTCACACTTCAGCTGTTCGAGTGTTCTGACTAGCCGTGCTGCCGGTGCGTATTTCGGTGAATCCGATCAGCGATTCCGGAGTTATCCGATCACCTGCTAACCGTTCTTTTTCTTGATGGTATTTTTACGCTAAGTGATCGGATTGGTCTAGTTTTCTCATCGACTCTCCTGTTAATTCAATTCGGTGGCTGTTGTGTAGTAAACGGTCTAGCAGTGCATCTGCAATGGTGGGACTCAGAATGAGTTTGTACCATTCGCTGGTCGGTATTTGACTGGCGATAATGGTGCTTGATTGTTGATAACGCATTTCCATCACATCAATAAGGTCATTTGCTTGGCGTGCAGTCAGTGGTTCCATCCCCCAGTCGCCCAAGATCAGTAGCTTACGTTTAGCCAGTGCACTGAGTTGCTGACGGTATAATCCGTCAGCGCGTCCGATATTGAGCTCGTCCAGCAGCTCACCAAGCCGATAGTAACGGACGCTGTGATGCTGATCACACGCTTGTGTGGCCAGTGCGCAGGCGAGGTAGGTTTTTCCGCAGCCCGTAGCGCCTGTCAGAATGATGTTTTGATTGTGGTGCAGATACTGACCACTGAGTAAGGCTCCGATTTTGTCTTTACGTAGTCCTCGATTAGCTCGGTAATCGATATGGCTGGCGCGCGCATCAATGCGTAATTTTGCCTGGCGCGGCAACTTCTGCACTTTGGTGTTATCCCGGCAGAGCAGTTCATGCGTGGCTAGCAAGCTTAACCGCTCTTCGAAGCTCATTTCGCTGTATGTCGCGGGTTGTGCTTGTTGTTGCTGCAATGCCTGACTGAAGTGACCAAGCCGCAATGCGCGTAGTTGCTCGTGTAATGTCGATAAACTCATGTTGGTTTTCCTTATTGGTAGTAATGTTGGCCGCGGATATTGTGGTGCGTCAGTGGTGGTTGCTCATCAACAACGTTTGTTGGCACGCGGCTTCCAGCCGCTCATTACTATATTTTTTGGCCAGACTCAGAATGGCCAGACAGCTCTTCACCGCCTGTTCCGGATGCTGACGACGCTCCAGTTGGAAAGTGATTACAGCCCTGACACCACTACCAATGTTGTCAGCCCAACCCATTAACCGCTCTGCGCTCCAGCGCTGTTTGATATGAGCGTCAGGCATATTCTCTTTGACAGTGGTAAAACCGCCGTCGTGATGTTTTCTGGGATGCTGAGCAACCACTTTACCTTGGTAATACACGCAGATGGTTTGTGCCGTCGCTTCAATCGTCACTGTGTGACTTACCAGATGATGCGGGACCGAGTACGCATGTTTGACATATAGCACATGATAATCAGGCCCAACATGGGCTTGTTTGCTGTCGATGTACTCATAGGGATAAAGCGGTAAAGGCATCAGTGCGGGTTTATCAAACCGGACATAGAGCTCATGACGAGAGCCAGGATGAACACGCTGCTGACGGTGATTCAGATCTTGCAGCAGTTCACTGATCCGCAGGTTTAAACTGCTCAGCGTGTAAAAATGCCCATGCCGTAATCGCATCAAGATCCAGCGCTCCACAATCAATACCGCGTTTTCTGCTTTCGATTTGTCCTTGGGTTTGTAAGGCCGGGCTGGCATGATTGCCGTGCCGTAATGACGAGCCATGCGCGCATAGTTCTCATTAAGAACCGGCAAGTAACGAAGGGTTTTGGTGACCGCTGAGCGCAGATTATCCGGCACCAATGGTAATCCCCCCAAAGAACTCGAAGGCTCTGACGTGTGCCATGATCCATTCTTCCAGCTGCTGGGAGCGGCCGGCTTCAACATAGGTGTAATTCGAGGCTCCTAAAGTGGCAACAAAGATTTGGGCGTGATACCGGATCTCACCAGTGTCAGGGTTCAGGATGGCGACGGTTGGCCCACAATAATCGATAAAGAGTTTGTCACCGGCAATATGCAGTTGCCGCATGCTACGTTTAAGGCTTTTAAGCCAGGTTTGATAATGCTCACAAAACTGTGTGTAGCCATAGGCCGTTGCCGTATCGAGGTCACGATATTCCTGCCATAACAATAGCTTGGTCGTGCCCTTACTTTTGAGCCCCTCAAGATTAAAAAAATTAACTTTATTATCAAATTAAGTTGTCAAAAACAAAATCATAACATAGCATTGCGTGCCGATTATTCATGATATGGCAACATTGACTTGTTTGATTACTAGTCAAATTACACATAAAAAAGGAGAAATCATGATAAAAGTTGATGAAAACGGAAAGGTAAAATCGTACTACAGAGAGTTAACAAGTGAGGAGCTTGAAAATATCGCTGGCGGTACCAGAGACAATATAAACGACGGCTGTCAAAACAAAAAAAGTTGTCAAGGGCTTGATAATCGGAGTTGTACCAATTCTGATTGTTTTTCCCGTTTCAAAATAGCCTGATAATCAGGAGCAAGAAAAATGACAAAAGACATAAAGATAAATTCACAAGGTAAAGTGCATAGTTTATATCGTGAGTTAACTGAAGAAGAACTCGCACATATTGCCGGAGGTTCACAAAACAGTAACTGTGGAAACTCTGGCGGGTGTGCCGCAAGTGCAAATGTAAACTGTACGAATACGCTTTGTTCCCCCAGTGCTGTAAACTCAGGTTTTTGTAAAAGAAAAATACTGTAAAGTAAGTACAGAACCAATTGTAAAATCGCTCTTCTTTTTAGTGTGTAGTAAGAAGAGCGGTAAAAAGGAATTTTATGAAAAATAATTTTGATACTGTCGACGTTCTAAGCTCATTCTCTAGCAAGCTGATGGAGTTAATTCTACTTCCGACAGAGCAGTGCAATTTTCGCTGTACATATTGCTATGAAGATTTTGAACTTGGAAAAATGGAGGATTCGACTATCAGAGGCATTGAAAATCTTATTTCCAAGCGAATCTCGGAATTAAAATCTTTGCGCTTATCATGGTTTGGCGGTGAACCCCTTCTGGCTTTGGGAGTAATATGGCGAGTTTTGGAGCACGCAAAAAAAGAATGCGACAAACACTCTGTACAATTATCAGGAGGATTTACAACTAATGGTTATAAGTTATCTGTTGAGCTAGCAAAACGACTTAGTGAGTATGGACAAAATAACTATCAAATAACTTTGGATGGTTTTGGTGAAGTACATGACCAAACTAGGATATCTAAAAGTGGAAAGGGAACCTTCAAAAAAATCTGGACCAATCTGATTGCTTTACGTGATAGCGACTTGGCTCAGCTTAGAATAACTATTCGTATTCACTTAACACAATCTAATCATGAAGTAATTACGGAGCTAGTTGATCAAGTAAAAAAAGAGTTTGGTGGCGATCAAAGATTTAGAATTCATTTCCATAGAATTGAAAATTTAGGTGGCAACAATAAAGTAGAGTTACTAAGCCGAGATGTTTACGAAGAACGCTTGAAAGAACTTAATCAAAGACTAAACGGTGCTATAGAATCGGACAATGAATTAGAAGGAAATAAAGATGGATCAAATTATATATGTTATGCAGCCCGACCAAACTCTATCCTTATAAGATCAAATGGTCGATTAGGAAAATGCACAGTGGCACTCAACGACGACTACAACGATATTGGATTCATAAATGAAGATGGCTCTCTTATCATTGATAATAAAAAACTGCAGCCTTGGGTTCGCGGATTCGATAGCTATGATGTACTTGATTTGGGATGCCCTAACGCTGGAATGAACAATTATTTATACCCACAGCATGAAAGAATACGAATCGTAGAGTTATGAGCAATACTAAACAATTGCCATTGTTTCGTGAAGAAGCAGTGGCAAATTTGACAAAGGATATACTTCCTGTTTTTCTTGAAGAACATTCTGTTTCGTATTACGGACTTGCGGCTGCTTTAGGGATAATGACAATTTCGCTCGCTCTTTTATTGACAGCAGCAAGCATTTTCAACGTTTCAATCGTATATGGAAGAGTGGAATTTGAAAAAGCAGTTCAGGATATAAAGCTTTCTCATGTCTACATCAAAGATGTATTTGTTTCTGAATCATCTTCCGTAGAAATAGGTGATATGCTTTTTTCAATGTATAGAACTAAATCTGATTATGAAGACAGAGAACTGGTTAATGCAGATCTTACTAGGCAGCAAGATACCTTAAAGTTGCTTGAGACTGAAACGGAGCAACTTATGAGGTCTAAGGTTTTGTTGAGATCTACTTACGAGCTAGATACTAGTGCTGTTAAAAATGAAATAACTACAATTGATTCACGGTTAGAAACTCTAAATGCGTCATTATCCTCTATCGAGAAAATTGTGAATCGGATCAAAGATGAAAACTCAGTAGCGATAAGTAAATTAGAGCACGAGGAATACATTGACAAGATCAGAGCTATTAAAATAAATATAATAAATGAACGGCAAAAAAAAGAAAACTTGCTTCTAAATTATCAAAGTTTAACAAAAAAATTTGAGTCTGAACAACTGCAAATTGAACAGCGAGAGATTCAAATTAAAAAAAACGTAATTGGTATACAAAGGGATATGGACATTCTTAAACGGAAACAGTTATTTGTTGCCAGATCTGAAATCGATGGAAGGATTGATTTCCTGAACGTCAAGAAAAATCACTCATTAAACGAAACTGTCTTAGCTGCAAGAATAATACCTAAGGAAGTAGATAAAGTAATCATTGTAAAGTTACCAACAAACTTACCATTTGAACTAAATGTAGGAGACACGGTTCGTATATTTTCTTCAGAATCATACATAAACAATATCAGGTTCGGCCATGGTTTAATACGCTCAATATCACAATCTGTAAATGTGGAGGCAGATACATACCAGTCATATGACGTCAAAGTAGAATTAAATAATGAAGATGAATTTCATGCGGGTGAAAAGGTTGGAATAATTGCTACGTTTGCAAATAAACCTGCATGGCTTTCAGTTCAAGAAGAGAGATAGACAAATGATTTCTATATTATCTTCTAAAACCCCACCAGTTCTTCAAACTGAAATTACAGAATGTGGTTTAGCCTGCTTAGCTTATATAAGTACAGTAAAAGGTCATTCGCTCTCTCTCAAAGCGCTTCGCGCAAAGTATGGTGTTTCATCGAGGGGCCTAAAACTTTCTAGACTTCTTGCTATAGCAGAAAATATAGGGTTCAAAACAAAACCCCTGCGTGTCAATGTTGAATATTTAAACGAAATAAAGCTTCCTGTTATTTTGTATTGGGGATTTAATCATTATGTTGTATTGACGAGAGTTGAGTCAAATAAATACCATATAATGGATCCTGAGGTTGGAAATATAGTTGTTGATAAAAAAAGATTCGGCGAAAATTTTACAGGTATAGTAGTAACATTTGAAAGCTTAGAAGCTATTGGAGATTTTTGTCATGAAAAAACAAACAGCCCCCAAAATTTAATTATTAATTTATTTAATTCTTGGGCTTCCGACAACCTAAAAATCATAGCTTTGATAACCACTGCAAGCGCGATACTAAGTCTTACATTGATAAGTCTGTCGTTTGTTCTAAAATTCTTGGTTGATGCCGTCTATCCATCAGGTAGTAAGTTCATAGCTATAATTACATTAATATTTTTGATATTTATATCAACAATGTTCTCTATTGCATCTTTTAAACGTGACAAACTATTAGTGTATCTTTCTGCTAAATCAGTTTTAAAGCTAGCCGAAGGAGTTTACTCAAAAATTTTTCTAAACAACCATGAGTGGTTTGCTAAGCGTTCAACAGGTGATTTACTTGTAAAACTACGAAGTGTAGACGAAATAACTAGTATCTTTGTGGAATCAATCCCAAAGATTATTATTTCAATTGTCTTAGTTATAACTACTGGGATAGCATTATTTATTCTCGCTCCAGCCTTAGCATGTGCTATTTTCTTAGTAGCAGGTCTGAAAACGTCTATTTTTTATTATTTTCGCAACAAATTAGTTTTAGCACAGTTGGATGTGTTACAGGCTGAGGGTCGCGTTACTCAATCAGCTACTGAGACACTTACAAGCTTATCAACCGTAAAAGGTTATGGGATTGAGAGAATACGTTACTTGTCGTTAGCATCGCTCAAAACCCGTCACGTTCAGATGCAATCAGTGTACAATATTCTAACATCAAAATTTAAATCAATAATTAGCTTTACCGCGCTCGCAGGAGGACACTCTACTACTGTGATAGCAATCATTATGGCTATTAATGGTACAATTAGCTTAGGTACAGTCATTGCTTTATTACCAATGAGGGAGGCTTTTCTATCAGCAGTAGATACATTATTAGATATGCTAATTGACGTACGTGAAGCCCAGATGCATGGAGGTAGGATTGACGATCTCATTGCAAATGTAACTGGATCAAAAATTAAGCCTCATGTACGAATACCAGATGGGTTCGATTCTATTAAATGCCATTCAATTAATATAGAAAAGTTAGGTTTGAAATATGATGAAGATTGGATTTTCAAAGATTTATCAGCTCGATTAACCAAAACTGGTATTAACTTTATACTCGGGCCATCTGGTGCTGGTAAATCATCTTTACTCATGGTTTTACAGACTGCAATAGAGCCTTCAGAAGGTACTGTTTTTATTGATGATGTCAACCAAAAAAATATTCCTCCGGAAATATATAAAGATTGGTTAGGGGTGGTCACGCAGCATGATAATCTATTTTTTGGCTCAATCTTAGATAATATAACTCTCTCCGAAACTAACGTGGATATTGAAAGAGTTAAACGTTGTTGTGAGTTGGCTGAAATTGAAGATTTTATTCAAAAGTTACCTATGAGCTATAGCACAATAGTAAACACCGCATTGACTCCTTTTTCTGGTGGGCAGATTCAACGCTTAATTCTCGCTCGAGCACTTTATAGAGATCCAAAAATACTTCTATTAGATGAAGCTACTGCTAATGTAGACCCTAACACTGAACGTAGAATATTTGACAATATTCGTAAACTTGATTGCATAGTTATATCTGTTACTCATAAGATTTCACTAACGCAAGCAGAAGACAACATAATTAAATTTGGATAATTACATGCTTAGAATGATAAATTTTTTATTGTGTGTGGTGGTGTTGCTTTTTACTTCTTTACCAGTCTTAGGTTCACCCACTATGCGAGGAACAATTATAATAGACATCTCCGATGGGACCATAACAGGTGATATTACGCTGGAAAATTTTGAGCGTGATGAAAATTCGGCTTATTTGTTAAATCACGGTTTGAATATAAAAGAGCTAAGAGACAGTTCTGGTGTAATTTTAAAGTATAATCGTCTACAGGAAAGCCCTCGATATGAGTCATCAGCATATGTGATCCCTACAAATGATAAAAAATCACGTAATTATGTTCCGTCATCAGTTTCATTTCATTATACCGGGAAATTTCCTGTTTATTCGAACTCCGAAAAATCTGCGAAAGATTGGAAAGGGAATATAGCTTTTAATGATTCAGGTATGCGGGCTGATGGATTGCAGAGTGCTTTGTTCCCTACATTCTTTACATTTAAAAATGACCGAGTACACGACTTAGTTACCTATGATTTAACTGTTATTTGCGCTGCATGTTCACATATTTATATTGCCGGAGATAAAGTTCGTAGTGCGCCAAAAGCAACATTTACGGCGGCGCTACCTTCTTCACCAATGATAGTTGCTGGAAAATACAAAATATCATCACAGCAAGGCGCAGATATTATTGAGAGTAACACTAAAGAAGAAAATCATTTTTCTGTAGGTACTAATTGGTCAGATGTAATAGAATCAACGAAGTCATACGTATCTTGTGAAATGGTTAAAAACAGACCATTTGTTTTTGTCGAATTAGATAGTTTAGATGGTTACAGTGGTTGGATGTGGGCATCTACAAACACCATCGTATCAGTCGGAAATGGAAGTACATTAAAACCGTTTTTGAGAGGTAACAATCTGGAAAATCATGTTGAAGATTTTTCATTTCTAGTCCATGAATACACCCACCTATGTACGGAAACCTTAGGGCAAGGAGGTCCACTATCGTTGCTTTTAAATGAATCTGTCGCTGAATATGTCTCTCTTATTTCTATAGAGAAAGTTTTTGGGCAAGCTGTGCTAAAAAATAAAATTTGTGAACTTCAAAATTCAATTTCTGATGCTTTTCCTGCGTCACGTGTCAAAAATCTAAAGAATGCAATGATGTCCTTAGATGTGTTTTCTCAAAATTACATTTTTGGACCACTCTTACTGCTTCAACTAGATAGAAGCTATGGTCGCGATTTTACACTTAAATTTATAAATAGTTTAATAGAAAAATCAAAAAAAGGGATTTACATTAACATTAATTTGTTGAATTCAATGCTGTCTACGATAAATAAGGAAAGTAAAAAAAATAAAGAGATTTCAACCAGTGAGGGTAATATAGAAGAAATTGAGGTAACCAATATCGACTGTAATTTGAAATAGTGGTGGTAATCCTCCCATTTTTAACCGCAGTTAAAAGTAGAGTTTAAGCAATCAACGGTGGTTCCCCTCCCCGCGATGTACAGAACTACTGGATCAGATCAAACTAATGCTTTCGTCAGCGCCGCATAAATCAGCGGTATATCGGCTTGAAAAGCGTCATTGCTAAGCAACCGGCGTTTTTCAAGCTAGTTGTCACCATTGACCGTTTTAAGCGGCCTGCTTTTCTACTTTCTTAACTGTCCCTTTTTCCGGATTCAGTGTTGTCGGTCCCACTGGTGTGCAGTTCCGGACGTCGCGGTTTCCCCAACGGCTTGGGTTGTAAGCGTAACTCGAACCCCACATTCCCCAGTTAGCTAAACCACCATACCCTGTTTGCATCGTTCATCAAACAGAGCTTTTTATGATCCGCAGAACTTCCGACCAATGGCTGGCGCTGATTGACCAG
>Ga0209812_10000066_pt1 | contig 95261 bp, 76 predicted proteins | sample JI71714BDNA_FD_187502 | JGI IMG/M metagenome (GOLD analysis project Ga0209812, IMG submission 187502) | Wastewater effluent complex algal communities from Wisconsin, to seasonally profile nutrient transformation and Carbon sequestration -... | ecosystem: Engineered > WWTP > Effluent > Algae... | reverse complement strand
AATGGACTGGCCGTCAGTTGCGCGCAAATAAATCGGGTTTTATTAAACCACAACACCCGCCTATTTTGGCAAAGCTTGGAATTTCAGAGCATGGTTGGCTACTTAATTGCAAGCAACTTGAATCCAACTTTTATCATGTCATTGGCCCGGTTAACCTGTTACAACAATTTTGCCAAACATTGGGGTTACGTTGGTTACATGGTCAAACCGCCTGCCGACGAAGTTTTGGGTAACGTTGTTAGTTTCATAACAAATTACTTACACATGAACATCAACGGTTTCGGCTTCCCGCAAAATTAAAAATACTCAGAACATTTCTACCGCAGTGCAAATTCTAACTGTTCTTCCATGCTAATGAGCACAAACTCAGCAACTGAAACTGGACTGCTGAACATTACCCTAAAGCATTGATTTAGCGATGATACGGTTGCATCCTTTGCAACCGTGGCAAAGCTCCCCAGCATCCCAGCTTTGCTCGCTTCTTGTGCCGCTTGCGCGCCCTGAAACGTTTGACCTGCTCCCAGAATATTACCCATACCGGCCGTCGCACCAGCCGTTAAGCCACTGGCAAGGGCATTTTTCATCGAGAAACTATCCACAACACCCATGGCTTTGCCTGCTAGCTGTCCAGCGACTGAGCCAACAAAACCACCAGCCGCCGCCGCCATCACACTACCATGTGCAAGCGTCTGAGCGCCATAGAAAATGATGATAATCCTGCTGAACTCATGGCTGCCGCAGCTGCACCCGCCGTTGCCACAGTGGCCACTACGGTGATGGCAATCATAACCACCATGGCTACCGCATTACAACCAGCCCGTGGTGGTGGCGGTATATATGGCAAAGAAGAGAAACTCGGACACCCACTCATCACCTGATGAACACCCTCTAAAAGCATGGATGTCCGATATTATTCGTCCGATATTATTTTTTTACCCTAAAGCACGGATGTCCGATATTATTTACTATTCCCCAACGCATTGCCAAAAGCATCGGGTAAAACAAAGCCCCCGCTTTCACAAAGGGGCTTTGTTAACTACAAATGACGCATTAAGATGCATTCGTCAAAACATCAACTTTCAAGATGCAAGGAAAAGCTTCTTTATATTTTGAAGCTCCCTCATACAAGTTACCACCATCCACCCAAACAACTTCGATCCTAAAAGTCGCATTAGGATGGTTTTTTATTTCATCTTCAAAACGACCTTGCCAGCAGTGTGTTGGGAAGTTGGTGTGCTTGTATTTGGAGCGGTAAATTTGAACACCATCCAGCATCACATTTTCACTACCAGGAGTAGAACTTATAACGCTCCCCCTTCCTTCAACTACATCAATTTTTCCTTCAAAAACTTTATTCGCAAAGTACCCTTCATTAAAAACTAAATACAATATTAGAGAGATTGGGAAGCCAAAACAAAATAACATCCCATATCTATCTCCGTATAAAAATCGCTTTTTTTGTACAAATACGTTTTGACAACCCGGCACAAAGAAGGCGACCCAAGCACAAATGAATACTAAAAAAAGCCACCAGTTAAAATCAACGGGTAGTGCTGTATATAAATTTATCATTGTCGCCCCCAATACAGCAGCTTGCCAAACCATCCAAGATCAACAGTTGACGTATGTGGCACCTGGATACCATAAGATACATTCGCTACAGGAGTCACTGGTAAGTTAACAACACTATCAACCTTGGGTAATAACGAAGTATTGTAAGACCATCCAGAGGCTACAACTGCCTTCGGAGACGAAAATGGCTTATCATCCCAAGACACAGATTCAACTCTACCGAACGAGCCGATCGGTGTGTTAATCATTAGACCACCAGTTGTCCCCCAACCACCCAGAATACTCTCTGCGTCTGCTGGTTTAACTCCGGGCTGCCAGTGCAATCTGGTAACACCAAATTCAAGCCCTCGACCAGTATCCACTTTGATCCCCGTAGGCGCCCCTGCCAAACCAACTGCAACTTTACCGTCCGACTGGAATGCAAATACTATTTCGCCGCCGAATGTAAAGGTTGAATATCCGCCGGACAAACTGTAAGCATCCGTAATAGTCCGGACGCCATCTGCTGGCTGGTCAATGAAACTATCAAACCCTTTGTTCATGATTTGGTTAAACCTGTCGTAGGTTTTCTCAAACGCTCTGCCATACGCATTTGCCGAACGTTCAATCAAATCAACGCCAGCCGCAATACCATCCCGGAAACCCTGAGCCCTTTGTTTTCCAGCTCCCCACATCGCATTATCCGCCGCTAACGCCGAATCATACGAGAACAGCGGTTCAGGGCGACGGTAAGTAGGATTTGCCATCCTAAAATCAATCGCTCTGTTTGCATACCGTTGCTGGATTTGTGCAGCCTGCACCGCCCGTTGCTGCTTATTGGCGGCAACAGTGGCGTCAATGGCAGCAATATCCGCTTTGGTTTGCTGCCACATGCCGCCGTTTTTGGCTGCCGCGTCAGCGCGCTTGTCACGGTAATGGTCCATCATGGCGTCGTTACGTTGTTGCAATACATCGGTCAGCGCATCAAAGCCCGCCGCACCATCCGAAGCTAAGCGAGTGCCAACATCAGTTGCTATCGCATCTGTACTTTGTTGCAGCTGTAAACGCGTTTTGGCATCAAGCTTCGCTAACTCTTTACGGCCGACAGCAGCAACTTTTTGGTCAAGCTCCGCTTGTTCTTTTGCCGACAATGTCCGTTCTGATGACAGGCCTTTTACGATACTGTTCCCCAATGCATTGCCAAAGGCATCCGTCGCCACGTTCCTAAAATTCCAACTTCCTTGATTATACAATCCCTTATTAACACCATATCCTATCGCTGCGCCCACAATGCCATGTAATGTGCCGCCTAACAGTGCTTCATTGCCGGCAAATCGCTCGAGTGCCAAGCCCGTATTCGTCACGCCCATACCATGCATGGCTCCGGCGGTTGCTGTACTACTCACAACATTGCGCCACTGAAAACTCGCCTGATGGTTACCAGCCAACTTGTTTGCCGCCACATTAAAAGCCGTCGCACTCGCGGCCAGGGCCATTTTGCCATAGATATTTAGCGATGATACGGTCGCATCCTTTGCAACCGTGGCAAAGCGCCCCAGCATCCCAGCTTTGCTCGCTTCTTGTGCCGCTTGCGCGCCCTGGAACGTTTGGCCAGCTCCCAGAATATTACCCATACCGGCCGTCGCACCAGCCGTTAAGCCACTGGCAAGGGCGTTTTTTAGCGAGAAACTATCCACGACACCCATGGCTTTGCCTGCTAGCTGTCCAGCGACTGAGCCGACAAAACCACCAGCCGCCGCCGCCATCACACTACCATGTGCAAGCGTCTGAACGCCAAGCGCCATACTAAATGATGACAATCCTGCTGAACCCATGGCTGCCGCAGCTGCACCCGCCGTTGCCACAGTGGCCACTACGGTGATGGCAATCATAACCACCATAGCAACCGCATTACAGCCTGCACGTGGTGGCGGCGGTATATATGGCAATGTAGGTGTGGTATCACCGATAAGCTTAGCTAGGTCCGAGAGCGTCCATATATGTCCGTTTTGCCGACCTTTTGGCAACATCGCATGAGCAGCTCGACCATTCTACCGTTCACATCGCTATACATCCGTGAACACGCGGTTTGGGTTAACAGTGCAACGCATCATGATGACGTCTAAAACACAGAGATAAGCCAGTCAATACGCTAACGTCTTTGCATAAAAAACCCGCTGACGCGGTTTTTTTTGAGCGTAATATAACGCTAGGTTCAATCAAATACACGGGCTTTTGCCGCCTCAGGGCGGCAAGGAAATAAACAAAACCGCGCTAAATTGCCACTGATTAACGATTCTAAGCGTTCGCTGATATGCTGTAATTCTTCAAACTCAAACGCATCAACCACTTCATCAAATTCAATAGTGACAGCCATATTGCGGCCTTGTAGCCGCGCATGCAGCATGGCTTGCTCCGCCAGTAACAGCGAGGTTTCCCAACTAATCAACTGCCCACCCAGTAGCGCGAGTGGATACAGCGAAAAACCGATGGAACAGCGCAATTGTACCGAACGCCCATCAAGCAACATAAAATCTTCTGCCGCCATCATTTGGTTGATGTATTGCACAAAACTAAGCACTTGCTCCGGCTTAACATCACGAAGTACCACCGCAAAACTTGCCGCTTCCAGCCGAACTACATAATCCGAACCACGCGTTTCACGGATCAGCAATCCCGCCACTTGCTGCAACACACTATCGCCACTATTGTGGCCATAACTGTCATTGATGAGTTTAAAGCCATCAATTTCCAATTGGATCATGGCAAAGCAGGTTGACCAATCTTGCTGGACATCACGATTTCGTTGATATTGTTCAGTATCTTTTGGCATCTGCTCGTACAAGAAACGTCGATTCCGAAGACCCGTCAGACCGTCTTTATGGGTTAACTGTGATAATTGCTCGTTCAGCTCGTTTAACCGCGCATTCGACGTTTCAAGTTCTTGAGTACGTTGCTTAACTAACACGCTCAGTTCATGCTCACGTTTTAATGTATGGCGTCGTAAAAACCACCACACACTGTATAACGCAATGAATATCAGTAACGACCAAAGTCCCTGATACACATATGTTTCATCGAATCGACGTGGCAACACCAACTGTAACGATGCCTGTTGCGCTTCTTGCCATGGTTGTAATACATTTCGACTCTGCACAACAAAGTTATACTCACCAGCCGGCAAATTCGTGTAAATCGCTTCGCGTCGACTTCCCACATATCGCCAATCTTTGTCAAATCCAACGAGTTGGTAACGAAACTCCAGCGCATCAGGCTTATTAAAATCAATTGCACTGTAACGAATACTGACATTTCTATCATCAGTACTTAGTAGCATACGCGGCGAACTACCATGCAAGTTATGTGATTTACTGGCGTCAATACGTTCAAAAATAGGCACTATGGCCGCAGTTGGCATCGATTGATATGTCAGCGGTATGGCAACCATGCCTTTTAATGTCGGAAACCACATTTGTCCTTTAAACATCGCAATTTTGGCATGTCCTGCACCATTACAACAACGCCCCGGCGGCGTACCTAATTGGCGATCATAAGGCGTTAACACTTGTTCAAATTGCAGGTTAATGGGGGCCGGCGCACTAAGTGCGGATATTGGCAAACGTAAAATTCCTTTTAAACTGCTAAACCAAAGCGCTTGCTGTTTAGTGTCTTGGGCGATGGCGACTATAGGTTCAAATGGTAAGCCATTGGTTCTATCATATTGCCGCCACTGGCCATCAGGCTGTTGTAAAAACAGGCCGTCATCCGTGGTTGCAAGTAGCAACCCCCCATCAGGCAGTATTTGCATACTATTGATAAACGCATCATATAGTGCCGTACCCGGCCCCAATCGGATCAATTGCTTTTGTTTCATTTCAAAAGCACCTTGACTGGTACCTATCAACACTTTATCAGTGTTATCGATGACATACGTAATGACCGCATTATCAAGCTCCAGACCAAAATTGGCCCGACGCAGGGTGTTATTGTCATAGGCATACAACCCTTGCGCCGTACCAATCCACCACCCCCCCGCTTGCCGTGGTTGGATAACTCGGGTATGGATCCCTGCCAAGCTTTCATCCAATGTGCTGAGTTGGCCACTTGGTAACTGCAAACGCAAAGGGCCTTGCTCGGTAGCCAACAACAAGGCATCTTTGTTTGTAGCTACATCATAAACCACACCAATCATCTGTTTTAATGGCAAAGGTTGATATTGCTCAGTACCACTCAATAAACCGAGCGTGGTGGGTGTTGATACTAATAACGAGTGATCATTGATATTTAACAGTGAGCGAACGGCTGGGTCTGACATATTTTCGGGTAAAACACGTCGGATCTGACCACGCGTGATACGAAATAAGCCATCGCCCATGGTCGCTAGCCATAAATTTTGTTGTTTATCCAGGAATGTCGCCACGATAGGAGTGGCAAGACCCAAAAATTCACCGCTAATATCCTGCCAAGCCGCTCGAGCCCCTTTATACAGTAAGCGACTGTAGCCTGCCGCCCACTCAGCACCGGTATCATCTTTCAGCAGACTATAAATGGCCGGATTACTACCGTGATCCACAAACACAGCTTCAAACTTTGCATCCGCCGTGAGCCGATAAAATCCTTGCTCGCTACCTATATAGAGAGAATCACCATATACCTTTAAGTCATGAATTTGATGCTTACTCAGCGGCGACGGCAGTGGGAATTTATCTACACCCAAATTAGCGTGGATTCGATACAAGGTTTTGGCGGTGCTGACCCAAACTGCATTATTGGCAACAGCCATCTGTCGCACCGGTTCCTTAATCTGTTGAACTCGGCTGACCTCGCCTTGCTTGATACGAAACAAATTATCGGCCGCGACCCATATCTCATCACCAAACACGGTTTCAATGTCGGTGACTTCGCCCATAATCGGGAAGCGAGTAAATTTCTGCGAACGTGGTTCTAATCCGGAAAGACCACTGCGAGTACCAACCCAAATGTAGCCTTGTTGGTCAGTATAAAGATAACTAATACTACTGCTGGCTAACTGGCGATGCTGATGGTGTTGGAAGGTTGTGAATTGTTTTCCATCAAAGCGGCTTATCCCTGATAATGTCCCAACCCAAAGATAACCTTGTTGATCTTGGGTGATACTTTTCACCGCATTGCTATCAAGACCCTCGCTACTGGAAAACTGTTTGATATCGTAATCGAAAATGCTGGGTTCAATAGCTCCACTGTTTAATGCATCTGAGCTGCCAACCACGCCAGACGGTTTTGTGGATTTTTTTACGGGTGCAATGGTGCTGGTGTATGCAGACGAGGAGGTTGGAGACTGAGTACTTGAGGTGTTTTGTGCATTGGTTGCAGAAACAAAGGTCAACTCGGCATCACCGGACTTGCCTATCGCATCGGAGACATCCAGCGCCTGGGCCGTGCTAAGCGAGATGCCTCCCAGCAGCAATACCATGCACGCCAGCCATGGTTGAAACCAATATCGCGACACTCGGTGCCATCTCGACGAAGAATGCCCAATGGAAGGCTGCTTCATTATGCTCCTCGACTGACTAAACCAACACCCATCAAAGCCATACCATATGGAAAAATACACATACAATCAAGCCTGCCACTATATCATCCAGCATCACGCCCCAACCGCCCGCGACATGTTGATCAAACCAGCGGATCGGCCATGGTTTCCAGATATCTAACAGTCGAAATAACGCAAAGCCAATGACAAGCAGCAATAAACTATCCTGCCAATGCGATAGCGACATAGGTACTGCCCACATGGCAATGGCGTAGCCGGCAATTTCATCAATCACAATACTGCCGTGATCATCAATGTTGAGCTGGTCACCCACCTGCTGGCAGAGCAAAGCGCCCCAACAACTCAAGGCCACCAAACACAATGCCGACAACCAATGCGGCATAAATGTGAACCCGACAATCAGCGGCAACGCCACCAAGGTGCCAAAGGTACCAGGCGCTTTAGGCGCTAAACCAGCGCCGAAACCGGTTACGATTAAATGACGCCACTGCCGTAGGGAGAATATCGATCCACTCATGCGAAATGCTGATAGCCCTGATGCTGGTAGGCATAGAGTTGATCACCTTGTTTTAGCTCTAACTTACCCGCAACACCGGTAATTCGGCCAATACAAGTGATCGCCACGCCATAAGGTGATAATAAAACCTCAAGCGCAGAGCGCTTATTTTCCGGCACCGTGAAGAGTAGCTCATAATCTTCACCGCCAGATAACGCACAGCGCAGCGCCGTCGATGCATCACAGCTATCACGCAAGGCTTGCGACAGTGGTAACTTATTCACATCGATGCTAGCGCCGACATTCGAGCGTTGCAAAATGTGCTGGATATCGCCAAATAAACCATCCGACAAATCCATACAGCTGCTGGCGATACTTCGCAGCGATTGACCAAGCGCAACACGTGCGGTTGGATAGTGAAAACGCTGCATAATATGCGCGCGATGCTTTTTGCTCACCTCAGCTTGTTGTTGCAATAACATCAACCCCAAGGCGGCATCCCCCAAGGTACCTGTGACATAAATATAATCACCCACCTGTGCCCCCCGCCGTGTTAAGGCCTTGCCTCGCGGCACCACGCCATGAGCGGTTAAAGTGAGGGTCAAAGGCCCACGGCAGGTATCGCCACCGATTAACTGACAGCTATAATAATCGGCTGTTTCACTGAGGCCTTCCGCAAAGGCTTTAAGCCATACAGGGTCAACCTTAGGTAAGGTTAATCCTAGGGATAACCATGTTGGTTCTGCCCCCATCGCTGCTAAATCGCTAATATTGACGGTAACGAGTTTGTGCCCAAGCGCACGTGGGTCCATATCAGGAAAAAAATGAACGCCTTCGACCATAGTGTCGGTCGTGACCACAAGATCAAAACCTTCTCGTACTTGGACGACAGCACCATCATCGCCAACCCCAAGCTGCACGTCGGCACGCTTGTGACCAGCTTGGCTAAAACATTCTGCAATAAGTTCAAATTCGCCCATAAAAAAGCCGACTTTCGCCGGCTCTCCGCTTAGTTTGGCCGTAGCAATTTCACTGCTTTATCAAGAATGCCGTTGACAAACTTATGGCTGTCGTCAGCAGCAAAGGCTTTCGCCAATTCGATGGCTTCGTTGATAATGACTTTGTAGGGCACATCCAGCCGGAACTTTAATTCATAGGCTGACACCCGCAGGATCGCTTTTTCCACCAAGTCGATTTCTTCAAATGGACGGTCAATAAAAGGTTTCACGGCCTCATCGAGCACCGCATAATTGACAGCGACACCACGCAATAAATCTTGAAAGTACCCCACATCCAAATGTTTGGTATTTTGCTCAAGCAATAATTGTTGCTCGATATCACCAATGGGGTTTTTACTTACTTGCCAGCTATATACGCCCTGAACGGCTAGTGAGCGTGACTGACGTCGTACATTTGGTTTCATAACACTTCCTACACTTGTGCCAGCACATTCACCATTTCAAGTGCAGACATGGCAGCTTCGCCGCCTTTGTTGCCCATTTTAGTGCCAGCACGTTCGATCGCTTGTTCAATGCTTTCAACGGTTAATACGCCAAAAGCCACCGGAATACTATATTGCAAGGAGACTTGTGCAATCCCTTTGGTACATTCGCCAGCCACGTATTCAAAATGGGGAGTACCACCACGGATCACCGCGCCTAACGTAATGATCGCATCATATTTTTGGCTTGCAGCAACTTTTTGCACGGCCAGTGGCATTTCAAACGCACCAGGGATCCGCACCACGGTAATATCGCTATCGGCAACATCACCCACCCGTTTTAGCGTATCAATCGCACCTTCTAACAAGCTCTCAACGATAAAGCTGTTAAAGCGAGCCACCACGATGGCGAATTTTTTTCCTTTGGCGGTTAAACCGGCTTCAATAACATTCATTGGCAATCCCCATTGCGTTGTTGACTTGGTATACGCTGCTGCGAAAAAGGCCGCGTATGATAACACAGAATCATTGGAACACTAGATTCAGTTCTCGATCAAGTTTTGCGCCTACGCGAAGTTGCAGCGTTGAAAAGCAAAAAATGCTGGCGAGCAAGCGCTGACTTGCCCGCCACTTCCGCTGCAACCCAAGTTGCGGGTGCGCTACTCCGACACGTAATCCACAACCTCTAAACCAAAACCAGACAGCGCATGGTAGCGCTTAGGTTGGCTTAGCAGACGCATTTGCTTCACCCCCAGCTGAGCCAGAATTTGCGATCCCACACCGACATTGCGAGAGGCGCCTTTGGCTGGGCGAGCACGAGGTTTGTGGCCTTGATCCTGCGCGGCAAAATCATGCAGCTGCGCTAATAAATCGTCGGTGGACTCTTGTTTGCTGATCAGCACCAAAACACCGCCTTCGGCCGCAATGCGGCGCATGCCATCTTGCAGCGAGTAACTGCGCTGCGCGCCACGGCGGCTGAGCAACAAATCACTTAAGCTATCTTGCAAATGTACCCGTACCAATGTCGGCTGCTCGGCAACAATAGCGCCATTGACCAGCGCATAGTGCAGCTGATTATCGATGGTATCGCGGAAGGTCACCAATTCAAATTGACCCAATTCGGTAGGCCATTGGCAGCTACTCACACGCTCAACGGTGGTTTCATGCAGATTCCGATATTCGATTAAATCGGCAATAGTGCCAATTTTAATGCCATGTTTAGCCGCGAAGATCTCCAGATCAGGCCGCCGCGCCATAGTGCCATCATCATTTAATATCTCGACAATCACCGCCGCCGGTTCCAGCCCGGCTAAACGCGCCAAATCACAGCCCGCTTCGGTATGGCCAGCGCGCACTAACACGCCACCATCTTGTGCCATTAACGGAAAAATATGCCCCGGCTGAACAATATCAGACGGCATGGCATCGCGAGCAACTGCCGCTTTGACTGTGCGTGCACGATCTGCTGCGGAAATACCTGTCGTCACCCCTTCGGCGGCTTCAATCGATAAGGTAAAGGCCGTGGCGAATGGCGAATTGTTTTTATCCACCATGAGAGGTAATTGCAATTGTTTACAGCGTTGCCGAGTGAGCGTTAAACATATCAAGCCGCGGCCATAAGTGGCCATGAAGTTGATGGCTTCTGGCGTGACATAGTCGGCCGCCATCACTAAATCACCTTCATTCTCCCGATCTTCATCATCCATCAGGATGACCATTTTGCCTTGTCGAATGTCTTCAATTATTTCTGCCGGAGTATTTAGAGGCATAACACACCTATAGGCTGTGGGCTCAGAGGAAGCCGTTTTGTTGTAATAAATCCATTGTCACACCGCTTGACGGTGTGGTGGCGGGTTGCATCAGACGCTCAAGGTAACGCGCGAGCACATCGACTTCTAAATGTACCTTGCTGCCGAGGGACCAGCTGGCCATGGTGGTTTGGCCAACGGTATGGGGTACTATGGTTAAACGAAACGCATCAGTGGCAAGTTCATTGACGGTCAAACTAATACCATCCACCGTGATAGAGCCTTTGGCAGCAATATAGCGCGCTAAGTGTGCCGGCATCGCCACCCACACCTGCCAGGCACGGCCATCACGCTGCACCTTGGTAATATGACTCACGGCATCAACATGGCCGCTGACCAAATGCCCGCCCAAACGCGTGGTGGGCAGCAAAGCTTTTTCTAAATTCAACACTTGGCCGACTTTATAATGGGCAAAACAGGTATTGGCTAAGGTTTCCGTCGACAAATCGGCACTGTACCAGTGTGGACCTAAAGCAGTGACTGTTAAGCAAACGCCATTGGTGGCAATACTATCGCCAAGCTTCACATCCGAAAAATCTAAACTATGGGACTGAACTTTGACACTTAGATCGCTGCCATGTGACTTGGTTTCAATCAAGGTGCCGGTGGCTTCAATAATTCCAGTAAACATTAGGCATCCTTCTGTAAGGTTGAACAGACCAAGGTAGGATCAGAAAATACCGCGCGTAACCGCAGATCAGGGCCCATCACACTGACCTCTTGCCACTGCCATCGTGGCGCCCCAGCAAGTTGCTGCCAAGGTTCAGCAACCATCATCGCTTGCGCGTTGGCGCCTAACAACATGGGCGCCTGATAAACGACATATTCATCAACCATGCCCGCGTGCCACAGTTGACTGCACAACTGCGCCCCAGCTTCCACCCAAATGGTATGCAAGCCTTGCTGCATGAACAGCGAATTTAATGCGCTCAGCTCAAATAATCCATGTGGATTTAACGGCAGCTGCGCGCAGGTGATCTTAACCTGCACAGCATGATTCTTGATGACGGGCGATTCAACGCCAGGTGCGGTCAGCAGCAATACGTTACCTCCCTGACGGAACAAGGCTTCATTGCCTGTCAGCCGAGCTCGTCGGTCAAGAATGACCCGCACCGGTTGTCGAAGCTCGCCAGATAGCAGCGGCGTAATGTCACTGGCGCGCACGGTAAGAGTGGCCTCATCGGCCAGCACGGTTTGGCTGGAGGACAGAATGGCACAAGCCATCGCCCGAAAATGCTGAACATCATCACGCGCCGCGGGACTTGTGATCCACTGGCTTTCCCCATTGGCCATGGCAAGCTTACCATCCAAACTACACGCCTGTTTCAATTGCCACCAAGGTTTTTGGCGCGCCATCATGCTTAAAAAGCCCGGATTTAGTGCTGCGGCTTGCGCGGCCAGTACGCCCACCTCGACCTCAATTCCCGCGGCTTTTAGCATCGCAATACCGCGGCCATTGACCAAGGGATTAGGATCGGCCTGCGCAATCACCACCCGCGCCACCTGGGCGCGGATTAAAGCTTCAGCACAAGGTGGCGTGCGGCCGTAGTGGCTGCATGGCTCTAAAGTCACGTAGCAGGTGGCACCTTGGGCCGCAGTAGCAGCTTGCGCAAGCGCAAAGACTTCCGCATGCGATTGACCAGCTTGGTGATGATAGCCCTCACCCAACAACTGATGGTCTTTGACAATGACGGCGCCCACCCGCGGATTTGGATTGGTGGTAAAACGGCCTTTACCGGCTAAAGTAAGCGCCTGTTGCATCCAATAGTGATCGCGCTGTGCTGTCGACCACGACGCGAGCTCGGCTGGACTGATGCGATCTAGGGTCGCTGGGTTGGGGTTAGTTGGGATTGGCATCAGATTCATCTCCTAGCCGCGCGATCTCTTCGCCAAACTCACGAATATCTTTAAATGAGCGATAGACGGAAGCAAAACGCACATAAGCTACTTTATCCACGGTTCGCAGTGCATCCATGATGCAATTGCCGATCAAGGCACTGCTGACTTCACGCTCACCAGTGGCACGTAACTGTGATTCAACATGACTGATAAGCGACTCGATACGCTCAGTCGAAACCGGACGTTTTTCCAACGAACGTAACAAACCGCTGCGCAGCTTAGTTTCATTGTAAGGCTCGCGTGAGCCATCACGTTTAATCACGCGCGGCATTACCAATTCCGCCGCCTCAAAGGTGGTAAAACGTTCATGACAGGCCGAGCATTCGCGACGGCGCCGGACTTGATGACCATCCGCCACTAAACGTGAATCAATGACTTTGGTATCATCGGCACGACAAAAGGGACAAAACACCAGCGTTTCCTTAAAAAAATGGCCGCTTACGCGGCCATCATAGCATTAATCGCTTGATCAGGCATAGACAGGGAAGCGTGCACAAAGCGCGGCAACTTCAGCTTTCACGCGCTCATTCACAGCAACATCAGTGATGTTATCTAACACATCACAGATAAATCCAGCCACCAAACGACTTTCTTCTTCTTTAAAACCACGACGGGTAATGGCCGGTGTACCGATACGAAGACCTGAGGTCACAAATGGTGAACGTGGATCATTGGGTACTGAATTCTTATTCACGGTAATATGAGCACGACCTAACGCCGCATCAGCATCTTTACCCGTGATGCCTTTGTCAATCAAATCTAACAGGAACAAGTGGTTTTGTGTGCCACCTGAAACCACCTTGTAACCACGCGCTTTAAATGCATCACACATGGCCACCGCGTTTTTCAACACTTGCTGCTGATAGGCTTTAAATTCAGGCTGTAACGCTTCTTTGAAAGCCACCGCTTTGGCGGCGATCACGTGCATTAAAGGACCACCTTGGCCGCCTGGGAAAACCGCAGAATTGAGCTTTTTCTCAATTTCTTCGTTTTTACGTGCCAAAATCAAACCGCCACGAGGACCCGCCAGCGTTTTGTGGGTAGTGGTGGTCACCACATCAGCGATAGGTACTGGGTTTGGATATAATCCAGCCGCCACAAGACCTGCGACGTGCGCCATATCCACCATTAAATAAGCACCAACTTTGTCGGCGATATCACGGAAGCGCTGCCAATCGACAATGCCAGAGTAAGCAGAGAATCCCGCGATGATTAATTTTGGTTTATGTTCCAAGGCTAACGCTTCTGCCTGATCATAATCAATCACGCCGGTCTCTGGATGAAGACCATATTGTACCGCTTTGTACAGTTTGCCAGATGAACTCACCGACGCACCGTGCGTCAAGTGGCCACCGTGGGCTAAGCTCATGCCTAGAATAGTGTCACCGGCACTTAACAGCGCTAAAAAGACCGCGGCATTGGCTTGTGAGCCAGAGTGCGGCTGCACGTTGGCAAAATCAGCACCGAATAATTCTTTCGCACGTGCGATAGCTAAATCTTCGGCGATATCGACGAATTCACAACCGCCATAATAACGCTTATGTGGATAGCCCTCGGCATATTTGTTGGTCAGCTGTGAGCCCTGCGCTTGCAATACGCGTGGACTACAGTAGTTTTCCGAGGCAATTAATTCGATGTGGTGTTCTTGACGCTGGGTTTCATCCTGAATGGCTTGCCATAATTCTGGATCGAAATCGGCAATATTCATATCACGCTTTAACATGCTATCTCCTGCTGCGGCACAGTTTGCGGTATTAACCAAAAAAACTGAGCGCTATCATACATCGAATAGGCCGCCTCTGCACTGCAAAATTAGACGTCCATACAGCCAACATCAATGAATTTTTGCGGTGTACCACAGGTCAGACCGCTCGAAATAGGTTATTTAAAAGCGGCATCTAAGCTTTACAAGTTGGCAAATAGCGCTAAAATAGCTGTATAAACATACAGCAAATTATTACATCTATGCGCAAGATTATTCACATCGATATGGACTGCTTTTTTGCGGCCGTTGAAATGCGTGATGATCCATCATTGCGCGATATCCCCATTGCTATTGCGAGCACCAAGGTTCAGCGTGGTGTCATTAGTACTTGCAACTACCCTGCCCGCGCATTTGGCGTGCGCTCTGCCATGCCGACTGCCAAAGCACTACAGCTATGCCCACACTTACGACTCGTGCCTGGGCATATGGACAAATACAAAGCAGTGAGTACCCATTTGCAGGCTATTTTTCACCGTTATACCGACAAGGTCGAACCGCTGTCCTTGGATGAAGCCTATTTAGATGTCAGCAACAGTACGTTATACCAAGGGAGTGCGACGCGTATTGCCGAAGCAATCCGCCATGATATTGTCACTGAACTGGCGTTAACCGCCTCAGCCGGTGTCGCGCCTTGTAAATTTTTGGCAAAAATTGCCAGCGATGAGAATAAACCCAATGGTTTATTTGTGATCACGCCGGCCATGGTCGATGGTTTTGTTCAGCGGCTACCACTGCACAAAATTCCTGGTGTTGGTCAAAAAACGGCAGCGCGCTTAGCACAGCTTGGGCTTTTTTATTGCCAAGATATCCATCAATTTCCCTTGCATACTCTCGTTAAAGAATTTGGCCGATTTGCCGAGGTGTTACTTGAACGCAGTAAAGGCATAGATCCACGCCCCGTTGAAACGCAGCGCGAGCGAAAATCTATCGGCGTTGAGCACACATTTAATGAAGATTTAACCCATTGGGTCGAGGCAGAACCTCATTTGCAACAACTTTTGCTTCAGTTACAACGTCGGATTGAACGCAGTGGTGCACAGCAGCATATTCAAAAAATCGGTGTAAAACTAAAATTTGATGATTTTCAGCAAACCACCATTGAACGACAAACCAGCAGTCCAAACCGACAACTGCTTATGCAACTGTTACAACAAGCATGGATACGCGGTGGCGGAAAAAACGTACGCTTGCTGGGTCTACAAGTCGGCTTGAAATCGTTGGAGCCCCAAGCACAGCTGGGTTTACATTGGTCTTAGTCACTCGTTGCATGTCACCAACCCATGTAGCCTCATCAGAATCAACCTAATTTTGCAATGGGTACAGTTTTCCGCGGCGTTAGCGCTTATACCTCTTTTGCCTTGGCTGATGGACGATGATGCGTTACTCAACATGTCTTGGCAAAGAATTGCGCTTCACTAAAGATGGGGTTTGTGTTGTTGCATTCGGCTAAGCATCATGGATATATGTTGAACAACATGAACGCCGTGACATTGGCATCGCTTGACGTCACGAAAATAACATTACCGCTGTTGGGATCTTGACGAATTTGCGTGAACACATGTCAGGAGATAAAGCAGGACAGAAAATAAAAAAGCCGCTTACGCGGCTTTTAAGAATTCTTAGCGTTCAAGCTCGAATTAAGCAACAACAGTTACGTTTTCAGCTTGTGGGCCTTTTTGACCTTCAGTTACTTCGAAAGTAACTTTTTGGCCTTCGACCAGAGTTCTGCGACCAGTACCGTTGATAGCACGGAAGTGTACGAATACATCTTTACCGCCATCGCGCTCGATGAAACCAAAGCCTTTATCTTCGTTGAACCACTTAACGGTACCGGAAATTAATTGTGACATAAAATTCTCTTACTTTAACTATATTTGCCAGCATGCTGGCGACTTAAATATTACCGGTCTTGTGTGGACTAGTACATATTGCAGACCCATTATCAGTGAAGCTTATAAGTGGGTCAATAGATATCTACCATTCAACAGAAAATAAAATTTTCTTTTAACTGACCGTTCCGATTGTTTTGGCTAAATCATATAGCAAACAATATGTTACAACGAGTTAGCACTAGCATATTGCTGATTCTGCCCTGTTGTAGCTTGAGTTTAGCACTAAACTACGGATAAAAAACAAGCATTTTTTGCAAATTTTGTTATTTTTTCTTTTTCCGCAGCGGCGCCGAGCCATCATCCCCCCCCTCAAAAAAGCGTGGCGGCTTTTTCTCAGCAGATTTGTTGCTATTGGCTGTAGCGGTTGTCGGCCGTTTCGCCTTTGCTGGCATGGATTTTTTGACCATCGTAGCCTTGGCGTCAGTGGCTATGATGCCATTAAAACGCGCGGCCAATCCTTCAATACTCAGTCGAGGCAATTCACGGCGTAAAAATTGCTCAATCGATTGAAAACTTTGCCAATCTTTCGGGCCAACCAAAGAGTAGGCTTTACCTTGTGCACCAGCTCGCCCAGTACGTCCCACCCGATGGACATATTCTTCCGCATGTTTGGGCATATCAAAATTCACCACGTGCGACACTTGTAGTAAATCTAAACCACGTGAAGCAACATCCGTTGTCACCAGCACTTGATACTTATGCGAGGCAAAACTTTGCATCACCGCTTGGCGCTGAGCTTGCGTTAATTTGCCATTTAGCCCTATGGCGGCCACATTACGCTGCAGCAACCACTGTGCAAGTCGCTCGGTATCGGCACGAGTGGCGGTGAAAATAATCATCTGTTTAATCGCTTCAGTCGTTAACAGATGCGCAAGCAGCGCCTCTTTATGCGTCAAGTTATCGGCAAAGATACAATGCTGTTCAATGTCCTGATGCACATCAGAACCATGCCCCAGCGCCACTCGATACGGATCTTTTAGCAATGACATGGCCAAATTATTGACCTCGGTGTGATCCAAGGTGGCGGAAAACATCAAGGTTTGTCGCAATCGATGGCTGGCAGCTTTATGAATGGCATTGAGCTGCGGCATAAATCCAAGATCTAACATCCGATCCGCTTCATCCAGAATCAGCATCTCTAAGCCTTGGATAAAAAAGCTCTTGTGCTCCAAATGATCTGCCAGCCGTCCCGGTGTTGCCACAATAATATGCGGTTGACGCTTAAGCAGCTTGGCTTGGTCATTGAAGTTTTCACCGCCGACAATAAATGCCGGTAATAACCGCGTATTGGCCACCAGCAAGCGGAGCTGTGCATAAATTTGCGCAGCCAATTCGCGCGTTGGTGCCAGCACCAAGGCCCGCGCATCATTAGGGGCAAGCGGACGGCTTTTTAACAAGCGCTGCATCATGGGTAATAAATATGCCAGCGTTTTGCCAGACCCCGTTTTGGACGACACCATCAAATCTTTCCCCACCATCACCGCGGGGATAGCTTCTTGCTGAATAGGCGTGGGCTGGGTAAAACCCAAATGCTGTACTGAACGTAATAAACGTGGATCTAAGGCTAAATCTTTAAAAGGGATCATGGGAACTCATCAGCTAGGTTAACCCTGATATGATAACCCAATTTCGCCGATACAGCAGCAATCAGCCACATTGCCTATACAAACGGTCGACTCACGTTGCATTTATCGGTGAATTTATCTTTGAATTTATCAGCAACCGCCGCCAGCACTCTTGGCAAAACAGCCTGTGGCATGAAACAATTCAAGCAAATTTGTTGGAGCACACAATATGAGTAAATCCTTGCAAGAGCAGCTGTTAAAAGCCGGGCTTGGTGACGCAAAAAAACTTAAAACGATTAAAAAAGAAAAACACAAAGAACGAGTGCAAGCTGGTAAACATGGCGTTGTGGTCAATGAAGCCACAATTTTGGCGGAAGAAGCGCGCCGGCAACAACAGCAACGCGATCTTGAATTAAACCAACAAAAACAAGCAGAACTCAATAAAAAAGCCATCCATGCTCAGGTCGTCCAGCTGATTACGCTCAATCAAATCAGTGGTAAAGGCGAATTGGCGTTTAATTTTACCGATGGCACCCTGATTAAACGCTTGTATGTTAATGCAACCTTGCAAAAACAACTGACCGATGGTCAGGTGGCGATTGCACGCTTAGCGGACGGCTATGCCCTGGTCCCTGCCGCCGTGGCAGAAAAAATTAGCCAGCGTGAACCCGAAGCCATTGTGCTGCGACATACGCAAAGCGCCCAAACTCAAGCTGAAGATGATCCTTATGCTGATTATCAAATCCCTGATGATTTGATGTGGTAATCACAAATTAAAAACCTCTGCAAAACGGCGGATCAGCAACACCACCCTATTTGCTCATGCATGGGCTGCATTGAAGAGTGCATTTACGTAAGTATTCATTTAAGAATGTCAGCCCCGATTTATGAAAGATAGCACCATGCCAGACCCTTTACGTCCCATGCTTACGCCGAGTGATACCGCCAAAGCGCCAACGTTGCCACTGCGATTGGTCGAGGCCGATAGTGATGATTGTTTCGCCTTGATGCAGCAATTTGCCTCGTCTGACGAACTGCTGCAATGGGGTGGAGATGGTTTTACCTACCCAATGCAGCGCTTGGCGTTTTTACAACAACTGCACAAACCTGACACCCACGCCTATACCCTATGGCTTGGGAAGCAGCGTGTTGGCTTTGGACAAATTTGCGATCGGTTTGGCTGCCATCATCTGGCACGGCTCATCATTTTTACGCCGTTTCGTGGTCGTCATTTGGCACGTCATTTATTGGAAGCCTTGATCTTGGCGGCTTTTCGTTTGCAAGGTAACCGAGTACCCTCATTGTTTGTGCTACGAGACAATCAACATGCCATTGGTATTTATCAGCATCTAGGGTTTACCATGCAAAACCAGCCTGGCTTTCAACATGAACAACTTTATTTTATGCAGTTAACCGGCCCTGCCTTGCGTGATTTTGTACAGCACGCCATGCGTCAATGGCGTTTTACGCAGCAGCAGTGGCTAAGGCAACCTGAATAACACATAAGGAGCACGGCACACGCATCAGCAAGGACCACTTCGAGCACTGACGCCTTTGACCGCGCGGTTAAATTGGGGTTGTCGTTGCCAGCGGGGTTTGATTGGTGTTAATGGCAAGGTGCGTTTTCGTGCCACTATGATATAACTGGCACCTAAGAATCGTAAATTCTGCTCCACCCAATGTTGCAATGCCGAGGTTGGCTGCGCTGTCGCAGCAGGCTCGTTGGCGTCTTTCGGAATAGGCAGCATAGTTCGGCAAAAAAACCGCTGCTCACTTAAAATTTCAAACCCTAGCAGCGCGAGCCAATCTTTGACACGAGCAATAGAAAAAAAACGTCCTGTCCATGGCAGCGATTGTTGTAGACCCGGCCATAACTTCAATAATCCACAAACACTTATTGGGTTAAACCCACTCAATAGTAAATAGCCATCCGGCATCAATACGCGATGCGCTTCTCGAATGACATGATGTGGATCTTGGGTATATTCCAGCGTATGCGTCAGTAATACCGCATCAACGGCATGTTCAATAAAGGGTAAATCATCCGGATCGGCAATCACACTAGCGAGCGGCGCTTGGTCTGCCAGATGAATTTGATGCTTAATACTGCATGCAGAGGTATCGATCTGGCAGCTAAGCGCACCGACTTTTAGTAAATGATAGCCAAAAATTTGCGGCCACCAGCGATTAAAACGCGCTTCAAGCTGGGCAGCCAAGGCTTCCCCTTGGCCAAACTGCTGCCACCCTTGTGGCGTTTCTGGTGCTAGATCGTGATTTAAAGCCGGTTTCATCTTTATCTACCCACATGATGTTACGCTATGGTGGTTTTGAGTCATTTTGTCATTGACCCACCATAATCATTGACCAACCGCTGAGCTCAGATCACTATACCACCATCGTTATTGGCACATTAAACATTGTTTTAGCGAATCAACACGCAAAACCAGCCGCCTGCACAACGTTATCTTCAGCGAGGAACCAAATGGTTATGCAACATCCATGGCTGCGCCAACACACCGCCTTATTTGCGCTTTATGCGATTCCGGCATTTCGAGACAATTATATCTGGGCTATAGCGCCACACCATAGTCAAGAACTTTGTTTGATTGATCCCGGAAGTGCGCAGCCTGCACGGCAACTGGCCGCCGATCTACAGCGGTCGATCAGTCATATTTTGATTACACATTGTCACCCTGATCATATAGGTGGCGTGGCAGAACTGATGCAGCATGGCAATATTCAACTCTTTACCCCCGCACATGAAACCTATCAATGGCAGTTCCCACAGCAGTCGCTGGCACAACATCAGGATATATCCAGCCCACAGGCCGACGATATTTTAATAGGTCCGCTTCGCGTCCAGGTGCTGCAGATCCCAGGCCATACCCAGGGGCACATCGGCTATTGGCTCACAGCCGCCACACTCACGCAGGGCGAGACTGCGCAATTCAATGCAGGCGAAGAGGTAGAACCATCAGCGCAGAGGATTTCGGACACACCGCACAGCAGCGCACCAACCTCTGGTTGGTTGTTTTGCGGTGATACTGTGTTTAGTGCCGGTTGCGGACGCGTATTTGATGGCAGTCTGGCCAGTCTTTATCAATCGTTGCGCCAAATTGCCGATCTACCCAACATCAGCGGTATTGCGGCTGGGCAGATTTATCTGTGCTGCGCCCATGAATATACTCTGAGTAACTTAAATTTTGCCGCCTTAGTGGAACCAAACAATCAGGATCGCGTCCAATACCAGCGTTCATGTGAGGCCAAGCGACAGCTTAATGTTCCGACGTTACCTACCACCTTGGCACAGGAATTGGCCATAAACCCGTTTCTACGGACAGAACAGCTATCACTGCAACAGTTGTGGCAACAACCAAGCGGTTTTTCGTTGTTTAGTTACCTGCGGGAATGGAAAAACCAGGCGTAAGCGCGCATGTGGCTTACAAAACCTTACCTTTTCAAACCTTGCTTTCAATGCGTTCTAAGGTAAGATAACGCCTTTTTTACTTTATGCTAGCAATGCTTTATGCAGTTGAAAAAGTATGATGCTGATTTTAATACGCTTTATAACGTTAAAGCGTTGGGCCTGCCCCTAAAGCAACAGGAACATATGTTTATCAATGCATGCAGCGTTTGACGCTGGCAAATTTACCATGTTAGATGCTGCGGAGGCATTGGCGTATAGGCTGAATTCCGCCTCATCATGAAGAGACCGAACCATGTTGAAAAAAATTTCAGTCGCTATCGCAGCGGCATTTTTAGCAGCCTGTACTGCTACAAATGAACCTAAGCCAGCAACGCCTGAGGTAAGCACAACGGCTATTCATCCTGAGCAACATCAGCCAACGCACGTCCAAAATGAAGCTGCAACCCCAGCTGGATTTCGTGATGCACAGGTTGATGACGCCACCGCGGAAACCCAATTGGCGTGGATCTCGAATGCTGAGCTCACCCCTGAACAAAAAGCTCAATTCGATAATTTATGGCTGCGTATTCAACGCCAAAGCCAACTTAAAATTCCACAGCACTCCCATATTCATGATGATATTGCGGTTCAACGACGATTTTATGCGCGAAATCAACGCTTTTTAAATCAGGTGAGTGTTCGTGCTCAGCCCTTTTTATACTATATAGTCGCGGAACTTGAGCGGCGTAATATGCCGGTTGAAATTGCATTGCTGCCTATTGTCGAGAGCGCATTTAATCCGACCGCCCAAGCCAATGGTCCGGCCGGGCTTTGGCAAATGGTCCCCGGAACCGCGCGCAACTTTGGTTTAACCATCAACGCCTGGTACGACGGCCGTAAAGATCCTATAGCGTCAACCCATGCCGCGCTCGATTATTTACAACATCTCTATGACAATCTTGATCGTGACTGGTTAAATGCCGTGGCAGCCTACAATACTGGTGAGCTCCGTATCCAACGAGCCATTGCCAATAATAAAGCACGCGGTAAACCGACAGACTTCTGGTCACTGTCATTACCACGGCAAAGTATTGTTTATATGCCCAAATGGTTGGCGCTGGTGGATATCTTACAATCGCCGGAAAAATACAATGTGCAATGGCAGTTCATCGCCAATCAACCTCGCATTGGGGTTGCTAAGTTAAAAGGTGCGGTAGATTTACAACAAGCAGCCAAAGCAGCAGGTCTTAGCTTGAGCGAGCTAAAAACCTTAAACCCTGGGTTTCGTCGTCAGATCAGCTCTCCAACAGGCCCACATCGCCTCACCTTGCCACTGGAAAAAATTGCGGAGTTTGAAGAGCAAGCTTATCAATTAACACTAAAACAGCTGCCTCAACAGCAATTTCATCGTATCAAAAAAGGGGATACGTTAGAGAAGATCGCTAAAAAATATCAAGTATCTGTCGCGGCACTGAAGGCTGCCAACCCACGTGATAGCAAGAAACTCAAAGCAGGCCGTGAGCTATTGATCCCAGATGTTGCTTCGGCGTCGGTCACGACTCAAGCATCACATCAGACGAAAACAACGGCAAAGGCCACAGCTAGGACCACCACTTACCAAGTAAAATCCGGTGATAATCTTTGGACAATTAGTAAGGCGCTGGGGGTGAGTCACTCTGCCCTGCTCAGCGCAAATCAACTAACAGCCAAGAGCACCTTAAAAGTGGGGCAACGATTAAAAGTCCCCGCCGCCGCGCCAACATCCAGTAAAAAAGGACGTGCCCCTAGTACACACACGGTTAAAACTGGCGAGTCGTTAGACAAAATTGCCAAGCGCTATAAAGTTTCTGTTGCGCAGCTGCTAAAGTGGAACAACCTGTCGGCCGATAGTGTCTTACAAATAGGTCAAAAACTAAAAGTCGGAGCCTAAGCATGTTGTACCGACCCTTTTTAATGTCAAATCTGGCAAAAACCACGGTAGCAAAAACCACAGTGGCAAAGATGGTATTGTTGCTTTGTGGCATTTTCATATTTTGCGCTGAGGTTGCCGCCGATTTTGATTATCAGGCGCAAGGCACCTTGTATACACCTGACGAGCGAGCCGTATCGTTTCGATTGGCGTTTTACTCTGATAAAACCCAGCCCATGTTTTATCTTAATCAACACCAAATGCCGGTCGATGAAGTGCCAAAACGATTTACGTTAGCCCTACATCTGACTAAAGATGGCAAAGTTCTGGCCCCAGATCTCAGTCAAACGCCCTTAGACGGTTTTGATTTCAGCATGGGTAAACATCGGATCCAACTGACCAAAGAACAGTTGCCCCAGTCGTACCCAGGGCAATTTAGTCTGTATATTGATGGCGCGCGGCATCATTTTTTGCCCAAACGGCCAGGCCTGATCCACTTTGATCTCACCGATAAGGGCATCAAGGAAATCCGCAGCGAGGGTTTGTTGTTGCCGATGCGCTGAAGGCGTTAACACGGAGAGAGAATGATGAAGTGCCGCTAGGGGCGCAATGTTGCTTCCCCGCTGAACGAATGCATTAATCCAATTCAGGAACTGGCCAATAGCCTGCCGCCTCCAGCAGTGTGATGTCCGGCAAGATGGCCTTAAAACCACGACGCTGCTGATCAAGCGCCCATAGCAGTTGCATCAGTAACACCAACCTTGGTTCAGCTGTGGTTTGGGCAATACTCGCCGACGTCGCTGATGGTGTCGTTTGCCAAAACACCGCCGCAACCATATCCATATCAAAACCCACCACGCTCAATAGCGCCGCGGCTAGGGCTGACGGGTTATAAGTGGCATGACTTTGCTTTGCTTGCTGCAGCTGAGGCGTAAACAATAGCAGTTGGCCAAGCTGACTCACCATGGCTGTCATAAAAAAGCGCTGCGCGAGCGCTGTTGGCAGCTTAAAATGCTCCGCTAAACAACTACTGAGCAAGGCCATTTCGAGGCTTTGTTGCTGTACTTGCTGCGCCATCGAAGGCGGTACTAACGCATTTAACTGCCATTGCAGTTTCAGCGTTTGTACCAACTGCAAAATAAAGTGTCGACCCAATCGCTTTACTGCCTCGATAATATCTTGTGCTGGCCTTACAAAGCCTAAATAAGCCGAGTTTGCCATCTGTATCAGTCGAGTTGCTAACACAGCTTCCATTGCAATCGCGGCGGCTATCGCAGCGTTACTGCTATGGGACTGAACTAACAAGGCTTCAATGGCATCAAGCTGACGCTGTGCCGGTCGCGGCAAAGTTAACAAGCCGATCAATTGACGACAGGATAGCGGAATAGGTAAAGCCCAATAGCGGTCTAATCGCGTAAATAACTGCTGCCACTGCGCATCCGACACCGGGTAAGGTAACACCAATTGCACGTCACTTAGGCTATGTAGCAACACTTGCCGATCATGTTGACTGCTCAGTAAGACACGAAGTGCCTCGGGCGTTTGTTGCTTGATGTGGTTGAGTTGTTGCCGGGAAGTCGTGCTGAGTTGGGCGGCTTTGATCACCACAACGCGGCAATGTGCAGGGCAAACGGTGGTCGTGTCTTGCGCTGGCACTAACAGCCATTGCGGGTACTGTAAACGCAAGAATCGTAACGTGGCTTGCAAAGACCTTGGATCATCATCCAATACCATCAGCGAAGGTGATTGACCGGCTGAATTATCCATGAAATACCTATATCCTCACCTTGCGATTTTATCGCTTTACCAAAAATCCGCCGGCTATCTTGCTCATGTGTTAGTCTGCACCATCATAAGCACCATAATGCCCTTGAAAATCTCGTTGTGCACCGCTTCCAAGTAACGCACGCTCAGCCGCAGGCACCCAGGGTTGCTGCTGGACCAATTGCACCAATTGGCTTTCAACCACCGCAGGACTAAACACATAACCCTGCACCCAATCACACTCCATTTGTTCTAGCAATTGCAGTTGACCTTGGCTCTCAATGCCTTCAGCAACAACCTGCATGTTGAGTTCATGCGCCATACGAATAATATGCCGCACCAAGCTTGCCGCCTGTGGGCTATCTTCGATTTCCAGCAATAAACTCCGATCCAGTTTTAGCACATCCACCGGCAATTTTGCCAAGTACGCTAAAGATGAATAGCCGGTGCCAAAATCATCCATCGCCAACTTGATACCCAATCGATGTAATCGTTCGAGCAACAGCGCACTGCGGGTTAAATCCTGCATCAAAAAAGTCTCGGTCAGCTCTAATTCAATCCACGCCGGATCCAATTGATACCGCTCCAAGAGTTGCTGTACTTTTTGGGGTAAATCATCATCATCCAGTTGGCGACCCGATAAATTAATGGCAAGCGGTTCAATCATGATGCCTTGCGCATGCCAGCGGGAAAGCTGTAATGCACACTGCTGCATCACCCAGTCCCCAATCGCATGAATTTGTCCATCTTGTTCTGCCACCGGAATAAACAATGCTGGCGATACATTGCCAAGCTTAGGGTGATGCCAGCGTAACAACGCCTCAGCCGCCGCTACTTTGCCCGAGGCAAGATGAATTTTAGGTTGATACCAAAGCGTAAACTGCTGTTCTTCAATGGCGTTATAGAGCGCGTGACTGATTTCAAACTGTTGCCGACGCATTTGTGTTAAATGTGGATCGTAACGCAGGTATAAATTAAGCCGCTGCAGCTGATGATGCCGACTGGCGGTTTTAGCTTGGTTCAGTAGCTCACGCCCCTGCCGCGCATCATCTGGAAACACGGCATAGCCGACGGCAAAATGCACCGGATACTGATCCTGCCCTACCGCCAAACGCTGTGAAAATGGCTGCAGCAAGGTATCGATCAGCTGGTGCAGTTCCGTTTCTTGCTGCCATTTTGATAGCAACACCACAAAGCGATGGCTACTGGCACAACCCATTACAGCGCCAAGCGGCAATTGTTGCTGTAGTCGTTGCAAAATTCGATGCAATAACGCATCCAGCGCATGGGTGCTAAGGCCGTCACTAAATGTTTGATAATCGGCCATATCAAGCGATACCACCGCAAAACGCTGACCGGACAAAATCATATTTTCCAGATGTAGCTGTAAACTGGCCAGCGGCAACACGGCATCCAGCGGCGTGAGAAAATCATCAGGTACTTGCTCTGCAGGACTGAGCTTAAGTAAATAATGATAAATATCTGAGGTGCGATGCGACAGTAAAATGCGATGTCCCAGCAGCGACGTTAAGGTGATATCGTGATCTTTTTTATGAAAAAATGTGGCCAACTCAATGGGATTAATATCGGCAAACACATCCGCCAGCGTTTTGCCTTGCAGCGTAGCAGCGCTTTGCTGTAATACGGCAGCCGCGGCATGATTAAGACGTAAAATCGCGCCGCTGGCCGCAAGCTCTAATAACGCCTCATCACTGGATAACAATAAATTGGTGCGCTGCATCTCCGCAATCCGTCGCTGCCGCTCTGCTAGTGCACCCCGAATATCCTGTAGCAGCAGCTGATCATCCCATGGTTTTTCAATAAATTTGTATGCAACGCCGGAATTCAGGCATGAAATCAGCATTTGTCGATCGGTAAAGGCGCTTAAAATCAAGCCAATGGTATGCGGATGACGCTGTTGGATGTGTTGCAGTAATTCCGCCCCCGTTAAACCCGGCATCCGATAATCAGTGATGACTATCGCCACGGGCTGCTGTGTCAACAGTTCTAACGCATGCTCGCCATGGGTTGCCACCAACACTTGATAGCCAGATCGTTCTAATAACCGCTGCAACGCACGCACCACGGCAATTTCATCATCGACCAGCAAGATGGATGTCGCCATAACCAAACTCCTCGGAAGCAGTGCTAACCATACATCAATTCTGCTGATATTGTGGTATCAAGCCGCATACTTTTTGTGCCACATCATAAGAAGACATTGCCGCATCGGGTAAAGCCAGTCAATATAACTTTAGGATAGTACAGGCGAGTAATTAACGTGGGATCTGAACCCCTACCTCATGATGATAAAGTGGATGGCAAGCAAGCGCCTAACCAAGAGCAATTGCAACGTTACCAGCAGCTTGGGCAGCTGTGTGCCGCCTTAGCGCATGAGCTTAACAATCCCATCGGCTATATTCTGACCAATTTAGCCAGTTTCCAATTTTATGTCGCCGAATTACAAAACCTGCATCACCAGTTGGCGCTATGGTGCAATACCAGCGCGAGTCAACAAGAACAGCACCCAGAATGGCAAAGGCTTATGCAACTCGTGCAGCAGGTGAAACCGCTACCACTGCTGGCTGATTGCGAACTATTACTTAGCGACTGCGTATTTGGGGCGAATCGCTTGCGCGAACTGCTGATGGATTTACGCCGTTTTGGTTACCCTGACGGTCAAGAGCTGGAACAGGTGGTGTTGCAACCCATTTGCCAACAAACCCTACGGTTATTTAAGAATTTACAGCAAAGTGGTAGTACGATCACGCTCGAACTACCGCAGCTGCCTGTCACCGTCATGAGCCATAGCGGCGCTTTGCATCAAATTTTATTGAATCTATTACTAAACAGTGATCAGGCGTTAGCCGAGCACCCTCCGTTGGCGGCACCCGGCCAAATTTGGCTTTATGTCCGTCAGCAACCGCGCGAGGCTAACACAACTGCGGCATCCCCCAATGACGAACTAGCGAGCGTTGAGATTTGGATTGGAGATAATGGGCCCAACCTCCCCGCACCGCGACAAGCCGCCCCATTTCAGCTAGGGTACACCAGCAAAGCCAGCGGTCATGGCACTGGGCAAGGGCTGGCCATTTGTCAGACATTGGCCAGCAAATGCCATGCCGAGCTAAGTTACCAGCGGCAATGGCCCATCCCAACCCAGCAGGTTGGTGGCGCTATTTTTTGCCTTCGCTTTGCGGTGTAATCGGCAAATTCTAGCGATGGACGTGCTTAGCCCAATAGGTACCACCGAGACCTCCCCCCCGATTTTCGGTGATGGCCCCCACTCCTTAAGCGCTGGACATCAAAAGACGGCGTGCCATCGATACACTATCGCCATAGATACACTATCGCCATAGATACACTCTCGCCATCGATACACTAGCTCGACTGTGCATCGGCTTGTGCTTCTGGAGCCGCCTTGGCAAATGCATCCTGCGCCATACAATGTTGATAAATTTGCCAAAGCGTAGGATAGGCAGTCATCTCAAGACCAAACCGTAGCGCATTGTATATTTGTGGCACTAGACAAATATCGGCCCAGCTTGGCGTGTCACCAAAACAATAAGGCCCCATCCAACTCGTCTGTTGCACTAATCGCTGCTCCAAGGCGGTAAATCCTTGTTGCAGCCAATGGTGGATCCAAGCTAATTTTTGTGTCTCATCCACTCCTAACGTACCGGTCAAATATTGCAATACGCGTAAGTTATTCAGTGGATGAATATCGCAGGCAATATCCAGACTAAACGCTCGAATCAGTGCGGCGTGTGCGTGATCGACGGGTAATAACGCCGGCGCTGGGTGGGTATCTTCTAAATATTGTAAAATCGCCAGCGATTGATTTAACGTCAATTCATCATCTTGCCAAAGTGGGACTAGACCGGCTGGATTGAGCGCTTTGTAAGCAGAGAGCTTTTGCTGACCACCATCTTTGATTAAATGCACATAGGCAAACTCCGGATGTATTCCTTTAAGCGCCAGTGCAATTCGCACTCGAAAGGCTGCCGATGAGCGCCAATAACTGTAAAATTTCATCTTCTCTCCTTTGCCGGAACCTGCTGAAAACGTTGGTTGATTTTTGTTAGGCATGGCATGAAGCCCGCCTCAGCCACGATCCACATGGGATGTGTACAACGACCTGACTGCATCTATAAAAAAACCATCAAGTCAATCGAACTTGATGGTTTTTAAGATTGACGCCAAACGCAGTTTTAGTCGGCGCTTGGGGTATAGGCAACCACCTGTTGCTCTATGGCGCCAAACACGCTCTCGCCTTGGCTGTTGAGCATTTCTAAGCGAATACGATCACCAAACTTCATAAAACTGGTACTTGGCTTGCCATCACGGATCGTTTCGATCATGCGGATCTCCGCAATACAGCTATAGCCCAAACCACCTTCACTGATGGAGGTGCCATAGTCGGTTCCTTGTTTATTTGAAACCGTGCCCGATCCAATAATGGCGCCTGCGCCTAAGTTACGGGTTTTGGCCGCATGCGCCACCAATTGACCAAAATCAAAGGTCATATCCACACCGGCGTTTGGTTTCCCGAATAATTGACCGTTCAGATGCGATAACAGTGGCAAATGCACCTTGGCATCTTGCCATGCATCCCCCAATTCATCCGGCGTGACCGCCACAGGACTGAATGCAGATGCAGGTTTGGATTGGAAAAAACCAAAGCCTTTTGCCAGCTCATTGGGAATAAGACCACGTAAGGAGACGTCATTCACTAACATCACCAAACGGATCTGCTGCCGCGCTTGCTCTGGAGTTGCAGCCATAGGTACATCACCGGTGATCACCGCCACTTCGCCTTCAAAATCAATACCGTACTCTTCACTGACCACTTCGATATCATCACGTGGACCAATAAAGTCATCCGAACCACCTTGGTACATCAGCGGATCAGTCCAAAAACTTGGCGGCATTTCAGAGTTGCGCGCTTTACGCACCAACTCCACATGGTTGACGTAGGCACTGCCATCCGCCCATTGATAAGCGCGTGGCAGCGGTGACTCACAAGCCGTTTGGTCAAAGACAAAACTGTCAGAACATTGGCCTTGGTTTAACGCCGTATAAATTTCTTGCAGTTTTGGCGCAGTTAAAGACCAAAAATCAAGTGCGTACTGCATGGTCGCTGCAATGGTTGGCACGGCCACAGCACGCTGTAAATCACGGCTCACCACCACCAACTGGCCATCACGCTGGCCATTTTTTAACGTTGCTAATTTCATCTCAAAATCCTAACCTGGTTGACTGTCTGAGGTTGGCGCTGGTTTCACTTTCCAGCTGTTGACATAATCGGTATTTTCGGTCGCTTCCGCGGCCATGCCGACCTCCAGTGCGTCACGGGTGTCTAACATCACCGCCACTTCGTCGGTAAATTTCTTTTTATACTCACGGCCAGCTTGGAATGCTTTAGGGTGTGGGCCGTGGGTAAAGCCTGCTGGGTGGAATGTCACCATACCACGCTCGATATTATCGCGACTGAAAAAATCCCCGGCATGGTAAAACAGCACTTCATCATAATCATCATTGTTATGATAAAACGGCACTTTTAACGCGCCTGGATCGCTTTCAATCGGCCGAGGCACAAAGGTACAGACCACAAAACGGCTCGCGACAAAGGTGGTATGCGCCGATGGCGGTAAATGGTATCTATGGCTCATCAAGGGCCGAATATCACGCCAATTGATCCGCATCACGGTTAAATCACCATGCCAACCAATCGCATCTAACGGGTTATACGGATAGGTGATCACCGACACTTGGCCGTGGCGTTTCACATGCACTTGCCAGCTTTGCTCAGAATATTGCGCTTGAAATGCCGCATCGATTTTCGGCGTATCCAGCATCGCCGGATCAAAGATCGCATGATTGCCCACCAAGCCTTTTTCCGGCAATTGATACGAATCATTGGTGGCTTCAATCAGCAGCACAAACAGTGGTGCTGTTGGTTCCAACCGCCACATGGTGGACCGTGGGATCACCACATAATCACCATCGCGCAGCGTCATATGGCCATAATCACAATAAAGCTCGGCACTGCCTTCATGGATAAACAGCAGTTCATCACCATCGGCGTTTCGCACCAGATATTCCATGGCGGTATCCAGCCGCCAGGTACGCATCTTACAATGCGCATTGTGCAATAGATTCGGCACTGACCAAGGGGATTGGCTGACATCTGCGCCTATGTTGTTGAAATTAAACAAGCGTGGCCGTAATGGCCCTTGCCAATCCGTCCAACCGGTGGGCGCATGGGTATGGTGAATATGGCTCGCTGGCCCAAAAAAACCACTGCGGCCGGTTTCGCGCTCGTAAATGGCGCGCTCTGGAAAATCGGCGTGCGCTTGTCGTGAGACATCGCCTTCACGCAGAGGGAAACTTGCCCATTTACGCATTGCTCAGAACCCCGCGCTGAATTTGATCTTCTTCAATCGATTCAAATAAGGCTTTGAAATTACCCTCACCAAACCCCTGATTGCCTTTACGCTGGATAATTTCGAAGAACACCGGTCCAATCACAGTTTTGGTGAAAATCTGCAACAAGATGCCATCTTTCTCTGGCGCGCCATCAATCAGAATCCGCAGCTTACGTAGCGCGTCTAAATCTTCCTCATGTCCAACCACACGGCTATTCACGCGATCATAGTAGGTATCTGGCGTTGGCATAAACTCCATACCTCGGGCGCGCAGCGTTTGTACGGTTTCGTAGATATTTTCAGTGGTTAACGCAATATGTTGGATACCTTCGCCTTTGTATTCACGGATAAATTCTTCAATCTGTGATTTATCATCTGACGATTCATTGATGGGAATACGAATTTTGCCACATGGTGCCGTCATCGCACGAGACACGAGGCCGGTGAGCTTGCCCTCGATATCAAAGTAGCGGATTTCGCGGAAATTACCGATTTTCTCGTAAAATCCTGACCATACATTCATATTGCCGCGCATAACGTTGTGCGTTAAGTGATCCAACACATCCAAGCCCACTTGATGCGCCGCCATTTTTTCTTGCCAGCCATCATAGAATTTGAAATCGATGTCATAAATAGAGTCTTGGCCATAGCGATCAACAAAGTACAACAGGCTGCTGCCAATACCGTACACCGCTGGGATACTCAGCTCCATCGGACCGATTTGATTTTTATACTCTTTCGCACCGTTCATCACCGCATGTTTAAGTGCCGCGGCGGCATCCTTCACCCGAAACGCCATGGCACAAACCGATGGACCATGTTGACGTGCAAACGCCTCGGCTTGTGAGTTTGGCTCCGCATTGACGATAAAGTTGATGTCACCTTGCTTAAATAACCACGCTTGTTTTGATTTGTGCTGGGCTACCTCCGTAAAACCCAACGAAGAAAACAGGGCTTTTAATTTGGCAATACCATCGGCATCAGCCGCGGTATATTCCACAAACTCAAAGCCATCGGTACCTAAAGGGTTAATTGGATCGAACATCAGTAGTCTCCGCATTCATAATTGCAATGTATTGCAGCCTGATTTGTACCGGTTGTCGCCACTGTCAACATGGCTTGCGGTGTCGCACCGTCAATAGCCAGCCAACACCACCTGTACCAAGGTCTGCAACCCGTGGTATATGGGCTTAATCTCGCGGTTCTACCACGAAAAGAAAAGAGGCCAGCCAACAATGGCCACTGCTCTGAGCATAAGATGAAATGTACATTTTTACGTACAAACCGCAAAAACCACTGATTTTTATGGGGGAAGTGGCCAAGAACCCTAGTTCTTGGCCGCTTTTAAGTGCAATTTTTTGTACAAAGCGGCATTAAATTTTTACAGTCTTCCGGCTAATGCCATAATCACGCAGTTTATTGGCCACCGCGGTATGGCTTAAACCAAGTTTTTTCGCCAATTGCCGTGAGCTTGGGTACGCTGGGAACAACTTACGTAGTAAGTTGGCCTCAAATCGCTTTACCGCCTCATCCAAGGTGCCATCAAAATCTTGCTCTAAGTAACCGAAGTCGTTGGTGTAGCTGGGTAACTGCAGCTGTTCTTTATCAAGTTCAACCCCTTCGAGCAGTGTTACTGCACGATAGAGGGCATTTTCAAGCTGGCGAACATTCCCAGGCCAAGGGTATTGCAACATAAATTGGGCGCAGGAGTCGGTAATGCGCGGCGATTTGCGCCCCAAACGAGCGGCAAAACGACCGATAAAAAACTCGGCCAGTGGCAAAATATCTTGTTTTCGATCCCGCAGCGGCGGTAAGGCCAAGGTCAACACATTGAGTCGATAAAACAGATCTTCGCGGAACTTGCCTTCTTGCACCATGGCCGGTAAATCTTTTTGTGTGGTGCAAATCACGCGGACATCGACACGGACCTCATTTTCATCGGCGACGCGGCGAAAACTGCCATCTTGCAAAAACCGCAGCAGCTTGGTTTGAATTTCGCGCGACATCTCCCCGACTTCATCTAAAAACACAGTGCCTTTGTTGGCTTGCTCAAATATGCCTTTTTTCCCCTCGGTGGACCCAGCAAAGGCATTTGGACCATAGCCAAATAATTCGGATTCAGCGACATTATCCGGCAATGCCGCACAGTTAACCGCTAAAAATGGTTTGCCACTGCGACCTGATGCGGCATGGCAAGCACGCGCGAGTAATTCTTTGCCTGTGCCGGTTTCGCCCATAATTAAAATAGGCGCATCGAGCTGGGCCATTTTTTTGGCTTCTCGCACCACCTTGCGCATCAAATGGCTATTGGCTTGCAAGCTATTAAAGCTTTCTTGATCGCCTTTTTTAAACACCACCATCTGCTCACCTAGCCGACTTTCCGATTTTAAGTTCAGCACGGCACCGGCTAGAATTTCATGACCAGATTCATCTGGCACCATCACCGGTAAAATATCGGCAATAAATCGTTTGTGATTGATTTCAAGTCGACGCGTTTGCGCCAGTACATCGTCACTTTCCAACCAACGACTGAGATTAAAGCCTTTCACTACCGGTACCAGCGATTGGCCAACAATTTGCTCCGCGCTCAGCCCCAGCGCTTGCGTCGCCGCATCATTAATCACCGTAACTTGTGCTTTGGTATCAATGGCAATCACACCATCGGGCAAGGTGCGCAGCAAGGTGGTGAGTTCATTGTGCTCGCGTTCGGAGGGTAAAAACGCGGTCGTTTTGACATCATCAACCCCGGTAATACGGCGGATTTTGCCCATTAATTCCTGAAACTTTTCAAAATCAACGCTGGGAAATGCGACATACATCCGGCCAAGCTGCGGATCAACTTCAATGGCGCGTAAATCCAGCTGATAACTCACTAAAATATGCAACACATCTTGCGCTATACCAACACGGTCTTGGCAATGGATTTCTAATCGCATGATCTCACTCACGGCAATGACTAATTCTGCAAAATGATACGGTAAAGCAGGTAAAAGAGACCAGCGAATTCGTAAAGATTTATTCACAAAATTTGTGATTTCGTCGCAATGACCTTGCGCAATTGCTGGAGGTTTAAAACTGTAGGCTGCTGATGCCCACGCAGGATTAGGCAAAACAATCATTTATATAGAAGATGCCGAACCTGCGCATGACCCGGCCAAAACACAATACTCAGCGAGGGGTAAAGAAGTTGCTGTTCATGAGAAATGCGAGGGGTAACTTGGCGATATAGACCACATTGGGATCGCATATCGCCATTTTTTAGGGGCGAATCACCGAGGTGATTAAGCCGACGCTAACTATACAGATGCTAATTATGCAGACGCTAACTATGCAGACGCTAACAATGCATCGGTTTTTGCGGCACAAATAAAGTCGTTTTTGTGCAGACCTTTGATCGAATGTGACCACCAGGTCACTGTCAATTTGCCCCACTCCAAGGTTAACGTCGGATGATGGCCTTCGTCTTCGGCTAATATGGCCACTTTTTCATGAAAAGCCCATGCCAACTTGAAGTTCTTGAATTTAAAACTGCGCTCCAGCTGCAACACGCCGTCACGCACCACTGGCGTCCAATCAGGGATCATCCGCATTAATTCTGGTAACTCGGCATCAGATACTCGCGGTGCATCCGCGCGACATGCTTCACATTTTTGGGCGGTTAAATCGGTCATGATGTTATCTCTTGGTCCATATCAACAAATAAAAGGTACTGCAGGGTGGTATCCATAAACACGGCTCTGTGCGTCTTCATACCACCCAAGCATTAACTGGCTTTTTTCTGCTTAGGCGCAAACTTCGGCGCATGCAGTCCCATGGCTTTGGCTTGTTGCACCATGGCCATCAAATCCAGCTTGGCAATATCAAACAGCTGATCAATGCTATCAAGCGTAAAATAAATAGGCTGCATAATATCAATGCGATATGGCGTACGCAGCACATCAATCACATCAAACGGCTTGCGCTCGGGAATATCAGAGTGCATGGCATACTGGGTTTCGCCAGGCGACGATAAAATGCCCCCCCCATAAATCCGCAGGCCATCGGCTTGTTTTAGTAAACCAAACTCGATAGTAAACCAGTACAAGCGCGCCAAAAATACGCGATCTTCTTTGCTGGCCGCCAAGCCTAATTTACCGTAGGTATGGGTAAATTCAGCAAAGGCCGGATGGGTTAACATTGCACAATGGCCGAAAATTTCATGAAAAATATCCGGCTCTTGCAAATAATCAAACTCTTCTTTGGTGCGTATGAAGGTTGCGACTGGGAATTTTTTATTGGCAAGTAGTTCAAAAAAACGATCAAAACTAATAAGTGCCGGAACTTCGGCACATTCCCAACCGGTGCTTTGCTTAAGCACGGCATTCACTTCATGCAGTTGCGGAATGCGATCTCGGCTTAAATTAAGCCGCTCAAGCCCAGCCATATATTCGTCACAAGCTTTACCTTCAATGCATGCCAGCTGCCGCTGCATCAGCGCCGCCCAGTTCGAGTTTTCTTCATCGGTCCAGGCAATAATGCCATTTGCATCCGACGCCTTTGACACATATTTTGACGTTTTACTCATACAATACCTGTTGCAAAAATTGGCCGAGTGTAGGCGTTATCATCATGCGCGGGCGGTCAATGTGTCGAACCATGGTCAATGCTCGTGAAGGCTTCCCTTCACGGACGATTGCCACAACATCGCCGCTGGTAGCACCTGATTTGGTTATATCCCTGCCCCTATTAACTGGCCGGGTCGCCACTCGATGACGGCGCCATCCTAGTGGATAGTGACAGCGCTGTTAATGGCTCGCTGCGAATTGACCACGTCAAATTCGTACAAAAATAATTACAGAAAAAACAAATAAAAACGTAAGGCTATGTTTTTTATTTGTTTTTCTGCTGTCCCTGCATCTTTACCAACGCTTGTGCTAGGTCAGCGATGATGTCCTCCACATGCTCAAGCCCCACGGAAACACGGATCAACCCATCGCTGATCCCTGCCTCTTGCCGTTGCTCGGCGGTATAGGGGCTATGCGTCATCGACGCCGGGTGCTGGATCAAGGATTCCGCATCACCGAGACTGACCGCAATACTTAGCAATTGACACTGGTTAATAAAAAACCGTCCATCGTCTAAACTACCGTTAATTTCAAACGCCAGCACGCCACCAGCACCACGCATTTGTCGACCCAAAAATTGATAGCCTGGATGCGTGGGTAAGCCGGGGTAATACACCGCTGCTACCGCAGGATGCCCTTGTAAAAATTCGGCCACGCGCTGTGCGTTTTCGCAGTGGCGCTGCATACGGACAGATAGCGTTTTCATTCCTCGAATAATTAACCAAGCGTCATGCGGGCTCATGGTAGCGCCCATATCTTTGAGCGTGGTTAATTTGATGGTGTTGATGCGCTCCGCATTACTCACAATAACGCCCGCCACCACATCACCATGGCCATTGAGGTATTTGGTTGCACTGTGCACTATGATATCGATACCAAACTGTGCAGGTTGCTGCAGCAGCGGCGTCAAAAATGTATTGTCAATCACCGAAATAAGCTGATGTTGCTGACAAAACGCCGCGATCATCGCCAGATCTAATACCACTAAATTAGGGTTTATTGGCGTTTCAGCAAACAACATCTTGGTATTGGGGCGAAGTGCCTGACGCAGCGCGGTGGCATCGGTTAGATCAACAAAACTCACCTCAATACCATAACGTGCAAACTGATGATGAAATAACGCAAAACTACAGCCGTAGATGGCTTTACTGGCAATAAGATGATCACCCTGTTGCAAAAAAGCCATGGTCGCGGCGGCTACGGCGCCCATACCCGTGGCGGTGGCAGCCGCATCCTCCATCCCTTCTAGTGCCGCCATGCGCTGTTCAAACTCGCGCGTGGTGGGATTGCCTAATCGCGTATAAATATAGCCGGGTTGTTCACCAGCAAAACGTGCCGCACCTTGCTCGGCATTTTCAAACACGAAGGTTGAGGTTTGATACAGCGGTGTGGCAAGGCTGCCAAATTGCTGATCGCCCACTTTACCGGCATGGATACACAAGGTATCCGGATGATTGGATGTACTACGCATAGGTCCCCTGTTGATGTCGTTTTTTTTACCACATCTCAACAAAAGCCTACGCGATCAACAAGGCATGTGGACATCTGACAGTCTAGGGCGAAAGCTCCATCATCAGGTTTGACCAGTATTTTTTGTATAGATTTTATGCCATTACCGAGTGTAAATCTGCGGCAATCCGCAATCAAAAACAGCAACTGTGTTCAATACGGCTTGTCGCAGCAACACGGTAACTGCGGTAGCTATTTAGTCGGTGCGAACAGACGCGCGGCGCTGTTTTAACTGCGCGAATAGATCTTGCCACCACGGGCTCGCATCAGCAGCGGCTTGCCCTTTAAGCGCTTTCTGCAGCGCAGGCGGCGACTCTGAGTGTAAGGCAATCGGCTGCAGCTCCTGCTGACAAAAACGCCCAAATCGGTGCAACCAAATTCCGACCAACACCCCTTGGGATAGCCGGCCAGAAATTTTAGCCGTCAATTCAACGGAACTGAGCTCGGTGGCCGCATCAAAGGCAATATCACTGCCAGCGGTCCAAAGTAGCAATTGGAGGAATTTTTTCATCAAGCGACCGCGTTGCCACCGTGACAGTTCGGCACCATAAGCGTTGGCAATATCTACGGCTAAGCGATTGGCTCGCCAGCTGATCAGCAATATATCCAACAATGCCACCGGGCTTAAACTGCAGGCCAAGGCGCCCTCCACGGCCGCCCGCCGCCTAAGCTGTTGCACCTGCCACTCAATAGGCCCAAGCCATTGACATGCCGCGATTTGCACCACTTCAGCGTCCGTCCACTCTGGCCGTGCGCCGGTTAAGTCGGCATTCGGGCGCTTCAGTTGCTGCGCCAACTGTCGCAACCAAGTTTGACTTTGGCCATAGCCCTGATGCTGCTGTAACATCAAACTTTGTTGACGTATGGTCATGAGCCTTTGGTGTTGCTGTCGACGTTGCCATACTCGGATCCCCATGACGCTGAAACCCGTCATCATTGCAACATTCAGCGCTACAGCCACGATGGCGAAAACACCGCCTTGCTGCCATAGGGATTGACAAAACAGCCCCCACTGCAATAACACCGCAATGCCAAGACACGCAACAACAGCGCGACCCAACCATGTCCGTTTTACTGTGGTATGGGTGGTGGAGCCAGCTGTCGTCGACAGATCCCCAGCGGATTTATCCGATGCCGTTGCCAATATCTCCATTTTAAGCTGAGGGTCAAGTGATAATCGGCTATTCATAGCGTCGCCAGAACGAGAGGAAGAGGCATCAACCCATGCGCTGCTTTGCATTTGTTCCTCATGCGCAGACGCTGCGGCTGTCGTGGGCAAAACGTTGGCACGAGCATCGAACGCGGGCTGTGGTGACCGCGGTTGACCACCAGTGCGTTCAATGTCAGGTGTTATGTCAGCTTCCGTCGCGTGAAAGCGCATGGATCCCTTTAGGCCAACCTGTTGCGCATGATGTGGTTCGGCTCCGATCGTTTGATCCTTTGTGGGCAGGGCGTCGGTCGCATTCGCCGCCATCGGCTTAGGCGTCGGCGTCAATAAGCCCTCCGGGAGGGTCGTAGACGATGGAACTGTGTCAACCGGTTGCGGCTGAGTTAACACTCGCGACGAGCTAGGAACAATTTTGTTTATCCAGCGCAGCGCCATGCTATCCCCCTGTGTTGTATCGTTTGCTTCATCCTGACACTCAGTTGGTACATCATCCAAGCTGATCGCCAATCAAAAACTCCAAGGCATGATCAAGCCGCAGATGGGGTAATGGCTGATGGGCAGCCAATACCGGAGGGGCAAATTGCGCGAAATCAAATTTATGGTGCGCAAACAATGCCGCACTCGGCATAGAAATAGGCACATCCCCTGGATAAATGCGTACCCATTGCCGATCCGATAAAAGATGACCTTCAACACAAGGTTGACGGCGACCATCTGGTAATGGCACTTGTCCTTGGCGAGTGCTGACGACGGCGGATAATGCCAACATCGATGTTTGACACAGCTGATAATGTTGCTGCTGCAACGACTGCTGCAACATTTGTTGCAGTAACAGTAAGATAGCTTGCTGTTGATCCAAGGTTAGATGATCGACTTTACTTGCCGCAAATAGCACCTTTTGAATTTTAGGCTGCCAAAGGCGTTGCCACCACGCTTGCTCACCATAACGAAAACTGTCTATCAGCAGCAGCAGTGCCTGTTGCAATTCCATCGTTGCGCCAAACCCCGCATTGAGCGCGCCAAGGCAATCAATCAAAATCAATTGCCGATCTAATTTGGCAAAATACTGGCGGTAAAATGGTTTGATGATTTGCTGTTGATAGTCGGCAAAATGACGCCGCAACCGATCGGCCAAAGCGGAGGGTTGCACCAACTGCGACGGCAACAGTGGCCATAACTGTAATACCGGTGAACCTGCCAAATGGCCAGGTTGTAATAAGCGACCAGGTTGTAATAAAGTGGCATGCGCATCGGTACGTGCCTGCTGTAATAATTGGCTGTAGGCTTGACTCAGCGCTACCATGGTCAGCTCATCGGCCTTCGTTAAGTCCAGCTTAGCCAGCTGCGCCGCAAAGGCCTGATAGATAGGTTGCCGATGTGGTTGCTGCCATAACTGATAACTAAATTCACACCAGCTGTCGTAACTGTGCTGCAACATCGGTAAATCCAGCAGCCATTCCCCCGGATAATCAATAAGCTCGAGCGTCAGTTCTGATACGTTCTGCCATTTCCGCCAGCCTTTGTTGGCATGATAACGCAGCTCTAATGTTAACTGGCTAAGCCCAAGCGTGGATTGTGGCCACACAGGATCAGGTTGATACAGGGATTGGATATGCTGCTCATAGGGAAAACGTGGCACCAACGCATCACCGGCAGCAATCACAGCGCCACGATAACGGCCTTGCTGCATCACCTGCCAAAATGGTAGCGCTTGCTGCGCGACAGGGGCGGTCAGTTGCTGCACCAAACTGGTAATAAAGGCGGTTTTACCTGCCCCGCTAAAGCCGGTGATCCCCAGTTGCAAACTCCCCACGCCCTCTCCTTCATTAGAAATTGTTTTGACTAAACCGAGTTCAAATTGCCATCTAAAACGTCACTCATAAATGAAGCAACAAAAAATCATCTCACATTGGCAATCATCAACTATGGGCCAAAAGCGTTTGATGCAATACACCTGCAGAGCGCACGAAAGACGTTTTTAACCTGCGGGTATGACGTTTAGCTGGGGGTGATGCTTGTCTCCACCAAACCATGCTCACCGCCGCTGTTGCAAGCGCCGTCAGGCGGCACTCTTCACAGCATTGGCAACATGAACGCACGGAGTTACAGTTTTCGAAACTCACGGTCCAGCTGATAACGATTGGACGTCACGTAGGACTCAATGTTCCGCACGCGGTGCTCAATTTCATCAAACTGGCGACGGATATGTAAACTCGCTTGCCGCGCCGACTCACCGCGCTGCCAAATTCGCGTTTTCACTTCAACCGGTTTAAACACCGCATCGACCGGTTGTTGTGCCTGGTTGTGGCCAAGTGTTTGCGATTTTTTTCGCAGCACTATCCAGCCGACTAAATACAGAACCGGGATAAAGGTCCCCAACCCTAGCAGCACCGATGCAAGCGTCACCACCCGAACCAACCACAACTCCCAGCCAAAGTAGTCGGCGATGCCCGCACAAACACCTGCAATTTTACCATTAAGGTCATCGCGCAATAATTCGCGTTTTTTCTCGATCATCGCTCTCTCCTTGGCCGCTATCCGCGGCTTGATTCATGCTTCTGCCGCCAGCTTGGACTCTCGGCATCCAAGATGGCTTCCAATGTTTTAATGCGCTCGGCCATATTGTCGGCGCGGCGTGCTAAATCATTGAGCTGCTCTAATTCATGTTCACTAAATCCCTCGGACATTTTGCGTTTACTGCGGTAATGCATAATGACCCAGATGGGGGCAACCACTATCATAAAAATGATGAGTGGGATGCCAATCATTTCGGTAATATCCATGCTGCCTCCAGAAACGCCTGAAAAATCAGGCGTTATTATCTTTATTTAACTTGGCTTTTAACGCCGCCAGTTCGGCATTCACTTGATCCTGTGCCGCAAGCTCTGCAAACTCATCCCGCAGTGATTTTTTCCCCAAATCGTAGGCTTCGACCTGCGCTTCTAAGGTATCAATCTTCTGCTCGTAGCGTTCGAATTTGTCCAATGCGTTTTGGATTTTATTGCTATCCAAACTACGTTTGACATCCAGCCGTGAGCTGACCGTTTGCTGACGCATCAACATGGTTTTTTGCCGAGCTTTGGCGTCTAACAGTTTTTCTTGCAATTGCGCGACTTCATCCTGTAATCGTGCGATGTGAACATCCAGATTATCAATGTCACGTTGCATGGCCAAGGCTTGATCATTGGCACGTTGGCGCTCCACTAAGGCGGCACGTGCTAAGTCTTCGCGATCTTTGCTCAGTGCCAATTCCGCTTTGGCTTGCCAATCGGCAACTTCAGCTTCGAGCTTTGCAATCACCCGTTGCAGCTCTTTTTTATCGGCAATGGTTTTGGCCGAATTGGAGCGAACTTCCACCAAGGTGTCTTCCATTTCTTGGATGATCAGACGCACCATTTTTTCTGGATCTTCAGCCTTATCAAGTAATGCATTAATGTTTGAATTTACGATATCGGAAAAGCGAGAGAAAATACCCATTTTACTATCCTCACAGAGTTGTCTGATTCGCTTTAGACTATTCAGGAAGCTTGCCAACTTTAAAATAAAACTGCAAGCATATGATTTTAAAGTTTTTTTATTTATTTACTGCACAATCTACCTTTATCGTTGATAATGAAATAGACTACTTATTAGCAAATTTAACCACTTAGTGGCAGGGATATGGCATCAAGTCGGCAGCAAGATAATCTTATTGGACAATCCAACAGTTTTTTGTCCGTATTGGAGCAAGTTTCACAAGCAGCACAGCTGAACAAACCTGTGCTGATCATCGGCGAACGTGGTACCGGTAAAGAATTAATCGCTGCCCGCTTGCACTTTTTATCACAACGCTGGGACCAATCCTACCTTACGCTTAACTGTGCCGCATTGAATGAAAACTTATTAGAGTCTGAATTATTTGGCCATGAAGCCGGTGCCTTTACGGGGGCCGCCAAACGTCACGAGGGACGCTTTGAGCGGGCTAATTTTGGTACCCTATTTTTGGATGAGTTGGCCAATACCCCTGCGATGGTGCAAGAAAAACTACTGCGCGTGATCGAGTATGGTGAATTTGAACGTGTGGGCGGTTCTCGGCCCATTAAAGTGGACGTACGGCTCATTTGTGCCACCAATGACGATTTACCCAGCATGGCTGCGCAAGGCGAGTTTCGCGCCGACTTACTCGATCGGCTCGCTTTTGACGTGATAACCTTGCCGCCGATGCGGCATCGTCGCGAGGATATCATTTTGTTGGCGGAACATTTTGCCATGCAAATGGCTCGCGATTTGGGGCATGAACTTTTTAGTGGCTTCACTGAAAAAGCCAAACAAGCGCTCCTCGACTACGACTGGCCGGGTAATGTGCGTGAGCTTAAAAATGTGGTGGAACGCAGCGTTTACCGTTGGAATAATCCTTATGTCCCGATTCATAGCATTTTGTTTGATCCCTTTGCCTCGCCATACCGACCACAACAACGGATAAAACAGCCGCAACGCTCTTCTGCCCCCGTTCAAACCGAGCCACATCACAGTCATGCGTCAAGCATCGCGGCAACGGCCTCTCCTGAGCGTCATCAACCGCACACAGGCTTGCCGCTCGTGCAAGCATCTTTCGTACCCGATGGCTTACTTGGTCCCAGCAGCTTAGATCCGGACAGCCCACGCGACTTTAAATTACTATCAGAGCAGTTTGAAACCCAACTGATCAAACAAACTTTAGCGCAATGCCAGTATAATCAGAAAAAGACCGCAGATGCGCTTAACCTCACCTACCATCAATTGCGTGGTTATATGAAAAAATATCGTTTACTAGACAGTCAGCAATGAAACGAATCTCACGCGCCATCACTTACAGCTTGCTGTTATGTTTTACGCTTGCAGGCTGTAAGCGCCCCCCAAACAATGATGAATTTGCCGGCATCGTCTATTGTGCCGAAGGCTCACCCGAGACCTTCAACCCACAGCTAGATACTTCTGGCACCACCATGGATGCGATCAGCCAGCATTTGTACGATCGTTTGATCGACATCAATCCCAGTAATGGCGGCTATTTGCCCGCGCTGGCCAAGTCCTGGCACATATCCACCGATGGTTTGGTGTATAGCTTTGAGCTACGTGATGATGTTGATTTTCATCATACAGACTACTTTGCCCCAACCCGGCGCCTGCACGCTGATGATGTCAAATTTACCTTCGAACGCATTCTAAACGCACAGCATCCTTATCATCGCCAAGGCAAAGGCTATCCGTATTTTGATAGTATTGGCTGGCAAGCCAATATTGCGGCCATCAAAGTCACCGCAGCCAATCGCATCGAATTTCATTTACTCAATCCTGATAGTGCGTTTTTGTCATCGCTGGCGACCGATTTTGCCGCTATTTTGTCGGCCGAGTACGCCATGCAGCTCATAGCGAAGCAAACACCTGATTTACTTGACAATATGCCCATAGGCACAGGGCCGTTTAAATTTCGTTCCTACCAAAAAGATATGTTGATCCGTTACACAAAACATCCAACATATTGGCGTCATGCGGTCATGTTGGAACAGTTGGTCATCGATATCACGCCGAACAATACCAAACGTTTGGCAAAACTACTCACCCATGAATGTGATGTGGTATCGATGCCACAATTAAACGAATTACCGCTTTTGAAAAGCCGCACTGATTTAGCCGTTGATACCCAAACCAGCATGAATGTTAGTTTTTGGGCCTTTAATACAGATAAAGCACCCTTTAACAATGTGCTCGTTCGGCAAGCGTTATCACACGCGGTAAATCGAGATGACATTATCCGCGCCGTATATTCCAGTGAAGCTGATCTTGCGGGTTCGTTATTACCGCCTAATTCGTGGGCCTTTTACCACGACCAAACGATGCCTAGCTTTGATATTCAAAAAGCCAAACAATTATTGCGAGAAGCCGGCTACCCCAATGGTTTTCGCATGGATATCTGGGCGATGCCGGTGCAGCGCGCTTACAACCCCAATGCACAAAAAATGGCAGAGCTTATCCAAGCCAATTTAAGTGCCATTGGCGTACGAGCCCGTATTGTGACTTACGAATGGAATACCTTTCGACAGAAATTACGCCAACAAGAGCATGATTCGGTGCTGATTGGTTGGTCAGCCGATACTGCAGATCCTGATAACTTTTTTCGACCATTGTTAAGCTGCGAGGCTGCTCGCTCTGGCAGCAACCGAGCAAATTGGTGTGATGAAGAATTTGACGCCTTACTGAGCCTAGCTTCACTAGAAGCCGATCCAGCTAAGCGTCGTCATTACTACCTGCAAAGTCAGCAACGTATCGTGCAGCAAATGCCATTATTACCCATCGCCCACTCCAAGCGTTTTTTGGTTCGTAACAAAGCGGTTAGTGGCGTGCATGTAAATCCGTTTGGTGGCATCAGTTTTGCTGAGGCGAGGAAAAACCATTGATTCTACATTATTTATTTAGGCGGCTATTTTTACTCAGTTTTGTATTTTTAGCCATGACGGTGTTTACCTTCAGCCTGAGTTATTTGTTTCCAGGTGACCCGCTAAGTAATTTCAGCGGCTTACAGTACTACGCCAGCGACGATAAAGCACAGCTGCGCGCCCAATTCGGTCTCGATGCCAATTATGTGACGCAGTATGTGATGTATATTGAACGCCTCCTGGCAGGTAACTGGGGTTTGTCATTTTCAAGTGGCCAACCCGTACTGCCAGAACTTATCTCTCTGATGCCTGCCACGCTAGAGCTGGCAGCGTATGCACTTTTTGTCTCCTTAACCCTTGGGATCCCTCTGGGCTTGTTAAGTGCGGTGCGCCATGATGATTGGATTGGCAAATTAATTTCTAATATTGCTGTGGTTGGCTATTCCATTCCCATGTTTTGGTTAGCCTTATTACTCATTATGTTGTATTCACTGACATTGGGCTGGTTACCAACGTCTGGTCGCCTAAGTGTGCTCTACGAAATCCCTCCACAAACCGGCTTTATGCTGATCGATATTTTGATTGCTGATGTTCCTTATCAAACCGCGGCGCTACAGGATGCGTTTTATCATTTGCTGTTACCCACACTGGTGCTTGCCACCTATCCAACCACAGTAATGATCCGCTTCACCCGAGATTCAATGCTAAGCGTGCTGGAACAAAACTACATTAAAACTGCGCGAGCCAAAGGGTTATCGCGCTCACAAGTGCTGTATCGGCACGGCTTACGTAACGCCTTATTACCGGTCACGCGACAAGTTGGCTTACAATTTAGCTCACTCATTACCTTAGCCATGCTTACCGAAGTCATCTTTTCATGGCCAGGTGCCGGCTCTTGGCTGATTGATAGCATTTATCAGCGCAATTTTCCCGCCATTCAAGCCGGTGTACTTTTTGTTTCCAGCCTTGTGGTCATAGTGAACATGTTTACTGAAATTATGCATACCCTGCTCAATCCATTGGCGCGTAAAGGCTGATATGAAAAAGTTACGGCTGTACTACGAAGAACAAAACCGCGGCCCTTTACGGCTATTGTGGCGCAATTTTATGCGTCAGCACTCGTCGGTCTGGGCGCTGATCGCGGTGACCATCTTAAGCCTACTGGCGTTATTGGCGCCATTGCTGACACCACACGACCCCTATTTGCAGAACGCCAATTTGTTATTGGTACAGCCCTCGTGGCAAGAAGGTGGCATGGTGCGCTACCCGCTCGGTACGGATGATTTGGGCCGAGATTTATTATCCCGCTTAATGCTAGGCGCCAGTTACACCTTTGGCCTAGCTGTGTTTGCCGTGCTTGGAGCCTTACTCTTAGGGTTATTTTTTGGCGCAATTTCTGGCATGAGTAAGGGCTTTAAATCGAGTATTTTTAATCATTTACTCGATCTTGCCCTCACAATTCCATCCTTATTAATGGCGATTATTATCGTGGCCGTGCTTGGTCCAGGTATTCTCAATACCATCTGGGCCATTATGTTGGCGGTGTTACCCTTGTTTGTCCATGGTGTCCGAAACGCCATTCAACACCAACTGCAACAAGATTACGTCACCGCCTATCGCCTCGATGGCGCTTCGGATTGGCAATTGTTTTACTCCGTTATTTTGCCAAATATTCTGGAAGATATTGTTTTACTCTGCACCATGGCATTATCAACGGCGATGTTGGATATAGCCGCACTTGGATTTTTAGGCTTAGGCGCGCAAGCGCCCACGGCAGAATGGGGCGCGATGATCGCCGATGCACTCGATTCCTTGTATTTATCGCCATGGACAGTGGCGTTGCCGGGGTTATTACTGTTTGCGGCGGTGTTGTCAGTCAATTTAGTCGGTGATGGGTTACGCAAAGCAATGAAAAAACGGCGGGAAAGCTAATGCAAATCTTAGATATACGAAATTTGACGTTAGAGCTTGAAACCCCTGATGGGTTTATCCGCGCCGTAGATCGCGTCAATCTTAGCCTGCGTGAAGGCGAAGTTCGCGGCTTGGTTGGTGAATCAGGTTCGGGCAAAAGTTTGATCGCCAAAGCCATTATGGGGGTTCTACATCAGCGCTGGCATATTGCTGCCGATCGCTTTCACTGGTGTGGCGAAGATTTACTGCGGTTAGCACCATCACGCCAGCGCGAAATCATCAGCCGTGATATTGCCATGATTTATCAAGAACCAAGCCGGAGTATGGATCCTACCGCGCCGGTGGGCGAGCAGCTGCGTGAAGCTATTCCAAGCCATTTGCTTGATGGCAGTTGGTGGCAGCGGGGTTATTTTCGTCGTAAACGCGCCGCTGCTTTATTACACAAAGTCGGGATCCGCGATCAAGCCAGCGTTATGAACAGCTATCCCTATCAGCTATCCGAAGGTGTATGCCAAAAAATCATGATCGCCATGGCCATCGCTAAAGATCCTAAACTGCTGATTGCCGATGAACCCACTACGGCCTTAGAAAGTACCACCCAAGTGCAATTGTACCGCTTATTGGCAAGTTTTAATCAACTGCGTGGCATGTCTATATTATTGATAAGCCATGAATTAGAGAGTTTGGCACGCAATACAGATACCTTAAGTGTGCTCTATTGTGGCCAGTTGGTGGAAGCTGGGGAGACTGCGAACTTACTGAAAAATCCGCGGCATCCATACACGGATGCACTGATCAAGAGCGTACCTGAGTTTCAACCAGAACTTAGCTTTAAACAACAATTGTATGCCTTACCGGGGTCCATCCCAACTTTACAACATTTGCCCATCGGCTGCCGTTTAGGGCCTCGTTGCCCAAATGCTCGCAAGGAATGTGTCAAAACTCCAGGCTTTGAACGGCAACAAAACCATTATTTCAGCTGCCATTTTCCACTGCATGGGAAACCTCGGAATGAGTAATTTGCTGCAAGTGCACCATATCAGCAAGACATTTTATAAACAGCAAGGTTTGTTTAAAAAACGCGCTATTCTCGCCTTGCAGGATTTATCCTTTAGCCTAGCCGCCGGCCAAACCTTAGCGATCGTCGGTGAAACGGGTTCCGGTAAAAGTACCTTGGCAAAAATTCTAGTGGGTATGGAGCAAGCGGATGGTGGCCATATCTGGCTGGCAAACGTCAAACTAGATCAAGAGAATCGGGCGCAATATCGTCAACATATTCGTTATATTTTTCAAGAAGCGGCGCGTTCTATGCCACCTAATCAACGGGTGAGTGACATGCTGCATAATGTGTTGCGCTATGCCACCGTATTGGATCATGAGCAGCGACAAGAAAAAATTCTGACGACCTTAAAACTATTAGGATTATTGCCTGATCATGCCAATTATTACCCACATATGTTCTCAGGTGGACAACTGCAGCGGGTTGCACTGGCGCGAGCCCTCATTTTAGATCCTAAGGTACTGATTTTAGATGAGGCTTTAACAGCGATCGATCCATCGCTACGAGCACAAATTGTCAATGTACTGCTCGATCTACAACAAAAAACCCAGTTGTCCTATATTTTGATCACCAACCAACTGCGCTTGGTACGACATATTGCCGACCATACTCTTGTGCTGCATCAAGGTGTCTGTGTTGATTACGCGCCGACCCCCGAGCTTTTTAGTGCTCCCAGCCATGACTACACCAAACGATTGATTAATAGCTTAGTGCTTTGAAGTTTTTCGCCGCCCTTGTGCAAAACGTTGTTGTACAAAAACGTTCTTGTGGAAGAACGCCCTTGTGAAAACACACTCTTGTGAAAGCAAACCCGTGTTTGCTTGCCACAAAAGAGAACGACCACAAAAGAGAACGAAAAGCCTGTTTACCATCGCGACCTCAGAGGTCGCGATGGTGTTGTAACACGCCAGCATGAGCGCTAGTCATCGAAATAGTACCGCGCTCCAACGCCAAACCAATTCCCCAATTGATCGCTATCCCCCATCTCCAGGGTCAATGCCAGTGATCCCAACATCTGATAGGATAATCCAGCACTGACCCTGTGTTCTGCCACCGAACGCTGCTGCTGTGCACGTTGATAATCGGTCATGGCATACAGCTCAAGATCAGAGGTCAGTTGCCAACGCAATTTTAATTGCCCGCCCAATACATTAAATCGACGCATGTCTTTAACAAAACGTGATTCAACATAGCCATCGGGCCACATCACCTGTGTTGGCTTGGTATATTCCCACTCAGTCCGGCCACCAAAACCTATCACATCTAAGTTTAGATGGTCGTAAAGCGGTAAGGCGTACCCCAGCCCAATCCACACCGTGTCTTGCTCAGAACCCATCCGAGGATACATAGGATCAACATGCAAACCACTTAGGCTAGGTAAACCTTGATGCCGCATTTGCGTCCAATCCACGGCTAAAAACCACTGGTCCATCAGCTGCGTTTGCCACTGCAATCGAACTTCATCATTATTAGCGTCGTAAAGCGCGCTTTGCTGCTCGTTATAGTCCGACCACTGCGCCGATACGTAATCATTCGATGGCACACGGCTTTGCGCACTGGCTTCGCCACTAACGCCTGTAATGGCTAACAAAGTTGCCAGCAACCCAACCGCAGATCTCCCCGCTTTTAGCGGTTGAACCAATCTAGACGCGCTAAACGTTGCACTCGCTTCAAAGCTCGGCTTATCCCGCACGTCAAGCATCCTGTATGAAGGTACATTTTCCATAGTTCACCAATTTGGCATAGGGTTACATAGACACCGATGCATCGCCTTGCTCGCAGCGCATTGATAGCCTACATCGCCATCACGCAAAGCCGAAGGTTTTGCACCATCAACACTTCAACATCGTTAAAAGCAGTATTGGGGGAGATGGCTGAATTGAGTCTGAATTCGCACGTCTTTTAAAAAAGATGTTATGTAGTGAACACGGATAGTTATGGCAGCGGTTGGCAAGTCCAAGTGACGCGGATGTAGCTGCCCCCTTAGCTCGCATTTTTTATCCCTCTTGGCCTTGCAAACATGCAAGAAAGAACGCGACACAGGATGCTTCGATGTATCCGTGGCAGGCTGACACAGTCATTTGCTGCTGCCACAAATAAAAAAACCGTGATTTCAACGGGTATCCCCGGCAAAATCACGGTTTTATGGTGTAATTTGTTCACACAGTTACCCAGCGAGGTGATGAGCTGTCATCCCGCGTGAACCACGCCTAACGGTTACTATTCAGTCGCGCTATCTTGGGCGGGTAAATGCCGAGAAATTTCTGCGCGGTCTTTCAGGGCTTTTTGTACCACCGCAAAATGAGATTGCCCCAACTGCTCGGCAAAACGCGCTAAATCATCACGCGCCGGTTGTTGTTTAACCTCTTGCTCTGTGACTTTGCTCAGCACCACAACAGCCGCATTGCCAGTGTTCAGCTCTGCAGCGGCGAAACGCACTGGCTGCTCTGCGGTCGGTTTTGGCATCTCAAAGGCCTTGGCACGAATGGTCGCATCCAGTTCACCACCAAAACGAGGGGTTGCCACAGATTTCTCTAATTTCAAACCAAGTGCAGCGACCAGTTCAGACAGCGCTTTACCAGTTTCCAACTCTTTGACAATGCGCTCGGCCTCGGCTTTCGCTAAAGCTGCGCTTTCTTTGTCCACCACCGCTTGTTTCACCTGCGCTTTTACCGCCTCTAGTGGCTGCGTTTTCGCGGGTTGATGCTCAACTAAGCGCGCAACCACCACATGTTGCGGCGCAATTTCGATGATGTCACTGTTGGTGCCTGACGCGATAAAATCGGCCGAGAACACCAGATCATTAAAGCGTGGCACGTTAAAGCTGGCTGGCGCCTGATTACGTTCAAAGGCAGCAATATCAATGACCTTCGCATCAATAGCTTTCGCGGCCTCATCCAAGTTATCGGCAATCTCAAAACTCACCTCAGCCAGTTTTTGCTGTAAATCAGCAAATTGCTGCGCCGCTTTATCGGTTTGTAACGTTGAACGGATCTGCGCTTTCACTTCATCTAAGGTTTTCACCTTACCTTCTTCAAGACCGGTAAATTTAATGATGTGATAACCAAATGACGTTTTTACCACCGGCGATAAATCACCCACCTTGGCCAATGCAAAGGCGGCATTGTCAAACTCGGCATCCATCACACCTTTATCGATAAAATCTAAATCACCGCCCTTCTCCGCAGAAATAGTATCGGCAGAGTTTGATTTGGCTAGCGTTGCGAAGTCTGCACCGGCGGCTAACTCAGCAGCTAACTTCTCGGCTTTGGCTTTGATTTCAGCATTTTCATCCGCGGACTCTAGCAAGATGTGTGAAAAGCGACGGCGTTCTGCCGTTTGATAGCGATCTTTATTACTGTTGTAATAGGTTTCGATATCTGCATCACTCACCTCAATTTTGCTAGCAAGATCAGCACCTTTTAATTCAACCACTTGCAAAGATACTTTCTCAGGTAACGCATAATTTTTCTGATTTAACTGGTAATAATCTGCCAGTTTTTCATCGGTGATTTGCACATTACCGGCATAAGTGGCCGCATCTAAGGTGACATATTCAATATCACGCGTCTGTTGCTGCAGCGCCATCAGTGTTTTCACTTCGCCTGGCAGCGCGAATTCAGAACCCGCTAAACCCACCAGCAACTGGTTACGACTAAATTGCTCACGTAATAAATCACGGAACTGATTGGCGGTTAAATTATTTTGCCGTAACAATGCTTTATAGCGTTCTTCGTTAAACTGATTGTCCACCTGAAATTCAGGCATTTTCACAATGGTTTGCTTTAAGAAATCGTCACTAATGGCAAGACCTAGCTCACGCGCTTGTTGTTTTTGTAATGTTTCGTCAATCAGACGTTCTAATACCGAGGTACGGAACTGTGCCATATACTCGGTATTGCCCGCTAACGACGAAAACATATCGCCAAATTGCTGTTCTAGTCGGGCCCGCTCTTGTTGATAACTTTGCTCAAACTGCGCACGACTAATTTCTTCACCGTTCACCACGGCCACCGGTTTTTCAGTACTGTTACCAAAGTAACTGCTGACTCCAGAGACTGCGAACGTCAGGATCACTAGGCCCAGAATGATCTGAGCGACCAGCCCCTGAGAATTTTCCCGAATCTTCTCTAACATGTTCTATTTCTCTTTGCTGGATTGCTATTTAAAAATGCACACTAAAAAAAAAGCGCATCTTAACAGATGCGCCTTTTTAGTAGAAGCCAGGCTGTTTACCTTGCGGGTTAAACCTGTTAACGGTTTTAACACTTGACTGCATGGCCGCAGTGGGCGCAATCCCAGTCTGACTTTACTTTCGGACCCAGCGCGCCGGGACCGATGTGAATTAATTCACGCTATCTTTTAATGCTTTGCCCGGTTTGAATGATGGGATTTTAGCAGCTGCGATTGGGATAGCTTCACCAGTTTGTGGATTGCGACCTGAACGGGCAGCACGATCACGCACGGCAAAAGTACCAAAACCAACCAATGCAACTGAATCACCTTCCTTTAAAGCTTCAGTAACGGCTTCGATGAACGCGTCAAGTGAACGACCCGCTGCCGCTTTAGAAATGTCTGCACCAGCAGCAATTTTGTCGATAAGTTGAGACTTGTTCACAATATCATCCCCTTCAATTGTTATTATTTTCTACAACTACAATTTACGATTGTTATGTAACTGAACCTTGTTTATACCAAGCATGCCGTCCGCTTGCAAGTACAGAAACCACGGCGTTTAGGTTTTCGAGGTGTCCCGCAGCCCTTGTCTGACAAAGGCTGGACGGAAACTGCCCCTAAATTAGCACAGACTACGTAATTGAAAAGCCCCTAAGCTGGATTTTTTTGGCTTTTTTTCGTTTTTGCGCTGTTTTTTTCGACTTCCACCACCGACATCCCCGTTGGCGGCTCTTGTAAGGCAAATTCAAGCACTTCGTCGATCCATTTCACGGCGCGAATATCCAAATCTGCTTTCACATTATCTGGAATATCTTTTAAATCCCGTACGTTATCGTGAGGAATTAAAACCCGTTTTATCCCACCACGATGCGCGGCTAAAAGTTTCTCTTTTAAGCCACCAATTGGCAGAACTTCGCCACGCAAGGTGATTTCACCGGTCATCGCCACATCGGCCCGCACAGGATTACCGGTTAAGCTCGACACTAACGCGGTGACCATGGCAATACCCGCGCTAGGACCATCTTTGGGGGTGGCACCCTCTGGGACGTGAATATGAATATCACGATTTTCATAAAAATCGCTGTTGATGCGCAGCGTTTCGGCACGACTGCGAACCACCGTCATCGCGGCTTGAATGGATTCTTTCATCACATCCCCCAGCGAGCCGGTATGGGTTAATTTCCCTTTACCAACCACAGCGGCGGCTTCAATGGTCAATAAATCGCCACCTACCTCGGTCCACGCCAAGCCGGTCACTTGACCGATGCGATTACTATCCTCAGCCTTACCATAGTCAAACCGATGGACCCCTAAATAATCTTCCAAGGTCGCATCGGTGATCACCACCGGCGCTTTGGCTTTACCTAGCAAAATTTCCTTCACAGCTTTACGGCACAGTTTTGATATTTCACGCTCTAAACTACGCACACCCGCTTCACGGGTGTAATACCGAATAATGCCAATGACCGCACTGTCGTCGATCTGAAGTTCGCCTTTTTTCAGACCATTACGTTCCATCTGCTTGGCGATTAAGTGCTGCCGAGAAATGTTCAGTTTTTCATCCTCGGTGTAACCAGAGAGACGAATCACCTCCATCCGGTCAAGCAAGGCCGCAGGGATATTTAAACTGTTACTGGTAGCAAAAAACATCACATCAGACAGGTCGTAATCCACTTCCAAGTAATGATCGCTAAACGCAGCATTTTGCTCAGGATCTAACACCTCGAGCAAGGCTGCAGCTGGATCACCGCGAAAATCCGAAGCCATTTTGTCAATTTCATCAAGCAAAAACAGTGGGTTGCGAACGCCAACTTTCGCCATTTTTTGCACGATTTTACCCGGCATAGAGCCGATATAGGTGCGGCGGTGACCACGAATTTCCGCCTCATCACGCACCCCACCCAGCGCCATACGCACATATTTACGCCCGGTTGCTTTGGCAACCGACTGGCCCAACGACGTTTTACCCACGCCCGGTGGCCCTACTAAACATAGAATTGGACCTTTGAGTTTATTCACGCGCTGTTGCACCGCGAGATACTCTAAAATACGCTCTTTTACTTTTTCTAAACCGTAATGATCCGCATCCAAAATCTCTTGGGCATGCGCCAAGTTTTTCTTCACCTTGGAGCGTTTGGTCCAAGGCACTTGCGTTAACCAATCGATATAGGAGCGAACCACGGTCGCCTCTGCGGACATCGGCGACATCATTTTTAGCTTTTGCAGCTCCGCCGTGGCTTTATCGCGCGCTTCTGCCGGCATTTGAGCGGCATCAATCTTACGCGCCATCGCCTCGAATTCATCTGGCGCATCATCCAGCTCGCCCAGTTCGCGCTGAATGGCTTTCATTTGCTCATTCAAATAGTATTCGCGCTGACTCTTTTCCATCTGCTTTTTAACGCGATTACGGATCCGACGCTCCACTTGCAGGATGTCCATCTCACTTTCCATGATGGCCATCAAAAATTCTAAGCGTTCGGTAACATCAATAATTTCCAGAACTTTTTGCTTATCTTCCACTTTAAGCGGCATATGCGCCGCCATAGTGTCCGCCAAGCGCGCTGCATCTTCGATACCTGATAGCGCGGTCAACACTTCAGGTGGGATCTTTTTATTGAGCTTGATGTAGCCTTCGAACTGACTGATGGCAGAGCGTAAAAATACCTCTTGCTCACGGCTATCAAGTTCAGGTGATGGGATCACATCAACATGCGCCGCAAAGGTAGTTTCAGTATCGGTAAACTCCGCCAAACGGGCGCGGCGACTACCTTCCACCAACACTTTAACGGTGCCGTCGGGTAGTTTTAGCAACTGCAAAATCGTGGCAACAGTACCAACCTCAAACAGGTCACTGGCCTTGGGATCATCCAAGGTCGCGTCTTTTTGCGCCACCAAGAAAATTTGTTTGTCATGTTCCATCGCTGCATCTAAGCATTTGATAGATTTGGCGCGCCCAACAAAAAGTGGGATCACCATGTGTGGATAGACGACAACGTCGCGCAGAGCCAGCACTGGCATATGTAGACGTTCAGCTGTTGCTACTGTCATTCAATGTCTCTCGAATTAATTACCGCAGGCGTGAATAACAAAGTATATGGGGGCAGCTTTGTTAACTTCAATGCACGGTAGAAAAAAACTATTAGAACCAACGCTTAGCCGCAGATAAACAAAAGGAGCCGCAGCTCCTTTTGGTCATGCCATCGGCTTAACCGTTAGACTCCACCGCTGATGGCGTGTGTTCATAGACTAATAACGGTGGCGTTTCGCCGCGGATCACTGCCTCATCCACCACAACTTTGCTGACATCGGTCATGGATGGTAAATCGTACATGGTATTTAACAGTACGGCCTCGACAATGGAGCGTAAACCCCGCGCACCGGTTTTACGTTCCATCGCCTTTTGCGCGATAGCCCGAATGGCGTCGTCACGAAACTCAAGATCAACCTCTTCCATCTGGAATAACGCCGCAAATTGTTTAATCAGCGCATTTTTCGGCTGACTTAAAATTTGCATAAGCGCGTCTAAATCCAACTCCGTCAAGGTTGCTACCACCGGCAAACGACCGATAAACTCCGGGATCAAACCAAACTTGACTAAATCTTCTGGTTCTACGTCACGGAATGATTCGGTTAAACTACGGCTGGATTCTTTGCTGCGAACCTCGGCACCAAAACCAATACCTGCACCTTTTGCGCTGCGCTGCTCAATAATTTTATCAAGACCAGCAAAAGCGCCGCCGCAGATAAAGAGGATTTTAGAAGTATCGACTTGCAAAAATTCTTGCTGTGGATGTTTACGACCACCTTGCGGAGGTACCGCCGCAATAGTCCCTTCAATCAGCTTTAATAACGCTTGCTGTACGCCCTCACCTGACACATCGCGGGTAATGGATGGGTTTTCCGATTTACGCGAAATTTTGTCAATTTCATCGATGTAAACAATGCCGCGTTGTGCTTTTTCGACGTCGTAATCACATTTTTGCAGCAGTTTTTGGATGATGTTTTCCACATCCTCACCCACATAACCCGCCTCAGTCAGCGTGGTCGCGTCGGCCATGGTGAACGGCACATCCAACAAGCGCGCTAGGGTTTCTGCCAGTAAGGTTTTACCGCTACCGGTGGGACCAATCAACAAAATATTACTCTTACCCAGCTCAACATCACCTTTGTTGTGACTGACGCTGCGCAGGCGTTTGTAATGGTTATACACAGCAACCGCCAACACTTTTTTAGCATGCTCTTGCCCAATGACGTAATCATCGAGATGCTGACGAATTTCATGCGGTGTTGGTAATTTACTCGTATCGCGTTTTGGCGATATATCCTTGATTTCTTCACGGATAATATCATTGCAAAGATCGACGCATTCATCACAGATATACACCTGTGGACCTGCAATCAATTTGCGGACTTCGTGTTGTGATTTACCACAAAAGGAGCAATACAGCAGTTTACTGCTTTTGTCGCCGTCAGAACGATGTTCAGACATGAATTTTCCTCTTCATTTGCCGGTCATTGCAAAGCTCAGTCCCCTGAGTGCAAAGACCGCGATTATTTGGCGTCGCGGCGGCTTAAAATAGAATCGATCAGACCATAATCCAGCGCTTGCTGCGCACTTAAGAAATTGTCGCGCTCAGTATCGCGGACCACCTCTTCATAGCTGCGGCCACAATGCTCGGCCATCAACCGATTTAGCTTTTCTTTAATACCTAGAATTTCGCGCGCATGAATTTCAAAATCAGTGGCTTGACCTTGGAACCCACCCAATGGTTGGTGGATCATGACGCGGGCATTTGGCAAACAAAAACGTTTACCCTTAGTGCCACCGGATAACAAAAAGGCGCCCATGCTAGCGGCTTGACCGATACAGACAGTGGCGATATCCGGCTTGATAAAACGCATGGTGTCATAAATCGCTAAACCCGCCGTGACAGAGCCACCCGGCGAATTGATGTAAATATAAATATCTTTTTCTGGGTTTTCTGATTCTAAAAACAGCAGCTGCGCAACAATCAGATTCGCCATGTGATCTTCAACCTGACCGGTTAGGAAAATCACCCGTTCTTTTAATAAACGGGAATAAATATCAAACGAACGCTCACCCTTCGCCGTTTGCTCAATTACGATGGGCACTAATGCATTTACGATATCGTTCATAGTACGCTCAGACGTCATACTGGATTCCCTTTGAATGAATGCGCTGGAAAATAAAAAGGCTCGAACATTTCTGTTCGAGCCATTAAAACCGTCAGACCGGCAGATGTCAACTTAGTTGGCGGCGGCTGGGTTCATGATTTCGTTAAATTTAGCAGCTTGCTCAGTCACTTTTGCTTTGCTCAGTACTAAATCGATGGCTTGCTCTTCTAAAGCAACGTTACGCATGCCTTGCAGTAATTCTTTGTTGCTGTTGTAGTAGGCCACAACTTCACTTGGATCTTCGTAGGCAGATGCGATGGTCTCGATCAGGCTTTGAACACGAGCGTCATCTACGGTCAGGCTGTTGGTCTTGATCACTTCACCTAACAACAGGCCGACTTTAACGCGATCACGCGCTTGGTCAGCGAATAATGCGGCTGGTAATTCTGGCAGATTTTTCGCATCAATGTTTTGACCAAAACGTTGCAACGCTTGACGACGCAGTACATCAACTTCGCTGTCAATTAACGCTTGTGGTACGTCTAACTCGTGGTTGGCTAACAAACCTTTGATCACTTGCTCTTTCACTTTGCCTTTGATGGCTTGTTGCAGTTCGCGATCCATGTTTTTGCGCACTTCAGCATGTAATGCTTCGACCGTGGTATCAGCCAGGCCAAACAGTTTAACGAAGTCGGCATTTACTTCTGGTAAAACACGACCTTCAACGGTCGTTAAGGTGATCGCAAACTGAGCTGCTTTGCCTTTTAAGTTTTCCGCGTGGTATTCCGCAGGGAAGGTCACGTCGATGGTGAACTGCTCACCAGCTTTTTTACCAAGGATACCATCTTCAAAACCTGGGATCATGCGACCTTGGCCCAGTTCTAATGCGAATGCTGACGCTTTACCGCCTTCAAACTCTTCACCGTCGATAGAACCAACGAAATCCATCACCACGCGATCGCCAGTTTCGGCAGCGCCGTCTTTCGCAGCCCATGTTGAATGCTGTTTACGCAGCGTTTCAATCATACCCGCCAGATCTTCATCGGTAATTTCCACAACCGGTTTGGTGACTTCAACTTTGTCCAAACCTGTTAATGCAACTTCTGGGTACACTTCAAAGGTCGCGCTGAATTGTAAATCTTGGTTTTCAGCCAATTGACCTGGTTGGAAGGTAGGTGCACCTGCAGGGTTTAACTTGTGCTCAACAATAGCTTGGTAGAAATGATTTTGCATCTGACGAGACGCAACGTCTTGCAGCACAGATAAACCAAACATTTTTTTGATGATGGCAACTGGCGCTTTGCCTGGACGGAAGCCGTCAATACGACGGTTTTTGGCAATGCGTTTTAATTCGGCAGTGACCTCAGTGCTGATAGCAGCAGCTGGCACAGTGATGTTTAAACGGCGTTCTAAACCCTGGGTGGTTTCAACTGAAACTTGCATCGTGTTACCTCAAATCAAAAAACGGGGGTCTGGTTTACGCCGTCATGCTTCAATCTGGATTTTTCCTCGGCATCCGTACTTGACAACCAGACTTTCTTGTTACTAGGACGCGGCATTATAACGAGGGATCTGCGACACGTCGAGCCTTTGATAACATCGGACAAAATACAAGCGTAAGCAATTGATATTAATACATTTTAACAACTAATAATCATTAAACTGCCAGAGCTGTCGATGTTCATTTTCACCATAATAGTGTTTTTCTTCCGCAATACATTGCATATTGGCGGCGCGATATAGCGCTTGCGCCGCGCTGTTGGCAGGATCGACCGTCAGCCATGCTGCACAACGCTTTGCTTTGGCATAGCCCAACGCTTTATCCAGCAGTAAGCGCCCAATGCCCTGGCCACGAGCTTGCGGGCCGACGGCGATCGACCAAATGGCCAAACGACCATCGTGAGCCGGTACCGCCAGCAGATAGCCAACAACCTGATGCCCAAGTCTGGCAACCCAAAAGGTATCGGCATAACAATCAAAGACTTGGCGAAATAAAAATGCAGGATAGATGATTTCGCCAAACACCAGCTGTTCCAATGCAGCAATGGCGCAGATGTCCTGCACGCAGACGTTTGTAATATTGATGTCCGTCATTCCCTGCGGCTGTCTTTGTGGCATATATTCTCCAGTTCTAATTGAAATCTGTCGATAACACATTGGATCTGCATCACCAAAAGGCGAACCATGATACTTCACTCCAAACTTAGACCATCACCCCATAGCAATGGTCCGTTGGCAAAAACTGCCGCTGAGTCATGATGATGGCGACGCATTATCGCTTCCCTTCCCTTTGTTCGCATAAAAAACCAGCAACCACACTGGTGACATCGCTGTCATTTTGCAATTCTAATATAACGTACTACCCAAGTCCGCAATTTCCACGTAAGTTTTCATGCATGCCATCGGCGACTGAATTCGATTGCGGCCGTCAACGGCTTGCCGTCTTGTCCAGTTCACGATAAGGTGTTTTGCATGTACTTCGCGTTTGTTAAAGATGGTTTGAACATCGTCCTGAACGCAATTCATACCAAGTTAATCTCATTGACCATGACAAACCGTTATTGGCCGTGAGGCAATAACACGAAGATATAGCTATTTTATTCAACGACGATGACACCAGATGGTAACTCTTTGTTGTTTTGTAATGATGCATAAATCCTTGACGGATTTTGGCTTATGGAAAAAACTCGGTGATCACCCCAGAATTTAAAACTCGCAGCCAAGTGGTGGCAGAAGCTATTCGCCAACAAATATTGTCGGGCAAAATCCCCTCAGGGGCGCCACTACGACAAGCGCTGATCGCACAACAACTGAATGTCAGCCGCATCCCCGTGCGGGAAGCATTACTACAACTTGAAGCGGAAGGTTTGGTCAAATTTGAGCCACACAAAGGCGCAACGGCAACCAAGTTAGGCGCAGAGCATATTAGTGAATTGTTTGATCTTCGTATCATGCTTGAATGTGATATGTTGCAGCGCTCTATTCCACTACTCACGCCTGCCGATATTGAACACAGCCAGCAGTTGCTCAAACAGTTAGATAATGCGTTACAACAGATCAATGTTGCTGATCGCTGGGCTGAACTAAATAGTCAATTCCATCTGAGTTTATATAAGGCAGCGCGTCCACAAACCTTTGAAATGATTCAGCGCTTAAACAATAGTGCCGATCGTTATGTTCGGATGCACCTGCAAACGCCTGGAGTTATCCATACTGCAAGTACGGAGCACCAACAATTATTGGCCCTGTGCGCCGCCAAAGACATTACAGCGGCAACATCGCTGCTGCGCCATCATTTGCAGCACGCTGCCGACGAAATTATTGCCCTTTATAAGTAACACGGCGTCATGTGCGTCCAACGTCTTTTGCCAGCCATGAACTTCAGATCCCCCGCTGGGGGGAACTGAAGTTCATGGCTGATGTCGCTAATGGCGTGCTCGGTAAGGATTTGGGGGTTGGTTGGGTGCCTGCTTAGAGCTACGACATAATGCCTAAATGAGCTCGTACCCGCTCAGCTAAACCTAAACCTGCTTCATTCATGGTTAAATAGGTGTGATCAGCACCGGCGGCCATAATTTTATAAGCTTCATCTTGCTGCATACTGTGTGACACGATAAGCCCGCCAAACCCCGCTTGTCGCAGTTTGCGCGTCGCAATCAGTTTTGCCTCGACATCGTTTAGACATAAGATAACTGCTTTAATATTGCCCAGATGCAATCCTTGCCAGAATACCTGATCTTCAGCATCGGCAAAAAATACGTTTTCGCCTTGATGTTGAAAATGCGCAACTCGTGCGGGATCGGAATCCAACGCCGCCAACTTCGTTTTATGCTGTAAGTATTCATAAGCCGCACTACCGGTGCGTCCCATCCCCATAATCAGTACTTCCGCATCACCCAGCGATACAGGTTGTTCGTCCGGGTGATGAATGTTGCGTTCAAATGGAATTAACCGCTGTGCGAGTTTTTCATATAACGGATGCGCATAGCGATTAAGCGGTGCCGACACCACGAAGGATAATGCCACCGTCAGTGCCAATGGGATCAGGTATTGTGGCATCACCACGCTGGCAACAATCAATGCAAACTCACTGTAGTTGGTGATCGTGAGGCTCGATAAAAACGCACTACGGGCCCGTAATTTGAATATCACCAACAGCGCAAAGAATAAAACACCTTTTAATGGAAGCAGTGCCGTCATCAGCAAGGCAAACATCCATGCTTGCGTATCAGGCAAACCGCCAAGGCCTATTTTTAAGAAAAAACCGACCAAGAAAAACTCTTTGACCGCCCACAGCGTTTTTGCCAATTCGCCCGCGCGAGGGTGTGAGGCAAGCAAAGCACCGAACACCAGAGCCCCTAATTCCGAACTTAAGCCCACCAGCGCAAAACCGCCCCCCCCAAGCACTACGGCCAACAAAACGCCATATAAAATTTGCAAATCCTCATGCCCTGTCATGCTGAGGATTTTAAATAGCATGGGTTTTAATAGCGGTAGTAAAAAAATCAGCAACGCCCACGGCGATGGCATCACCCCTTGTGAGATACTCATCAGCGCCATCGCAATCAAATCTTGCATAATCAAAATGCCAATAGCCACGCGGCCGTGAAACGCCCGGATCTCACGTTTCCCTTCAAGGACTTTGGCGGCCAAGACGGTGCTCGAAAAGGCTAAAGCTGCCCCCAACAACACGGCATCTCGCCAAGATACACTAAAGGCAAGATAGATGATGGGCGTATAAATGAGTACCGTCAGGAAAAAATGACTAAGGCTACCACCAAGCACTTCTTGCTTGGTCAAACTTTTGAGGTTTAGTTTTAATCCAACCGTGAATAGCAGTAACAGCACGCCAAAGTGAGCTATATGGGCAATGATTTCATTGCCTTGCGGCAAATTGAAACCTTGGCTCGATAGCGTAATTAAAAAACCAGCCAAGAGATAACCGATTAAAGGCGGTAACCCGACAACACGAGCTAAAAAGCCAACGGTAAACGCGAATCCAATCCAAATGGCCTCTAATAACATAGGGCGATGTCTCCTGACGCATACGAATCTTTATGTTGTAAGCAGCGCTTAGCAAACCAAGCAAACCAAGCAAACCAAGCAAACCATCAAGCATGAGCTCCCCCTTGGCTTGATGATCACAAGGTGATTTATTTAGGCGCACACATTAGGGTAACAAGTCACTGTGACCGTATCCAACCCTCAGAATACTGCATATCATGGCCAAGCGCCTATGCGGTACAAACGACAGATACATGCATCATAAGCATGTTACAGAGGGAGCGTCTGTTGTAATGCAGCCAACTGCCGTTCCACTTCAAGCGATACCTGTGGCAATTTGCACTGTGCTTTTGCAGCTTGCCAAACCGCTGATGAAATAGCGGTGCGTACTTGCGTGGCCATCCCGTCACTCGACAGCGATGTCGTTATCAACACCTGCCGCAGCGGCTGAGCCGCAAGCATGGTCAGCTTTGTGGCGTGATCCAATTTATTCCAGTACACAATCTCGGTGATATGCCGGTAACAACCGGTACAAAACCCCTGAGCTTGTAGCTGACAACTGGCAACACAGGGGCTATCGACACGCGCCTCGATCTGGTCTTTGGGCTGACTAGCCATGTGATGACAATCCATAACAAGCTCTCATTGAACAGATGATGTTGCTGTTGAACTGCCTCGTCGCCGCACGATGCTGCAATTGATGCCGACAGTCGCAGAGGCAAGTAAGGCGCTAAAAACTGTATTTAACCACATTCTCAGCCTTGCCAGCAAAGCCATCTGTGCTTTCGCGATTTTTCAAGGCCCACCGCGGGTATTAACGGGATCAAATCTTGAACGCAGTCATGCCACAGATTATCGATTGCCGCTAGGCAAGCGCCGCGTGTTGTGGCAGTTTACCCATGCATCGCCCCTGCACAGGTTCATGCCAACCAAAAGTAGCGGTGGTCTCGGCAGAAAAAACATAACAAAAATCCATCAACACGCTTTGCAAGGAACAACCACATCATGGTGCAACCATTATCTGCAGCTCAGGCTCCTGTCAATCTACCTCATGCCAAACGTCCATTAGCCATCGGGCTGGCACTGACGTTCGCCTTATCCACACTGGTCAGCCCCCATGTAGCAGCGAAGAAAAATTCGGATGCTCGTTGGGATGTGAACAATCCACCCGGCGAATTGATCAAGATCCCGATTGCCACCGAACAAGGCACTTGGATGAATGTCAGCTTAAGCCCTAATGGTCAAACCATCGCTTTTGACCTGTTAGGTGATATCTATACCATGCCAGCGTCTGGTGGCAAAGCGACGCGAATTAGCAGTGATATTGGCTGGCAAATGCAGCCGGTATGGAGCCCTGATGGTAAATTTATTGCCTTCACCAGCGATGAAGGTGGTGGTGATAACATTTGGGTGATGGATGCCAACGGCAAAAATGCGCGCGCCGTGACCAATGAAACATTTCGCTTGCTCAATAGCCCCGCCTGGAGCCCTGATGGCCAATTTATTGTGGCGCGCAAACATTTTACCAACACCCGATCTTTAGGCGCCGGTGAGGTGTGGTTATACCATGTCAGTGGTGGCGATGGTGTCATGCTGACCGAAAAAGCCAATGATGAGAAGGATTTGGGCGAACCGGCCTTCTCGCCCGATGGCAAATATGTGTATTTCTCCCAAGACGATACGCCTGGAAAAACCTTCCACTACAGTAAAGATTCTGAGCAAGGCATTTATACCATTAAGCGCTTTGAACGTGAAACCGGTGACATTGACGTGATCCTCAGTGGGGCCGGTGGTGCCATCCGCCCTACGCCATCGCCGGATGGTAAATCTCTGGCCTATATTCGCCGTGTTGATTTCAAAACATCGTTGTATTTATACGATTTAGAAACAGGCACTAGCCGAGAATTACTCAGTGATCTTGATCGTGACATGCAAGAAACCTGGGCCATCCATGGTGTTTATCCCACACTCAGTTGGAGTGCAGATAGCCAAGATCTATTGTTCTGGGCACAAGGCAAGATCCAACGCTTAAATACCACGACATTAGCGCGGCAAACCATTCCGTTTAAGGTAAATGTTGAAAAGAAAATTCAGCGCACCGTTCGGGTACAGCAGAATATTGATACGCCATCCGTGGATGTCAAAATGCTGCGTTTTGTGCAGGTGTCACCTGATGGACGTAGCGTCGTTTATTCTGCGTTGGGGCATTTATATGAAGTCAGCCGCCAAGGCGGACAACCCAAACGCTTAACCACTCAACAGCATCACTTTGAATTTTATCCACAATTTTCCCGTGATGGTCGTTATTTGGTGTATGTCAGTTGGCATGATAGTGAACAAGGCAACATCCATATTTTGGATAGACAAACCGGCGTCAGTCGCCCTCTGCTCAGCGCGCCTGGCAAATATCTGGAGCCGACATTTAGCCCCGATGGGCAAACTATTGTGTTCCGTAAAGGAGGCGCCGGCAATCTGTTAGATAAAAAATGGTCGTTACATACCGGCTTATATAAAGTATCGGTACAAGGCGGAACGCCTGAGCTGATTAGCCGCAATGGTGTCAGTCCGATGTTTGCCGACCGCAACGATCGTATTTTTGCCCAAGACTATGGCAGCTCGCCCGTTCTGCTGAGTATCAATTTGAAGGATAAAACTCAGCGCACGCTGTACACCGCCAAATATGGCACTGAGTTTAAAGTATCCCCAGATGGTAAACAGGTGGCATTTGCCGACCGGTTTAAGGTGTATGTAACCCCCTTCATGGAACGTGGTCGTGCCATCGATATTACCGGCAATGATACACAACTACCGATTAAACAATTATCTGTGCGCGCCGGTGAAAACATCAGCTGGACGGCAGACAGTAAGTCCTTGTATTGGAATTTAGGCCCTGAGCTTTATAGCAGCAATATCGACCTCGCGTTTACGCCAGGCGTAACTACCGATGTTAAAGCCAAAAATGGCCAATATATCGGCTTTAAAACCGATGCTTATATCCCTAAACAACACACTGCGTTTGTCGGCGGCCAAGTGATTACCATGGACAACGACCGCGTGATTGGCGATGGTGTGGTCGTGGTGCGTGATAATAAAATTGTCGCTGTGGGTAGCCGCGACCAAGTGAGCATTCCAAACGATGCCACCATTGTGGATATCACTGGCAAAACCATTATGCCCGGTTTGTTTGACGCCCATGCGCACGGTAGCCAAGGCGTGAACCAACTGATCCCACAACAAAACTGGTTAAACTACGCCAGCTTGGCACTTGGTGTGACCAGTATTCATGACCCATCGAATGATACCCAGGAGATTTTCACCGCCAGCGAAATGCAAAAAACCGGGCAGATTGTCGGGCCACGGATCTTCTCCACCGGTACCATTTTGTATGGTGCTTATGGTGCCGGCTACACCTCACATGTCGATCAACTTGATGATGCCAAGTTCCATTTGGAACGCCTGAAAAAAGTTGGTGCGTTTACGGTCAAAAGCTACAATCAGCCGCGTCGTAATCAGCGCCAGCAGATTATCCAAGCCGCGCGCGAACTGGATATGATGGTAGTCCCTGAAGGTGGATCGCTTTTGCAACACAATCTATCGATGGTGGTCGATGGCCATACCACGCTTGAACACGCACTGCCGGTGGCGACCATTTATGATGATATTAAACAGCTGTGGCAAGCAAGCGGTACCGCTTATACCCCGACCTTGGTGGTTGCTTATGGCGGGATCTGGGGGGAAAATTATTGGTATGACAAGACCGAAGTTTGGAAGCATCCGCGCCTGAGCAAATTTGTGCCCATGGATGAGCTGCGACCACGCAGTATGCGACGTCCGACCGCTCCGGATCATCACTATAACCATTTTAGTGTGGCTAAAACGGCCAAAGCCTTAGCTGATCTTGGTGTTGTAGCCAATATCGGCGCACACGGACAACGTGAAAGCTTGGGTGCGCATTGGGAGATCTGGATGTTCGCCCAAGGTGGCATGTCGGCCTTGGAAGCATTAAAAACTGCCACTATTAACCCTGCGCGTACCTTTGGTCTTGACCACCAATTGGGTTCGGTAAGCCCAGGAAAATTAGCTGATTTGATTGTAATTGATGGCGATCCACTCAAGGATATTCGTCAAAGTGATCGCGTCAGTTTGACCATGGTCAATGGCCGGTTATTTGATGCTGCAACCCTACAAGAGCTGGGCGCGTCTAAACCGCCACGGCAGCGTTTTTTCTTCGAAGCGCCAGCCACTGAGCAACCCTAATGGCGACGTAGCACGGTACAAAGGGTATAGCAGGCGCATTGAAAAAACCTGCTATCGCAACTATGCGATACCCAATGCCCCGAAAGCAAACCATTGGGTGCTGTTTCCACTGCCAGTCAGGTCTTCTGACTGGCAGTGCGTGTTGGACGACGCGAACAGATAATAGCATGCGACCTGCATCACGCCTTCATGCAATAGTTACTGCACCGTACCTTCTTTTATCAAGATCCGTTTTTTAAAGTCCGTTTATCAAAGTCCGTTTATCAAGGCTACTGCATCAACGGCAATGTCTCGTAACATTTAGCCATCATCCCAGTTACCAGGCCACTGGGCTGCATCAAGATTAAGTTGATGATGCTGCGCCTGCATGGCCTGCGTCACTTCATCTAAAAATAGCCGTAACTTCGCCGGCACAAAACGTCGACTGGGATAAAGCGCATAAATGCAATTCACCCGACTTTGCCACTCGGAGAACAGCTGCCATAACCGCCCCTCACGTAAATCTTGTTTTACTAGAAAATGTGGCAACAAGGCGACCCCCTGCTCCAGCAGCACCATGCGTCGGATCGCACTAAGGTTATTGCATTGAAACGGATGCTGACTTTGTAAATCAACAATGCTATCCCCGCGCCGCATCTGCCATTGCTGCGCGACAATGGGCCCTCGAACCACCATCAGGGTGGTTGGCGGCAATTGACTTGGGCTGGTGAGATGGTCATACCGAGCCGCTATCTTTGGTGTGCCCACCATAACGGCATAACTGCGTACCACAGGCTCAGCCACCATCGCAACATCATCGCCCGCATCAATACGAAACATCACATCGACATCTTCGTGCAACAAATCAACTTTCCGATTCGTGCATTCCAAACTAATTTCAATTTGCGGATATTTCTGCATAAAACTGGCGATCTGTTCAACTAAGAACAATTGCCCAAACTCCACCGGCGCCACCACTTTTAGCTGCCCACGAATTTCATGTTGACTTGACCAAAGCTTTTGTTGTGCATCTTGCAAAGAAGTTAGCGCGGTTTGGCAATCCGCATACAGCTGCGCGCCAGCCTCTGTCACTTGCAATTGTCGCGTAGACCGTTGGATTAGCTGGCAACCCAAACGCTCTTCGAGATCGGCCAATCGCCGACTGACGGTGGATTTGGTGACATGTAAACTGGCAGCGGCCGCCGTCAGGCTACCTTTTTCGACGACCTTGCTAAACACCAATAATTCGTTGAGATCCATGCGCTCCCCTCACAACCTATAGCAGCCCGACGTGCAGTGTTGGTTTTAGCATAGCATTCAACGCTAAGTGCATCCTGAGCCCGCAGAAACGTACAGAGGGTGACTTACGGAGCGCACCATTAAGGTACACTGGATAAGTCACGAGTGGATAAGTCACAATCATCGATAAATTGCGCGCGCTGATGCTCCGATGGGCTTGCACAACAACAGATATAGCAATACAGGCAAAATGAAGAGCTTCTATGTCGAAGAAGGCTTTATGGCCGTTTCCGACGATGTCGTCGGTTGTTCCAATACCAATCCCTGCGCCGCCGCCGCGTCGGCGGATACTTTGCGTTCATGCAGCATACTTGCCGCTTGATTGAGCATCTCTATATCCGCATCCAACGTGGAAAGCTCTGCCGGCGCGACCTTGCCAAGCACAGCTTTACCTGAGGGAACGGTCAAATTTACCAAGGCATGCAGCACGAGTACCGCCACATATCCCACAACCATTGCCAGTAATTTAGTTTGGTGCTGCTGCCACCAACATTGCCATTTTTGCATGCTGTTCACGTAAAATCACCCATGTTTATATTGACGACTGGTGTTAGCCAGTAACTCACCACGATCAAGCCCTGATGCAAATCGGCCTTGGATTGAGGCGCCTGCAAATTATTCAGTCACCCATAGCATGCGCATCAGTGTGCGGGAGGCGTAACCGGACTTAACCATCGACGAATATCTTCTAGCCAACGTGCCTGTTCCGCTGCGTCAACTTGCCAACGCCGCCACCAAGGTAAAAGATACGCTTTGGTCGATTTTAACTGCAACACCACCGCATTCGGTGTGACATCCAACTGATGATATTCCAAGTCAGCGGCTTTGAGTGTGGCGGCCAGTTGTAAAATTCGTTGTCGATTTCGGCCATCTAAACCCGCCTTGCCAAGCTGAATATCGAGTTGGCACAGAGTATTGCGACATTCAACTCGGGACAGGGTCAAGGGCGTTGGCTGCGACGTGGCTATATGTTGGATCAGAAACTCACTGGCCTCAGCCCAGCCTTCATCGCGTGATTGCGCACTAAATTCCGCGTAATTGGCTTCTAGCGCCGCCACCTTGGCACTAAGTTGATTCAGTTCAACCCTTGCCACCAATGCAGGCAACGCCGAAGCCCCATAGCGCTCCACAAACTCAACCGTTGGTTGTAACGCTTGCTGTTGTGACGGCGTTGATTTTAACCACAATTGATACTGCCAAGGTGCCAATTGCAACCAAGGCCACAGCAAATAAGCCAATACGCCCACCGCAATAAAGCGGCCTTGTTGTTTGATAAAGGCTCGACACGACAGCAACGTCAGCCTATTCGATCGTAGTAACATAAGATTCTCACGACATAACCACAAGAGTGTTGACTAAAAGGGTGCCCCCTACCGCGCTGACCAGCAACCAGACGATGCGAAAACCAGCGCACGACAAAAGGCGTCTGGGCCTGAATATACGGCGCTCGCGCGAACGCGTACTGCCATAGGACCAAATAACGCATACTATGCACGAAAGGCGGCCATGCTAGCACAATGGCGCAACGCCGTCAGCTCCACCTCGTGAGACCCGACGGACTGGCCATGACAGCATCCATGATGATAGCTTGGGCTATTGTGGCTTCATTTCTACATCGCTGAGTGAAGCTGTATTGCAAAATGAAAAGATTGCCGCCGAATAAAGACCACTACATCGCTGATTTGACTTGATTTCTGCCAGCGTGTTTTGCTTGATATAAGGCATGATCAGCTCGCGCCAATAAGGCCTCGAATGAGCCAAGCTTGGCGGTGGCGGTCATCGGATGGGGCGGCATCGACGTCACCGCTGTCGAGGGTTCGTCTTGAGTTGCTGCGGGCCATGATGCGGTGGCCACACCAAAGCTGGCGCTTAACGGGCGTGGCAAGGCAATATCGGGTTGCTGTGTTTGAATCGCCAGTCGAATACGCTCGGCTAAATTCAACGCATCCTGAATTTGGCCGCGCGGCAGTAAAATTAAAAACTCTTCCCCGCCAATACGACCAAACAAATCATCACCACGCAGTACTTGTTGTACAACCTTGACCAGATGCTTCAGCACCTCATCACCGGCGGCATGTCCGCATTGATCATTGATTTGTTTAAAAAAATCAATATCAAAGGTAATTACAGCCATCGAAGCTTTGTCGTTTTGCTGGGCAAACAACTTTTGCCCGCATTCAAACATAAACCGGCGGTTACCAATTTGGGTTAATTCGTCTGTATTGGCGCGATTTTTGTGGTACAGCGAACGTTGCCGGAGCGACCATAACAAGGCGACCAATAAGCCCACCGCAACGAGCAATAACAATACCAACAACAGATACCACTGCTGTTGTTGCTCGGCTTTTTCAATTTGCAACTGTTTCAGCTGATTTTGTGCCGCCAGCTTTTCTTGTTCAACCTTGGCTTGCTGTTGCTCTAACATGGCAAACTGGCGCGCCACGCGCATATTATTTTCAGCTTGCATGTCAGGGGGTTTGATGGCAAAGCGTTCATTCACCTTTTGCCATGCAGTTTTGTAATCTTGTTTACCAACGGCCAATTCGGCCTGCAGTTGTAGCGAAATATCCTTCACATAATAATTATTCGGGGAACGTTGCGCGAGGGTGCTCAACTCTTGCAGCAAAGGCTCGGCTTGGCGAACTTTGCCTTGTTGACTAAGGGCATGAAACACGGCACTCAACAACACCGATTTGTTATGCACGTGATCAATAGCCGTAAAATCTCGCAGCGCGGCCAATCCGGTCCGCTCCGCCGCCACATAGTCTTTTTTCTGGTTATACAATAATGTTTCGAGCACTGCAGTGCCAAATGCCACCTGCACTGTCGGCGTGGGGTGGTCCCGCCTGATCTGCGCAACCAACGCCAAGCCAGCATCGGTTGCGTATTGTTGCAATTCCAGCGAGATACTATAAAGCTGAGCTAATTGTTGATGGACATTACTTTCAAATTCTTTACTAAGCTTCTGATAAAGAGCAAGATTATCTCGCGCGGTTTGGCCGGCATCCAGCCATATAGCCGCTAGTGTTTGCACTTCCATCGCCTCCAACTGCCAGTATTTATCTTGCAGCGACGTAAACATCTTATACGCCTCAGCACTTAAGCTGACCGAAAAATCAGAGGCATTAAGCTCCATGTACAGCATAGCTTCGAGCATTTTTGCTCGGGCTTGCCAATAAAGAGGTAACGCGGTTAAATCACCGAGTTGCTGTAAACGCTGTAAACGGCTGCGCGCATCGGCAAAGTCCCCCACCAGCAAAGGTTCGATTAAGAGCTGCGCCAACGCTGGGTTGGGTAAACTGGCAAAACGCGGCAATAGCGCATCACTGTCCGTGGTTAGCGCCATGGCTTCGCTGTAACGGCTTAACCGCTGCAACACACTACTGTAGGCATCCAACCACGCAAAGTAGGCTTCCCCAGGTTGCCGATCCGCATCTGCCGTCAGTGCCATTAGCTGAGGTAGGGCTTGCTCGGGTGAATTCAGTGCCAATAATTGCGCCTGTTGGACCGCGTTTAAAAAGGCGACTGACGCTGCATTGGAATGAGGGGCTGCTGATAAGGGTGATTTGGCGGTTGCGGTGGCTTCCTCAGCTTGGATAGGCGCAGCCATGACGATGCATAACGCAGTCGCGATTAAGGTTGATGCAGTCAATCCCCATACATCGAAGCCTCGGAGCCCAGCCTGGCCCCTGGCTAACGGCCAACATCTGACAAATCGCTGCACCATAGCAGTTATGCTAACCCACGCAACATCATCGATATATGGCTAGATTCATCCAAGCGGTTAGCTGTCATGTTGCCTCCCTCATATAGGCTCAGTCACATGGGTTCAGTCACATAGGTCCAGTCACATAGGTCCAGTCACATAGCGTCAGTATGGTTCACTAACAGATTGAGAAATCAAAATTTCTGTTATGAATCTAACTCGACACTGGCAATAGTGCCAGTCTTTTTGCCGCATTCACCATGGAAAATTTGCAGAAAAAAGCCGTCGTCATCACAAGGACTACGTCAGCCTATGCGACAGCAAACATAGCAATCGCCATCGACCTGCGATTGCCATGTGCGCTATGCTGGCGTTACTTTTTACCGCCTTTGGCCGGACTATTCTTTTTAAACGAGGCTTGCCCAGACGATTTTTTCACTTGCCGCTGTTTTTCAATCAGCGCCGCTTTGGCGGGATTTAACCCAGTATGGCGTGTTAACGCCGTTTGACCGGGTTTGCCTGGCAACTTCATTGCCTTGGTCGCTTGCCGCTCTTCCCAGCCTTCGTCGGGCACTAAACACTGCTTGCCTTTGCCAATAAGTTTGGCCAAGCCCATTTGTTTTAACGCCTCGCGGATCATGGGCCAACCGGCCGGGTCATGATAACGTAACAGGGCTTTATGTAACCGGCGTTGCCGCTCACCTTTGGCGACAGGCACTTTTTCGTTATTGCCTTTGATATTTTTGAGCGAATTTAATTCGGTGTGATAAATCGTCGTCGCACTGGCCATCGGGCTTGGATAGAAGTTTTGAACTTGATCCAGCCGGAAGTCACGTGCCTTTAGCCACAGCGCTAAATTCACCATATCCATATCGGTTGTGCCAGGGTGTGCCGAAATAAAATACGGGATCAAATACTGTTCTTTACCAGCTTCACGGCTAAAGCGGTCAAACATTTCTTTGAATTTGTCATAGGCCCCCATCCCAGGCTTCATCATCTTGGATAACGGACCTTCTTCGGTATGCTCTGGCGCAATTTTTAAATAGCCGCCGACGTGATGCTGCACCAATTCGCGCACATAGTTGGGATCTTCAACCGCCAAATCGTAACGCACCCCTGAGGCAACCAGCACCTTTTTTACGCCTTTGATCTTCCGCGCTTCACGGTACAGCTCTACGGTAGGGCTTTGATCGGTGTCCATGTGTTCACAAATGGTCGGATACACACAAGATAACCGACGACAGGTTTTTTCTGCTTTCTCGCTCTTACAGCGCAATTTGTACATGTTAGCGGTGGGGCCGCCCAAATCAGAAATCACCCCGGTAAAACCTGGCACTTTATCGCGGATCTCTTCAATCTCACGCATGATCGATGCTTTGGAACGGCTTTGAATAATGCGGCCTTCATGCTCGGTGATCGAACAAAACGAGCAGCCACCAAAACAGCCACGCATAATATTGACCGAGGTCTTAATCATCTCATACGCAGGGATTTTCGCTTTGCCATATACCGGATGCGGGATCCGTTGGTAAGGTAAGCCAAAGACACCATCCATCTCTTCCGTGGTCAGCGGAAATGCCGGTGGATTGACCCAAATATAGCGATCACCATGCCGCTGGAAAATAGCCCGCGCACAGCCAGGATTGGTTTCTTGATGCAAAATCCGTGATGCATGCGCATACAGCGGTTTATTCACACTCACCTGTTCAAACGCAGGCAATTTGACGTAGGTTTGCTCCCAAGGCTTAGGTTTGGCCGGTTGCACCATAATAGGTTTGGCTTCAACGTCAGCCGGTTTCGATAAATCAATGCCTTGTTTGGCAAACTCAGAAAAACTGCCACAGCCGACATCATCGGCGCCGTACGGGTTTGGAATAGGGTCGATTTTGCCAACTTTATCAATCGCCGACGAATCCACGCCGCGCCAGCCAGGTAATGGTTCTTTGCGAATAACAGCCGTACCACGGATATCATGCATTTGGCTGATATCATCGCCTCGGGCAATTCGATGTGCAGCTTCGACCAATGGCCGCTCCGCGTTGCCATAAATGAGCAGTTCCGCTTTGGCATCAAAAATAATCGAACGACGGACTTTTTCTTGCCAGTAATCATAATGGGCAATACGGCGCAAACTCGCTTCAATGCCACCAATGATGATAGGCACATCTTTATAAGCTTCTTTACAGCGCTGCGAATACACAATCACCGCCCGATCAGGCCGCTTACCGCCCACATTATCTGGGGTGTATGCATCGTCGTGCCGCAGCTTTTTATCCGCCGTGTAACGGTTAATCATCGAATCCATGTTACCGGCGGAGACGCCAAAAAAGAGATTCGGTTTACCAAGGCGCATAAAGTCGTCTTTGCTATTCCAATCTGGCTGCGCAATGATACCGACGCGAAAGCCCTGGCTTTCTAGCATCCGGCCAACCACAGCCATGCCAAAACTTGGATGATCCACGTAGGCATCGCCCACCACCAAAATCACATCGCAGCTATCCCAGCCCAGCTGCTTCATTTCGGCACGGCTCATCGGTAAAAACGGTGCTGGTTTTTCACCTTGTCGATACAGCGGATAAGAAAATAAATCACGATCAGCGGCCATGCGTCCCACGGCTGAGCGCTGTTGACGACGCTGTTCAGGCGCTGTGGCAGCTGGCACATTGGTGATCGCAATCGCCAACGCTGTGGGGTCAAATTGGTGGACAGCAGTGTCAGGGCGTGAATTTACAGCAGTCATACATCAAGCTCATGGCAGAAAATAGCTGAGCATTATACTCAAGTATTCCGCGCTTCGGTAGCAATGTCACCGACACTGCATAAAAAAACAACAGTATCGGTGCGCATCCTGTTTGATGAGGGATGGACTCGCCTCAGCAGATCGCAATACTCTCAGTCACTGCGCGCCTTGCAGCAGCGCAGCGGCCAACACCAAGCCAATATATCTCCCGTTACACCATCAGTGTACTGATGCCTAAGCCAAGAAATAACGCACAGGCGGCATAACGGGCATAAGCCAATGGTATACGCTGCATGATCCATTGCCCCGCATACACCACAGGCACATTCGCCAACAGCATACCGACCGTAGTGCCAATAATCACCCACCAGGTTGCCTCATAGGTCGCGGCCAGAATCACAGTGGCGATCTGCGTTTTATCCCCAATTTCGGCAACAAAAAACAGCAATAAGCTGGCCACAAAGGCGCCATACCCCAGCCATTTGGACTCGGCACTATCGTCTTTATCGGGGATCAATAACCAAAGTCCTACCGCGATAAAAGAGCCACCCAGTAAATAAGGTCCCATACCTGGTGGGATCAGATCCGATAACCAAGCGCCAAGCCATGCCGATAACGCATGATTAAGAAGGGTCGCGCACAAGATACCTGCCACAATCGCTAAATGTTGGCGAAAACGCGCGGCAAGAAATAAAGACAACAGCTGGGTTTTATCACCAATCTCCGCAATGGCAACAGCGCTGACGGAGGCGATAAACGCATCAGAAAATAAAGCATCCATAAGGGAATTCCAGGTGGGAAGCATAAACCAAAGACAATAACAGAAGTCCCACCAAAGGCTTCTATTATTGTCTCAGGTCTCATCAGGCAATCAGGGCTGCATGTTGTTGTGCAGGAACCTAGTTGCTGTTACTGCCATGTGCATGCGGCACAAGTTTGTTGACAGTAACCCAGAGGGCGATTACTCCCCTAAGAACGACGCGCATTTTAATCGCTGAACATCGCCACGGCAAGCAATTCTTGCCTACCGCGCGATGCCTTGCTTGGCGGTGGAATGCTGCGTTTATGATTTTTTCGCGGCACTCCCCCGCCACAACCAGTGCTGGATGCGATGTTTTTCTTGCTGCCGAAAGGCACGCCACTGCTGCGCCCACGCCAATAAACCGCGATACGTCAGCGGCACCCAGAGCAAACTGGTCAGTGTTGAAAACACCAATCCACCAATGATGGCGATTGCCATCGGACCATAATCAATTTCGGCACCGCTATCACCGGTAAAACACAGCGGCAATAAGCCCAGTACAGTGGTCGCCACCGTCATTAATATCGGTCGAAGCCGCACCACACAGGCTTCGAGCAAGCGCGCATCCATGCTGAGCTCAGGTTTTTCTTGCTGTAATTGATTGATACGATCGACCAACACAATGCCATTGTTGACCACAATCCCCATCAGCACCAACATGCCAATCATGCCCATCACGCCCATGCCGGTGTTGGTGATTAAAAACGCCCAAAAGACGCCGACCATGGAAAACAGCAAGGAACCAATGACGGCGGTTGGCAACACCAGCGACTCAAACAAGGCCGCCATCACCAGATAAATCATCGCCACCGCCATCAACATATTAATCACCATGACTTCACGGGATTGATCTTGGTAGTCAAAGCTGCCTTCAAACGACCAACGATAACCAGGCGGAAGTTGCAACTGCGCCAAAACCTGCTCAATTTGCTGCCGCACTTCGCCAATATCGGTTTTTTCCGCCGTGTTCATGCCAATTTCAATGGCGGTTTGCCGGTTAAAACGACGGATCTCACCCAGTCTTGGTTCGGTGCTGATGCGGGCGACTTGTGATAACACCACATCATTTCCTTGGTAGGTTCCGACCACCAACTGCTGTAATGCCGCAGGTGAATGGCTTAATGATTCATCAAAGAGCACCCGAAGCTGTACTTCGCCTTGTTCGGAGGAGCGGAAGGTGCGCAAATTACTACCCCGCAGCGCCAAGGACACTGCATTCGCAACAGCTTGCGCATTCAGATTAAATTGCTGCAACGCCACAGCATCAAGCTTGATCTGCTGCTCAAATTGGCCTTGCTGTGCCTCAGTGCGGACATCACGCAGGTTGGGGATTTTTTGTAAAATCGGTACTATCTCGTTTGACAGTTGCATCAAGGTGCTGGTGGAAGGCCCCAGTAAATTCAGTTTTAGACCACCACCTCGATCGTTCCAGCCAAAATCAGGTTTGCTGCGCACCAATGTGGGAAATCCTTGCCGCAGCTGCTCTTTGATTTCCGCCATCGGCATGGGTAATTCTTTTTGGAACATGACGGTCGACATGGCATAACCAGGTGTGTAATAGCTATATACCGACTCAATACCAAAGCGCGCTTGCTGAGCATAAAGATAAGCTTCCATCGCTTTTACTTCGGTTTCCACTTCACGCAGGCTGTAATTTGAATCTAGGTTATAGTTTAAAAACAATCGGCTTTGACTGTTACCATCTTCGCCACCGGCGGGCATAAAGTGTAATGGCAACAACGCACTGGCCACCAGCAGCAGCGCAATGACGGCGGACGCTTTGCCATGCGCAAGCATCCATTGCAACATTTTTTGATAGCGGATCTCAAGAAAGCCTTGATCACTATCATCGGCTAAATGACCAAGTCGCTTAATTTTAGTACTCAGCAGCGGCACTAAGGTCACCGCCAGCAGCAATGACACCACCAGTGCAATGGTGATCGCAACCGCCACATGCTCTAAAAACACCGTAACATCGATTTTGGCACCAATAATATTGGGTAAAAATACAATGACGGTGGTCGCGGTACCGGCAATAATCGCCATGCCTACACGATAGACACCGCGTTGGGTCGCAGCCATGATATCGCGATCCTGTTTGCGTTCGCGAAAAATACTCTCTGTCACCACCACCGCATTATCAACCAACATACCAATGGCCAGCATCAACCCCATCATACTGAGTATATTTAAGCTGTAGCCCAAGGTGTAAAGCACCCCCAAGGTGATGGCGATCGCCAGCGGCACTGATAGCACCACTAATAAGGTGATTTGCACATTGCGTAAAAATAAATACAGCACTGCGAACGATAAAAATGCACCGGTCAAACCTGAACTTAATAAACCACTTAACGACTTGGTGACCGCTTCCGCACTGTCATCCATCACATACAATGAAATGCCTTGAAACTGCGGATCTTGCCGAACATTCTCAATCACTTGTAATGCTTGGCGTGAAACATCGACTAAATTTGCCTTGGATTCTTTGTAGATATTCATCCCCACCGCATGTCGTTGATGCAAGTGGCGCCCTTCTTGTGGCTTAGGTAACTCCAATTGAATTTGTGCCACATCACCAAGCGTTAAACCTCGCCCAATCGGCACAGCTTTGATCTGGTCTAACGATTCAAATTCACCGAGCGGTTTAACCAGCATGGTCTCATTGGCCGTCCGAATTTCCCCGGCCGAAAGCGCAAAATTTTGCGCTTGCAGTTGGCGCAGCAACGTCACAGGATCCAGTTTAAGACTTTGCAATTTGGCCGCTTGCAGCCGGATCATCACTTGGCGTTTATCCACCCCATACAGCTCAACTTTAGAGACGCCAGGGACACGTTCAAGCGGCCGCTTAATGCTGCGCTCTAGCAAATCATACGCCATGGCCAAATCACGCTCACTGGAAATTCGCAGCTGAAAAATCGGCATATCGGCCGTATTAAACTGAAACACCAGTACACGTTCCACATCTTGCGGCAACAAGTGGCGAATGTTATCAACCCGCTCCCGCACTTCAATGGACTTGGCCCCCATGTTATCTGTCCACTCAAACTCAAGACCAACCCCACCGGAGTTTTCCCGCGAAAAAGAACGAATGGTTTTTAAGCCTGTGACAGTCGATAACCCTTCCTCCAGCGGCCGAGTAATAAGCCGCTCTACCTCCGCTGGCGTGGCATTGTCATAGGGCACCTCGACATAAATTTGCGGCGCATCGATGCCTGGCAATAATTCCAGCGGCAGCCACCGACTGGTAATAAGCCCAAACAATAACAAGGATAAACACAGCATGCACAAGGTGACCGGGCGCCGCAGCGCCCAATCGGTGATGGCTAATCGTGGTTCTTGCGCTTGAGATGAATCGCTTTCTTGGATAGACATTACTTTGCCTCCTGAGGTACATCTTGGCCTTCACCCTGACGATTTGCTTGCCGCGCGGCACGACCTGCGGTGAGCAAATACAGCACAGGAATAAACAGCAGTGTTAACAGGGTCGAAATACCAAGACCTGCGATCACCGTGATCGCCATGGGGGCGCGCATCTCGGCGCCATCACCAGCAAACACCATGGGTAATAAGCCCAGTACCGTTGTCAGTGTGGTCATTAACACCGGACGTAAACGTGTCCGTCCCGCATTGGCAATCGCGGTATGCAGCGCCTCACCGTCACTGCGCAATTGATTAATCCGATCAATCAGCACGATGGCATTATTAACCACGATGCCAGCGAGCATGATCAGGCCAATAAATACCACCACCGAGACTCGCGTATCGGTCAGATAAAGCCCCAGCACCGCGCCCGCGCCTGCCAAGGGTACCGTTAATAAAATCAGCAGCGGTTGGAACAAGTCTTCAAACTGCGATGCCATCACCAAATACACCAAAAAGACCGCAAGCCCCAACGCAAAGAATAGGGATTGGAAAGAGCGCTCCATCTCGGCACTTTGCCCTAGAATTCGGCTATTCACACCGTAAGGTAGCGCGATGGTCGCCAATTGTTGCGACACCAAACGGGTGGCCTGCTCAATATCGCCACGCGCAATATTGGCGCTGACCAGTACCACACGCTGCTGGCCCACCCGGGTAATTTCGCTGGGGCCTACATCCCTTGAAATGGTCGCCACCGCTGATAGTGGCAAAGGTGTGCCACTGCCAGGGTTGATAATCAGCTGCGCCAATTCAGTTTCGCTTGTACGAAACTCCTCCGCCAATCGCACCCGAATATCCACTTTACGATCGGCAATGCTGTATTGACCTGCAATTTCCCCTCCGATGTAATTGGCCACTCGTTTGGCCACATCCGCCGCATTGAGTCCCAGCGCCGACAAACGGTCATGCTGAAATTGCAAACTGAGCTCTGGCTGACCGGCGCGCAAACTGGTTTTCACATCGCGCAAATTATCCAGGCTCGCCAATTGTTGCGATAACGCATCCGCCGCCAGTTTGAGTGCGGCCAAATCATAGCCGGATAACTCAATCTCCAGCGGGGTATGAAAACTAAACAGTGCGGGCGTTTCAATGCTGCCCGTGACCTCAGGCAAGGTTGCCAATTGCTGACGTAGCGCATCTTTGACGGCTATTTGCGCCGCTTCATCCAGTGGCTTTTGCATCACCACATATAAGCGCCCCCAATGGCTACCGCCAATGGCTGGATCGGATGACATTTGCTGCCCCGTCCCCGCTTGGGCGTAACTGCGTGCCACCGCACTGTGCTGCGCCGCTGTCGCCGCCAGCGTTTTCAGTACCACATCCGTGCGCTCAATGGCCGAACCCACGGGTAAGCGCACATCGACATAAAATTCACCTTGATTCATGGCCGGCAGCAAATCAAAACCAAGCTTTGGAACTAAACTAAAGCAGCCGCCGGTCACCACCAGGGTAAAAGCCAAGGTACGCAGTGGCGCTCGCAACGCACCGGACAACACCCGCTGATAACCGCTATCGAGGCGTTGTAATAGCCATTGACTGAGCCACAACAAGGGTTTGAAAAGCAGTGTTGCGGTACGGCCAAGCAGTGCCATCACCAGATACCAAAGCCGCAGCAACATCTGCATACATGTACGCACAACCCATGTAAAGGCGCGCCACACATAACCGATCTTACGCCAGCCAACCAGCGCCACAGGCGCCACGGCCGCTGTGATAGGTGCGGCTGTTTGACTACCGCCCCATTCACGTGCTGCCATGGTTGGGATTAATGTTAAAGAAATCAGTAAGGATGCCAATAAGGCGTAAGTAACCGTCAAGGCTTGATCTTTAAACAACTGCCCTGCAATCCCATCTACAAACACCAACGGAAAAAACACCGCCACTGTGGTGAGCGTTGATGCCGTGACCGCCATCGATACTTCGCTGGCCCCTTTTTTCGCAGCCTCCAACGGGGCCATGCCTTGTTCACGGTAACGCGCGATATTCTCCAGCACCACAATAGCGTTATCTACCAGCATCCCAATCGCCAGCGCAATACCGCCTAAGCTCATCAGGTTTAAGCTGATCTGTTGGTTGTACATTAAATTGAATGTCGCAACCACAGAGAGTGGGATCGAAATCGAAATCACCAAGGTGGCCCAGGCATTTCGTAAGAACAGGTAAATCACCAGCATCGCTAACAGACCACCTTGCCAGGCAGAGGATTTCACCTCAGCTATCGCATCGGCAATAAAGGTCGATTGGTCATACACCAATTCCAATTGATAACCCGCAGGTAAATTTTCTTGCAGTTTACTCAGCTGTGCCACTATTGCCTTCGCGACTTGGACCGTATTGGCATCCCCTTCCCGGTACAGCGCAATTTCGATGCCACTGCGCCCATTGACATACGCAATACTTTGCCGATCCACAAAGCCATCTTGTACCGTGGCCACATCGGCCAAACGCACAATACTGCCATTGACCGTGGCTAAATACAGATCACGAATTTCATCAAGATTGTTAAATTGATTGAGCGTACGTACCAAATAATCATGGCTTTGTGTTTCTAAACGGCCGCCGGCTTGGTTCAGGTTTTGCTCTTTTAGTCGCTGATTAATAAGACTAATATCTAGTTTTAACTGACTAAGCTTCTGCGCATTCACCAAAATTTGAATTTCTTGCGTTAAACCACCATCCGGTCGTACCGCGGCCACACCGTCAATCGCCTCCAACTTGCGGCGCAGTTCATCATCGGCATAGGTACGCAGTGCCACCAATTGAGCTTGAGTAAGCTCGGCCTGTGCGGTGGTGACATGTGCGGTGGCGGCATGTGCATGCTGTGCTGCTTTTTCTGTCTGCGCTTTATCCAGATCTGCGTTGGCAACAGCAACTTGCGGGCTAGTTTCTGCTTTGCGGCTAAGCCCAAGCCGTACGATGGGATCTAAATTTGGGTTAAACCGCAGTAACAGTGGTTTTTTGACGTCTAAGGGTAAAAATAACACATCGAGTTTTTCCCGCACCTCCAGCGCCGACATATCCATGTCGGTTCCCCAATCAAATTCAAGGATCACATCAGAGCGACCTGCGCGCGAAATTGACTGAATTTTACGAATGCCTTTGACAATCCCAACGGCTTCCTCGATGGGTTTTGACACCAATTGCTCAACTTCAGCCGGGGCAGCACCCAAGTATTCCGTACGCACGGTTAAGGTGGGGTATGACAGATCCGGTAATAAATTAACCGCCAAGCGTGATACCGACACCAAACCAAATAAAATGACCGCTAATACAAACATCCATACCGTCACCGGCCGGCGGACCGCAATATCTACCAGTTTCATCGTTTATATCCTGTTATTTTGATGAGAGACTCGGGCCATCATGACAATGGCCCTGCGATCAATGATGAATTAAGAGGCGGGTGTGGCTGCTGTGGTGGCGACGACCGCGGTCGACGACGTCGAGGCGGGCAGATTGGCCACAATCACACTGCTTTGATCTTTCAAGCTGGCATGCCCTGCGGTGACCACTTGGGCACCATCGGCTAAACCATCCAACACTTCAAAGTGAGTGTCAGATTCAAAGCCGGTTTTGATGAGTTTGCGACTCACCTTGCCATTTTCAATCACAAACACCGCTTGGTTATTGTCCATGGCAAGCACGGCACGTTTGGGCACCAACAAGGCATCGTTTTTAGTTTCGTATTGCAATTCAACTTGGGCAAACATCCCTGCTTTTAACACTAAGTCGGCATTATCAATGCCAATGGTCACACGCGCCGTCCCTGTGGTTGCATCAACAATTGGCGAAATTCGTACAATCTCCGCATCCACCGCCGGCATACCGGCAATGGTTAACCGAGCTTTTTGCCCAACTTTAGCGCGTGGTAATTGTTTTTCCGGTAAGTTCACCACAGCTTCCAAACGCTGCTGTGACACCACATAAAACAGAGCTTTGGAGGAAAACTCGGTAATAAGCTGACCAACTTTGGCATATCGCCGCGCCACCACGCCGCTAATCGGCGCTTTTATTTCAGTATCTCGTAGCGCAAGTTCTTGCATCGCCACCGACGCACTTAGTGACTCAACTTGCCACTTTAACTTGTCATACACATCGGCACTAACCAGCTTACGGGCGTACATTTTTTCAATCCGTTCAAGTTCGCTTTTTAGCTGGCCTAAATCGGCTTTGCCTTTTGCCAAACTGATTTGTTGCCGCTCGGTATCCAATCGCGCCAATACTTGCCCGGCCACCACATGATCGCCCTCTTCTACCAGCAAATCTTGCACAATGCCGGTGGCTTTACTGTTCACTTCCGCATCGGCTTTGGATTCGAGCGTGGTGGTGGTGGTATAAGTTGCGGCAATGATGCCTCGTTGGATGGATTGTGCTTCGACGGGGATACTCACGCTAGTTACTTGATCTTTTTTGCCATCCGATTCGGCATCTGTTGGTCCACACCCGGTTAATACAAGGCTGGCCAGCATGAGTGTGATGCACGCAGGGCGAAATGTTGTTGGCGATGTCATGGTATTCCTTCCATTAGTAGTGAATGCTTTGACAGCAGTTAGCATTGACTGTGCCAATACTTTATTGGTTCATTTTAGTTTTTAAAAACAATAAGTTAAAACACTTAATTATGTTCATTTGCAACAAAATGTATCTTGATTCAAATGAATAAACTATTTATTGATTAATTTGACGATTAAATGGTCATTTTCCTAAAAAACCTCCGCGGTATGGCTGTACTATCAGGTCGTACCACTTTATACTCTGCCGCCCGTTGCGCTCGCGGGTGCTGTCGTTAGAGATGAGATGTTCACCATGACAAGGCTCTCCACGACCGCAAGGATACCGCGATAGCGCTTTATAACTATCATCCTTCGCCTTGCTGCGGTGGTTGAACAAGATCGAATTACAGGACCCGTCATGAGAACTCCTTATCGTTTGGCTGTGGCGATAGCCGCAGCACTTGCCAGTGCGAATAGCGTGGCCGAAGGCTACAAGTTGTACGAGCAATCTATCAGTAGCATGGCCAATGCCTATGCTGGACGTGGGGCACAAATTAGCGATGCCACCTTGGTGTATTCCAACCCTGCGGCGTTAACCGAGCTGCAAGGCGCACAGTTCAGTGGTGGCGGCAGCCTCATTTATGCCACCAGCCGTTACCGCGATGCCAAAGCCACCAGCGCACAAGGCATGCCCGTCCAAGGCCGCAGTCATGATGAAAATAGTTTAGTGCAACCGGTGCCATTTTTCTTTTACAGTGACAAAGTGCATCCGGATCTTGGCTATGGTGTGGGTGTGTTTGCCCCCTTTGGCTTATCTTCTGATTACGCAGACGATTTTGTTGGCCGCTACTTTGCCGATGAAACTGCGGTGCAAGTGGTCGCCTTACAAGGTTCTGTGGGGTATCGCTTAAACTCAGTCTGGTCTATCGGCGCAGGACTCAACCTGAACCATGCCAGCGGTAAGTTATCTAAATTCAAAGATCACAATGGCTTATGCGAGTTAGGCACTGGGGTTAACGCGCTGTATCGAATGGATGTCTACAATCCAGCCTATTGCCAAAGCCATTATGCCGTCGAAGGTGATGATGTTGGGGTGGGCTATAGCCTGAGCCTTTTTGGCAAACCATCGACCAACACCCGCATAGCGCTGATTTACCACAGCGCCGTGCGCTACACCCTCGAAGGTGATTCCACCATCAGCAACACGCCGATCACTGGCGCCAATGTGACCGGGATCCCTGGTTTTATCAGTGTGGCGCCGAACTTACCGGCGATTAATACCAGAACAGGCAAGTTAGCCAGTAACCCATGGCTGACAGAAGCCAGTGCCTTGGCATTAACCACCCCGGCATCCTTAGTGATGAGTGCGGATCAACGGTTAAACCCACGTTGGTCCGTCCAAGCCAGTGTGCAGTGGACGCAGTGGAGCGAGTTTGAAAATATCAGCATCATCAGTACTGCAGCGACGCCAACTATTTCATTATCAACCCAGCAAAGTACCAATTTAGCCAAGACCGGCTATATCGGGTACATCCCTGAATATTGGCAAAACAGCTGGTCGGCCTCGCTGGGCGTCACACATGAGTACACGCCAGACATGCAGCTTAAATTGGGTTTCGCCTTTGATGAAAACCCGATTGAACAAGCCCACCGTACCGCTCGCGTACCGACCAATGACCGCACCTGGCTGACATTTGGCGCCACGTATGCGCTAACTAAAGCGCTAAGTCTGGACTGGGCTTATGGGTATCTGTGGATGCCAGCCACCCACATCAATGAGCGCGAATATAACGCCAATGATGTGGCGTTGTATAAATCTGGCTTACAAATGCGCGTGAAAAACCATGCGCATGTGGCAGGTGTGCAGCTGAACTATAAATTCTGATCACCTTTTAGGTGACCATGCTGGTAACGGAACTGCGTCACCTCACCTTTAGAGAACATAATTACGACTCAAAAGTGCGTCACATGATTTGAATTCGTCTCGATTTGCACTAACCAGAACGAATTTTATCGGGTGACCTTCCGTATCCAGTCAACCAAACGCTGGATAAGCTGCCAAAATATCTGGACCAGTGGTTGTATGACTACAGCCGCTGTCTTACTGCAAAAATGAACGAACGCTTCAGCGCAAGATCTACCATGGCAGAACACCAGTTGAAGCATTAATCAATGGGAAACAGGTTTGGCAGGAAAAGAGTCTAACGCGGATCTGACAGTTACCCGCACAACACAGGTCACGGTCAGATCAAACCTGAGCTAGTACAAATTATCCAACTGCGTGGTTGATGTTGAGATCAGCTTTCCTTCACCGTCTAATGCCATAGTTCCAGCTGTTACATTAATCACTATTCCATCAACAAGACTGTTTTGGAAAGATATAGATGATTCAAGTGATGAACCATCCGGAAAAACAATCATAGTGATTGCACCGGATGACAGCTGTGTATTGATAGATAAGACGATACCGGACGCTTCAACTTGAGCATTTGCAGCAATTGTCTCTATCGTTGCTGCCATAGCAGTGACTTTACTTTGGATTGTAGGAGTGTTTCTAAGGATATAGGTTGCATAGGTCGAGAAGGGGACTGGCTCCGATAATGCCGTTGTTACAGATTTATAAGGCGTGTCGTTTGGCAGATAAATCTTACTCGCGAGTGTTTTCTGCAATTCGTCAATTGTTCCTAATAGCTCTTTCGCAGAGGATTCAATCTGCAGCTCCGAAGAAGACTTTTGCGCTTGAATTTGTACTAAAGTAGCGCCAGTATTGTAGTCTTTAGAAACATTTGCCTGATATGAGTTATAGTCTGCGCCGTTTATATTTAGAACACCGATATTGTGCATTCCAAATCTAAGTGTGCGCGCCTTTTCTTTTGCCACGTCTTGCATTTTAGTAGAACTACAACCATTACATAAAATTGTCGATGCATTTGATGCAAATGCCTGTGATGACGCGAACAAAAATACAGCTATTTTCAACTTCACAAACAGTCCTTATCTGTTGATTTATTTACAAATAATATAATTTTTTTATTAAAGTGTCATTTTTATTGTGATTTTTTAAGGCTGGTTTACAGGCAAACACTGACGTTGCGGCAAGATGTAAAATTAAATAAGTACACATGATTAGGTGGTAAAACCGACCGTCTTGCGGTCGGTTTTGTCTTAGCAAAGGTGCTTGTTACCTTCAGGGGGTTATGGCTGGTACTTTAGTTCTAAATCGCCACTGACGGTGGTCATATCGATCCGCCCTTTGCCTTGCCCGACCACAAAATTTAAATCTCGCATCGGACCATATTTGGCTTTATTGGCGCTTTGGGCTGTCAAGCCATTACGTAAATCACCACCTGCACTAGCGGTCATTTCGATGCTCGCATCTAAGGCCTTACTCACGATCAACTCAGCATCACCGCTTACGGTGCTGACTTCAGCTTTGGGCGCAGTTTGGTTCAGCCAGGTCGCATCTAAATCACCATTGACGGCATTCATTTCAAGCGCTTCGGTACCATCCAACGTCAGGGCTACATCACCATTGACCACATTGGCCGTTACAGTGCGCGCTTTGGTTTTACTATCAATATCACCATTGACGGCGTCTAGCGTCAGTTCACCTTTTGATCCCTGATCATCGATCTCACCATTTACGGTGGTGAGCTTAATCCGGCCATCTAATTCGCGGCTGACAATAGTGCCATTCACCGTTTGTAAGCTCACTTTTTGCTTCAGCGCTGTCGCCGTAATGACGCCGTTGACACTCTCGATCTCACTGCTGCCTTGCACGTTACTGATGGTGACATTGCTACTGACGCCTTTAAATTCAATATGGGCCCCCACCGGTACTTTGATGGTCAGCTGCGAACCTTGCTGCTGTTGTTTTTCATCACTGTCATCCCATGACCAACCGTTCATTTTGGGTGTTTGAACCACAAACTTGGTGCGGCCTTCACGAGAGCTCAGCTCAAAACCATCGGCTTTTTCATCCAAGGTTCCTTCCACACTAAAGGTGTTGCCTTTTACCGTTTCGATCACCACATTGCCACGCATATTTTCAATGTAAATCCGCTCGCTGCCCGATACATTGCGTGATTCCTTAATGGCTTGCCCTGCCGCCAGCGCGCCGCCACTAAACACACTCAAGCACAGCGCAGAACTAAGACCCAGTAACAGAACCCCCTGTGTCATCATGCTGCGTTTCAACGTAAATGATGTCAAAGCCTGTGATCTAACCGTATTGTTTTGCATAAAAAAATCCTCAATATTGGCGAAAATTAGATAAAAAACATTGTTGGTGCACAAAAATGGCTGGCGCTAACTTGCCGCCAGTAACTGTCGTAAATAATCCCGCTCGCGCTGTTCAAGCGCGGCCAGTTGTCGCCACAACATGGCTTGTACTTTGGGTGATGCCGTAGCCATCGCGTCTAAGGTTGAGGTCAGTTGCTGCCGCGTTTTGGCAAATTGCTGGAGCTGCAGCGCACTATCCTCAAAGCCGCTAGGCAACTGTGCATAGGCACTTAGTAACACAGCGATATCCGGTTTCACATCGGCAAGCCATCGCGCATTCGGTCGATGCCACGTTGTATGTGATCCGACCAACGTGCCTGCCGCATGGGCTGGTGGCACGGTTGGACTCCATTGCTCGGGAGCTGATTGGTCGCGCGACGTGACAACTGACGGCGCGACAACTGACGATTCAACTGACGATTCAACTGACGATTCAACTGACGATTCAACTGACGATTCAACAAACGACAATGCAACAGATAAAGCCGGGTTAAATTGTTCTGGCAAATACACTGCGGTGCCTAACCAAATCAAACCCACACTTGCCGCCACCGCCAGCCATGACGGCATCATGCGGCGCCCCTTGCCATCGACCTGCGCAACAGGCGCGGAAGGAGCACTCACAGGCTGCGATAACCCTGGGCTGAGTTGGATTTGTGGCGTTTGTTGAATGGCGGCCAGCACTTTGGTATCCAGCGCGTTTGGTACCGGTAATTCGGCGGGCAACTGTGCCACTAACGACTCTAATGTAGGATTAGGCTTCATCTAACCACTCCTGTAATAACTCTCGGGCACGATGGTAATGGGCTTTACTACTGCCCTCGGCAATCGACAACCACTGTGCCACTTCGCTATGGCTATAACCTTCCACCGCGACCAGCACAAACACCGCTCTCGCCTGTGCCGGTAAACGTGCAACCAGCCGATCCAAGGTATGTTGCAGCGTATAATCGCCATCGTGATGGTGATGCTCGGCATCCACTAGCTGCGTTAAGGCATCATCATGCCCACTCTCGTCAGCCGTTGTTGTGTTTAGCGGCACGACAGCCGCTATACTCGGCACTAAACGACGAAAGTGATCGATAGCAGCACCGGTGGCAATACGATGCACCCAGGTGGCAAACTGACAATCGCCACGAAACTGTGGTAACTGCTGCCACATACGTAAAAAAGCATCTTGCAGTGCGTCCTGCGCATGACTGTCATCAGGCAACATGCGTCGGCACAGCGCATAGACTCGCCCCTTATGCTGTTGATAAAGCTGCATAAAAGCGGCATGATTGCCCTGTTGCGCTGCTTGTATTAACGCAGCTGTCGCATCGGGGGCAGCCACCGACGCCGCCATTTGCCCCGCTTTGCTGCGAAAAAATTCTAACAACGCCATCCCACAATCCTTGATCTATGTTCATCGTAAATTTCCACGCCATCCGCCAGATCAGCACGTGAACATCGTTTTATTGCTTCTGATATAGGGTTAGTCGCAGATATCCAACAAAACGTTTAGTGCGACATGAAAAAAATTATCAAACGTGAGAAATAAAATGAAGATTCAGATTAAATGCATATTAAACAATAATATACATAAAGATAGAGTTTCAGTGTCGGCAAACCACCTTGGTTAAAATCGGTAAATACCCATATTCCCACCGCCATCGATAGGCAAAAAAAAACCGGATCCAAGATCCGGTTCTTCAATAGCGCACTAGCAGGAGCTGCTTTGCAGCAGCATGACGACAGTAACAGTTGTTTATGTCAATTTATCGCAAAAACAATGACAATTGTCTGACGACCAACACCAGGTGTTTCCATCACAGATCAAATCGCGATGGGCGCTTTAATGGCAGGATGACACTGGTAATTTTGCAGCGAAAAATCACTGTAGTTAAACGCAAAGATATCTTTCACCGCAGGATTTAACTGCATCTGTGGCAAAGGGTAAGGCGTGCGACTTAACTGCAGCTCAACTTGGTCTAGATGATTAAGATAAATGTGCGCATCACCCAAGGTATGAATAAACTCGCCGGGTTGTAAATCACAGACTTGCGCCACCATCATGGTTAATAACGCATAGCTGGCGATATTAAAAGGCACACCTAAAAATACATCCCCACTGCGCTGATAAAGTTGGCAGGATAACCGGCCATCAATCACATAAAATTGGAACATAGTATGGCAAGGCGGCAACGCCTGCTTGCCGATAGCCGCGTTATCACGTGGTGAAAGGCCAGCAACTGGCAACACCGCCGGATTCCACGCACTGACGATTAAGCGGCGTGAATCAGGATTGGTTTTAATGTCGTGCACAAGCTGACTGATTTGGTCGATCACTTGGCCATCATGACTTAACCAACTGCGCCACTGCGCACCATATACAGGACCAAGTTCACCGGTATCGGTGGCCCATTCATCCCAAATACTGACCCCAGCGGCTTGCAGCGTGGCAATGTTGGTCTCACCACGTAAAAACCAAAGCAGCTCATGAATAATAGATTTCAAATGGCACTTTTTTGTGGTGACCAGCGGAAAGCCGTGTTGCAAATCAAAACGCATTTGGTAACCAAAGACACTGATCGTGCCGGTGCCGGTGCGATCGGATTTACGATGACCGTTTGCCAAAATATGCGATAACAAATCATGATACTGCTGCATGCAGGCTACTCCGTCTTAAACCTTGTGTTTCGATGCCGAACTGGCCGCCGAGCGCAGTTGTGGGTGAGGCTCTTGCCGGCGGTATCCCCAAATAATCAGCGCCAGTCCTGATAGGATCATCGGCATACATAACCATTGCCCCATGGTCATCCCCAGGGACAGTACACCTAAATGGGCATCAGGCTCACGGACAAACTCGACGGCAAAACGAAATACACCATAACCTAACAAGAATAACCCTGCTACATTCCCCGCGGGTGGCTGCTTACGCCGGTACAACACCAACAACACAAACAGGACTAAGCCTTCTAACACAAATTCATATAACTGCGATGGATGTCGCGGTAACGGCCCTGCATTAGGGAAAATCATCCCCCAGGGCACGTCTGTGGTGCGCCCCCACAGTTCGGCATTGATAAAATTCCCCAGTCGTCCCGCCGCTAATCCAAGCGGAATGAGCATCACCACAAAATCGCCCAAGGCAAGATAATGCCGCTTTTGTTTAACCGCAATGAATAGCATGGCCGTAAGCACACCCAATACACCGCCATGAAACGACATGCCACCCTGCCAGGTCTTAAACAGATAACTTGGATCGGCTAAAAAGGCATCAAAGTTATAAAACAGGACATAACCGATACGTCCGCCCAACACCACGCCGAGCATGCCGGCAAATAACAAATCATCGACTTGTTCTGCCGTCCACCCCGAGTTAGGCTGCTTTGCCATACGCCCTGCTAACCAATACGCCAGCGCAAAGGCAATCACATACATCAGGCCATACCAATGGATCGCCAAAGGTCCAATACCAAAGAAGGGACCGATACTTACAATCACCGGATCGATTGCCGGAAATTCAAGTGCTGTATTCATAGAAATCCTTGTTGTACTTGTTGTGCTTGTTGTTTTTCAGCTAAACATCATGCGAGCACTGACCAGCCATAAAAATAAGCCGAAGACGCGTTTAATCGTCATCACCGGTAAACGACGGGTCAATGCAGCACCCACCGGTGCCATCCACACGGATGTCAGCACAATGCCCAATACCGCCGGCGCATAAATAAAACCCAAAAACCCATCCTGTAAGGCATACAGTGCCCAGCCACTTTGCACATAGCCAATGCTACCCGCCATGGCAATCAATAATCCAGAGGTTGCGGCCGTACCAATCGCTCGCCGCATATCCACCGACATTAAGTTTAAAAGTGGCACAAACAAGGCACCCCCACCGATCCCCAATAAACTGGCCACACCGCCAGGCGCCGTCGACAATAACACCAAATACCGTCGCGCTGGCAACCCAAACACACCAACAGGCGCTGTGGTCAGCAGCATGTTTAAACCAATCAAAAACACCGCCACCGCAAAAAACTTTTTCAGCCACCATGGGTCGAGAGACGCGGCAATCGATGAAAATAACAAAGCGCCAACGGCAGCACCGGCCATCACAGCCACGGCAGTACGCCATGGAATATTACCAAGCCGATGGTGCGCGCTGACCGAAGATAACGACGTAATGATCACAGAACCGAGGGACGTCGCCACTGCGACAATCATGACGTGAGGTTCAGCAACAATCTGATAAAGAGGTAACAAAATAACCAGCATCGGCACTATGACTAAACCACCACCAATGCCTAGTAATCCCGCCATCAGCCCAGCGACTGCGCCTAGCACACTACAGATCAGCACAAATTCTAGTGACATACCGCACGCCTCTGCCCAAAACGGCGCTATTGTACGCAGCTCTAACGGCAATGTCGACGTGCTGCAGTAACCTTGTTACTTGTCGGTTGTATTCTAAAACTTGTCTAGGGTTTGCTGAGCTATTCAGCGTATACATCAGACGTTATCGAGGTTCGCCTTTACGCACGCAACTGATTAAGCAGATGTTTTTGATCTAAAAAACGCTGAACTTGCTGTCGAACATGCTTCGGCGATGCACAAGCTAACACTTCAGGCAACAATAACCGCAGCTCACTAACATCAATGCGGCGGATTAACCATTTAATTTTCGCTAAATTGCGCTGGTTCATACTAAAGCGCTGGTAGCCCATCGCCGCCAAAATAACCACGCCCAAAGGATCGGCCGCAACTTCACCACAGATACTAATAGGCAACTGTAACCCCTGCGATTGCTGGGCAATTTGATACAGCGCACGCAGTACGGATGGATGCAGGGCATCGTAAAGATTGCCAACCCGTGGGTTATTTCGATCGACGGCCAACAGATATTGCGTTAAATCGTTGGTACCGATGGAGCAAAAATCCACTTTTTGTGCCAATTCGGGCAGCTGGAACATGATAGATGGCACTTCAATCATCACCCCAACTTTGGGCTTGGGGACTATACCTTCGGAATTAAATTCATCATCCACTTCAAACCAGGCCTGCCGGATCAAGCGCATCGATTCATCCACTTCCGACAAGTCAGAGATCATCGGCAGTAAAATATGCAAGTTATCGCAGCCAATATTGGCTTTTAACATGGCTCGGATTTGTACCAAAAAAATCTCAGGATGATCCAGCGTTAAGCGGATACCACGCCAGCCTAAAAATGGGTTTTCCTCGGCAATCGGGAAATAGGGTAACGGCTTATCCCCACCAACATCCAGAGTTCGCATAATGACGGGTTTCTGCGGATAGGCAGATAACACTTTGCGATAAAGCTCAATTTGCTCTAGTTCACTGGGGAACCGGCTGCGCATAATAAATGGAAATTCTGTACGATACAGGCCAACCCCATCGGTGCTATCGGCATGCAAAAACTCTGATTCAATCGACAAACCAGAATTCACCATCAGCTCAAAAGGCACGCTACACAGGCTTTGACAGGGCAGATGCATCTCAGACTGATAACGCGCATTAAGTTCAGCGTCTTTGTTCATCAGCTGGCGATATTCTTGACAGATCGCCTCCGCAGGCGACACCAGGACTTGCCCTTGATGACCATCAACCACCAACGCTTGGCCTTGCCATTGCAACAGGGGCAAGCCATCCACCCCCATCACCGCAGGTATACCAAGCGCGCGAGCCATAATAGCGGCGTGCGAATTTACCGAACCTTTCAGTGATACAATCGCCACCAGCTGTGCGCGTGGGATTTCCGCCAACATCGACGCGGTGACGTTATCCGCCACCAACACCACATCGTTGGGTAACTTGTATTGGCGTTGTTCACTATCAAGTAAGTGATTAAGCACCCGCTGGCCTAAATCACGAATATCCGTGCCGCGCTCACGTAAATAGGCATCATCCATATCATCAAATTGCCGTGCAAAGCGTTCGACAACACGTTTGAGCGCACTTTTAGCACACCAGCCTTCATGAATTTGCTGCTCGATTTCTCGGCCAAGGCTGGCCGCATCCAACAACTGGTGATAGACGTCAAAAATAGCTAACGCATCGGCTGGCAAATGCCCATCCATGCGCTGAGACAGTCGATTAAACTCTGCTTTGGTCATTTTCACGGCGCGGTAAAACGCCGCTAATTCCCGCTCAGGGTCGTCGCTTTGCCGCATCGACACCGCATCAAAGTCAGCCACCGGCTCCAACACCACACCTTCGCCAATGGCAATGCCTGGCGAGCCAATCAAGCCCTGCAATTGACCGACATGACTTTGTTGTGGCCGTGCCACTTGTTGGCGCATCTCCGCATTGACCAGTACCGATGCCAGCTGCACACCCAAGGTGACCAAAAATGACTCTTCATCTTCGTTAAACACGCGTGACGCTGCTTGTTGGATGGACAAAACGCCCAGCACCTTGCGGTGATGAATAATGGGACAACCCAAAAACGCAGAAAAACAATCTTCGCTCACTTCAGGGGTGACTTTAAAACGAGGATGAAGATGCGCTTGTGCTAAATTGATAGGTTCTTCCCGCTGCCCTACCCACCCAATTAAGCCTTCAGAAAAACCAATAGCGACATTGCCAACCGCATCTGGGTTTAGGCCATCAGTCGCCATGAGCATAAAGTGTTGTTGGGTATAATCAGCAAGGTAGACCGAACAACATTCGGTCTTTAGCGCGGCTTTGACGTTCGAAACTAAGCCGGACAGCGCTTTTGCTAAACTGGGTTCCTGTGCCACATCCTGCACAATACGCCTTAACTGTCCGAGCATAGCCTTCCTCTTTTGCCGGCCAGTACCTTGACCGGATTATCGTCTACGGGGTTCTTTTTTTACAAATGGTAACGCGATAGGCGCAAATTCTTTCATGACCTTGCGATAAACCTCACGTTTAAATGCCACCACTTGCCGTACCGGATACCAATAACTGACCCAGCGCCAGTCATCAAATTCCGGATGTGCTGTTTTGAGCAGATTCACGTCTTCGTCTTTGCAAGTTAAGCGCAGTAAAAACCATTTTTGTTTCTGGCCAATACAAACGGGGTTGGAATCCCGTCGGATCAGACGTTTAGGTAATTTGTAGCGAAGCCAATGCTTGGTGCTACCAATAATTTCCACATCTGCCGCCGTTAATCCGACCTCTTCATGTAACTCACGAAACATAGCTTGTTCGGGGGTTTCCCCATCATCTATGCCACCTTGTGGGTATTGCCATGAATGTTGGCCGTAACGACGTGCCCAGAACACTTGTCCTTGGTGATTACAAATCACGATACCGACGTTGGCTCGAAAGCCCTCAGCGTCGATCACTCTAACCTCAAACCTGTTACATCAGTAATAAATGGATTCTTTCACAAAGTGTCGTGCGCAGCAAACGGTATTTTACCCACATACTCACCAGAGTTATCCACAGTTCAACAAACATACAGCAGTGCACTGTGCACTTCTACACAGGCTCTGTGCATATCTCTGTAGATATCACCAGTTTTATCCTTGAATAACTTGTTTTGCGAGAATTTCCGCCTGCAACAAAAAACAAATTAAGCCAATTAAATCATGAACTTAAACTAGCCAAGATGCAAAAAAACAGCAAAAATATCTGTGAATAACTTCAAGCGGTTACATTTTAAACAGCTTTTTGGCTAAAAAAATGATAGCCATGCCCCGTCTGTCGATGCTTTAACCAATTGTATTGAGCGACAGGCAAAAAATGATGCCGAACCGGACGCGTGCTAGTTGCCTAATAACATCATGTCGATCAGCCAATAACATCATGCCGATCGCGATTTTTCTGCCCGCATTTACAACGTCTTTCTTTTACTCTGCTTGATCGGCATGCGTCAAGTTTGCACCTTGTTTTCGCA